>Ga0179593_1456425_pt1 | contig 15092 bp, 14 predicted proteins | sample CZODoug2_1_08_16_FD_185931 | JGI IMG/M metagenome (GOLD analysis project Ga0179593, IMG submission 185931) | Vadose zone soil fungal communities from Angelo Coast Range Reserve, California, USA - CZODoug2_1_08_16fungal (PacBio error correction) | ecosystem: Environmental > Terrestrial > Soil >... | reverse complement strand
CTCCTTTTTCTTGGTTTTTTTTTTTTCAATTGACAGTATTTCTGGGGGCTCTTGTCTCCTTTTTTCGGCCCCCTCCCTCCCCCCCATCAACCAGCCTTTTTCGGCCTTCAGTTTAGGCTCTTTCCCGCTTTGATCGGGAAATCTCGGTTTGGGATTCAACACCAAACCACGCGATGCAGCTGACCCTAAGACTTTTAGGCTTCCAGAGCCCCTCCCCCCCTTGATGAGAATTTTATTTGAGTTTTGAATTTTGACGTGCAGGTGGGGTTTTGGTTTTCCATAGGATGGGGATTTTAGGACTTTGATTTTGCTACAATAGAATTGTGCCAGCACATTCTGTTGTTGTGTGAGTATGGACTTATCGTCCTCATCTGCCAACAATTCCCTCGTACAGCACCCCCCCCCCATCATCTTCCCCAATACAACAATTTTCCCCCATCACAAGTTGCCCTGTCCTTCCCCCACAACTTTTTATAGCGTTTCCTGGAACCCTAGTTTTTTATGGTTGAATTTTTTGATTGTGGCCGCATTTCCGGTAGTGAACCAAGCTTTTTTTTTATAAAATGGGTAGATGAAGTACAGTAAGAAAGATTCGTTTTATTGAATCACTAAATAGTCTTTAAAGTCACTCTCACTTATAGGAGAATTCTGGTACGCCCAAACCGATTTTATGACCCCTCAACCTATACGACCCGTCAACCTTTTTTGCAGGAAAAATCGGGTATTCCAGCTTTTGCAGTCGCTTTCCTACCCCTTTCCAGTCTTCACCTCTGTTTTTCATCCCCCCTCTAAGACCCACCCCTCCGGAAACCCTGATTTTCTTGCACCTTCTTCTGAGGTTTATGTAACTCACAGCCAAGGCATTCAGCCCGACTTGTATTCCCGTGAGAGACGTTCTCACCATCCTCAATCTCTTTAATATCCTTATCCCTGTCTTCTGCAATTTGAGTCTTTCTTGGCCTTTTTCTGGTCAAGCGTGTGAGCCTCCTTGCGACTTCGGGCCCCTTGCGCCAGTTTTTTTGGTTAACTTTTTAAGCCCCGTGGGGCACCGTTTTTTGAGGGTCATGCTTTTCCGGCTCTTCTACTATACTACCCCCCCCTTTTTCCCCCCTTCCAGGGTTACAATACCTCCTTCAAATACTAATATTGCCAAAAACCCCTTTTCCTCTCATAATACTGCCCCGGAGGAATCCCGGTTTTCCGCTCTTTGTTCGTTGGGTTCTCGCTGTAATACGACCAACTCTTCATCCACCGCCCTTTGTTTCTTCGAATGTAGGCTTGAAGTTTCCAATAATGATTTATTAAGGATCGTCTTTTATTTGAGAAGTTTCTGGTCTCCGCCGTTCTTGGTCGATAATGGATTCATATCCTTGTGACCGCTGTGTCAAGATGGCTTTGGTTATACTATTGGTCCTGCCGCCGTCTTGGCAGAGCAATGACATGCATCGATCGGTTTCACCAGGCCTTCTTGTAACAGAAGCAGTTCGCTGGCCTACCCTTATCTACTTGGATCATTGACTCGGTGATTTTATTAAGATTCCAGTTCCCCCCTCCCCTATAACGTCAAGGCTACTTAAATTTTCATGTTTACCTGGATTGGCTTGATCCATCCTGTCACCGCCCCCTTGTTTTTAAACTTCCGTGATGTTCTTGCTCTCCATGTGAAATTGGCCATGAACCCTGAAACTCGCAAATTGAAGATCCGGTGTCAGCTTGGATACGATACTTGCCCCCCCCACTGTTGGTTTTTCGTCTGAGCCCTCTACCGGTAGCGAACAGTAGTATTCGTCCCCTGCATATTTGATGATTCTGCTTTTGCGGTGATCCCCTGTCATTGACCTGCAGTGGATCTTCCTCCTCCTCCTTGTTTGTTAGCTCAGGTCAATGAAAGGTCCCTTCTCCCTTCAGTTCCTCCCTGGCTTGTGAGTCATCTCTATCTTTGCCGAAGATTCCTCGGCACCCGCGACGTGTTTTTTCGTATCTGTGCGCCAATCTTATCCGGATCATTATATTTTCAGTTTAGCGTGGTACAATGGACCTCCTTGTGCGTTTGCAGCGTCTCCTTTTTCTCCTACCTTCTCTTGACCAAAGTTGAGCCTGGCCTGGGACAAACATCCCTCCACACCGCCCCCAGAAGCATGCGGCTTGAGTTCGTCATGCCCTTGAGATGATCGTTTGCCTCCGTGTTTTTTTTCTCTTTACCTGAGCGTCTCGCCAGGACGAGGCACCAGTTAGCCCTTGCTTTGGAATTGAAGCTTTCCTGTTGTCAGGTCCAAGCGGGTGCATTTTCTTCCCAAGCAGGCAGGTCATGAGTCGCGAAACCCGAGCCAGCCCCGGAAGAGTATAAACCCACCCCAACAACCACGCTGCCGGCACCTTCGGAAGGGCAAATCCCTCCTACTGAGCACTAACGCCCTCTCCTATCTCGATAAAAATTCTTTATCACCTTCATTTTATCCAGGCCAGCAGATGGGCAAAGTGCAAGCATTCTCGCCGTCCTCCGCGTCATGTTTTTTTCGCATATTGATCCGTTTTAGGTGCCTTTTAGCGCGAAAACGTTACCAAAGCTATTTTTTGCACCGACGGTCTCGATCTTCCGGTGGTTCGCACTTCCCCCCAAATAGGTTTTTTCCTCTAGGATTTTTCCAGTTCCCGCGGGTGGGTGGAGTCCCAACGTTCTTCCTTGCGTTCTTGGGTTTTATATTATATTTATGGTCAAAGAATCCCCCATCACATGTTTGGACGAGTGCCATCAGTGTTGAGCATCTTCGCCGGGTCTTAGGCCCAGGGCCTGGTCTGACTTTTTGAAAACTTCCCCAGGCATTTTCTTTCACACCCGCATGAATACTTTCCCCTCTGAATTTCTTTGGGGACAATACGTGAGTGATGGATTTATGGACTGATATGGGGGCGTCGCCCCCCGCGTGTGAATGACTCTTTTTCTGTGTTTTCGTTACCACCCCTCACCGGCGCTACCCACACTCCGTGGGCTTGAAACTTGCAGTAAAATGGCTTTATCGTTTCTTACAAACAGAGGGGAACCTTTTTAAGAGAGTTCTTTACGGCATTCTTTCCGACCCCTGACAGAGTCTTGCGATAAGTGTTTTTTCCCCACCATCGTTTTCTCACACACAAGTTGATTCTTCCTTTCTTGCGTTTCCTTTTTTCCCCTTGCTTGTGAGTCTCGATAAAACCCGAGCCTCCCCCAATGCTTGTCTTCACGACGTTTCTGGTTTGAACAGATGGCCAGTTTATTTTCCACCCCTTCTCTTTTGACAAAAGCTACCTTTATCAAACACATCCCATCTGCCGTAAAATACAGCTCCCCACAGCGGCCAAGCAGACGCTTGGTTGTTTTTTAAGACCCCTTTTCTTTTATTCTTGTCGTTATTAGTTGTTGTGTATCGGAGGGCTGATTTTGCGGTCTTTCATCGTACGAGGATAAATAGAATCATTCCCCCCCCCCAACCCCCCCCGAATTTTTTGTCAATTCGAAATGAGACCTTACGACCCCCCCCTCCCCATGATTACCACCACCTGCACCCACATGCACACCACTGCAACTAATAAGGGCGTGATAGCCCCACGCTGCTTTTCTCGCTCCTTTTGTTTTTTTCATCCACCAAGCGCCCCTTCACCGCCGATTGGCCGAAGTGTCCTTTCCTTCCGGGTTTGCTTGGTACGTGGTGATGTTTTTACAACCCATTTCCCGAAAGATCTCTCGAGTGAGATTTCAACCACCCCCATTTTCCCCAAATCTCTCTTTTCCCCCGTGTGTGCTGAGAGATTTGTTCGGTGGGGGTTGAACCCTTCATAGGTCTTCTTTCCCTGTTTTGTTTTAATAACAAGGCCCCATCCTAGACGGTACTAAAGTCACTTTTCCCGTTTTTCTCCTTTGCTTGGGTGAAATCTCGGTTGTTGCAAAAACACGGGCGTGAGCCCTCTCTCCCCCTGCCGGGCTTTGCCCTCGCCCTCCGATTGAGTCCCATTCATTCTGCCCTTGAAGTCCTTTTTTGTGTATTCATAGGAGGTTCTTGTATGAGGCTTATGCTGTCCGTGTTACCCGGGGCAAATTTTTATGAGTTGGTTTTGTCCTTTTTTAAATAACTAGCAGAGCCCAAACCACCACGTCCATCCGTTCCCCCTCCCACCAACCCCCTTTACCTTCAACCAATTTTCCTTTTTTCTCCACCAAACACCGCCACTCCCCTTTTTGAACAAAAATTGGATGACTCTTGCTGTTAGGCTCGAGTAGTTTGCGAGGTCCCCTCTTGGAAGCGAGGCAGATTTGACACCAGAAATGGTTGCAAGCAGGTTCAAAATCGCTGTCTTTTAATTCCCCTCCCCCAGTAAGACACTCATTGGTGTCAGATCTCCCCCCTACTCTTTAACGGAATCGAACTCCTAAGAATGTAGGCTTATAAACTGTTTTTTTTTACCACGACCTATCTGCGTCTCCCCTCCCCCGGCATCAACATTAGTTTTTACTTAAGTCTTTGTTCTACCTCCTCTTCTTTCCCTTTTTAATCAGACCTTTCCCCTTTTCTTCATTTCTGCCAGAATCTTTTTTGAGCTTGCCCTTCCCCTTTTTGCTTTTGTAACTCCCCCCCCTTAAGCGTACACATCCCTAAACTGGATCGAAAATAGGAATCCCTCCTGAAATCCCCATCAATTCTATCTTCAGCCGGCTCCGTCTGCTTGAGCACGTTTCCTTTCTTTTCTTGTTCCCCTTTTAAATCTCGGTTTTGAGCTTCGTGGCCGAAGCTTCTTCACCCTTCGCGATGTTTTGCTTGTTTTTTCTACCGGCATCAGTCAAGCCTTCACCTGTTTGTGATGTGACATTTTAAACTCCTTCTCTCCGTCCCCCGTCTCCCGTCCACCCCGTTTTGATATACCCACAAAGCCCCGCTTCCTTTGTAAACCTCCCCTCATTTTGCCACCACATCTTCCTCCCTTCTGGCCCAAAGGATTCGTACCCCGACCCCGGTGCCCCCTTTCCCTTCGTGGTGTGTTAGCTCAAATCGATCCTACGATAAATCTGATAAGAACAACGCCCTCCTTAATTCCCTGAAGTCAATCGTTTACCCCTCTTTTTTCCTTACGCCGGCCATAAGTTTCGGTGTAATTGGTACTGACTTTGGACATCGGGCCTCTCCCTCCTTTTTTCTTCCGGCCCCCCTTTTTTTACATGAAACGGATTGTTTTTTATAATTCTGCTGGGCTGCGCGCTTCCTCCTACCCTCCCCCCACCCTGAGTGTTCCTCTGCTACCCGCTTTCCGCGCCAGTTCCGTGTTTGGTCATACTCCACCCGTCTTTTCCCTTCCTTTTCCCTTCTTGATAGGGGGGGTTACTACCCCCCCCTCCTCCTTCACAACTTGCTCGATCCTCTCCGGCCCCCCTTTGGGGGGGTTCCCCTTAACTCACTCCTCCCCTTTGATGTCTTTGTCGTATTTGTACCATCCGCTACCCAACGCCCCCCTTTTTTGTCAGGCTAATTTTGCGACGTTTGCCGGTCGTACATTTTGTTCTTCTTTTTTTTTTTTTTTTTTTTTTTTCCCTCCACTCCTTTGCCCAACCCCCCCTGCGAAACTTCTAAATAGAGTCTGATCGATCTGGCGAACCTATTCATCCCCGCCACGTGTGGGTTGTCCTCCTGCGATTTTTTGAGAACAGACAGGGTCGCGTACACTCATCTTGGAGCAAATCCCCCCACCTTTTCTTCTCTTTCTTCGCTGCTGGATTCCCCGGGAAGAGCATTACTCCCTTTTCCCCCTCCCCTTTGTTTTTTTTTCGTTCTAGATCCTTCCCAGGTCAAGAACGCTGAACTTCATTGCCCATATCGCAGGATGATGTTTTTTGCCTTTTCATGTTAAGCGACAGGCGTGGTAACTCCTCTCTCCTCTTGCCCACCAGCTCCTTTTCTTTCTTCTATCCTCCCCTCTTCTCCGGATAAGTCTAGAATTGTCGCGTTTTCTTCCCTTTGTCCCAGCTTTCCCTTTTTTCCTGCACAGCAACTGCGTCCTTTTTCCCACCAAAGTGGTTGCGTGAGATGGATGACCCACTCCCCACTCATCCCTCCCCTTCTTCCTGTGAGTTCCTTCGGGATGATGATGTGCCACTGGTTGCATTATTACGTCGTCTGGTTTTACTCTTTCCCTGAGTTCAAGCTCTCACATGAAGCCAGGTCCTTGCTGAACTGGCGCTGCGGGAAAATCTTTCTCCCCTTCGTTTTTTTCCCCCTCTTCTCCTTGAGTTTTTAGCGCGAACAAATTGTTCGCCAGCCTGAGTATTCACCCCCACCGAGGCCAGACTTCCGCCTCCCGGATTCTGCCACAACGGGGGCAGAGCACTTGGATTTTCCTGACCCCGGCGACTTTCCCCCCGATCCGCACGCCTTCTCCTGACTTGAACTTCCCCCCCCATTAGTCACGACAACTGCTCCTGCGGCGTTTTCGTATTCTTCCCTCTCTTTAGGCTAGGAACGATATTCTTTTCCCCGTACTTTATCGGCTTGTTGTTTCTCCTCGTTTCTCCGCGTCAGTCACGCAGATATGTTTTTCTTTTCCTGTCCGTTTTTTTTCTTTTTCACCCACCCATTGAGGTCGGAGATTCTATTATATTCTTCCATGCCCCCCCAGCATTAACAATCAACAAAGTGTGTCAATGATTCAGGGGTTCCATACTTCTTGTTCCCGCCTCTCTTCCTGACTGGATCAAAGATTAACCCCTCGCAGAATCTCTCTACAAATTTGCCAGAAAGGCATCCCCTGGCCTTTCTTTTTTTTTGATAATAACTCGTGATTGGATTGTCTTCTTTCCTTCCTTTTTTCTGCCCGTGAATTGACCTCTGGTGTTGTTTTTTACACCCTCAAACGTATGTTCCCGCTCACCAACTCTGGTTAAGATTTCCTAAATTTCATACCAATGTTTCTCCTTCTACCACCCATATAGGTGAAAAGCAATAGCGTTGTAACTTCCCAGATGTAAGTAAACCAAGATGTTTACTTTAGCGGTTTTGATGAGAGATAGGTTTTTTTCCCAACATCGTTTCCAGTTCCCCCTCCCCGTCTGTGAGTTGCTCAATTAAGTTATTAACCCTACTGAGTTTACTGTGATTTTTTTTACCCTGTCCTCATTTTCCTAACCTCTCCGTCCCCCCCTTTCGAGTCTCCCTCTAAGGCCCCCACATCAACCCCATAACTCTCTCCAATACGAAAAATTCTCCATTTTTGGGTCATTCCCGGTCTTTGTTCAGAAATGATTGGATTATTATGTCTTAGTTTTTTTTTGGCCATGATTTGTTTGGATTGTCAGTAGTTGCATCGGACTGGGTACAATAGTACGTACCAAACCCCAGAATTGTCTGCTTCCCCTCTTCTTTTCCATTCCATCCCCCTCCCATTTTCAATACGAACACCACCCCACCTTCACTTCCCCTCCTCAATTCCTCCCCACATTGATCCCATGTTTGTGACGCCACAGCCGCTTGCGTCTTCCTCGACGTGTTTGTTCCCCCCCCCCCTCTCCCCCGCTCACCCTGCCTATTGACGTATAACTTTTTTTCTTTTACTTGTTATGCAACCATCACTCACTATCTCCACTATGAGCGTGTTCAACACCCCCTTCCCCCAAAATCTTTCTTCCCTACCCTCCTCTTCGTTGTGAGATTTGGAAGGTGTGGTGAAAGTCTCACGCTCTCTGGCAGGCTCTTTTTTGTATTTTTTTTTTTCCCCACATCCCCCCCCCCCCCCCCTCCCCCAGCTTCACGGAAGGTTATTTCCCGTCGGTCCCCTGCTTTTTTTCTTGTGAAATCCTTTTTTTATTGACCCCCAAACGGCGATGCAAAGAATCGACGAGCGGTTCCTTTTCCTCGCACTCCCCCCCCCCTTAGTCAAGTGATTTTTTGAGGGAATCGGTTGTTTTGGTGTCCTTCTCTGAGGGTAGTTCTGATCCTGAATTCAAAACTACTTTCAAAGGAATTTGTTTTTTTTTCCGGTCTCCCCTTTTCTCGTCCCTTTAAATACTCAAATCACCGTCCCTACGTCCCGGCAACACCCAATACTATCATTCCCTCCTTTCTCAACCATAACAAGAACTGTTCTGCCAAAAATTTCCCCTACTTGATTCCCCTGTTGGTCAATGGTGTAGGTTCGAGTCGGCTTGTGGCCAAATTTTTACGATGCTCCCTCAATGGACTAGGTTCAAAACCGCCCTTCTTTATCTACAGAAAGTTACGCCAGCAGTCCCTTTTCCTTTTCGTCCCCCTTCCACTACGGCTTTCCAGTTTCCAATCACACTTCATCAGCAGGACTTTTTCGATTTGGTCCACCCCCCGTAACCTATTCTGCGTCTTCCCCGCCTGCATGGAAGACCAATATTTTTATTACATGTGCCGCCTACCCGCTCCAGCTTCTTTTTTCCCCTCTGTTTTTTTCTTCCCGATCCTAATTGTTTCTTCTTCTTCCCTCCGACACAAGATTTTTGAGCGGAACTCTTTGATTTTTACCTCCCCCCCGATAACAAAAGCTGACCTTGTCTCTCCCTGCTTCCTTACACAAGACCTACAATAAAATCACTTCTTATCCCCCCGACCGGTCTCCCGATGTCTCTCAACTTATGGATGTTGAATTAGTAGGTTTTAGAGAGGTGAGAAAGACACCCCTTGGCTAAGCTTCTGGACCCCCTTCGCAGGGCTCCCCCTGGGAGAAAGTCCCTACTTGCTTTTTTTCCCATGGGCCGCACTCTTCATCAACAAAGTAAGAAATTACCGTTTCCCCTACCCCAACGAGTTTGCACGTTACAAAACACTCCCTGCAAAAATTTGAATTCCCAGAGCACTATCGCGCGACAGTAGGTTCCCCACCTCCCCTTTGTAGTTTGAACAGTTTCACCTGATCATATAAAATATCCACAAGCAGACTGAGATTTTAATTCCAGAAATCTTTTTAGTTCCATCCTATGATCAGGCTTCCTTACTATGTGAAGTTTCTGAGTCTTGTTTTTCATAGGGTCCCTATCTTCTGCGGTTTTTTTTCCCTTTTTTGCCCTCCCATTTTCAGATTGGATTTCTACTCTTATGAGGGCTGAAGACTCATTTAGACTTCCTTCACAGACATGCGAGATTGTTTACACTTGTTACCAGATTTTGAAGCGCCCCAGTTACGATGGCCATCTCCACCTCTCCTTTGTTTTGCTGCCCAGAATCATTTTCAATATTCCCCCCTGCCGACATATATGCAAGGCTTTGACGCCATTCTGCTTTGCGTTGGCTTTCTTTTGGCACACTGCTTTCCCCTAACAATGTGGTTTTTCTTTTTCTTTCCGTCTGCTGACAAATGCTCCCCGATCTTTTTTCTTTGATTAACTCACAATAGAAGAATGATCCGTCGGTTCGAGCACAGATAAAAGCACGACCCCCTTTCGGTGGGTTTCCCTCTTCCCTCTTTCTTTTGAACTGAAAGCGCTTAAAAAATGATGCTCAAAGCCCCCCTCATCCGGGCGGATATGCTGTTTCCTTTTTTTTCAGTGCGACTTTGTATAGTTACTATAGTTGTTGATGTATATACAGAGTCAATGACCTGCGGCACCGGCAGCCCCCTGCCCCTCAGCCCGCGGATGTTTTCAATTTTTTCTTTTTTGTCTTTCTTCCGGACCGAGGGCCACCCCCCCCCCCCTCGCTTTGCCCCCTTTTTTCTTATGGGCACTTAATGAGATCATTTCTTTTTCTATGTGCGAGTTCGCTGTTTCCCATTGGGCGTTTTTGCGCTTTTTCTTTCTCCCTGGACCAAGCTCTCTTCCCAGGGTGGTGCTTCCGCCTGATGGTCCCCCCCACCTCCAAGCCCCTCCAAAGAATTCAGGAGTGAGTTCCTCCCGTGCCTTTTCTCTATTGATTTGGAATTGGATAATGGGGCCGATTTTCCCTTTTGCCAATTCCAGGAGACTTTGGCTTCCCCCGTAACTCGTGTGCGGGACGTTTGTCATTTCGTTTACACAAGCTTCTGTCCCTCATTTAGATCGCCAAATTTCGTCAGGAACCTGCACGTATACCCCCAAATGGTCCCTCTTCCTGCAAAGCGTTCGGAAGAACCCCCAGGGGAGTTCTCCCAGATAGATGAGACATCTCCCAAAGGAGCCCTCAAATTAAACTAAGACGTTTTCCGGCGGCCCACGGGACAGACCCCTTCAGTAGTTTTTCCCCCTTCGCATTCCGTCTTTGGATGTCTTAGATGGATCGTCTTTGGGATTTGCTCCCTCGGCCCCCACGTTCCCCCCTTTTCTTGGCACCTCCTTGTATCCCTTTCTCCTTCCCCCTTTGTAGCGGGACCGTCAATTCCTTTTTTTTGTTTGATTTACTTAAGCGGCGGTTTTGTGACCACAACAGGTCAGGTGACGGAGTACTTTTTATAGTCTATCGGCCATGGACCCTCACCCAAAGATCCTTTCCCTCTTTCTCTCCTTCTTGGGTTTTCCCCCCTCAGCTTCGCAATTTTTTCAGGGCGCCCCGCCTTTTCACAACCTCCCCCCCCATGACGTTTTCTTTTCCCCATTTGCGCAAATCCCTCGGTCGATCTTTTGGTTCCTTTTTAAAACCTTCGGGATTCTTTTTTTCCTTTCCTTTGTCTTCCACCGTCTTGCTGAGAATGGACGTTTTCGGTGGAGTTACACTCCCTTTCTTTTTTCCCCCATTGGTTCCGGCCTTTCTCAAATGAAAAATTTCCAACCTTGGATTGCTGGGTAACAATCTTGTGAACGCCTCTGGAATTTTCATCTCTCCCTTTTGCTAAAAACGCTTCTGCCAGAGCTTTTTTGGCTCGTCGTTCACAAATCGTTTTAGCACCTGCCTTTTTGCTTAGGTCGTGAGAGTTTTCCCCCTTCCAGCTGTGAGGGGTTAGTCCCTTGATCGAATGATTCGTTCACATGCGTCTTTTCCCTAGCTGTTTTTCTCTCCACCACCATTGGCCCAGTTTTGGTTACTAAGTCTTTGCCACAACAGCCGTTCCCTCTCCCCCATAAATCGTTTTATCCATAACCGACATAAGCTTTCCCATTGACTCCAGGGCTGCGGTTTCTCCCCTCTGGTAGTCTGATATATTAGGGTTGGGTGGCCGGAGTGGATTGTCAGTTGAATCGGACGCCTTTTCTCCAATAAGTGAATCGTAACCCCCCCCAACCAAGTCATTTATGCCTTCTTACTCATCAGAACCCCCCCTTCCCTTTCTTCTATCTGCACCCACAAAACCTGCACTTACCACGGTCATTCCCAGCTCATCCTTGCGTGATCGCCACCCCCCAGCTGATTGTCGGATGTCTGTGCACTCCTTGTTTGTTCATCCCGAGATTTCCCGATCCAAACCAAGCGAGGCCTCTTGAGTGAACTTCTTCCTTTTTTTTTTTCGTTACTTTGATGTTTACACAAACCTCACCCTGATATGGGACTGTCCCCCAACCAATTTACCACACCCACCCCCTTTCTCTTTTCACCTCCCTTTTTTTTTTGTTTTGGATTTTTTGTTGAGTCGCCCTATCCAGAGTTGGAGGCTTTTCTTTTGTTTTTGAAAACATACCCACAACCCACCTCAAGCCAGTTTATTTCACGTCCAGATTGCATCGGTTCCCTTTCTTTTTTTCTCGGTTCCCCTCTCGTGTGGAGGAAACAAAAACCCGAGATACGACTAGAGGTGCAGATAGCCAACTTATGAGATTCTTTTTCGGATTTGCCTTTCGTGCTGTTTTTGCATTTAGGGTTTCTATGTCTTCTGCATGTTCCCGTCAATTTTTCCAGCCCTTTTTTGTTGTGGTTAGGATTTAATATTTATTGCCCTCGTTAAGATGTCCATTCCTGCCCCACCCATCACCTGCCCCCCTTTCGTTGTCCCCTCCCCCATAATCTCCCATTTTCCTTTTTTACAAATTTCCGCCCCCCACTCCCCTTCTCCCCCACTTGTCGACTTTTATATGGCTGCTCTTGAGATGGTCGGCTTTTTGCAAGCTAGCGGTCAGGAACTTTCCTTGCCCTCTAACTCTGTAATTGATTAGAGCCAGCACTACTTCAAGTTATCAAATAGTTCGTTTTTCCTCTGACTACTCCCCCTACTGCTGTAAAGGTCCAACCCTCACTCATTTCGGACTTTTTAGACACCTCTTTTGTTTCACCACTCCTCATCGATACCGAAGATGGAAGACCCATCCTTTTCTCAGGTCCTCTAGCCCCTACCCCCGCTTCTGCGGTCCCCCTTTTTCTTTTTTTTTCATCCTTCCGCCTTTTATTCATTTAATAATCATGACCCAGCTTTTTTCTCGGCTTTCACCGTTGCCCCCCGTGAGGTTGTACCCCCACACCGACCCTTTTGTCCCCTTTCCCCTACCCTAATTATAGAGAAGTAGTCACCAGAAATCCCCCCCACCCTCTTTTCCTTTATCCCCCCATTCTAGAAAGTTTGGAAATGTGAAGTTAGTCTGCCTGGTTACTGTTTCAGCGGTTCCCAGTGCCACCTCCTTTGGCTCAGCTTCTTTAACCGGTAATGGATCAAGGAGGACAGCAAGCGTCCCCCTTTTTTTTGATTTGGTCCTCTCCAGGACATATATCTCCAAAAAGTAGCACACCTTCCGGTTTGCTCCCCTACAAACACCCGGATTAACCTTTTCACATAAATACTTACCAAGTGATGACTCACGCTCCACAGTACTGATTTCTCCCCCTTTACATCGGTCAAATAATTAGTTGTTGAAGAACTCCTATTCCCTACTTAAAATATTCTCCAAAACCGCATCATGATCATTTTATTCCTCTCTTAACCGTGCCCGCTAATCAGGATTTAGGATCGCTCCTTTTTTTTTATTTCTAATTTGGTTGGATAGGTAACTTAGATAGTTCAGGCTTCATTCCCCGTTTTTTGCCCTTGACTAGCTGTGCTTCCTCTTTTATTTGGTTTTATCCTTGATGAAGAAAGACTTTGTGTCTCTCTCCTCATCCTTCCTCTTATGTTTCAACCGATGCTTATTTCAAGAAGAGAGTAAGAGGCCCCCCCCCAAAGTCTCCTTTTCTTCATTGGCCTGGTTGATGGCACCTCTCCCTTCCAATTCCACCCTCCAAAATGGCTTGATCACCCCGTAGTCTTCCCTCCTGAAGCCAGATTGTCTTTCTTTGGACTTTTTTTTCCCCTCCAGTCCCCCGCCCCCCCCCTTTTGTCAGTTTTTGGCCAGTTGTCCGTCCCTCTTCAACAAGAACGCGGGCATAAAAAGTCCCCGAAATAGCCTCTTTTCTTCCTTCTTTCCCTTTTTCACATTAACGCACCGCCCAAGTCCGATGTGTTTTTTTGCCGATTCGATAGTCCGCTTTTCCACAAACCTACCCCGTCGAGTACTTAGATGTCATCCCCCTCCCCCCTACAGCGGGAGGAGGGAAGGTGTTGTCATTGACACTTTACCGTGTGAAACTATATTTCCCCCTTTGTGTTGTTGAGGAGTTCTTTAGGTCTTACCGAGGCACCCAGCCAACTAATGCTTTTTCTTGTTTCTGTTTTTCTCTCTTCCTTTTTCCGCTGCAAAGGTGGTTGGGTTCCCCCTCCGCAATCTTGCCCACACATTTTTTACGTGGCGGTTGTTGAGCACTAAGGATCATTTCTTATTTTTCCTAGTACCCTCTTTCCCCCCTTTCCTGCGTTTTGCGGCATTGTGTTCATCGCATTCAAGAACATGCTACCCCCTTTTGAGTTCTCCTGGATTTTTCCCAAAATCCCCCTCCCCGACAGCAATCCCCCTTCGGAGTACGATGGGGACTGACTCTCCTTTTCATGTCTTTTTTCCGTATTTTTCCTTCTTGGCCGGAAAGCAGAGGACAATTCCCTCCCAAGATACTTTGGATATTCAAGCTGTCCCTTTTCTTCCTTTTTGAAAAAGCGTTCCCCTCGCTTACCCCACGACTTCCTTTCCTTAGTAGCGCGCACCCCTTTGATTGCCCCGTCTCCCCTCATGCCTCTTATAACCCCCCCTCTCCCGAGGCAGGGCAACTTCCTGGAGTAATTTTGGCCCCCAACCCCCTGTACGGATCTCCCCCTAATATCGAGGACGATCCCCCTGCTTTTGCTCCCCTACCCACCGACCCCTGGAAATTTGACGACGGAGGGCAAGGTTACCCAGCGTAGAGCAGTCCTGCTCTTCGTTCCTTTATGCCCTCAGTTGATCTTTTTTGTCCAGTTTTTAGGCTTCCACCAACGTACAATAGGAGGGCCCCCGACTTTTAGAGCGATAATACGGTGTTCTTTTTTAGCAGGACCGTGATCATCTCTGTTGTTTTTACAGTGTGGGTTGTTGTTAGTTGATCACTGAGGACATTTTTTTTTTTCATTTGCGGCAATTGAACTTCCCTCCCCCACACCCTTGCCGACTTGTTTCATGGCCGCCGCGGTTCGGGTCCCCCCTATTCCTTCCCCCGTCGTTCATTGCGAAGAGCCCCACAAAAAATTCCAGGCGCTCTACCCCCACTTCCGCCAGCAGTACGTTCCCCGGTGTTGATCATTTCTTTCTGGTCTTTCTGGCGTTTCCTGCTACTTGAGCAGGTAGGGCTGTCGACGTTGTTTCCTTTTTTCTTCCCCCCTTCAACATGTTCCTCTCCAACTCGGTCCGGGTTCCCTTCCAAGAATAGTACACGGTTCTCCGGCCCACCCTCTTTTGAATGACCCGCTCCTTCTGGGTAGCGCTATAAGCCGTCGAAGAAGTAACACTGTCTTTTTTCCCCCTTTTTTCGCTGATAGGTTCTTTCCATTTCTCATCGAATCTCGTTCTTTGTGTTTTCCTTCAAGCGTCTGGTTTTATCGATACCAAATGATGGATTCCTAAGCTTTTTGTCTCCCTGTCTTTTTTGCCAGTCTTTCCATAATTTATTTGCAACAGACGTTCCCCCTTCTCCATACCCGCATAACTCTGGAAAGTGTTCGGGTGAGCTTTGTTCAAGCAATTGATTTATTCTTCTTCTTACTTTTGTTCTGAACGAGTTGTTGGATGGCTTTGAACGGACTTTATTTAAGTAACCCACAACCCAGACTTTTCCCCTATATTGTGCAGAAGCATTCCAAATCCCTTTGAAGCCCCC
>Ga0179593_1730919_pt1 | contig 15093 bp, 16 predicted proteins | sample CZODoug2_1_08_16_FD_185931 | JGI IMG/M metagenome (GOLD analysis project Ga0179593, IMG submission 185931) | Vadose zone soil fungal communities from Angelo Coast Range Reserve, California, USA - CZODoug2_1_08_16fungal (PacBio error correction) | ecosystem: Environmental > Terrestrial > Soil >... | reverse complement strand
GATGGGGCGGATCCCGATCGCCCTTTTGACTCCAGATTTTACAACCTTGTTTACTCCTCCCTTCTCCTCTCTAAGATGACCCCCCCTGTACTGATTCTCGGACCGCTCCTTGAACCTGAGGTCCTTTCCTGCGGTTCTGACTTATATTTAATCTACACTCCTGTGCGCTTTTTTACCGCTCTGGACTCTACGTCAGCTGCTACACCGATGGCAGCCCATTAGGAATAGAAGCCAACCAAATCGCCCATCTTCTCTAACTTCTCGTTTACTCCTTCCCCCTCTTCGCCTTTTCTGCGGTTCCTCGTTCCATGCTGCGGCTTCACTAGAGAGAGAAGTTGCCTATTCCTCCCCTCCTGTAGTCTGCTTTAGGAATGTTAGTTAGGTGTCCCCTTCTCTCTCCCCTCACGCGGCCCTCTCGTCTTCGTCATCCGTTTCTTCTTCCCTGTCGAGTCAATCTTTCTCCCCCGCTGAGTCTAGATACTCACACTCATTTTCTCCGGTGGAGATACGATGCTGAACATTTCACCGATTCTCAAACCCAACGTATCCTTCTTCCCCCTTCCTTCCTTCCTCCCGATCTTTCTTTCGTTTTTGGGCGAATTGCCGCCCCCCCCCCTCCTGAATCCCAATCGCGCGTACTCCTGCCTGCAGCTCGGTTATGCTTGTTTTCTCCCCACTCAGTTTGTTCCCCCCCTCCACGGTTCGCGATTACGGGAGCGGCTCTTGGGTCGCCCGCGTTATCACGGCATTTTTCCCCCTCTCCCCCAAAAAGCTCCCCACCATGTTTTGCACTAACCTTCCACATAACGACAGTTGCACTAGAATAGTTTCTCCCTCTTCTTGATTGGTCCACGGCGTTAAACCCTTGTTCCCCCCCACCCCCGGTTTTTCATCTTAGTCTTGCACATATACCGCTCCCTTTCACCCTCTTTTCCCTCTCTCCCTAGACCTTTCCGCTCTCCATCCGCGCGCATTATTGATTGATGGACGTTCCCCCCTTTCCTCTCCCCCCTTCCCCCTGTTTATCTCTCATTCTCTAATTGCCGGTCCGAGATGACCCCTGTACAACTGCCTTCCAGTCTTTCTCCACACTATGGCTCAAAGACCCTTTCTCCCTGAGTACCCCATCTCCCTGGGAACTTCATATGCTCCTTCTCTTCCCGACTTTCCCCCTTCCTCATGGAATACCTTCAACTCCCCCTCCTTTTAACCTGCCTCTTTTTTTGACTTTTTTTGGAGTATGGTCTGCGCACTTGAGTATCGCACTCAAAAACTTCTGAGTTTTTCCCCGTGAAATACGCCAGGAAGGAAGGACCCATTCTTAACCCCTTCCTTTTTCTTTATCATTTTCATCGGCTGTAACTTAACCTTCCGGGGAACTCTTCCTCCCCGAGCCCCTTCCCCAGGGAGATGTCTCCGTGCCCCCCCCCTCGGGCCTCCCGCAAAGTGCTCTCCCTCGTGCTAGGTCCAAACCCTTTACCTCCATCCCGTTGCCCAAATAGACTTTACCCCTCATATCCCCCATTTTTCCTTCTTCCCCTCCCCCAGTACTTCGTTTCTCGGTACGTAGATATCCCGCTGGTCTCCAGAATAAAAGTGAGGTCGGTCTGCGCTTCTAGTGAAACCTCCCCTCCCTTTTCTTAGTTTGAGGACTCCCCCCCTCCAAAAAATTTTTCCTTCTGCCCCCCCTTCTAAAAGCGCATTGAACGTGACGACAATTAGGCGTCATCGGTGCGGCTCGCCAAAAATTCCGTGCCCTGCCGCTCCTCTTCCCGAACTCGGCTACCCTTCCCTCATCTTTCCTTTTCTGCTCTAGGCTTGTGAGATAGCGACTCACTGCAATTAGTCGCTCAGCGTCAATTCGTTTTTCCCCTGTGATCATCGACCCTCAGTCTTCTTTCTTCTATAAACCGCACACGGCCTGCCGTGTGCGCTGTCCTAGAGTTGTTTTTCTCGATAAAGTTTCCCCCAATCCGACATTTCCCCCGGTCCCTTTTCCCTCCTTGAGAAAAACTCTTCTCACTCCGACAAGACTTTGAACCATTACGCCGGCAAGTGAAATTTGGGCCGCCCATGGCACTCTCCCCCTCCACGCGACTGGAAGAGAGACGTTTGTTCTCTCCACAATTGGGTCGGCTAGAAGGCTTTCGGGCGCACTATTTCGTCCAGGGGATTGAATTTTCTTTTAGTCCCCAACCTCCTTCGAGAGCCTGCTTTAGCAGGCAGTTCCTGTTTCCTAAAGCTCACCTCGACGGGTTTTTTTTCTCTCTCCTTCGACCCTTTTTTTATTCCTACGCCAACGTGCCAAAAGGTCTCTCCCCAGTGCCCCGAAAGAAGTAATTTACTATAACTCCCCCCCTTTGTTGTTGGAGCTATGAATCGGAGTTCCTCTCTTAAAAGGGCTCCGTGGCCGACAGTTTTCTTTCATGACCGCCTAAGAACAATAGGAAGGCAGGTAACTGACTTCTGCCGACCGGTTTCCCACCTCTCCTGGAATTCTTTTGAAGCCCCCTTTTTCCTCCCCTGTAGTAGAAATTAGTTTCGAGCTGCGGTCTCAGTCTCCCTCTTCGAGTACTCCCTTTCCTCTTATTTCCCACTTTCCCTCTCTTTGTGGGTTTATTTTAACGCGGTGTCTTTAGACATAGTTACTGCCTATTTTTTTTCTCAGGTTGGACCGACTCCTGTTCATTGCGTCCCTATCTCGTTGAGTCCCTCGCACTAATATAGTCCCCTGCTTCCTTCTGGACGGTATGATCGGATGGTGGTTATTGAACTCTCTCCTGACCCCTTCTTTCATTTCCTTCTTCGTGTTTCGTCCGGGTACGCTTTGCCTCATTACCTTGAGGAATATATTTCGGATCTCCCTTTTTCTCGAATTTGAGCGTTTTATTTCCGCCTTTGATTGAATTGTTGCCTTGAACCAGCAGAATGCCCCCTGGATCTCCCTTTCAACGTTGGCAGGCTTTCTCAGCAATGAATTTTGTTTCCAACTTCCCCCCTGATCTGATTCAAACTTTCTTTTCTTTGCCTCCGAAGCACGACCCCAGTTGCTTATGAAAAACGTTTCCGCTCGCGTACAATTTTCCCTTTCGACTGACCTATTTCCCCCTCCCTCGACTGCCTTTCCAAACGGCTATTTTTTACGGATTTCTTCAAATTGCCCCAACAAGTCCTTCGATAGAAGAGCTGAGTGTTCGTGCCTGAAGTCGACAGTCTCGCATCTTTTCTTACTTCCCTCTTTTCCGGTATCCGTGGAAACGACTCTTCCCCCCATCTGATCCTTTAGAAGAGGTGTACATGAGTAAGGAATCCTGAGTATTGCACGACGTATAGTAGATCAGCGGTTTCTTTGGTCCATTTTCCCTAATATCTCGAAACACCCACATCGGAGAATTGTTCCCACTCGATTGATTTCTTATTCAAGAGTCTCATTTTTCTCATCGTTCACAATTTTGTACAGGCCCGGTGGATCCTTTCCACTCCCTTACCTCTCCCCCCTCTGGGTGAACCCTCTTCCTTTTCTATGCAGGTCGTGAGGAATGCTCCCTGGAAGCTCTCGTGATACCCCCCCCCCGTCGGCCCCTCCCTGAACTGCAGTACCAGCCTATTCATAGTGGCAGGAGAGTTTTCGCGCGTTCGAACCTGTCTTCTGATAGACTGAAGTCCCGATTTTTGAAACGTTGCTCTTAGTTGGCTTCAAGAACGGTATTCGTGTTGCCCCGCATTTGCGGCCCCCTCATTTGGCCTCAGGCGAGGCTCATTTTTCTCTCTATCGAGAAGGGTGGAATCGGACTGAAGTGTCCTCTGAAGGGCCCCTCACTTGTTTTTTTCGCAGGTCACAACTGCTACTTGGAAAAAGGACTCTCTCTCCCAACTAATCTCCCCTCAAGCCTTCTTGAATCCCTCTTGATGAAGCTTGTCCAAAAAAAGACTCCTCGCTTTTAGCCTTCGTATACGCTAGGGTATTACGCATGTTCGCTTCTTCCTAATATGTGAGAGACCTACCCCCCCTGCCACTCAGCACCTGATTCCTTTTACTCTCATGTACCTATTTTTTTCCCGCTCGTCCAACAGAGGTGTCCGTCAGACTCCAGTTTTTTCTTAGTTTAGAGGTACCAAGAAATGTTTTCTTCTCGACATGTGTTTCAAAATTCCCCCCCCCACGCGCTCATGGACGAACTCATTGGTCAATCGCTTAAAGAGGAGAGCGTCCCTCGTAATTTTTTCCGCGTCTTCTCACCCTTTGAGCTCCCCCCACGGCATGGCCTACTCGTAAGGCTATCTGGTGGCCGAACTGCTGTGTGCCTGCTTCCTCTTATATAGTCTCCCCTGGTCTGTTCTGCACTTTTCCATATGGAAGAACATCCGTCGATGTTGCTTAGTCTCTGTCCTCCTTGGTTGCCACTGGCGTTTCCGCTCTCTGCTGGTGTGTCATCTCCCCCAAAAGTCACAGCTGTTTCGTTCTTGCCATTCCGTCAGTTTTCCCTCCTTCCTTAATTTCCACGGCCCCCTCCTTCTCCCTTTCCCCCCCCTCGTCTAGCCCTAGGGAAAGGTTCAAATTGCAGTTTTTTCCTAGTATGGTACAGAACCCCCTTCCCTGCCTGCTATCTGTTGCGAAACCTCCTTTCCCCCCATTTCTTCCCCACCCCCTCCCGTTCGATCACATGTCCTTAGGAGTCGGCCTTCCAATAGAAACTAGCTCTTCGAGCAGGACCCCCTGACTCTGCCTTGACTCTTATCGCCCTGCTCCCCCTCTCTCCCTGTCTTCTTTTCTTCATGGCGGCTATGGGTTTTTTTCCCGCCCGGGAGAGCTAGACCCGTAGGTTTTAAATGGGTGCCAGGGTTGTGCCTGCCGTCGCTGTTTGATCATCTCTCCCCCCCCCCTTAATTGGCATCTTTCTTTCTCTCCATGTTACTTTTTGCCTTAACAATTTATAGATCCTGCTCCCCCACCCTCTTCCCGGCATTTAACCCCTACCTCCCTCAGGGCGTTTTTCCCTCGACCGTTACGTCCCCCCCTGGTTCAATACCCCAAGCTCCTCGCCACAGGAGCCAGAGCGTTATAGATTTAGTATCCCCGCCCCCGTGTTTGTTCTCCTGTAATGAGGGACCCCTCTCTTCTTCGGTTTCTTCCAGTATTGTTAGTTTCTTCTTTTTTCTAGTGGTGATGCTCCCTTTTTCGCAACCCTTTCCCTACATTAGTGATCTTTCCCCCGTCCACTTTGTCTCCCCCCTATTACCACCTGGTTATTCCCCCCTCTCCTTCAGCCCGCTGGTCCTTGACCTGATTTTTCGTGCGTTATGAAGTATACTTCAGAACCCTGACTCGTGCGTGCTCTTTTTTTTGTCCCGCTCCCCACACTTCCCCTTTACCCCATCTCGACCCGGCCTTGCTGCACCTCCTAACGCCCATCTACTTCCGTGCCGCTCAGAATTCCCCCCTTTTCCCTTACGTGATTAGGCCTCCGTTCACGTTCTATTAGTGACGCCCCTGCCGGAAAAGGGACTCGAGAGCCGGGCCCCAATTACATTGATAGCCTTACAAAAATCTTTTCTCCTTTACAAGGATTTTCTATAGAGACCCGTTTCTTTATGAAGAAGAAGGGACTGGCCCATTCAATCTGCCCTGCGCCTCCCTCCCCCACTTTTCATGAAATGAACCTTGTATCCTTTAGGGATGCCGTCACCCTTCCTTCTCTCCTGCAGCCCATCAGTTGGACCCGCCTCCACATAAGTGGAGACGGGAACCTCTTCGAATTCCCCCATATCAGCTGAGATTTTAGTCTTTCTCCCTTAGTTCCAAGGAGTGCCCCCGTTCCGCCCCCCTCCTCCCCAATCCTTACAAACCGCACGCCGCTCCCTCTCGCGAATTATCCCTCTTCTCAAAGTTTACACACCCCCCCTCTTTCTTTAAGCAAGGAGCTCTCTTAGCATATCTTTTTTCTCCCTTTGATGCCTTTACGAACGTCAAGGCAAAGCGTCCCAATGGATGTCCACAACCTTGCACCCCTTTTCGCCCTCAGGCGACTGAAGCCCTTCATTTGCTTATTCTACAATTGTCATTTTTTGCACGGCTTTACGCCCATGCTCCCTCCTCCTTCATGATGATCTTCTTTTGTTCAAATCGCAAGCCCAGCAGCGGCAAGTACGTCGTTCTACCAGTTACCGCCCGTTTCCCCCCCCCTTCAAGCACTAACGGCACCACCTTCTCACATCAAATCTACGGTCAGGCCGAAAGGACCCGGTTGGGAGTTCTCTTCCCTCACCCTAAGGCGACGAGAATGCTGTCACGTTCCTTTCCGATCTCAAAGACTGTTGGAAATTAAGCTAAATGGCTCAAACTGAATGTCCCGTTCCCTTTTGCTTCTTTGAACCCCCCGTCCACTCTACTCATTCTTTCATCATACCCAGTTTAATAGGTGCCACCCTTTTCTTTCCTCGTGTGTCTTTTGTAGGATCGCTCCCCCTATGCCCCCTAACCTTGCGACAATACTTTCTATTTTTTCCTGATGCTTTTATGCCAGGGAATTTTCCTGCCCCTGATTGACCTAGTGATTTTGCTGAGACACTTTGTATCTATTTACTCGTGGATTTGGTACTCCTTGGTACCGGCCCCTCCCGCTGGAGACGTTCTTCCTTTCCCTGCTTCCCGTCTTCCCCCTCCTCCCTCCCCCGCTAGGTTTCTTTGATGTCCGCCCCCCAGGTTCTTACTACACCACATCTCCGTCCCGAATACTTTTCCACCGCTTAATTCCTCCCCTCTGGAAGTTCGATCTGAACTGTTGAGCTCCGGCCCCTGTCTCACATTTTGTTCTGTCAGATGAGTGACCGGCATAACTCCCCCCCCTTCCTGACGACCTGTTTCCTTCACGAAAATTTAATGCCCAACCTTCCCCCCTCTCCTTTACTCTCCCCCTTTTTTCCTTTTCTTCTAATTCAGTTCCCAAGGCTTCGTTTCCCACTTCGAAGACGCGCTCAATACAATTTTTCTACCTTATGCGTCGGCTCGACTTTCTTTCTCCTTCCCTTGCCCCCCCCCTCTCCTAAGTTCTTACCTGGATCATCGAAAATTATTCAGCTCTTTCAATACAGATCAAACTTCCCAGCTTTCCTTTCGTGTTCCTCCTTTGCCGCATTAGTCCCCTTCCTCCGAATCCATTTACAAACGAGAAACCTTGCTTTTTCTTGATGTAACGAACACGAACGTGTGTCCCCTTATCCCCCCAGGCTGTTCTTTTTCCCTCCCCATACCCTTCTCCGCCGACTAAGACTTTCCTTCGCTAGCCCGTGCGTCCTCTACAACTGAGTGGTTCTTCTCCAGAAGATGATAGGAACCTCTTGGCTCAAGATGACCGTCATTTATCCCCTTTCTTGACTCGGCTTTTCCGCAAGTCGTTCTTTCCAGATACATCGAGACGCTTTCTTTGAAGAGGGGGATGAGAAAACTTTTTTTCTTCCCCCCTATCCTCGGCTCTCGATGTATTTCCCTTCCCGTCCGCCTTTTATTTTTTCCTTTTTATAATAACCTTCTTGTTTCTTTCTTCTCTCCTGATGGCATATTAACCCTCTCCGAGATTAAAACCACCAAGTTTACTTCCCGATACCCCCACCAGGAATGACTCCTAACAACCCTTCCCCCATCCCCTTAAGAGCCGAATGTCCCTTTTTCTGGTCGCACCCCCTGAAGAGTGCCATGTTGAACGTGAAAGACATAGTCCCTCCCTCTCAGCTGCCATTTCTTTCGCCCTTCCCCGCCCTGAACAGGTATTCCTGGCCCCTGAGAGTATAGTCTAATCTTTCTCCCACAAAAGATTTTCCCAATATGGTAAAGCGGTTTGGGATAATGGGCCGTCTCCCCACGTTAGGTTTCTGCCACAGTCTTCTTCCTCTGTTTTGGAGCACTTTTCCTTTCCGCCTTTAATAAGTCTTTGCCTAACTAGGACCCCTGATAAGGGATACTGCTGGCTAATGGGCGGTGAACGCGTTCTTCCTTCAGGCAACTGTTCCCGCATATTCTCCAGAGAAGAATAATGTGTTGAGGTGCGTCGGTGTACTTCTTCCATTCCCCCTCCTGTCGAGTTGGCTTTCCTTCCTCTAATCTAAGAGGAGGAATTCCTTGGCGGAATTTCGTCGCAAAGCCTCACCCCCCGAAGAAACTTTTTCGCCGTTTCCAATTAGCCAGTTCTGCCATTACTGTAATATTTTTTTTGTTTGCCAGCTTCACCCCTTTCCGTCATTTCTCCCCTTTTCCCAGGCTTTATTGAATTTAGACCCTCCCACTTGTGTACAGGTATCCCCAGTAACGATCTATTAAATTCCGACGGCTTTTTCCTGCTGTTGAACCTTTTCAAACCCTGGCCTCGCTCCCTCTTTTTAGAGTTAGAAACGTTCGATGTAACCGGGTCTTTCCCTTTCGTTCCACTACGCTCCTCCCCGTGGAATTGAGAGACCTTCGCCTCAGGCATTTTCCCAGAATTTCCCCGCTGCCCCTCCCTTAATCCGTTCCTCATCTGAAAGATGACTTTCTCCGGTTCTTGACCACCCTTGGACTATATTTTTAATGGTTGAAGCCCCAGCTTCTCCCGGAGTCCAAGCCTGGTCGTTTTTTGTCGCCCATTCTCCATCGAACGGATCTCTTCCCCACCCCCAACCCACGCCACCCTTTTTAAGAACTGTGTGTATATCCCGAATCTCCGTGTCATCATCCATACAAAGGACGGAACTAGTTGTTGGTCAAATTTCCTGTATTTCTTTGCCCATCGGGGTATGAGATACTTCTTTCTGTAGCGGCAACCTTTTCTTCCTCAGTCCCCAGTAGGATTTCTCCAAGTCCTGGCCTCTTTATTCTCCAGCTCATCACAGCCTTTCCCTACTGTTCGCTGGCGAGAAATTTCTCTTACTGTCTAGCTGAAAGGACCCTCTCTTGCCCCAGGTCTAGGCTTTATTTCGATGGCGCTTCAAGCTTTCCGAGCGGGTCCGTAATGTTTTTTTTTAAAACGCCATTGCTCAATGAGGATCGTACCATATTTTCTTACGCCTTTTCAATGTCCTTCGGTCTCTTTTCTGGATTAAGCTGCAGTGCCGCAGGATCACCCTCAGGGAATTTGTACCCCAATACACTAGACCGCGTCCCTTCCCCGACGGGAGAAGTTTGACTGCTCGGGTGAAATTCGGAAGTCATGGACCACCCTGCGTTTCATTTTTTCCTCGCGCGCTTGGGTACGGAGTAGATTGGCGTGCGTGCCTGATGCTAGCCTCCCAACCGGCAATTCTAGTGCTCTTGCCTTACGTTCCATAAGCGCGTTGCACTTCGGTTGCGAATCGGTTGGTCTCCTCCCCTGTAAAAAAGTTTCTGCTTTCGGACGGCTACAACGTGGCAGGTTCCCTTTCTTTTCCCATGTCTACGTAGTACTCCTTGAAATCACGAGGGTGGTATCCCTGATAGGCCTCTATCGCGCTGTTCTCCTTCCCCTCTCTATGCCCCTGCCGATTAAACCATACTCTGATGGTACTAACTTATTGTCCCAACGGTAGCGCTTTTCTATAACTCCCATTGTCTTACCTAGAACCCCGATTCTCCTTCGTCTACGTAGGAGTATACTCTATGCGTGACAACACTTCTTCCATGCAGAAAGTCTGACCCCTTTCGGTTGCGTTCCTAAAGCTGACGTGGGCTATTGGATCAGTCTCCTTTCCCCGCTAGAAGTGTCCTGGGAATCCTAATACACAGGCCCATCCCTCCAATTTTCCCCTCGTCCCCCCTCGTCTCGGCGAAATAGGGCACTGTTTTGGGATTCGTTCTCAGATCACCCCCCCCACTACTTACTTTTTACAGAAAAATTCAAAGCGTTTTCGTACTTGCAATCAAACAACTATGATCCGTCATGATCTCATTTCCGCTGAGCTTCCTTCGTCTCCCCCCGCCCTCACCTGATAATGCTCACTGCTCGTAAGTCAGCTCAAGCGTGTCGGTTCCTCCCTTGAGGCTATGGCGTGTTGACGCGGCGCTCAGTATCCTTTGGCTGGTTCTTCAGTGTCCGTGTTCCTTTCGATCTGCGCGCGGTGGGGGAGCTAAATTTTTCAAAGGGAATATAAGTAATAATACGTTTTGGTTTGATAGAGATGACCTTGACGACTTGCAAACTAAACCCCGCTGCTACGCCAAGGAATCAATGTCCACCCCCCACCTCACTTTTCGAATGCTTTTCGTTCGGTCCCACCCCGAAGTCCCCATGGATCAACTCGCGCGTTCTCTCTTCTATTTCCTCCTTCAAATCGTTTGAGATGCCCGAGCTACGAACCTCTCTTGTCTCGGCGAGGTCTTCTTTCAGGTCCGTAATCTTTTTTGAGGCGGATCATCTTTTTTTCTGCTAAGCCGTATTGTTTCGTTGTTCTGCAACCATTTTCCTGATCTTCCTTTTCTTCCCCAGATATTCGACAAAAGGCCAGACGTTGCCTTGCGGAACTGGGAATGTTAAAAATTGCAACGGTCCTGCTGTTGCCCGAAGACTGCCCTCCCTCCCTTTTTTCCTTGCGGACGACCCCATCTACAAAATGGTGTTGATCGATCCCCCCCTCCGGTTTCTCACCCGTTCACACTTCCCATCACATTGACTTATCGGGCGACTACCAGATTCCCTTTGACCCCCCCCATTGATCAGAAGAGTATTTTCCATTTACCTGGAAGTTCTCTCAACTCGCGAGAGATCCACTAATGGTGTGAATCCTTTTTTTCGCCCGGTTTAGGACTCCCCCTTTATATTCATCTCGGGAACGTTTTCCTCCAGCCGTGAAATGTACTTTCGGACTTTTTATCGAGACTTTCCTTTTCTTACGTCCCCCACCCCCCTTCAGCGGCTTCCCCTCTTGTAGGACTACGAAGAAGACCACTTTGATGATAGTCTCGCGCTTTTTCCCCCTTGTTTTGGGTTGGGGGGGTTCTTTGGGGTTCCCCCCGTATCATTCCTTTTATTCCCCCTAATGGCAAATGAATACGACTCGCAGGCCAGTAGCATGACTTTCTTGAGGTGCGTAGTAGCCAGTCAGACGCATACAGACAAATGCGAGACAACGCGCGCCTTTCTAAGCCTCTGTCAGTCCAAAGACTTTCTGATGTTTGTGACCACGACAATAAATGGAGTATTTGAACCGCCCTAGCGCTTACCCTTGCCCCGCCGTTGAGATTGGTCCAAATTAGACACGTGGGTAAAACCTTCCACCATTAGGCACTTCCTTGCGAAAACTGGCCGGCAAGTTCCGATAGATAAGTTGATCCCCCTCTTTTTTGGACCACAGCTCTCAGCAAATTCTGAACGCATACTAGGTAGCCTCTTTTTTCCCCTTTGACAATTCCACTCGCTTAACATGACCCGTAGTATCCCTCCCCCAGTTTACCTAGAAAGGGTTCTTCCCCTCGAACGCCTGCAACAAGTTCCTACGAGCGTTCTTCTTTGCCTCCCAGTGAATGTTATACTTATTTTAGATTCAATTGCCGCCTCACGATCACCTTGTTTCATCGATTCCCCCCTTTGTTTCCAGAGAAGGAGCCCAACCCATTTACGTTCCCTGTACATGCCAGGTCCCATTTGTCTCAGGAAACCCCTACGACTCAAAGTCTGGCCTCCCCTCCTCCGATCCTTTTAACCCACCTATTGCCTTTCTTGGGCTTTACGCTTTTGTATTATGCCCAAATGAGTTTGCCCCCCAAAATCACCCTCGTCTCTTCATTCCTTTCCCAACGAAGAACTCCTAAAAAATTGTACCCTCTCCCTAGGATTCTGATATCATCTTGATTCGTTTACCACCTGTATTTTCCGTATATTTTTAACACCATCCGGCCACACATGGGCGTTGTTTTCTAGATTTCAATCGGCCCAAAAGGGCGACTTCTCTAAAATTCTGTTACGGCTCGCGTCGCAAAAATCGCCCCGTACCCGATATCCCTTTCCCCGCGTTCCTCCCCCTTTATCCATAGCGACGTCCGATATGCCCCAACTCCTCGCTCGGCCTTCCTGAGATTGTCGGGTCGGTGTCTGAGAACCTCCCTAAAGACATCCTTCTTTTTCCCCCCTTCATGCTTTTGACGTACACAAAAAGCCCTTCGGTGCGCGCCCGCGCTTCAATAATTTTCGGAATCGGTTTCGCTGAGACCTCAACCACAATCATCCTCCAAAGGCAGTCCGCATCCTCGTTTCTTTCTTCGAACGCGAAAATAGCACCCTCTAACCGTCTCTATCCTAGCTGCGTACGTCTTCGACCCGTCCTCACTGCAATGCGTTCTGTCGACTCAGAGACAAAGAACCCAATCAGGTCGCGTTTTCCACGTCCCCCCCTTACAAGCAGACTTTCGCTCCGCTTTCTCTCATTGTCGCCGCTCGAAAGCTTCCCGCCCATCAGCCATTAACTCCCCAGAGAAAAAAAGTGCGATTCCCCTTCCGATCAGCAAGTCCATTTTATCCCCCCATCGCCGTAAACACACTTTGGTCCCTACCTCCTCCCTGGCGACTAAGCCCTAGACGTTTCCCTTCAGCCTATCCGAACCCGAAGAGAAGAATGCTGCTTTGAGGCCAGGAGTTCAGTGCATTTTTTGTGGAGAAAAGTTATTAGAGAGCAAGAGGAATGACTCCCCCTTCAGTCAGCAGATTTCGATTTCCGCTGGCTGACTCTACAGTTTTTATTTTCTTTCCTTCAGGAATCGCCTGCCCCCTTACCTCTATTTAATCCTAATACGTTTTTGTTCAGTAAGATGAAGCGGGCCTTTTCATTCCGGCTACTCTCTTTTCTTGCGCTAATGACACTTGGACTGCCTGCATCCTCATTCCACACAAAAACGCGCTTCTCGTGCTGACAGTGGTAGAGACGCATCCTCTTGTCGTAGCACTAGCTCATTGCACCTTTCCCCGCCACGGTATCCAGGAGAGAACTACCTCTTTACTCCGGCTTTTCTCTTGACGAAACGGATTCCAGAGTGCCATTGCGATCATTACACGGTCCCCATTCGGCCTTAGTCCTCAAAAGTTAGCTTTGAGACCCGGTGGGACCTTCTTTCCTGTGCAGCGTCAGTATCTGTGGCAGAGTTTCCGCACGGAATCAGCTCCCCAGTGCGCATACCTTTTCCGCAGCAGGCTACGTGATGCCTCTTCACGGAGGGTCCTTATCCTCCCTGCTCGCTTCGCTGCGCTCACCTTGAAGGTGGCGGCGGTAGTTTCGCGGAAAGGCCGGCTCTCCTCCTTTTTCGCGATCGTCTTTCCGAAGTGCACATGGTTCTTTAGTTCCTCCTTATGTTTCCCGCCCCACCGCTACGCACTCCCGGTCGTCCACGGCCTTTGTTGACACCATTCCCGACTTTTTTCGTGAACTTAATTCTGTCTTCAGAAATTTCTGCAGTTTCTCGACGCATCGACACTCCATTTTTGGAGCTAAGAGAGGGGTCAGCTCGGACTCTACCCCCCACGCGAGTACTTTGTCCCTTGTGTAAAAAAGGGTATTCGCCGGCGATTTTCCAGCGCCATGGGGGCATAAAACGTGTTTCCTCGCGGTTTGAGAAATCTCTTCGTTTCGCTATGAATTGCATCTTCATGCCGAGGAATTGGGTTTGCGGGAGCGGTGCAACCTCGCCAGTATTACGACTCCTCCAGGATGATATAAGCCGCAGGTTATGGTCCTCATTGGGCCCCTTTCATTCCGTCTATTGGACCATTATTTTCGCTCACAGCATTCTTTCTTCCCCTCAAACGCTTCCACCTTCCATAACCGTCGGCCCTCTGGCTTCAACATGACCTCGAGTGAGGGATTCCAGACTTGTATGAGAGGGTTTCCCTCCAGTCTCACCCAAGGATAGTTTGGATCCAACCTTTTCGCGAACCCATGTTGCTTTTGCGTTTCTCCCCTTCTTTTTGGACTCAGTTGAAGCAGCGCGCTATTATCCCCTCCGTCTGGCAGCCCCTTTGCCTTGAAAGCTCCCTATTCCCGGTTGCCGGTCGGTGCTTTGCCACTGGGTACTGTTAAGCCTCCGGATGTCACGTTCGTTTATTGCGCTTTTTTCTCCATGCCGTGCATGCGTGTGGCAGAATTGTCTTACCAAAAACGCGACAACTTGCTCACCTCCTCATTCTGTCGTTCAATGGTGCAGGGCCGTCGGTACTATTATCCTTTTGGATCTTTTTAACCTACGACTGTCCCATCCATTTCCCCGAAGAGCCCCCTGCGCCCTTTTAACCCTCCCTCTCCAGTTTTTTGCCCCCGGCGGCTACGGCTGGTCAAAAAAAGACCCAGCATTCTTCTCCTTGACAGTCCTTGGTTCATTTCGTCACGAGGTCGCTTAGGCGGCGCTTTTCTGGCGCGCCGAAACCGAACCGTCCTCCCCTCGGGTTAGCAGTAGGCTCCCGCCGGCTCACAGTTCGGCCTGTCCACGCCACGCGGACCCAAGGTGTGCGTCTTACTGGAAGGCTAGCTGATGGATTTTTTTTCCGCGCGCTTGATTCCTAACCATTGTTATAATGCGCAGTCGCCCTCTCGCGCTGCTGAAGCTTGCGTCCGGAGAACATCCCTCCCTTCCTACTGGAACCACGTGAGGTCCTGCTTTCCTTTCTTGATACTGGCAGGTAGGTCACGCCCTCTCTTTCCCCTTTCTTCGGCCCTATCAAGCGGTAGGTCGTCAAGTATTCCCATGGGCAGCTCAAATATTGCATTCACTACGGTTGGTCCCTTCCCGGCTCCGCGCTTCCCCCTTGGCCACCCTCGAGGACCCCACGGCAGATTCGGACACGGACTTTTAACCCGAAATTAAATTTTCCCCTAGGTGCACTTCCCTCCGACGCGACGTGGCCACCATTTTTCCAGCCCCCCTTGTAATCTAGATTCCCTTGACCGAAACCCTTAGTCCCTCTGTTCCCGCCCACGTGATGCAGTCTCTCACCATTCGTCCGAAATTCCAATCGCCCATCTCCCCGTTCGTCCTTAATAAATGCACCGTTCCGTAAGATCTCTCGATCCTAGTTGTAGATTTCTTGGGTGTCCCCTCACGGCTCGCTTCTCCCAGGCGGTGTCAGTGGGTTTCGGGGTTTTTGATGCTGCTTCTTGGGATTAAGACGA
>Ga0179593_1626697_pt1 | contig 15093 bp, 14 predicted proteins | sample CZODoug2_1_08_16_FD_185931 | JGI IMG/M metagenome (GOLD analysis project Ga0179593, IMG submission 185931) | Vadose zone soil fungal communities from Angelo Coast Range Reserve, California, USA - CZODoug2_1_08_16fungal (PacBio error correction) | ecosystem: Environmental > Terrestrial > Soil >... | reverse complement strand
GTTTTCGCGCTTTTTTTGAACTCAAAACTTTCTTCCCGGTTCCTGCTGGATCGGGTTTGTCTACATGCTAGCCAAAGGCAAAGATTCTCTCTTGGAAGAAGAGATTTTGGTAGTTGTGATGATGTGAGTCTTGGACCCCCCTGTCGTTCTGTGTGGGTTCAGCTCTTTGGGATTTTCCCCCCGCCCCCCAGTTGACCAGCCCCAGAAAATCCTTCTCTTTTAGTTTTTTAAACCTCCCCCCCCGAGCAGAGAGGGGGAAGGAAGTTTTATCCCCCTTATTGGCAAGAGATAGTCGTTCTTTTGCCCTTCTCCAAGCCGGTGATCGTGTTTTTCTACTTGGACGGTTAGCGGCATTCTGTCAAATATTCAGAAAAGTTTTTCCGAACGGAATGGCCCTTTGAGCTTTCTTCCCGTTGCGCGTCCCCCCAGCAAACGGAATCTCCGCTTTGACCCCCAGAGCCCCGCAAATGACCAAATTTTTTGTAGTTGCACCCTTTTCAGGCTGTTCCCTTTTTGCTTGACCCCCCCCCTCCCTTCACCCACAGCAACTAATCTCCCTCTGGTTGGTGAATTTCGCATCCCAGGCCTCAGGTCCCTCCAGAGTGCTCCCAATTCTGCGTACATCATTATGCTTAATTTTTAGTTTCCTGTCTGAAGGATTTGGCGCTTTGTGTTATGAGGGCCCCAAGAGCTCCGCTTCCCTCTTTGGACCATTGTCAGGCCACTGGACCCTAACGGCCCCCCGGACCATCTTCACCGTGACCGTAGTGACGTTTTCTCGGGTCCTTTTTTCGGGCATCTTTTCCTCCTTGAACGTTTGCCTCCGTTGATTTTTTTGACCCTTGTTTTTCTTCATGGGCCGTTCTTTTTCCGTGGCCCTTCCGGCATGTCAAACCCGATTTTCCCCCTTTCGATTCGCGCTATTGCGTTATGGTGCCTTTTGGGACTTGGTCCCTTTTTTTGACGGCGTTTGTGCTGACCGTCGTATTTTTCGGGGGCCGGTTTGTCCTACAAAGCTCTCGGCAACATTTCGTTTTGGTCTCTTTTCACCGGGCCGTGCCGATTGATTCCTCCCCCCTTCAGAAAAAAGGCATGGGCTACCGTTCAGATCCCCTCCCGATACTTTCTTCGCTTCAAGATGTCGTCTGGGAAAGTTTTCATCCCCAGGCTGGTCCCTTGCCCCCTTGAAGAATCCGTTGATTTTCCCCCAAATAAAGTTCTTCCTTCGGCCAGTTTTTCGGACTCCCCTTCCCCCCGAGAGCTTTTTTTCCTTTTGATCACTGAGCAATTCCTCTCCCTGTTGAATCACTTTTTTTATCTATTTTTTCATAGAGGTAAGTGCCACCCCTTTCCTGGACGGCTCGACGAAGTGGGTTGGGTATACTTCCCCCCTATTTTTGAGCGGTCTTCTTCCCATTCATATTCATCACAAGTGGATGATTCCCTGAATGATTGTTTTCCGACCAACCAACATGGATGTTTTTGGCGGCGTTTCCCCGACTGGCCATCGGCGAGAAAACTTACCCCCCCGGGTTGATTTCACTTTTTTGTGTGTCGCCCCAATCCTTTGGGGCACGCTTTCCCGACCTTTTTCCCCCCCCCCTTCGCGCTCGCAGATAGGAAATTCTTGTTAGCGTTTCGATCGCTCCCAACCGTCCCCCCCACTTCCGCGTGACGGTCCCCCCTCCCTCTGGATTTTCCCTTACAGATACTGATCTTGACTTTCTTGAGGCCAGCTTTTTGGGCCCCCCTTTTCTGGCGGTTCCCCCCGTATTTCTACGTGGCCTTTATTGGTTTTTTTTTTTCTTTGACGAAATCCTTTTCTTTCACCCAACGTGATAACGTGGCAAGTGCATTCCTTCTGATTTTATGGTCATGAGGAATGATAGGGTTTCTAAGCTGTCTGCACAACCTCCCTCCGGAGTAAGGCGGTTTTTCCCCCTCCGTGGGTTCAGTTGCTTTGGTTGGTTTTCCCTTTTCGACGGCCCACTGTTTAGTTCACCCATTTTTCTTTTCTTTGTGGTGCCCCTCGGCAAGATTATGTTCTCCCCCTTTTCCCCCTCCCTCTTTAATGTTTCCCTTTTCACTTAGTCCCTTTGAGCTTGCTTGCGGACTTTGATCTCGGTCCGCGACACGTGTTGTTGTTGGACTGCTTTCAGATCATGACTACCACCCCCCCCCTCCCGGCCTGCGGTTTGGGGTTCTCCCCACCGGAGGATTTGGGGTCTTTTTCCTTCCCACCGCCCCCGCTTTTTTCGCCGCGCTTTTTTCTTCATCTTTTACAAAAGCTTCTTCGGGCGAACGGATTGTTTCCCCCCCCTAGTTCCCAGTAACGTTTGGTAGTCCCCCCAACTGTCCCACCGTTCCCCCCGTCTCCGTTTGTTTTCGACCCGAACCAACGTTTTTTTTTTTCTGTCGAGTTCTTTACCAGGAGGAATTTTGTGCGTGATGCCCACCGGCGGGCCGGTTTTTGATGGTCCACGATCCCCCCCCCGGTTTGAGTTCTTTTTCTCAGTTGCGTGGTCTTTTCGTAGGGGTTTGAGTGTGCCTTTCCTACCGTTTTCCCAACACTCCCCCCCCCCTCTTAGTTGATTTCCCCTTCCCGCTTCAGGGTTTTTCCCCTTTCTGTCCAACGTTTCCCGGCCCCCCTTGGCATTGATACCCCGGTCCCAGGGACCTCAGCACCACAAGTGTGTGACCCCCCTTGCCAATCCTCCCGATGCAGGGTTTTTTTGGACTCCCCCCCTCCCGAGGAGGCCCGGAATCATATAAGCCTGTGTTTTTCTTTGCGACCCTTTCCTTTTTTCTCAACAGCGGTCCTGCTTGGGCTTCCCCAGTCCGAAACGCCCACTCCGGTGTCCCTTGTCCAAGCTGGCACGTTTCCTTCCTCCTCACGTCCTCCAAGGTCGTGCCGCCCCAGCAACGGAAGATCGTACCAGACACCCCCTCCGTTTGATTTTTCCCCTGAAGATGGGGCCAGCATTGTTCCGTGCTAGAGCTGTTAGTTACCCCTGGCATTTTCCGGTCCTCCGACAAGGAGAGGTGCTTGCACGCCCGAGTGACACTTTTGCCCCCAGGTTCTTGCCGGCAGTAAGCTTTGGGTTGAATTTTTCTGGATATGAATTAAGTCCCCTAATTCTCTTTCCCCCTCTCCCTCCTTTGGTTGTTGGTTTATTCTTTTTCCCAACCGCTGAAAGTTTAAGTTGAAGACACCTTCCACCCCTTCCCCGCTTCCCCTGAAAAGGACTTTTTGAACCTTCGGGTTTGTCCCCTCCCCACGCTTAATCTGGTCTATCCCGGTCACGGCCTCCTCTTTTTTCTTTTTTGATCACTTTCCCGTCTTCAGGTCCTGTCGCAACCCCTCTTTTTTCCGGATAGCCCCCCTGGGGCGGTCGGGGCGGGCTTAATTAGTGTTGCTGATTCTTTTCTTCCTCTTGGCCCCCGTTCCTTTCGGTATTTTCCCTTTCTGGGACGGCCCTTTTTGTTGTTTTTCATGAACTCCAGCTTTTTTTGTCCCTTTTTTTTCCCCCTCGTAGATTTTCCGGATCCCTCCTCCGCGTATAAATTTTTTGTTTTTGGAGCCCCCCTCCTTCTCCCCGGCTGCCCTCCTTTTTTTTGGTAGTTCTTTCGGCCTTGCCCCGCGTTGCGCGACCCCCGCTTTGGCCGGTTTCTTTTTTTTTTACTCGGGTGGCTTTTTTTGAACCCGTCGATGTTTCTTCTTCCCTTTTGGCGTGTCCTCCCCTTCACCGGCTACCCTCTACAGGCCACGGGGTGACCCCAGTTTGAATAGTCATGATCAGCCCTGAGTCTTTTCGTGGACAGTATGGTCCTTCTTACAACCGTTCATTCGCACCATCCCTTTCCCCTGTCAAGTTGTCCCGGAGGTTCCCCACGTTTCGTTTCCCTCACGGTTTCGCGACCCCTTTATGCGTCCCTTTTGTGTGACCCCACACCCCCTTCCCTTTGAAAAACAACAAAAGGTTTCGTCCCTTAAGCTTTCTTAGGGAGCGTGATTGGTCGTTTTTTCCATGATATTCCTTCAGGTGTCCCCCGTTGTTTTGCCTTTCCTCTCACCCAAGTACCCTGGCCCGGGCCCAAAAAGAGGGACAGGACTTCTGGGTGAGCGTTTCAATGACTGAATTTGCACATTGAAGTTTCTGAAACCCGCCCCGGTCGTCGTGAGGGATCTTTTGCCCCCCCTGCGTTACGTGTGTAGGAACTGGTCCCCTCGTCGCTGCTTTTGCCTTTTTTCCCCGAGACGGGCTTCGTCCCCTTGTTCCTCCTGACTTTTTTTGCCTCGGCCAATGGTTCCCCATTCGCTCCTGGACATGACTCCCCCCTAGCGACCGACTGACAATCCCCGCGGCCCGCCGGCTTTTATCTCGCTTCCCCCTGTGACAGGCACGCACCCCCCCTTGGCGCCGCTCCTTTGCAAGGCTGTGCCCCTCTTTTCTTTTTTGGAAGATGCGGTTCCCCTTTTCCTCTTCCTTCTGGACGACTTTCGTCAATGGCGTTTTTTTGCTAGGTCCCCTCTACCCCCAAGACGGGAAGGAGTCTTTTCCCCTCTGGCCAATGTTCCCCAGTTGCCCCCCCCATGTCACCGCGAAAGTTGTGGACATTTCTTTTGCAGTTTCTTCATTTCTAGGCGTGCCAATCAGCGAAGTGGAGAGATTCCTGTCCCGATTTGCCCCCCTCCCGCTTACCTTTCTAGCCGCAGTTGAGGTGTTTGCCAGCTGCTGGTTTCCGTGCCGCCTCTTTGGTTCGGATGCCGTCCCCTCCCCCCCTCCCCCCCCCCCTGAAGTTTTTTGTGGCGTCGACCCAGCCCGACGTCCCGTCTTCCTTGTAGATCACGATTCTTCCCTGCCCCCCACGGGGTGAATCTTCTTTTCTATTTAGCGGCCGCAGGATTTCTTCACGCCCCGCCGTCTCCCACCCGAGAGCGTGTCCCCCTCCCAGGCTACCCCTTCGAGGCTGGATCTTTTCTCGGCCGTCCTCTTTTCCCAGCCAGCCCCCCCCCCTCTGGCAGCTTTGGCCGATGAGGTTTTTGCAGCTTAAAATTTTTCCGCCCGATCGTCGCTTTTTTTTTTGATCCGGTTTCCGTCGGACGATTTAATTTTGCTTGCGAATCGGCAAGGTTTCCTCTCATTCTCCCGTTCGGACCGCGTGAAGTTCCCACTGGCAAGGGTGCTCTTTCGCTTTCCCATTGTCGTGTTTTTCCGTTCCGTGACGGAGACCTGTTTGCGGTGCCGTGTCTTTTTCATGCCCTCCTTTCGGGCCCCACCCCTTGAAGAATCCCCTTTCCCCCTGTCAAGGAACAGGTTGGTCCCCGGCACCCCCTTTCGCGCCCCCCTTTTCAGAGCTTATTTGTGTGTCCCTCTGGGATCTGTTAAGGGGTCTTTCCCGGCCCCTGAAGCACCTTTCCCCCCCGAGTTCCCGGTTATTCTCCCATGTTGTGCACAAGAAGGAGGGCGCCGTCGATTTTCGTCACGTGCCCCCTCGCGGCACCCCCCCGATCACTTCCCGCTCCTTGCTGGAAGAGGTGCCGAGTGAATCCTGTTCCGTGTTCCTTCGGTCACCAGCTCAACTCTGATACCCATCCCCGCTGGAGTCATTTGACGTCTTATATCCGTCTCCCCTCCCGGCAATCTCTGTCCCTGTTCGCAAGGGCGTTTTGTCCCGCGAATCTTAGGAGGACGTTTCCCCCCCTCCCCCGTGTGGGGGATTTGTGGTTTTTTCGGAAGTTGTATGGAGAACCCCTCTTCCATCGCATTCCCCCGCCCCACGATTTTTTTTTCCGAAGACAAATTTCGTTAGTCTGGGGTTTTGCCCTGACTGTTTCTAATTGGCCTTTTTTCCCCCCGTGTTCTCCCCCCTTTCTCCCCCCGTTATGCTGCCTGCTTTCGGACAATTCCCCCGGTTTTAGTTGTTCCTTTTGCATGCCGGATCCTCCCTTGCCAGGGGCCGTTTTCGGTGATTCACCGTTTCACTTTTGCCTCCCCATTCTCCCCCCCGGTCAGGATAGGTACTTTTGACACCGGCGCGAGAGTTGGACTTCTTCCCCCGTGTTTGTTGGTCCTACGGATGGTGATTTCCCCTCCCCCTTCTATAAGAAGGCAATTTCTTATTATTTTACTCTCCCCCCCTTTTGTTTTTTTTCGGAGTTTGAATTTTTTCTGTCCCCTTTTATCCGACCCGACCGAAATCCTCCCCAGTGACACCCCCTCTGAGTTAACCTTTTTTGACTCCATGCATTGGACCGAGAATTGGTCACCCCCTGCTTCTCCTGGTTCACGCTCTTCCGGTGTGCGTCGTGGACTTGCATTCTTTCCCCTTTTTACGTTCCTCCCATTCCCCCTGATCCCGGACGTCACTTTCGTTTCTTTCCTCGTACCCCCCCCGGCACAAGTTTCCCGTCCCTTTGACCCGAACAACCTTCCTTCCAACCACCTGTTGAGTCCACCCCCGATGGTTTACCGGTGCCTAGATGCAAGAGTGGCAACGACCTTCTTCCCCCCCACTCGTCTCCACACAGGTGTAATCGGGCTCCGCGACCAGATTATTGTGACTCGGGGCCCGGCTTTCCCCTTTTCCGCCCACGTTTCCCAGAGACCGGTTATAAGGATGGTAAGTTCTGCTGGCCCTAAATTCACTTTTTTTTTTTTTCCTGGATTCCTGTGATGGGAAATTCGGGGTCGCCATTTCCCGCAAACCACGGCCCGCATTCTCTTTCCCCCCCCCGATGTGAGGATACGATAGTAGTCTTCCCTTACTTTGCGGCAAAGTCTGGATTTTCCCTTTCCGCATTTGGGTTGTTTTTTTCTTACTTGTTAACTCGGCAGGTTTTGTGCCATGGAGTACACTTATAACCTCTGCTCTTTTTTCCGCTATAGTCCTCCTTATGGTGTTGCCTGGTCCTGACAGTTGACATTCCCTGACTCCCCCCCTTGTTTTTTTGCCCTCCGTTTATTCATTTTTCCTCAAAAAAGTAGTTAGTTCACCCAACTCTAAGGATCTGTTGGTGAGACCCAGCAGGGCCCCTCTTGGTACAGTAGGGCGTATAAGCAACAAGTTAGAGGCTCAGGTTCAATCTTTGGAGCAGAAAGTACATTTGTCTGACCCTTGACCCATGCACCTAGCCGTGATTGAGAGATAGGGTTTTGTGTACACCCCCCCCAATTGAACTCCCTTCCTGCCAGGGCCGATAGCTTTTTTTTTGTTACGCTGCTTATATCCCTGGCCAGATTGTCTTCCTGCAACTTTTTTGTCCCGTGACGTGCAGTTTTTTTTTTCTCCGGCCAGACCACTATCCTTTCCTGTTGGCCCTCGAGGTTTCCTTGATTTTAACCTAATGTTTTTTTTCGGTGATTCCACTTACTTCCCCCCCACACGTTGGGCGTCGAGTTTTTAGATTTTTTTCCTTCCCTTGTTCCTTCGCGGATTGTTTCCCCGTTCCTCCCCTTTTGCACCACTGTCATGGCTTTCTTCAGGCCAAAGGGCCCACTTCATCGGCGAGACACGTCAAGCCCCGCTGGGCTGCGACCCACGGCGGTTTCGCCTTTCCATCGGGTCTTTTTCTCTTTTTCTGTGAAACTAGGGGCGGGGGTTTTTCAGTGGGGTTGTCAAGCTTCGGGACGCTTCTCGATACAACTTTTCTACCCCCCCCCCCAGGGCCAGGCCTGCCCCCAACTGTCCCCTCTGGTTAGCTCGTCCGGGTGCAGATGCGGTTGAGCGTGCTTTTGGGGGATTTTTTCCCTTCTGGGCTGGTCTCGGCCGTTTAACGGGATGGTGACTCAACGTTATCTTGCCTCTTTTGCGCGGCTGTGACACCGGAAGCCCCTCGACCTGGGCCAGGGGTACTTGTTTTTCCAGCCCTTACTGAGACCCTGAGGCCTTCCTTTACAGCCCGTTAATTGCCAACGCTGATCCTTGCCCCTCCGGGACCTGACCGTAAGGGAGGTCTTTGCATTTCGTTCGCAGGGAACTTTCAAACCCTTTTTTGGAACCCTTCTCTTAGTTTTTTCTGGACCCAGGCACCCCTGCTCCTCTGCCCTCAAGCCATTGCGGATTATTCACCGTTTCTCTTCGCGGATAGATTGGTTTTGGCGCCAGTCCGCGACCTCGTTGTAGCTTTGAGGGTTTGAGCGCCAATTGCTCCCCTCGCTATAACGGGGGGAGAAATTCGTCGCGGTCCACGTTGGTGCGATGTCCATGCCCACCTCCGTCGGCGTTTTTTTTTTTTAGAGTCCGGTTTCCCTGCTTCGGCTTCCGGCTGAAACGGACGTTTGACCCCAGAGGTTTCTTCCTTTGGGTTTTCCCCCACGGCCACGGATCCCTTGTTCCGGTTTCGAAAAGTCAACCTGTTGGTCCGTTCTTGGAGTTTCCCCCCCTTTCTTTGACCCCCGTTTATTCTTTTGGCCCCCCGTTTTGCCAGGGCCTTTTCAGGGAAATGCTCCCCCTTCTTCCCTCGGGTGAGCTGATCGTACGATCCTGGCCTTTTTTCTTTTTTGGTTCTTTTGTCTCCGTGTTAAGGGTTGAAGACCCCCCATTCGCCTTGTTACCCTCCCTAGTTTTATCTGTGGACCTCTCCGGCGTCCGGTTCCAACGGGATACCCATCAACCCTTCCCCCAAGATGCCCCTTTTTTTTAATTTTTTTCGGGTTCGTGGTGCTCCGCAGTAAGGTGTCTCGATCGATCCTGGGACTCCGGGCGTCCAAGGTGCCACAAAACCGGATGCCCCCTTCCTTTGGTCCCCCCCCCCGCCCGCCAACCACGGTGTCCCCGGAAAGAGAATCTTCCTCAGGCGCTGGACCGACGCCCTTCATTCGTCGTAACCCTAGTTCTGAAAGACGGGTCCTCTTGCGGATCAAGCCGTTTTTTTCCTTTTCCGTGTTGCCGAATAGATTCCTTTCCGGGTTCCATCCCCCTGGAGTCAGCCTTTTTTTAATTAACTTTCCTTTCAAGGTTTTACGGGCTTCCTCAATGTTTTTTCCTCTCCTCATTTGGAGAATTTTCTTTGCCTTGCAGTTCAGCCGTACCCCCCCCCTTGGCCCCTTTTGAAATGCCTTGTTCGGGCAATCGGGCTGCCGAGCGTATCTGTTTTTCTCCCGCTTTCCCCTTTTGGACACCCTCCCCTTTTTCTTTTCGTGGACCGCCATAACCTTTCCCCCAGTCTTTTTAGACGGCGCGAGTTTTTCGATCGCCGTGCGGCGTCCTCTTTTAGGCTCTTGGGTTCTAGGCTTAGTTATCGTGGTGCCCACCCTTCTGTTGCGGGGGGATGACCCAGGGCCGGTGTTTCCTTCCACATACATCTTTTCTCCTTACCCGCCTAGATTTCTATCTCCCTGCCTTCTCCGTTCCGGGTCCACGATCCTGGCGTTTTGCCCCCTTTTAAGCTTGTTTTTTTTTCCTTCCTTTTTTTTCCTGTTTTTGTCTCTCGCGCCGGAGTTGGTTTTCTGATTTTGCCCGTTGTGACGTTACGTCGGATTTCTCCCGTGCCTTTTTTTTTTTTACGGCCGGGAGATGACCCGACTGCACCCTCTTTTGACTGTGTAGGTTTTTCCGAGGTATCGGTGGCAGAAGGCCCCTTCCCCCCGGGCCACCTTTTGCCTCCCACTGTTCACCGTTCCCAGGTCTACGCGCCGTCTTTCGTTTTCGCCATGGGGCGAACCAGGTGTACCTTGGATTCTTAAACCGTACTTACCTGGTTCAAACGTCCTCGCCCCTTTCCGGATTGGACCCTCTTCTTCTAAGGTTGGGCAGGTGTATGAAGAGCCTCACCCGTTCGGCTTCCCCCTTAGCGGTCAAGGAAGGGCTGGGTGAGTCATTCTGAAAGGCCCGACTCTTTTCCATTGTTCCGTCAGATTGGTAGAACAGCCTTGCGCGAAGTACGGACGAAGTCCTTTTTTTTTCTAGCTTTTCCATTCGGATGAGGACCCTGAACCCTCCCCGACGAGCCCGTATTTTCTCGGCCTACGGGCCCCCCTTCTAGGAGGTGTCCATTGAAGACTTGACGCGCGTTTGTGCATCTACCCTTCGTAGCGACCTCCGCATCATCCCCCAGGCCATTTTTTTTCCTCTCTGAGGGTCCGTTTACGAGGCTCCTAGACTAGTTTCCCAACTTTTTGCGGCTTTTTTTTCGACGTTTTTGCCTTCCCCAAGAAACCTTTAAGGTCGGCCCAATCCCTTCCCCTTTTGATTGACCTCTAGGACACAGCCTTTTTTTTGAGGTCCCCCTTATAAAATCAGTTTTTTTTCCCTTTTAACTTTCGGAATTGTTTTTGGATACGTTGTCTTCCCGCCAAGGTCCGAGGGTGTGCTCCCTAGCGCGAGCCCTTACGATTGACGCTTTGCACGGGCCGTTTCTTTTTCCTCCGAGACATCGGCGTGTCCCCTGCGTTTTTCCCGTCCGGCCGCGAAGCCTGCCAGGGGGCGGGTTTTTTGACCCTTTGCGTCTGACGCGTCTTACTTCCAGAGTCTTTTGGCCCACTTTTTTTTTAGCCTTCGCTCTCTTGCGCGCCCTTTTTCTTGTTTTTCCTCCACGTCCCGCTTGGAGAGGTCTTTTTTTTTTCCCCGTCCACGTTAGCCCTTCCCTTTTGGCGGAGCGGACAGGCCGTCGAGTTTCTTTCTTCCTTTTCCGTTTTGAGGGGCCTTACGTTTGCGGTGGCCCGTGATTTCACCTTCTAAGCCCCTTCGACATTTTATGATCCCTTGTTTTCCAGTTACGGTTGCAGCTCTTTTGTCCCCCTCGACTTTTTTACATTCGGTAAACGTGGACGGAGGCCCCATGTTTTTTCCTTTTTTTTTTTCGTAGGGGGATTTTGTTTCCCGGCACATCCCGTCGGCGTCCTTTTTCAACTTTTGTGGGGGTCCATTGATCAGTAAGTCACAAGTCGATCTCCCGTCACGGACCTTTACTTTCCACTTTCCCCCCCCCTGCGAAGGGCTGCGCGGTTATATTGTCCCTTTGCTGGCCCCCCTTCCGGCACTTTCCCGGCGTCGGTATCGCTCTGGGGTCAGGCGGTTCCGCTGGTATTAAGCCGAGAACATTTTTTCCCCGATCCCCTTTTTCCCCGGATTCGTGTCCTTTTCTGATTCGTAGCCGAGGAATGCGGTTTCGTTGGGCTTTTACCACACGCCCCGCATCATATCCGTGGCTTTTCGCCTCCTTGGCACGAATAAGCACGTTTGCCTCTCTACCGCGACCTTGGAAGACTTTTTTTTTTTTTGCTCTCTTTGGCGTGCTCGCGCTTCCCGTGTTGTTCCCCCGTTTTTCAGAGGCGGATAGGGCTTTCTGGGGCCCTAGTTCCTCATTCGCCCCACGCTTGACGACGACCCCTAGTAGGGAGGGTCGGGGGCTGTACCGGAGAGGCTTTCTTTGGGTACCGACAGTTTTCGTTAACGTATGTGTCCGCGGGACACTTGCTGCCCGGGTATTTTTTTTTTTTTCCCCACAGATTGGAACGGATCTACGTCAAGCCGTTAGTGATATGACCAACGGCACGTCGGAGCGGGGCAACTTTTCTTTTCTAGCCGAGCGTCCGCTCGTGGCCTCTCGTAGGTGTGGACCCATTTTTTTTCGGGTCTCCCCCGCCGATATAGACCTTTCCCACTTCTTTCTTTCCCTCCCTTAGGGTTTAGAGCTTTCTTTGCTTGTGGATTTTCTCTTTTTCTTGTGAGACCCTTTATCCTGGGGTTTCCGGAAGGCCATCACTATGCACCTCTCTCACTAAGAGGTGGATTGACCCGCAGTTATGCGGGGTTTGAACCCCGATGATTCAGTTTCCCTTCCATTCCAAGGAAGGGGCTCAGTTACCAAGGGTTCGCCGCGGTTCCCCCCCGGCATTCTTTTCACTCGTGACGTTGGGCCAGTCTTCCCACAGTTGTACGCACGGGTTTTCCCCTTTTTTCCTGAAGTAACTTGACTTTCTCTAAGCGGCCATGGACCGTTCTAAGGGATGGGCAATGAACAGCCCCGCCCACCTTGTTTTTTCTTGCCCCCAAAAACTTGGGAAGGATGTGGATTGAGATCCTTCCCTCTTTGTTTTTGACACCAGTCAGATCTACTTAAGTTGACCCCAGTACCACAAACCTTTGGGGTCGCTCGCGAGACGTTCGCTGGTCTCTTGCGCCTTCCTATTTCCTATGGTAGAAGTGCTTTGCCGCAAGTTTTTTACCGCCAAGCGTCCCGGATCTTTCTGTTCGGTAGCCATCCACCCTTCTCAATCTCCTGCATATAAGCCAAACACGTTTCCTGTGGACCCCTTTTTGTGATTACGCCTTCTCGTTTCATGATCAGTTAGCCGGTGTTCGGCTCATAGCCTTTTTTATCCCGCCGCGGGACGTTGACGTCCTCGTACCCCCTTGTAAATCCACCCTCCCTATCTTTCTCTGTATGATTCTTTTTTGTCAAGCCTTTGACCTTTTGTTGAGATCGGGGACAATGGTGCGTCTGCTTGATCCTTGCCCCAGTCCAACCTCGTTTGGATCCCGACCGGCCTGTTGTCCTGTTGATGTTGCTTAGAAGCAAACCGGGGCAGTCTACATCGGTCCTTTTCCAGATTTTTCCAATTCGTATGATCTCCGGTTATGTTTGCGCTGACTTTAATCCTTGTTTGTTCCTTTCTCATTTTTATCGACCTTTTAGCTCGGCTCTGGGTTTTAACCCCCATGGCCTATTTAGGACCATTTTTGCCTTCGGCCGCTATGTTTTTTCTTTTTACCCGTCCTTTCCCGCGCCCATTTGGGCAAGTGCGCTTCTTCTGGAGAGCTCCCTCGGTGGCTCGCGTTTGTTCGTTGCTTGATTGAGGGGTCCCCCCCTTGGCTTTTCCGGCCGTGAGTTTTTCGCTAATTTATGCCTATCACCCCCTTGGTTTTGACGGTTGAGAGGAATGCAGTTCCACTTTTTGAGTTCGCGGCTGTTTGCCGAAAACTGCCCCGGCCGGGCTGTTCATTGTTCACTTTTTTTTTTTTCCAGCACTGTTTCGTTAGCTCCACGAGTTTCAGGATCCCCTTCCATGAGTCCCTGCTGCAAACTCGTTTATCCACGATCGTGCCACCTCGGCGACAGCCCGTGCTGGGGCTTATGCAGTCCCCAACGCCTACAAAAACCTTTTTTTACCGCGCAATGCACAGAGCCTTTTTTTCCATTCTCGGACTCAGCCCTTTTTTTGGAATCTCTTATACATAGGGGAGACTCCCCCTTTTATTACTTTTTTTTGGCTGGGGTTTTATAGATTAGATCCTTTCGATTGTTTTGACGAAACTCGTTAGTCGGTCTTTTCTGGTGGAAGTGGTACCGCAGCTCCCTTCGCAGAGGCCAAGTGTTTTGGCCTGATGAGGGACTTTTTCCTCCCCTTCAGTGCCTGCTTCTGAGCTTGCCACAATCCGCTGCGTTTGCAGGGAGTAAGCTGGAGGCGGGGATTGAAGGTAGGACTTCCTGGACCTCTTTTTTTTTCGTTCGGCTTCTATTTTGTATCTGGACGGCATCAAGTCCCGGCTGAGCCGTACCGTCTTTTCCTGGCGCGTTGCTGGTTCTTACATAGAAGGGACCCAACGCCCGGGTTGTGAGATCGCGTTGGGCCGCTCCCTCCCCTTTACTTGCTCTCGGGGGGACCTCGAAACCTGCCGGGGGTGGGGCTTTGCATGCACCACCCCCGGAGTCGCTTCTCTTTTTCCTGCATCCAAGACGTCCTTGCATAGTCTGACCCCATTTGAAGGTTGTGGTTTACTTTTGGTTCCAACGTGGAGGCAACCCCGCCCCCAATCGCCTTCCTTCTCGAACGGTGTGGGTCGTCACCCTCCAACCCGGGAATCGGGTGAGACCGGGCCCGTGCAGTGAGGAAATTTTCTTACATTTTTTTTGCGTAAGGGCCCGTCAGTCTCCTCCTGGGATGCATTCTTTCTTCCATCGGCCTGCGGGTGTTATTATTTTGAGGGGTTCTCCCCTTTCTTCTCTACCACAAGATCACCACTAGGGTTCAACCTCGAGTCATCCTGGTCTAATAAGGCTTGCGCTCCCTCATGTTGTCTACAACCCCAACTTCCAAGCTGAAACACCGCAGGCCGCTTGATGTTTTTTGTTCCCTCCCGGGGCGCTCTTCTTTTTTGATACAGCTTGGGTACGGGGCGTTGACCCCCCCCCTGGTCTTTCCTCCCCCAACACGAGTTGGCATGTTCCCCCCCCTCCCACCGTTTTTTCAAAAGACGACCGGTGTCAAGCTTGAAACCGCAGTGCTTTCCCTCCTTTTTTTGCGCCTCACCAAGGCTCTGCAACTCCCTGCATTCTAACAAACGACCAGTCAGTTCGTTCCGGGTCCAGAGTAAGTCTTCGTCCGACCCATTTTTCACTGTGCTTTGTCCCTCCCCGATTTCTCGTGGCGGGGCCCCGTAGGCCGACCCCGGCCGTTTCCTTGAAGGTGTACTGCTGAAATTCAAAGGCGTGTCACCTTCTTTTCCTTTCCTCCTTTTGGTTGTGGTGCTTTTTAAAACCTTGCCGTTTTTCAGGGCTTTTACCCCTTCCCGTCCCCCTGTTCCCGGCCCTTTCGGGTTTTTTTCTGTTTTTTCATTGAGCGTCATTCTTGCGGTCGACCGTGGAGCGTCCACCCTTTTTTTGCCCGTAAAACCAATTTTCAGGACGGGCTGATGGTTTTAACTCGTTTTATTCGATCCTCCGGGGCCGGGGAGACCGGCTATGGAAGTTTCTTCCCTCTGACTGTCACCTTTTTTTTGCCCTTGCGTGGCCATGGCCTTTTTGGCATGTTCGAATCCTGCCCCCAGTGAAAGTTTAGAGGTTTCGTAGTGCCGCGCTACCTTTTGCTTTATCTTTCCCTCGGGCCCCTTTTAGCTTGTTTCGTGAATAGCCCTTTTCCGCCGCTTTTTTATTTAGACGTTTGGCCCTGGTTCTCACTTTTGGAAAGTTGAAACCCCTTTTTTTTTTGATAGTCCGGTGGTAACCGTTTCCAAAGAAGTACCCCCTGACACCCGCTAGCTGAACGACTTTTTCCCTGAGTCCCCCTTTTTAAGCGGCCACCTGACGGCCCCACCCTTTTGGACGCCCCCTTCCCCCTAATTGGTTGACCCCACTTGCCTTTTCTC
>Ga0179593_1487866_pt1 | contig 15095 bp, 17 predicted proteins | sample CZODoug2_1_08_16_FD_185931 | JGI IMG/M metagenome (GOLD analysis project Ga0179593, IMG submission 185931) | Vadose zone soil fungal communities from Angelo Coast Range Reserve, California, USA - CZODoug2_1_08_16fungal (PacBio error correction) | ecosystem: Environmental > Terrestrial > Soil >... | reverse complement strand
CTGCAACATTTTGAGCCTTTTCCTTTTATGGGTGAACCCCTTCCCCCCCTCTGCCTCTGGAGTGGTGGCACGTTTTGCTCCTTTTCCCTCTCTCTCCCTCTGTCTGTCCCCTCTCAGCTCGTGCTCCTGTTTTTTCATCTCTTCCAATGTTTACTTTTATGACCCCCTCTTCTTTTCCCTTTTAAGCAATTACATAGATTTCCTATTGCAGCGTCGTCTCAAGGCTTGCCCCGAAACCTGACGCTCCCTTCCCCCCTCCCTCGATTTCTTCGTCCAATAGATTTCCTAGTGGCGCTCCTTCCTTTTTTTTTAAGAGAGATTCCCCCCCCAAGCTTCCACCCCCACCTTCCTTATTCCCCTTCCCCCGCGACCTTTTTTTTTTGATCCATTTTTTGATCCTATCTTTTCCATCTTTCCGTCTTTTTTTTCGTTTTTAGCGAGACGACCGTTTCTGTTCGCAATCCTCTGTCCCATTTATTTGTTGGTGGTTTTTCTCCCTTTTGATTTTTCTCGGCATTATTCTTTATTGGCTCTTTTTCCCCCCCTGTCCCCTGGAACCGATAAGCGGAGTCCCATTCCGCTTTTCTTGATTTCACCGCGCTGCACGACTCACCGCCCCTTTTCGTTCTTTCCCCCCCCCCCCTTTCGACAACCTAAATCTTGACCCTAGATCGTTCCCCTCCTTTCCTTCGCCGGTTTGACGACTAGTGGCCGTCGCCAATTTTTCTCCCTTGCTCCTCTCCCGATCGTTATATTCCCTTTTGGTAACCCCCCCCTTGACGATTCACCTCATTGCAGCTTCTTTTCTTTATTTCTCTCCTTCTGTTTTTTTTCAAATTTTCCCCCAACTTGTCTAATGCGTCTGTTTCTTTTTTTTTTGGACTACTGTTCTGGGCCTGCCACCTCTGATCTCCTTCAAGAGTAGAGACATGCCCCCCGTTGAAAACCCAGTTATTTCAAATTCTGTTCCATCGCCCTTCTCTTTCCCTCACACCCTTAACCTTTTTTACGTATTTTTTTTTTTCGCATCGTCCCCCCCCCCTTTCTTCCTTGGAATTGCTAGCCCTTCCCTTGCTTTGCACGACTGTCTTTGGAGAATTTTAGCTTTTCCGGTTTGGTTTTCACAACTTCATCCTTTTTTTTTTTCCGCGGTCGACTAGAGGGAAGGTTGACTATCCCTTTACGTCCCTCCCCTTGCTTCCCTACGAGTGTAGAGGACTTAGCCCTTTTTCTCTCGCATTGTTCGATCTTGGCCGTTTGACAAGCGGACTATGTGCCTCTTTTTCTTCATCCGGCTTCACTGAGTTTCCTTTTTGGTCCACGTTCTTAATGACCCTAATACCCCCCCATGAGTCGTTTTGAGCATTGTTTCTGCTGTCCCTTCCGTTCTTTTTACCCTCTGAGGGCGCTGTCTTTCCATTTGGACTTATTTTTTTTTTATACCATTCTCTATTCTTTTCTGGCTGAGCAGTCTACTTATCCTTTTTGATCGGCTGCCCCCCTGGTATCTTCATGATGGTTCCACCCCTTTCCTTCCTCAGCCCTCCCCTTCCTCGTTACTATGCTTCTTATTTCTTTCCCCCTTTGTTCGGGCGCGGCGTTTTCTTTTCTCTTGACCAATGTTTTAGCGGTTTTTCTTCCGAAAATATCCACACCCCTGAAACCATTTACGTTGTCCCCCCTGGGCCGTCCGCTAGCCAGTCCTAGTTTTCCCTTACGTTTGGGGTGAGGGGAGTAGGTAGGGCCTTTCGCCGTTTCGTCTTTTTTTTGCGCGGGTGGTCCCTCATTTGAAGCATAAGTAACCGTCCCTCTCCCGGTACCGGCTTCTTGTCCCCCCCGGCGTATCTATCTAAGACCTTCCCTTGTTTATGCTGACCCCTGCTCTCCATTTTATCGCGAGTTTTCCCTTAATGGGAACGCACTTCCCGGCGACAATTGACCCTGACTGTAGCATGTTTCTCTCGAGGACCTTTGCGCCTTCTCTTACCGCTGTGAGGATCCCTTCCGACGGCCCCTTTCCTTTTGAGTTCCTAAATCGGATTGGTTATTTAAACCGATCCCTTCTCTATTCTTTTTTTTGTTTTTCTGATCTCTCTTTCTAGTCAGCGTGGTCCCCTACTTCTGCTTCCACCCCAAGACCCCCGTCATTCACCTCTCCACGAGTGACAGTGCCGCATGCCACGAAGCCCGTGGACTCTCTGAGCGGTCCCTCTTTCTCAGAAAGCATAGTTCGCTCCATTTCCCAGATCAGATTACCGGTTTTTTCGCGTACTTTCCCCTTTCCTCTGTCCAGGCCTTTCCCTCATTCCTACTATGACATCCTTTCTCTCTATACTACACCCCTTTCTCCCACCAAAGGAGTCCCCCAAATGCGTTTCTCCCTTCTTTACTTTGTATTTTTTTTTCACCGGCATTTGGTGACCCCCTTTTCCACACCCTGACACCCCCCCCCCCCCACCTCAACGTAAATTTAAACTATTTTTTCCCTAAACTCAAACACCCCCCGTTCCACGTTTGATCACTTTTCGCTTGGTCTCGGTCTTCTCCCGACAGCTCCCCAGTCCCTCCCCTGAAGGATCCTCGGTGCGCATTCAACGATGCGTCCCGACTTTAGTTTCTTATCCTCCAGCCCTGGTGATTCCATCTCTTACCACGGTGTGCTCCATTTCCCTCCTCAGTGGGCATCCTAACCCCTTTTTCGCATTCTTTTTTTTTTTTTTTTTTTCTTCTCCTTCCCCCTCAATTCCCAGTAGAGGAAGATTTTTCCCCCAGCTCAAGACGATTACCCTCATTGAACCTTCCCCTCCGGCCTTCTTTCCCCTGATTTCCCTTGTGGCACATGATCACCCTCCTTTCTTTTTGTTTTTCAAATATTTCGTAAGTTGTAGTCCCCCGGTGACACAATTGGCTCCCGTGCCCATGATTATCCCGTCCTATACTCCACAATAAACAACTTGTTCCACCCCCCCCCCCTAGTCTCCCTCCCCGAGACCCGACTTCGGAAACATCTTTCCGGGCCGGGAGGTACCAACGCCTTCACGGCTTCCTTCCCTCTTAGCTCTTCCCCTCTTGTGGCCTTTTCCCCCTGGCCCTCCCCCCCCCCCCTCTGCCATCTTCCCCCAATCGTTATGTTTGTTTTCCACGGGCGGCGTTGAAATTGCGGTCCTTATGTGCTTTGCAACCCCAAAAATCCCGATTGTTTCCTACCCCCTATCCTCCCTTGTCGTTTTTTTCTTAGTGCGGATGCCTTCCCCCTTCTTCTAACTTTGCTCCTTTTGCTTTTTGCCCTGCGTTCCCCCCCTACCTCCGCTAATAATGGGCGCCAAGAACGTGTCCGCAATTACGCGTTCGGACGGTCTTTCCACCCCCTTTCCAACCTACGATTTTTTTTCCCATTTCCCCTTTTTGCTTCTGAAACACCCCCCGTCGCCCCCCTGCCTTTGCTTCTGAATTTACTCCTTTCTCCGACTTTGCATGCGCTTCCATAACGAAATGGTTTTCCCCCTCTGTCCTCAATAGGTTTTTTTTTTTGTTTGGGCGTTTGGGTTTTGACCACATAAAGTCCTCTGGGCGACGCTTACGGCGACTTGTTCATCCCTTGGACCGACTTTCTTGGGGGACTGATTTGTTTTAATTCACCCCCTCTGTTTTTTGCTTTTTAGCCTCGAGAAGACTGTGATTTCCGGTTGCGCTTGTTGACTTTTTCACGCTCTCTCTTTAATGTCTCACACCCCTCTAAGCTTTTGCCCTCCCCTGATTCTCTTCCCTTGAAGCGATTTTTTCCCCTTCTTAGGTTCCGATCAGCCCCCCCACTCGCCCCCATAAAGAGCCCCTTTTCGATAAACATCTGATTCCTTTTTGCGCCCATCTCTGATCGAAAGCTTCCGGCTTTGGATCCTGCTCCCATGTTATGATTTTTTCTTTACTGCGTTTGACACTTTCCTCCTTTTCTTGAGGGGAAAAAATCCTTTCTATCTCTCCCACAAAAGTCGCTGGCGGCAATTTACAATCCCTCTCATTGTGTGTCCCTCCATCTTCATTTATTGGTGAATTCCCTTTTGAAGTTCCACTTCTCAGCGGGCCTATTCCCCTGTTTCTCGGAATTTATTGCCACCCCCAGATACTACAAAATTGCGGACCGCGTGCAACAGGATTAGTCGCTTCTTTCTTTTTTTTTCTGGGATCTCTCAAATGATCCAGAGTAAGCCCCCCGCATCGATTTTTTCACCCTTTTTCCCCCCAATCCTTTCCTCTCGGTGTGGAGGTCCCCTATTCCCCATACGTTTTGTTTCTAGATCAGCAACCAATGGAATTGGATGTTGACCTTTTCCTATTTTCATCGTGATTCGTTTCTTTCTACGCCCCCCTGTTCCCCAGCCCCCGCTTCCCCTTCCCTTCCCCCTTCCTCGTGACCCTTTCCCCCTTCGGTCCGCCCATTGACATTGGTCCTTGAGGGAATCCGCACCTCCTCCTCTACCTATTTTCGTCTTTCTTTCTTTTGTCCCCTGGTCTTTCTTTTTTTTTTTCAACAACCAGTAGTCTCCTTGCAATAGTCGCATCGTGCTCTTTTTGCCTCTTCTCACTATGGCGATTTTTCACTCTACTTCTCCACCAACTTCCTCATACGTCCCCCCCTTCGTCCTTGTTAAGAGCCCTCTTAGGAGATCCCCCCGGCATTGGACTTAGTCGGCGGCTTCCGTTCCTGTTCTTTTTTTTGCGATAGTTCTTTATGGGTTCCCTTCTTTGTATCTCGCCTTCTTTGATTTTTCGTTTTTTTTACAGGGGGTTTGATGCCCTACTGTATGTCGTCCCTCTCCTGGCAGTTTCACCTCCCGCAATAGTTTTTCTTTTTCCATTCCCCAGCTTTTCTCTTTTTCCTTCCGAAAAATCCTCTCCCTTCTTAACAAGACTAGGAGCCCTTTCCCAAAACGTCTCAACACTGGCACTTTTCACAATTCTCTGCATTTGCAAGACCTTTTTCCTAGCGGACATTCTTTGATTTTTGACCGCTTTGCTTCGCGGACGGATGGAAGTCATTGTTATCCTTGCTGCCCTTCAGCACATTCGGTACCTTTTTGGTCCCCTTGTCAACTTCGGAGAACCAGAGTCCTTCGCCCGTCCTCTTTCCTTATCCCCCTGTCCCCCTTTGACCCCAAAAACCGGTTTATTTTTTGGCTTCGTTGTCGGTCATACGTCTTCTGCCAACAACTTTTTTTAACGCATGAAATACTTTTCTTTCCCCCCTCTTTTAGAAATTCTCTTCCCCCTTCCATCTCCAAAAGGATTAAAATAGAACCCCTTCAAGGATTGTGTAGGTATTTTTTACGCGCATAGCACACATTCCTGTTTCTTGCTTGTGCTAGGCACCCAAGTGGCACGACGTCTTTTAAATCTAACCCCCTCATTTCCTTTCGGCTTTGTTTTTTTCTCCCCCTTTCCCCCCTAAGGGAGGATTTCTTTGTTTACTGTGGGAACCGTGATATCCAACCTTGACCGTGCCCGCTTGCGACCTCATCCCCACGGAGTAGTTGCCCCTTTGTCGGAGCTTTCGGTCTTTTTGCCCTTCCCCCAATCTGGGAATTTATTCTCCTGGGAATTATCGTCAACCGATATCAAATTGCCGTGCGTTATTCGTTTCGACAACGTGATCCGGGATTCAAAACAACCTTTCTCTAGTTGAGTCCCTTTTTTTCTCCCCCCCCCTACTAGGGAAGGACTTTTTTGCCTCACGCTTGTAGTATGGAGCTGTTTCTTCCCGCATCGTCTTTCGGTATTTTAATACGCCATCATGGTGTCTTGCTCTCTATTACGAAGGTTGTCTTTAAACAGGCTTTCATTGAGATGAGCCCTGCCATTTTTTGGTTTTAACTAGCGCACACCCTTCCAGTAATTCCCTTTCTAGTTTCATGATTAGTTTTCTGACTGTTCCCAGCATGATTGAGTTTTTCGTTTCAAGCGCGCCTGTCTTGTCTCGACACATCCAGACCCATTGTTGAATAGGTCCCCCCCACCTTTCTCCCGTTGAGTTCAGCGAGCCCCAGCAAAGAGTTGACAATCCCCGTTAGGGTTTTCATTTAGTTCTTTTTGAAGGGACTTTTCGCTCGCATGGCTGTGGGTTTTTCTCGATGATGTACCTTGCCCTATCTAATTATCCTTCAACTCGCCCCCCTATTTCTCTTGGTCGCCGGTTATTGGACTGACAAGTTCTCGGATTGGACCCCTTTCCCGCCGCCTCTTCAGAGAGATGGTCAAACCCGGGGAACGCCATCCCGCTTACACCCTGGCTGTACGCGTTTTCCGTTATTTCCCCTTCCCTTTCTATGCCCAGAGACTTTCTCTAGGTTAGGAATAGAGGACGTTAGTTAGTCTGGATTTTTACGATATTCCCGCCTCGTAGTCTCTTATGCTTAGTGGGTGATACTCTTTTCCAAACCCACCCCTTCTCCCTGATCCAATTCCTTTTTCTACCCTTTTCCTACTGTTGTTTTTGTCTTACATCGCCATCCTTTTTTTAGCATTTTTTCAACTAAGGCCCCCGCCCCTGCAGACCGCACGTACTTCCCCCTATTCCCCAGAACACTGACTTCCAGCACAGAGACTTCCCCTCCCCCTTAGTAATATGCCATGAAAGTAGAGTCAAATGCAAGTACGTTGTGGGAAGGGCTCCGATTTCCCCGTAAGAGCTATGTTTTCTGATGACTAGGCGGACTGTTCCACAGGCAAGGAACACTTTTTCTTACTCTTTCACCCCCTTCCTCCCCCCGTTACTAAAATTTTGCGAGTGTCCTCCATTCACGGGTCTTGCTGCACAGGGTTCCCCCCCCCCGCGTCGAATCCCCCCACCGAAATACCCCTCCCTTCCCCCTCCCACCTTCCAAGTCCCCCCACGTGGAGTTTTCGCTTCACCTTCACCTTTGGACCTTTGTAGTCTCCCCCCCCCCTGGATTTCCTTTCATTTTTTCTCTCGAACAGCTCCAAGCTTTCTTTTTTGTGGACTATGAGACACGCCTAGCTGCCCCGTCGTGCCCTTAGCTGAACTGTGTTGAGTTCTTTTTATGTGATCTTTAAACAAATGGAAAGTTTTTTTTGCATATGCCCCAGTGTTTCAGGCCGCTCCCCCCCCTTTTTCTCTTAAGACCTCTGCCTTCCCCCTGGTCCCCCCCCGATAAGGAATTATATCCGAGGACTCTACCTCCTCCTTGATCCCTACTCGCCCCCCCCCCCCACATCTTCCCGTCTGCTACCACCACCGGCTGCCCTGAGTTTTTCTTCCCATTCTCCCAAGAACCCTGTTTGTTTGGTTCAATTAGTTATTTTTTCCCGGTACACCCTTGCTGAGCTAGCTCTTGTGGTTTTCCTTCTTTGTGGTGTGTTTTGGTGGGGAATGTGATTCGTAATCCATGTTATCCCCACAAAGAGGTGAAAACTTCCTCCTCGACATCTTTCCGCGGACGATACTCTTCACCTAGAGTCCAATTTTTTCAAGGTCCATTAGTACCTCACGGTAACGGTATAAAGCGTTGGCTCCTCGACTTCCTGAATCTGTACCTTTCCACGGTTAATGTAAGCTTAACCTTCCTTTTCTTTCTTTTCTTTTCGTGATCTTTTCCCACGGCGGGTTTCGTGACCTTCGTTGATTCCTTAGCAATCCACAATCAGAGTGTTGTCTCTACCTCAACCACCATCTTTCCAACAAATCCTCTGCTTCTGGCTTTCTTTTTGTTTAGTTTTTTCGCAGTACAGTATCCCTGCCCTTGGCACGATGCGCCGCTAATAATCTTTTGTGGGCCGTTCCTCGAGTTCTACTACTCCTTTCCCCCGCCCCCCTTTAGACCGCTTTTTTCCCTCCATTTTTCTCACTTGATGATTCCCCCCCCAACTTCCCCGGCATGCCCCGTCTTGTACTTACTGGTTGCAGCAGGAAGAAACTTTCCCCCTTTCCCCCCTACTTGTCTTCATTTTTAAGGTCTCGCATAGCCCCCATAACGTCAGCTTTGCGCACGTCGTCCTCGAATGTTCAGCGAGTATTATCTCCTCTGCCGATTGGTTTTAGGCTTTGAACACTTCGCTGTTTTCCGTTTTATCGCGAGGCGGTGGATTTCTCGGTGATTTCTCATCTTTCGTGTTCGAACCCCTGGCCTTTGACGCTCCTTCGTCCAGGAGGTGAAGCTTGAATAACCTGCGAGCCTCTCAGCCCACATTTTTGGTCCCATCACCTCGCACATAAAACTGCCAGTTATTGCGCACGTATCCTTTCCCTCACCTCCTTCCTTCTGGTTCGTCGATCCTTAATAATGTCCACAAGTATTCAGTAAAGTTACCCCTTATGCCATTTTTTTATTTGAGGTTACAAACAGCTTTGATATCTCTGTCCCTAGTGAGCATTTTACACCCATACCTATTATTTTCCCGCACACCCGTAACGAGCTAACGCTTGTTCATTTGTAACCGCTCTTTGACTCCATTAGAGATCTTATCGTCTTCCTCCCAAAGGAATTTCAGTCCCCTTTTCTTCCCCCCCCTTCACCCATGCTCACTGAATTTCAGTGAAACCGTTTTCTTAAAGCGCCGGATATTTTTCCTCCGAGGGATGAAAAATGATCCTTAGAGTCACTCCACCCCCGTCATTCGATTGCAATGTCCGCCACCAATCCATAGAGTCTTCCCCCTCCTTCTTGTTTTTTTTTCTAGATTACGACCCCTTCGCTAGTCAGTGATTTGGTAGAGGCATGCTATGCGGTTTTGTCTTCGACCTTAGTGCTCATTTTTCATTTCCTCCCCGGCGCTCCCCCAAGCTGCGTTCTCCTTTTCGCACTCGTGCGTCCAAGTGTGTCTACAATCACTCTTCGGACCCTTTTAGCCAATTTCGACCAGATAAGATTGGTTTGAAGAGTCGATTTTCAAGTTCCTCTTCAACAACTTACGATCGGATCTTCTTTTCCTCTGTGGACGAAAAGGAGTTGAGCATAAAATTTTTTCCAATCTCCCCAAAGCTTTCCTCACTGATCACTCCGTAGTCCTGTCAAGCAGTACGACCTGAGAGCACAATTCGGCATTCCCCCCTTCTAGGAGCTGTCAGTATGTTGTTTTTTTCGATCCTCACCCGGTTCTTGCGTCCAAATCGGTGCATATTTTCTTGTTCTTAGGTGTTGTTTACCGGTGTTGTGGTGACATGAGGAGGTTCGGCTCCTTCCTAAGTTCCCATCTCTTCCCTGCTTGCGGGTTTTTTTTTTCAAGGGGGTAGTTGGCTCCGCTTTCGCCTGGAACTCCACCTTCAACAATGGGCACGACAAATTTCCACACGATAGATCCCCCCCCGATTTTTTTTTACCCTCTTCAAGGAATGGTCCCATAAGAACCAACAAGAGTCTCGGGAAGTCCTCGCCCCTTCTGGACGATTGCGCGCCAGATTCTTAATGATGTTTCGCCCATTTTTAGACGAAAAATTCTTGTAATTTTTGGCCTGCTTGACATTCCTTTGCCGTTACGCTGGCCCCCTTTTTCCTTTATATACCTCTCTCGTTTTTCCAATGTTAGACATAGGTTACTTTGGTTCTTCTTAGTAGTACGTTTTGACCTTTTTTGGCCCTTCAACAAGATTCTCGCCGCGGCGATGACCCTCCCCCGGTACACCCTTTCCTTGACCCATCCTCTTTCCTTCAGTGCCCTTGCACGGTACCTCAACCCCTAAGCAATAAGTTATTTTCGACTTTCTTTTGTTGCGTATTGCATCGCCCCCATTTTTTTCATTTGCTAGTCTTCGCGATTAAAGAAACTTCCCCCCCCCCTTCCTTTAGCTTTCAAGGATCTTTGCCCGCAATTGACGGCCATGAGCCGTTCGTCCCCTTGCCTCTCTGCTGGCTTTTTACCTCTGCTTCAACCTTGCTGATGAAATAACTATTTTAATAGAATTACTCGGGACGCAGGGACTTTTTGCTGACATCTTGGAGGAGTCTGGCCTCTTGATACAGTTTCATGCCCCTCCGCCCCCTTTTCATGCCTTTCTTCCAACGCCGCATTTCTAAAAAAATCAAATGGTTAGCGTCGATTTTTGCCCCTAGGTTCCTTGACCGGGTTCTATGGAGTGGTTTTTTTTCATAGGTTCCTACTTTTCTCTTTGATCCCCTTATATCAATACGACTGCCTCACTATTCTCAGGCTGTTGATCTTCCACCATTCTACTTTGCGTCCTTGATGAGGAGAAACCATGGACTTTTTTCCCCTTTTTCCCCACCTCGTATCGTTACGCCTCATCTTTAAGCTAGGAACTCATCTGTGTTAATGACGCGTATCTTCAGTGCCACTTCTGCCTTGAAGACCCAATTAAAATCCAGGTCCACGTTCCCCCCCTTTTCAGTGTTTTTGTCTTTCCCTCCTATCCCCTTACCTTCGTGGAAATCCTACTTTTTTTTGAGGGCGGTATTCGTTGAAGTTCTTGAAGTGCTCGGCATCCCTTGTGTTTTTCGATCCATACACGTCCCGGATCTACTCCGGCTTTTGCGTCCGTTTCATAGTCCCTCCTCTCTGTTTCTTCGGCTTGATTTGAACCTTCCCTCGTTCCCCAGATACGCTCTAGGCCAACAGCCTTACCCTACGTTCGCCCCGGCCGCACCCCCCTTCCGTGCCCTGATTTCTGGCACAAGCCTATGACTCCGTGAACCGGCTCCGCCACTTGTGCGCGGTATTTGTCGCGCACTGAGAGAGGATTTAGCTGGGTGCTCATCGGCTAAACCCCAAACGACATGGCAGATCCACATTTCCCTCCTACGTTGTATGTAGGACATCGTTGGTTTAAGCCCTTCAAACAGCCTCAATTCCGCGCATCACCTCCTTTTTCCGAAGAACTACACCAGCATTTCCCAGCCATGCTGATTCCGACATCAGCCAGGGCATTTAGACAGTCGGGTTTCTACGTCGCATGCGTTCCATCAGTTTTTCCGAGATGTTGAGTAATGACTGAAGGTCCCGCCTAGTAGGTACCTTGTCCTTCTCCCCCCCCCCCTTGACCCCACACACGGATTTTTTTCAATAGAAGGGGGTCCCCCCCTCTCCCAGGGTTTTTGAACTGTCGGCTCAAAGTCTTTCCTCGGAACTGCTCGTTTCCCTCCAGTCCCCCCGCACCCCTCAACGAAACGTATTTCAACTCGTGCTTTGGTCGTGATCAAAAAACGACGTTTTTTTGTCCTCCATTTGGCCTTTTCCTATTTTATCTTCGCAAGTAAAGATAAACTTTTTTGAGATTAATTCGTCGGCTCGGCGGTATTCCATGGCCCGTGAAGTGCGGCTTTGCGTACGTACAGAGTTTCTTAAAACCCCTGGCATTGTTTTGTGCCCATTTCATTTCCTCCCTTTCGTACATTTTTGCACGTTCAAATGGATTTTCAGTTAGGCCCTGAACATTCCTTTTGACTCACCTCGGTGCCTGGCCGATGAAAGCCTATAGAGTTTCTCCCCCATCCTCATAGCCGAGGTAGATGTTCCCCCCCATGAGCCAAAGCTCTAAGTTGTTGATCAATCATCTGGTCGTTGTCGCCCGGCAACTTTCCCTCTCCTAGGCCAGATTCGCACATGATCGTTCCAGATGCCCTTAATTCCAATCGGTCACCAAACTCCCTCGGCTCGAAAATTCGAGACTTCCTTCAGTAGGTAACACCTCTTGTCTTTTCGTAAGACATTTCAGTCCTTGCCTATATGTCATAACTGTAACGGCCCGTTCGATTTTGTTTTTCAGAATCCCGTCATGGCCTGGACAACAGAAAAGCCTCAAATTTGGGGACTGTCCTTTCCCCTTTAGCTTCTTCGTTAGAGGTATCCATCGGCGCAATTTCAAATCAGGAGTTGTTGCGATGCCGACACCCTCCCCAAACTATTTAGCCCCCCACTCTTGATTCTTTTTTTTGCTTCTTGTTGATTTCATGTGCCCTGCCGTCTTCTCAACCCCTGCGCGGGCTCTTGATGTCCTTTCCCGCTCATAATCTTTTACAGCAACGCACGTCACTGTAGTCCTCCCCTATCCTCTTTTTTTTCCTTTGAACGTTCAGTTCTTTTCTTTCAAAATGAGACACCAATGCAGTATATTTTCACTACGGAAGCTCACCCTTTTTGGTTCCCAGGGTCAACCGACATTCAAAGAACCAGGATGCCATTTTTCTCTTCTCATATTCCCATCCCCTTCTTTTTTTACCTTTTTAAAGGCCTTCCTAGAGAGCCTACCGTCCGATTGGTGCCGGATTTTGTGACACGCTTTTTTTTCGACGGCTCCTCCTACGCCTTTTTTATTGCGAGACCTGTTGCTTGCGTACCCACTTTAGCCCCAAGCGGTTAATTGATCAACTCGATATCTTTGCCGCTGAACTCCAGAGTATTCCTGGACGCTCCCATCCCACCACACCCCTGTCCAAGCAAAACCCCCCGTCCCCTACCTTCTGTTTCCATCTTCTCCATTTCGCCCATACCTTCGATAGCAGGAAATAACCCTAACATGCCGTCATCCCTACTTCCCCCTGCCGAAGTTTCGCATGCGTCTTCCGGACTCTGGCGTATCCGTGTACACAACAATGCTTTGAAGAATATGACCTTTTAACACACCCCCACTTTCTTGAGGTCACGTCCCGTACCCCACAAGTCGTTTTTGTCCGAAACTTGCGAGAACTGCGATATTTGGGCAGTCAACTTTTTTTTGCCATGAGATACTTCTTCTCGAGATCCGAAACAAAGTTTATTCGGGCGATTGTTTAAACTTTAAGCCGTCCCGCATAAGAAGCCACAACCGGTCTCATGCTTTTCCTAACGAGTTTACCAGTCTAACTCCTCTGAGCTTTTCTAGGGGCTTAGTCCAAAACATACATTAGGCACCACCACATAGCTGGACTCCCCTCCCCGGTCCCACACCCCACTCTGTCCTGCTTTTTTGGTGTCTGAATATATATTTTCCAACTGGTTGTTTATTTGATGTTCAGAGCGCCCTAGAGGCATGATTGGTGGACACGTGAGCATGGAATTGAATAGATGGTTTTTTTTTTTCCTTATCCTAAGGGCTTTCCTTTTGAATCTATCATTCCGCAGAGCATCGCTTTGATCATGTTCCTTTGAACATTCCTTTTACGGCACGCCCAGGAGTTACTTTGGGTGATTATTGTGAAAATGGAGGACTACTTTAAATTTTTCATAAGCGGTCTCTTCTATGATATAGACGTGTCTAGCGAATGATAGACATCTTTCCGGTGGTACCACAGACTCGATGGTCCCCCCCCTCTGCTCTTATCTGGCTATTGGCGGTAGAAACGACGCTGGTCTATGGCGCTAGCTAATTTTTGTTCAGAGAGTAGTCCCAGGGTACCCCCCCCTTCCCACTCCTTGTAGTCCCTTTGGGAAACGCCTAAGGCGACTCTGCATTACTATTTCTTAATACAGTCAGTCTAGGGTTTCCGCGCTAGGATATCATACTTTCTTTGCCTCCTTCTTTGAGCTTGTCATTCCAAGGGTTGTGTCTTGTTTTAGGCCTTTCCTGTTCTCTCTTCTCTCAGTGCATCTTTCAACACATCTTGGGTTGGAACATTTACCCTCTTGTGTCCACCCCCATCCACAACTGCGCAATAACTCACCAGCGTTCGTTATCTCATAAAAGTTATGCGTTTTAAGGCCCAAATCTTCCGGCCACACTTCTTGCCTGTCGTCCCAGCTTCTCTCGCGACGTGCGCGCCAGTTTTCCCTCATTTGGACTGAGGGAATTGAAGGCACCTCTCTTTTTTTTTTCCCCTGCCTTGCGAGCCGTATTGACAAGACTCCCTCCTTCCTAATTTTATACTTCCGTCCCTTTCTAACCAAACTTTTCGGTCTACTTTGGTTTTTTTTCAGGAAGCGTAGATATGTGGTTTCCCCCACGATTATTATGACGCGTGCGCGGTATACGTCGTCTCCCGCTGTTATATTCTGACGGCATAGCACTTAAACATTCATCACCCATCTTCAGCGGATTGTCGAACTTATTTTTGTTTGTCACACCACTCTGGCTTTATACAAATCCTGACCGCGCTGGCTCGCCGTAGTTGATTTAAGCTTCCCGTATTTTTGTCGAATGACCACCCTTTATCGTTACTTCGTGGTGACTATGCGCATCCTCGTCCGTACCTGGTTGGACATAGTATCAACCTGACGTTCCTCGAGACCTCCTTCGTCCTCGCGTACTCCTTTCTCGAATTGTCCTATGTCGGAAGTGGTGAAGGACCCCCCTTTGATATTGCGATCTTGTGCACTTCACATTGGTCTTCATCGCGCTTTATCGACAGTTTGTTCTTCCGAGACCCCCCACCTCTCCCTTTCTATCTTCCCACCATCCTGTTTGAGTAGTTTGGTGCGGGAAAACTACTCGTAAGGCCCCTTTTTTCCTCCCGCGGGAGGCTGGCGAGTATACGGACTCTCGTGGGGTCTCGGCTAATATAGGAATCCAAGGATTATCATGCCCGGCGCTATCTTTCAGGTTTTTGTCTACGGCGACTCCCTTTTTATTTTGAGTGCAACCCCCCTGGTCATTGGTTAGGTGACCCTATTTACTAACTAGTAGTCACTCGATTTCCACGATAGATGCCATGTTGTACCTTCGCTGTCCGGCGCTCCTTGTCTTTTTTCGAACCCCCCCTACTCCCGCCAAGCCACTTGTTTTGAAGTTCCCAGTTAGTTGGAGTTTCAAGCAGGTCCCAACGCCCTTTTGTTTTTTTTGTTATTGTCATTTCGTGTTGTCCCCTCTGTTTCCCGTCTAGGCCCGGGTTGGCATCATTCCGATCCTTTACCCGATGAATGGATCCTGATAGATTTATTTGCGCCAGTTTTTTTTTTCGAGGATTCGTCTAACAGTACCGATCCCTTGTGCGGATCTTCTCCCGCCCTCGACTCATTGAGAAGAGGGAACTCCTGGCGGACACCTTCTGCATCTCATGGGGCACCTTCGAATATGAATGCTGATGACTTTTTCGGTGCCGTGCCATATGCTCACTGTGCTTTTCTATTTGATTTTTGGAACACCCCCCACAAACCCCCCAATGCGCGGTGTATTTCGTCTCTGATTCTTTTTATCATCCCTCCCCAATAGATGTTGC
>Ga0179593_1454906_pt1 | contig 15095 bp, 11 predicted proteins | sample CZODoug2_1_08_16_FD_185931 | JGI IMG/M metagenome (GOLD analysis project Ga0179593, IMG submission 185931) | Vadose zone soil fungal communities from Angelo Coast Range Reserve, California, USA - CZODoug2_1_08_16fungal (PacBio error correction) | ecosystem: Environmental > Terrestrial > Soil >... | reverse complement strand
TGCCCCTTGGGAACAGATTAAGGTCGGCCCGGGTTCCCACTCGGGAAGGGGAACCCGTCTGACTCCCCACATCGTTCGTTGCGTTTCCCTACCGAATTTTCGTAATCCCTCCAAGTTTTTTTCGGTCTGATCCTATGGCGGTTTCCATACCTTTTCCCCCACTCCTGCGTGCGACAGCGCCTCCACCTTCCACAGTTTTTCCTCCCAACCTTTTCCTTCAAATATTGAGCAAGCAGCCTTCCCCCCCGCAGCCACCATACTTTTTTTTTGAACTGTGCAGGTCCTCGGTATCCACCTTGTTTTTGTCCTGAAAATTTTCAGACTCCTTTTTGAAGATTGCATCCTGATGCACTTTTCAGCCAGCGCGGTCACCCTTCTTTCCTATGCTGGCAATAGGTAAATTTTTCTCAGGACACCCAGATCAGTCCAGCGACCCCCCCGCTCCAACCCAGCCCCAGGTTATCTATGTTTTATGCACCTCACAGCACCTTCAATCTCTTTATGGTCTCTTTTTTGTCAGACTTGCTTCCCCTCCCGCGCAACTCTTCCCCCACCCTATTCCGCTTTTTAAGCGTTAGGAGTGGTTCAGTTGTCTTTTTCGTGCGTCTGCCCGTTTTTTTTCTGGACTTTTTTCAGCCCGTCCCTCAAAGACCCTTTTTCACAAATTTGTCGACATTCCTCAATCGTTCTGAATGTAAGGCTTTCCTCTGTTACTTCCGATTATTTTTTTTCACTGCTCGGTCATTCCTCCCCCCCCCTTTCTCATTTTAATTTTTTAGCACACTTTTTTTGCTAAATATATTACCATCACCCTGTACCTTGACAATCATGTCCCCTCCGTTAGTTTTCCTTTGCAGCATGCGTATTCTTTTTGTGACCACAAACGTTGCGTAATGGCGCCCCGTTTAGTTTCTTCTAGACGCCCTTGTTTTAGATTCTTCCCACCTCTCTCGGACCCTGAAGGAGAAAAACTTGCCCGCCTTCATGTCTTTTATGGCCACCCACCCTTACTTGGTCCCCTACTTTTTTTTCCCCCTTCCGTTCCTTCACTGAGCCCAAATGGACAGAAGGTCAAATAGGCGGTCGTTTGCCGTTTTTGTCTGCGTTTTTTTTCGTCCTCCAAGGACCGTCTAAGTCCCCCCAACCACTCCTATCTTGTAATTTTTCCTCCCCTTGCATATAATGTAGCTATTCCGGTATTAAGTTTTAGCCAGGTCCCTTCAAGCATTACATTTTTTAGGCAGAGGACCGCAGCTGCTGACCCCTTTTCCTTCATACCAACTCTTTCCTTTCTTGAGCCCATTCCACCGTTCCCCCCCCCCTGCTCCGGCTTGGTTGCTGTCATTGATTGGATAGGTCCTTCCTTTCTTCGCAAGATGATTGGAACCTCCTGTTCGGGTCTTATCTTTTCTCTTGCTGTATGTTTTTTTTTACCCGTTTTTTTTAGTTGCGTTTGGGGCGTGCCTATTTGGACGACTGTCCAGGTAGCGTTATAGCTTCGGATGGCATTGTCCTTTTCTGCTGGGCTTTGAGTTTTCATATCAGGGAGTGACTTCTTGCCTGTCTTATATCGACCCCCCCCTCCCCCTTTGGAAATTTTTTGCTTTTCCAGATTCCCCTTTCACCTCATGTTACGCTGCTGTTTTTTAAGTCGAGTCCTTTCTGAAGGCCGGGCCTCGTTCTCGGCCAAGGAATAACTTCTTTAATGAGAATTTTTTTACGTTGGATTTGGCGGCGTATGCTCGCGTTCTTCCAGTCTTTCGCTGACTCCTTTTCACGGCTGGGCAGCGGTAGGTGGCTCCGTTGGCGGACCCCTTCGAATCTTGACCCTTCCTTTTCGGGCAACCTTGGATTCTCGATTGCCGTTGGGGATGTTGTGAGTGGCTCCTTGTTTTTCCGACTTGGCGGATCCCGGCCTTACTTCCCCCCCCTTTCCTGCCTGTTATTACCCTCTTCAACCAGACCATTTGCTTTCCATCATTGTGTTTCACATTTTTCTTCTCTCGCCAGGTTGTTGATGGCCTCCCCCCTGTATTTTTTAGCCGGTGGGTTCCCCACAACTAGGTTTTGATTGAAATCTTGAGGAGTTAGATCCCTGTGTTTCCTCCCCAGGTGTTCTTCCCTCCCGATATATCCTCTAATAATTTTTTTTTTTTTTTTTCGAGAAGAAGGCCTCTCATCCCCTTTTCCACGATCTTCCTCCCCCCCCCAACGTTGTTCACAGAAGATCAGTCCCTTTCTTTTTCCCCCCCTTTACGGGCCTTACCTCATCATTTTTTTATTCCCCCCATCAACAACCGGCTGTAATTGCCCTTTTCAAGGCCCCCCCATGATGCCGCGCCATTTTATGGTTGACCTCCCAGGATCCAGTTTTCCTCCCCCATCGCAGGTTCCCTCCCGGTGTTCCCAAGGATCCATCCTCTGCCGAACCCCCCCCCCTTCACTCTGTTTTCATTGGTTCCGTGACACCCCAGGACGGTCCCGGCCTCGTCATACCTTTCCCCGCCGCGCCCGTCCTCCCACCAACCTTCCCAAGCTTACGCGGCCAGCTAAATCCCCCCTTTATCCCTCTCATTCGCCCCTGCCCAACACCGTTCCCCCCCCTCCCAGGCCATGCCCCCGTCAGCCGATCCCGATGGCCCAGGCACTTACCGGCCATCAGGACCCACAGATCGGCAGCATCGTACCCCAGGCGGTCAGGTTCCCACCACTTACTGTCACGTGCTGGGGTTCACCAGGACCCCTTAGCACGCCTCGCCACCCTGCTAGTGATCAGGAGCAAAATCCCATGGCCTTTTTTCAAGTCCCCCCCTGCCCCTCTACGTCTATGCTGTCCAGCGGCCACTGTTTAGGCCCCCCCTTCACGCCCACCGCGCGCTGCCCTTAGGTTTTACACCAAATAGCACTGTCCCTCGCCGCACACGCTTCAGGCCACCCCTGGACGACCCGGTGTGCGGCTAGCTTAGAAGCTTCCCCCTGACTATCACTCTTCCTCCCCACCGCCGAAGGGTGCTTACCTTTAGCAGTGCCCCCCCTCACCCCTCCCTTGGCTTTGTATGTTCCCTTGTCAGTCCTCCATCGCTGGACTCTCCTTCATTTCCACAGGTCCCGAGAATGTCTTCCCCCTGGACCCCAGAAAGGTACCCTACCATCTCCATTTGATTTCTTTCCCCCCCTTCCAGATAGTCTATGTTATTTTTCTTGGATTCGGACCTTGGCTCCCCTCAGTACAGTGGTTACGAATCACCCTTCACAGAATGGAAACATTTCTGTTCCCCTTTTGAGGCTCAGGACTTCCCGTCTCGACACCCCAAGGCGTTGTTATGATACTCCCTTCGGTGCAGTGAGGTCTTCGGCAGGTTCTTCGGACACGTCGGTACCGTCCCCTCTCCCCCCCCTTTTTTCTCATCAAGCTCCCACGCTCTCGGGTCCTGCCAAACGTGTTTACACACCTCGCATGCTGACAATCAGCATCCTCCACCGGAGGGTCCCTTGTTGCAATTTTAGGGTCGTTTGTCTATCTTTTCCACGTCCGGGTTCTCCGGCCAACACCCTCCCTGAATTGCCGTAACATGTCTTTTGCTGCAATCGTCTGCACAACATAAACTTTAAGTCCCGGATGACCGTAAGGGTCCTCGCCATAATATTTCTCTTTGGTCGCCAATCCCCCGCAGGTCGGGAGGGGCGCTTTAGCGGCCAGGACCCTCCAAAAAGGGTCTTTTACCCCTCCCAAAATAACAGCTACCACGAGTGACTTCCCCCTTTTTATTTGGTGAGCAGCTTGCCCTTTTTAGGGACAGGCGCTGCAACCCGTACCTTTTAATTCTTGTTTCAGTAGTGTTATGTCTGGTACAACGACCCAGCTCCCTTTTTTTCTGGATTCTTTTCGCGGTGCTTTCCTATCCCTTGTCCGGGCACAGTCACAGTCCCTATAAAGCGTATTACTTTTGAAATCTCGCTGTTAAACCTCCTTCCCCAAAGGATTCCCGCTTTCCCAATACCCCCGCCCCACAACCCGGTTCTGCACTTTCTTCACGAAAAGTCCAAACCTTTTTCAGGTGGATTCCCTTTTCCCAGGGAATGCCGGTGCTCCCCTCTTGACGCCCCCCTGTTGGAGTATCTTGGTCATGTGTTTAGCGAGAGCAGTCCCACCTGAGCTTTTTTTTTTCCTCTATGACTATATGACCCCCTCCGAGGTTCCGTACTCAAACTGGTTCTGTTTGTTTTATTTCTTCACATTCTTTCTTCCCCCCACACTCTTTTTTTGCTTCATCGTTCCATTCCTGTCCCCCGTGCATCTGTAGGGGCATTCCTGGGCCGACCCTCCTTCTTTTTGCCGTCCTTGGTTTGTTCTTCTCTATAAGACCTTCTTGCACGCGCATTAGGAGGGTGGGCGGGACTTGGCCACGCTGTTGTTTTTTTTTTTTTTTTTTTTTTTTTTTTTTTTTTTGGAAGCACCGCACCTCATGGAGGGGTAGGGTAAATGACCCCCTCATGTTGATCAGGCCATACAGTTGTTCAGGTCATGATCCTCTTTTCTTTCTTATATTCATCCCTGCGCCAAATCTGCGCTTGGTTCTCTTTGTTGTGCATCCCCCCCACCCAAAGATTCCTCCCCCATTTTTTCAACTTTTTGAGTCCCGGTCATTCCTGTCCCCTTTTTCCCCCCCCGCACCCCATAACATATTTTTGCCCGTTGTCTAAATCAGGACCCCCGGTTTTTTGTTGAAACTTATGCCCTCGCCCTGTGTCCTGAGGGTTGTCCTAGCCAGCTCATGGTCAGTATAAGATTGCTTCTGTACCCTGTTCAGGGAATGCAAATCGAAAAGTCGAACACCAAGTCACCCCCTCCCCTCACCCGTTTTCTGCTGGTTTCGTTTTCGACCACCTTCCCGCATACCTGACCCAAATTCGGCTGGTTAGCGTTTTTTTTGCCTTTATCCGCGCAAATCAAAACTCTCTGGAAATAGCGTCCTCTTGTCCTTCTTTGCGTAGTGATGTTAACCCTAATGACGTTGTTGTCCTGCCGAGATTAGACCGTGACCCCTCCCTCCCTGTTTGAATAAATTCTTGACTCTAATTTTCTGCGTTACCGTAAGGATTTCTAGATGAGCTTTTCTTTTTTTTTCTCTTTCCATAAACCACCCATTTACCTCATTCTTCCTCTTTTTGCTCGCGGTGCTTTTTTCTTTCCCTTACAACATTCACCTAACCTCCATGTTTCACCTTCCCACTGGATGCTTCTTCATGAGCATAGTTTGATCCCCACCCAGTTTTAATTGGCCCTGATAGATTTTCTTTTTTCTAGCCAGAAGTTTTGGATTTATTCCCCCCCGCCGGTTGTTTCCGTTGAACTGGACTACTGACTTCTTGAATGTTCTTTAGGTACACCACCGTGTTCGTTTATCATGGGGAAACGGATCAGATTAGACCTCCCTGCGTCCAGAATTTTTTCAATAGCGCTGTGACGGTTATGCAAGTCCCCTTTTCTGCGCCCCAGGTGAAGGACGCTATGCCCCCCTTCCCTTTTTTCCGATGACTTTTTTTTTTTTCCCTTCAAAGCTGAATGATCGGTACCAGGTTATTCCTTTTTAGCACTGTGCTTAATCTTACCTTTCATTATCCTTCTCTTCAGCGCATTCTGCCCTTAATTGCCATAAAAAGCCTTCGTGAGGGAGCATGCCCTTTCCACCAGCGCTTCTAGCTGGCTATTTAGTTTCCTCTTCCGCCTTTTTTCCCTGGCCCAGACTTTTACATGTTTCCGAAGACGTTGAGAGGCCCATTAGGCTTTTGTTGTAATACCGTCCTCGTGGTGGTTCTTTTGCCTGATGGTCTTTGACTTCCTTGTCTTGGCTGAGACCGTTCTGTCAATGGTTTTTTGCTGGGCTTTGACTCCTCACGCTCTTTCTCCTGGCTGTTTGAGATATCTTACAGGTGTGGAACCATCTTTGTGGGCGTTAATATACATTCCCCTCCTTTTCCCCTTCTGTTGTGTTTTTGTTTCTTCTGCGAAGTCAGGTGCTGTTTTGTTGAATCGTCCTTGGTACTGAAGCCCGCTGGCCTATCCTTGTTTTTTTTTTTTCCGTTGTCTTTTTCCCCTTCTGCGATTCTTGATATGTCCTTCCTGATTGAGTTTGGTTAGTTAGGCGAAGGTGCGCTGGGAAGTTGGGACTCTTCTGAACGATGTGACGGAAACCTGTTCGTAGCGCTTTCCCTGTTTTCTTTTGCTCTTTTTTTGCACTCATTTTTTTTTTTTTTAACGGTGGTCTCCCCTCCGGAATGGGCATTACCCCCTTTTGATGATGTTTCAAGGTCACAGAAACTGTTGCGTGCATCAACATTTTCTTACAGGTAAGCCCGTTTTTGCTGTGTTTCTCCCCCCCAGGTATCTCTGTTATTTTTTTTGAAACACCACTATCTTTTTTTTTTCATCTTTCCGTGTTTTTTTTTTTCCGCTTGAGTTAGTCGATGGCCCCTTGATGCATGTTCGATCTCTTTTTTTTCTCTTTTTTGTTGTTGAGGCTCTCGTAAGGCATTCATCTGCTACCCCGACGCAGCATTTCACATACAGATGAAGAGTTGTTTTCCCCCCCTCTTATAACCCCCTCGCTGTTGATACCTCCCACAACACTGGCTTATCCTGTCCTCACAATTGTCCGACACTCATGTCCCCGTTGACATTCCTCCCTTACCACCTTTTGTATGACAATTCTGCGTCTGTTTCCGCACGGTTTCCCCTTTTTTCGCCAGCTGAGCACAGCCCCACAGGTAAGGATCAGCAAGGTCCAGCGGGTTCACTCCTTTCCCGTTCCCCCCCGTGACCCTACACCCCCCGCCCCCGCCTCCATTTGAGCAGATCCCCATCTTCCCTGTGCTGAGGCAATCCCCCTTTAAGGCCATGAAAGGTCCCTTCTGTTCTCTTCCGGTCGGGGCCCCAGGTCACTTGACTTGCTTGCTCCTTTCCTCGGCCACAACCCGTGCAGCAGGAGTGTCAGTTACAAAAGATTTTCCCCCTTCTTTTCTGATCGCCTCCCTCCCGCTCCCGCGCGCTTCGCAAAGCCATTTTCATACCTTTCCCCCACGCCCTCCTATCCGCTTGACCGGGCACTTCATCATCGCCACTACCCCTCTCCTGCAAGGATGTTCCACCCCCCCCCCCCCCACCAGCCCGCACTTTTTCCCCGTCCAAACGCTCAGTTCCAAACGGATTGACCAGTCTTTTGCAAGTTTGCCTCGATCTCGAAGGGACTGCCCATCTCACATTTTCCTTTGCCCTCCCCATTGAGTTTTCTCCCGGGTCGCATTATACCGAAGCAGGCTTTGTATTTCCCTGAAACTTCGGTAGTCACTCGATGAACCCGGGGTACATTAAGGACCCTTGCCTCCAACTCCTAATGGTAAATCTTAACTTTTTTTAGTGGTAAAAAAAACACGGCTCCAGATAGGATTTTCTTGTTTTGAGAGTTCCTTCCCTTGTTTTTTTTCGCTCTCGCCTCTTTGTCCCGTTTTTTTCCCTTCACAGTCGTTTGACCAATTTTTCCATTTGAGGTCTTCTGGCTCCTTTTTTTCCCTTCGGACTCAATGTTTTTTTTCCCGCGCTCAGGGGAATTTTTCTTCTCCTTCAGTTTTCCCTTGTAACCGTCTTTTCGTTTTGACCTTTACCTTTGCTGTCTCCTTTCCCCAAGCACCGTTCAAAACTCTCTCGGGCCACGTTTTTTTTCCCCCTCTCAAGAGGAATTCCTCCTCCTTCAACCCTTCTTTTCCCAAACCTTTATTTTCGTGTGTGTTGCCCTACCCAGCCCCCACTTTTGCCCCGAAACAAATCTCCTCAGTACAAGTATTCGAGTCCAAGTATTACAACAAGACCCACCTCGTTGTACCATGAAGACTTAAGGTCCGAGACCGATTCGCTCTTAATTTCTTCTCCAGGGCGGGAGGGTTCTCTCTCCCTGCCCTACAACAGGGCATTGTTACCCCCACCCAAAACCCTCCCCCAAGACGTACCACTCTGTTGATTGCCAGTTTTAGGTGGAGCTCTTTGGCGCGTGAGGTACCTTCGCGCAAACTCTTAACCCTCCGTATTGTCAGGATTTTGCCTTCCTTTCAGGAACAGCCCCCACCAGCGTCCCCCTGTGTTTGAGTATGTGAGCTGGGTAGGGAAGACATTTTGTTTTCCTTTGCTTCAAGTCCCGCCCTCCCCGCGTCCCTGGCATCCCGCGCGGTCCCTGAAATTCAACCCCTCAGGCAACTTGATTCCTTCTGGGCAAAGAGCATTTTCCCCCCCCCCCAACATGGTGTTTCTGTCCCCCGCAAGGGCCAAATCATGTATTTTTTGACATGGACCGGTTCCATGACTGGCTCCCCCCTCGTGTTGAGTCAGTATGGGTGGGATTTCGATCTCCCAAGCTTTGTGTTTCGGATGTATATGCCCGCAGATTTCAGACCGCACACCTTTTCTTTCTATTCCTTGCACAATTCTGTACACTCCCCCAAAAAACTTATATGATGTCTGATTTCCCCCTCACCGGGCGGTTACATGTCCGACCTGATGGGAAGCTCTTTCCCTTACTCTTACTGGACTCTTCCCACCCTTGTTTTTTTTGATGCTCTTCTTTTTAATTGAACTTCCTCGCCGGATGTACTGCCATTTTGTCCCCTGGATGGACAGTCTGACTCAACCTCCGGACGTTTGTTGTTGGGTCCTGAAGACAATTGTTAGTAATCCTCCATAAATTTTGTTGGATGATTTCCTCTGCGTTTTCCATATACCCCGCTCCCAACCTTCCTCTTTTTTTGGTTCCTCATTTAGTCCTCCCTCCCCCCCCAATACCCACAAACTCCCTTCCAAATAAACATTTCTCAACGCTTATCCCCAGTGCATGTAACACATTTAACCCACATCACATTGATTTGTTCCTGTGCCCTAATTTCCCCTTTCGACCACCGTTTTTGTGCGAAACTATAATATTTCTAGCAGCATTCTGATGAGGGTGACCTTTCAGGTTTCTATTTCCCATTATACGGGTCTATGGTACCTTGCCTTCTAACCAGTAGTTCCCGGACAGGATGCACCCCGGTACACCTAACCTCCCAGGTGAGTTTTGGAGCAGACCAATATTTAATAATGCCCCATATGGCGGAGGTTTAGCTTTTTTCCTCGCTTGTCCTTTTCCCCCTCATTTTCCCTCTATTTTCAAACCCTTCTTGGGTCATCGTGTCAAGCCGTTTTCGATGGAGTAGGTTGCTTGGGCCCCGAAGGAAACTTTTTTGTCGTCATTCAGACGATATCTCTCCCATAGGTCTCCTAAATCCTGGCTCCCTCTCCTCGGGAGGGGAACTGTCTTCCCCTTTCTTCGGGAATTCCATGTTATTTTGCCCTCCCTGCCCCATTCCTTTTCATTACCCTGGTACCCGGTAACTTCGATTGGCTGGCGTAGCACGTTTGCTGTTGGAGAAAATTCCGAAAATTTTTCCCCTCCCCCCTCAACTTTGTCCCTCCGGTTTCGTTTTGATGTGATTCAGCAGGGCTTTTTTGTCCCCCACGTTCTTTTGAAGGCCAAGTCAGAGCTTTAGCTTGCTCTTCTCCCTCCCCCCCCCTTTTAGATGCCTTAAAGACCCCCCCCCTTTGTCTACGACCGAATTTTTTAGTACTCTCCCAAGTCCCGACTGAATTTTTCTTCCTCAGGACAAAAACGTCGAGTTCCTCTGCCCAGAGACCACTTGCTTCACCTGGACAGAATGTTCAATATTCTTTTTTTCCTTTTATGTCCCAGACCCCCGCTGGTGGCAAGTACTGAACCTCTCCTCCCATTAAGAATCTCTTTCCTGTTGTACCATCAAATGATCTCACTTTAGTCGGTAAATTTTATTTCCTGTTTAGCCCACTGTCTTAATCTCCCCTGAATATCCTTCTAGTTTAACGAGTGCATTTCCAGTTTCCATGACCAATCTGAGTTGCAACCATTCCACGTTTTTTTTACTTCCACTGATAGGAGGGTTGATGTCTTTTTTTAAGTCTTGTTGCTTTTTTTAATCTTTTTCCAACGAGCCGGCACAGCTGTTCAATCTGGTGGCCTTCGCCGTTTAGTCTTTCCGGCCAGTTTAGTGTCCCCCTTTTTGGTGGTTACTTATCCTTCAATAGCTATGGTGGCCTTTCCTTCTGGGATTTTGTCTTGTGGGATCTCACTTCAGCAGGGATTTTTGCTCCTCCCCTCTGTGTCTCTTTATGATAATTAATCTCTGGACCCCATCACTTTTTGAACAGATGTGGGCCTCCCTCCCTCTTACGCTTTTGGGTGTGCGGTTTCTTTCCTTCTTTTGCAAGTGTTCTGGCTCGGGCTCGGCTGCGAATAACGTCTGGCTTTCTCGTTGGAACGTTTGATTGGCCCTTGCGGCGCCGGTTCTTAAGCTTTTCTGGGATCATTTCTGTTGGGCCGTGTGAGGTTTTTTTTTCTTTGGTGCCCCGTCCCGTGAACGATGACCTCCTGTTCCTTTTTCTGTTTCCGGGAACCTGGGCGGAGCGGCTTGCCTTTTTTGTGTTCTCTGTCTGCCCTCCGGGTGAGAACTCACTCCTTCCTGGCATTACCCCCCTTTTGCTCCCTGCTTTCTCCCTTTTTCCCTACCTTCTCCTGCATCATGAGTTCCAATTTTCCCAGTCATAAGCCCTTTGTTGACGGAACACCTGCTTCTGGATGAGTTAGCCCGGCTTTTGGTAAAAAGCGGCTCTTCCTTTGAAAATCCGAGTTTGATTCCCTGAGTTATCCCTGGGATTCCTTTCGAGACTCCTCCCCCCTCCCGTTGTGTTTGAGAGCTATTTCGTTCCGGAATTTCCCCTGTGAATACCGATCCCGACCAGAACCCCCTCTTTTTCACCCCAGTACCGACGAATAGTTTTTTTACCCCTGCTGCAACTTCGTCCCGCTGTGTAGCCATTCCACAACCGGCTTCTCTTGTTTCCCCAATGTGCAGCAACATGATGCAAATCGTGTTCTGTTTGCCTACTGCGAAGTGCCTCAGTTTTGGACTGCCCTCTTTTGCGTTTTCCGCCTTTTGCACCAAGGATCTCCCCTAGCACCTCCACCGGTTCCTCCCGCTCGGTCCCGAAAGGGCCTCTTTTTCCTCCCCGTCCTAAGTTCCTCCCCCTCCGCGTCTCCCTACCCCCCGCAATCTCTTCATTTGAGTGATCCCTTCCGAAACGATTTCCTCCCCCCCCCCCTCCCACTTTAACTTCCCTTTCCAGGCCCTGAATTCCTTCAGGCCCCTTCCCGTCTGCCAGGCACTGCCTGCTTCCCCTTCCAGTGACACTGCTCTTCACAAAAAGATCTTAACCGTTCCTTGGCCTTTCTGCGCCCCAATCTGTTCACCCCCAGTGTTTTTTTTTGGACCGGCGATTAGCCAAAGCACCGATCCAAGAGTATCTGCGCCAAGCCCCTCTACTTCCCCCCCCCCTCCCCCCTCAAGTCTATCCGCCTCCCTGGCCCTTCCACTGCCCTCCCCACCGCGTCTTCCCTCTGCCTGCGTCCCCCCAAAAGCTTTCTTTTTTGCCCCCGCCTATGCAACGCTCCGGCCATTTTTTCTGACCCTGAGGACCGTTATCGCTTCGCTTCTTTCGGACCCCTTCCCCCCCCCCTTGCTGACCCTTTTTTTTCCACCTCCGAGCCTTTTTTTTGATGCGGGGGAGGCCCGTTCCTCAAGCGTCTTTTTGTGTTCTGACTTCCATTCTCCCCTGCCCCATCTTGTCTATGAACCCTTTAACGACTCCCCTGGCACCCTTCAATCATGTACCTCTCAAATTTACTTTATTTTCTTTTAACCACAGGCACAGATAGGATGGTCTTGGGCTGAGCGTTCCCTTTTTTCTTCTACCTCTCACGCAAAAGCCTCTCTTCCAAATTTTTCTGTCCATTTCTTCGAAGTCTGGCTCCTTTTCCAGTCTGTCACTCAGTCTTTGGTTTTACCTTTCGTACCACTTCAGGCGGCAGTTACGTCTATCCAGGGCGGTCAGTCTCCACCTTCTTTTTCCTAATCTCAAATGTGCTTTCTAGTCGCAAGCCCCTTCCAAAACGGATTTTATTGCCAACTGGCGCTTTTTACCTTCATTGGCTTCCCATCTCCCACCACAGTGAGGGCCCCCACTTTTCCATTTTAGGGTCCTGTGGTTTCTTATCTAACTTCTCACCGCCACCTTGATACTCCCCCCCCTAAAAACTTTTTTTACGGTACCCCATTGTTATGCTTTCGAGCACGATTCCAAAAGACATCGGAAAGAGTAACGATGAAAGCCTTGTAAAGGTGACGCGCATCCCGATTTGTCCCCGACTTATTGCCCTTCGGGATTTTTGGCGTACCGGGCGCCGAGTCCTTACCAATTGGCAGTCTGTTCCAAGAACCCTCCCCCCAGCCCTCCCCACGAGACTTGCTTTCGTGTAGTGGGGAGCTTTCTGGATTGTGACCTTTTCGCGCCCCCCCCCCCAAATTAAACCACCATCCGACTCTTTTCATGTGCTGGTTCTTTTAGGAACACGTTCCATCCCGTCTACTGGATTTTATGTGTCTCGGGGTTTTCTTGCTGCCGGACACTTGGCAGGCATGCACCCTTCTTCCAATACCAGCGTCTCGGAAATCGCGCTTGACATTCCCCCCCAAACCTCAGGCAAACTTCTTCTTTCACCGTCTTCCAAAAACCCCGTTGTTTGTCAGGTCAGTACGAAATTTCCACCCCTCAATGTATTTTTTTTCCCATTGCCACTTGTAATGCCTTCTTTCAAGCGTGAGCCTGTGGTTCCCTCATAGGCATTGATGGAGGCTCTCTCTACAGATCAGGCTTGGGTCTAGCCTCCATAATGCCCCCGCCCTAGCTCCCCGACCCGCCCCCCAATGGTTCTGTTGATTCCCCCACCCTTTTCAGGGCACACCAAACTGTTATTGCGGTGATTTTTCTCGTTACACTTTTCCAGTTTCCTTTTCCTCCATGATAGGGCCCCTTCATGTGTTGAAATCTTCCTCTTTACCAGAACTTTTTTTTTTTTCCTGGAGTCGATAAATTTGCCCCTTTATCCCCCGACCCTTTTTTTTTTTCCCTGGTTTACCCTGGCCTTCCTTTCCTTGAATGACCTCCCCGTCACTCCGTTTATTGTTTTAGTTGTGAATTCTTTGAATCCCCGTACATACCCCAGGGGTGCGGTCTTTACCTTGTTTCCTCTTAATCCTCTACGTTCGTGAGTCTCTCCTCCCCAAATATCCTCCAGGGCCTAAGTTTTTCCGTCATTCTTGTCCAATGCTTGCCCCCCCACCCTAAAAATCCTTTGCCTTTGTTTATGCCCTCCCCCTGTTTTTGGACCCCTCTGCCCGACTGTCCCTGCCTGTGCTTGCCTTTGGTTGAATTCATCCTTTTTCTTCTTACAGGTCCATGAGATTTCCCTCTAAGCTAGAGGAACTTTCCGCCTGCCAAGTTCCTCTTCATGTCCCGCGAACCACGTCCCTACATCCATCCCCAGTGTAGCGATTTCTTGCAGCTACACCTCCCGCATCATGACAGATGATGCGTTTTGCATATCACTTCCATCCGCCCAATTGCTAAACCCCCCCTACTGATGTTTCCTAGGTAAGTAGTTGGATTGTCTTCTTTTTTTTTCTGGTACCAGCTTCCAGGTTTTTGTCTTTCTGGCTTGATAGAACCCTCTCCCCCCCCCCATCCGCACCTTGGAATACCATTTTTTAGATAGGTACTTCGTTCCCCTTCCTGGGTTCATAGTTACTTCCGAGGTGCTGTTTTCTCTTACTCCCCCCCATTGTACCCTTGGCTCATGATTGCGTAGCCGGTGTTGGTGTTTCCCCCCCAATACAACCCTCAACCCATTTTCGGTACCTTTGTCCCCCCTCCGGTTTGAGGCTGACTTGACAGCCTTTCCTGTCCACTTTTGTCCTTCGGTTCATAGTTTGCTTCTAGAATCCGTGTGAGATCCCCCCAAAGCGTGGGGTTTTCCTGGAACTGCCTGGAGGAATCCGCCCCTTCCCCCCCTGAAAGTAGTCTCAGGCCACCCCATTCTGACTTGAGTTTCATACTTTGAACCGGTCCAGACTGAGCCTAACGACTGAATGGTCACTAGCGCTGGTAATGATGCAGGAACCTGGGACTCTGAGCCAATTTTTCACTCCCGCTAGCCACCATCCCTTCTTCTGTTTTAACTTAAATGCATAGACGTAGGTCATGCCCTTTCCTTTTTTTTTCTCCGGCCATCCGGGAACTCGGGGAGTGACATCTATGTTCCCCTTCCCCCCAATTACAAAAGCATTTTCTCCCTTCACCTACACGGGTGGGCTCGTCATGGTCTTTGTTCGTTTTTAGTCATTTCTTTGCGATGCCGGGCACAGCTGGTCATCCGCGTTTGCCTGATGCTTTGAGCTGGCTTCCCTTGCTGTGTGGTGGACTCTTTCTTCATTTTGGGGCTGCCGATGACGTCACTTGAAGTTTCGGTAAGAGATCGGATTTGCTTTGGCTGTATTTGGTTTTTTGACTCAGCATCGCTCTTGTCTTGCCTTTCCCTTTCCTTGGACAAGAACTTTTTCACATGTATCTCCCACTTCACGCCTGTTCAGCTTTGTTGGCAGAGAGTTTCTGATTGCCTCAGCCCCCCCTGCCTGGGCCTCTTTTTTTGGCCGGCTTGAAGAAAACGCTGGCTTTTTTTTTCACTTGTGATTCGGCCTTCCCCCCGCTCGAGTTCCGATTTCATTTGTTCAGGAATTTTTTTGCAGGGTGGTGGGCTCCAGGGAAAGTTCTTCCTTACTGCGACCTTTTAGTCCGGGCCCCTTGGCTTATGTTGCCGGGGGGCTGTGCTACTGCTGCTCCTTGCGTGGATAAAAGGTCGAACATGCTCTCTGATTTGGTCATTACCACTGCTGTTCCTGCTTTTAGTTAAAGACACTGCCTCGGAATCATTTTTGGAACATGGTCACCCTTCTCATCCGTTGATTGGCCACAGCTATCCCGAATTGAGAGACTGCTTTTTTTAAAACACCTACTCCCCTCATCTTACTGTGACCCCTCTGTTTCCTTTTTTCCTTTGATTAGGTATCCCATTGGATGACTAGGCCTT
>Ga0179593_1403967_pt1 | contig 15096 bp, 16 predicted proteins | sample CZODoug2_1_08_16_FD_185931 | JGI IMG/M metagenome (GOLD analysis project Ga0179593, IMG submission 185931) | Vadose zone soil fungal communities from Angelo Coast Range Reserve, California, USA - CZODoug2_1_08_16fungal (PacBio error correction) | ecosystem: Environmental > Terrestrial > Soil >... | reverse complement strand
GGTAGTTACCCCGTACAACCCATGCCTAAATTTTTTCATTCCCGTGTAGTGACATGAACGTCCCCCGCCCACCGTTCCTACACCCACCCACTTGCCCAAAAAATGTAATCTCCTTTCATTTACTTAAAGATTCTTGGCTTGTGTCCCGCTCGTTCCTACTTTTCCGTATCCTCCCCCCCTCTTTTCTCCGGCTTCCTTCTTAACGACGACGCTTGCACCTGTTCCCTTGTTTTAGGTCGCTCGGCCATCGTTTCTGCTTTTTCGCGTCCCTAACCTGCCTCCCGAAGGTGTATTAGTCTCCGATTGCCCCCTCTGCGTCCCCCCTTCCTGTTAAAGGCCAGCTTCTTTTTTTTTTCCTTGCATCCCCGGGTCTTGCGCACCCACGGGTCCTCTATAGCTTTAATTCCTTTCATTGGGTTTCGCCCTCTTTATTTGTCGTTCCCCTTTCCACCGATCTAACCTGGTAGACTAGAGTGATGCTTTGTGCGAACGTGCCGTCGCCATCAACGGTAAACTAAGTCGACTCCTTTTTTCCTTTTTTTAGTTTTGAAGCCTTTGATTTCTTCCCTGTTTCCTTACGCGTTGTGAGTGTCGCCTGACCTTCCGCTTTTTATCCCCAATTCTTGGGCTCTGTTTCACAAATCTGCTCTTCCCCCAACCTTTCTTCCTCTCCTTGGGTTTTGTTTTTTTTTCCTCTCTTTTAAGTCTCGCCCCGTCACACGGCTACCTTTTCTTTTTGCTAGACCTCCCCCAACACCCCACCCTCGTGCCAGTCTTTGTTGCCCTCCCCCCCACGCCAGGCGAGGAGAAGGAACCTCAATTGTTGCCTGTCCGGCCCTTTGAAACCCCCGATCTCTTCAGGGGGTTCACAAGACAGAAAGTGGACTAGGGTTTTCTATTCCTCCCCCGTCATTTTTGCAATCTGTTTGGTTGAGCGTACGCACGTTTCTCGATGGATTGGAAACCCAATAAGCTTCTTATCATCGCTTTCTGGTAGCTACGTTCTCTTCTTTGTTTCATCCTGTCTGTCTGGAACTGCTCCTTGAACCTTCCCCGTTTCCCATAATGAACCCTTTTCACACTGCTGAGTCTTCTCCCTTGATCTTCATGTGGAGTGCTTTTTTTTAGAAAAAGCGTCCTTTTCCCCCGGTCCCTAGGTTTTTTTTAGATGATGGATGTCGGAGCTGCTTCCACTTTGTAACACTTTATGCAGCACAGTTTGGACACCTCGCCGCAGTCTCCTTTAATTGGATTTTTTTATGATCTCCAGCTCATCTAAGGTGACCCGTTTTTTTTTTCGTCTATTTCCTTCCCTGTCTCTGTTTATGATTTCCACTTTGATGCAACACCTCCCGACTCCTTTCTTCCACCACTTCAGTCCAGGGATGCTCAAAAGATCGCTGGCAGATTTGATCCCCCATTAACTTCACCGTAATGAATCCTGACCTTCTTTTTTTTTTTTTTATCCGCGTTGTTTTAATGTCTGGTTGTCACCTTTACCTTCCGAGATCTCCGGCCATTCCTTACCTTTCTCTCGTTCCCAGTGGGTTTGTCTCCTTAATTAGAGACTTGCTTCTTCCTTGTCCCCCCCCGCTTTGTGATCGTCTCAAAACCCTTAGGATGTTCCCCGGAAGTTCCTTCCTCCCCTGGCCCCAGCCCTCTCCCCCCCCGGAACCCCCTTCTCCTTCTGCTTTTTTTTGCGTAGGTGAGTCCCACCCTTTTCTTTGTTTCCTTGGTGAATGCTCCACGACTTTATCATCGCTCCTCCCCTCTCATCGTAATTGCTTTTTTTTCTGCTGATCGAGGTGTTGTGCCCCCCCCCCGTTCTGACCAAGTCTCTCAGGTCCAGTACAAGAAGTCCGTAAGGTTTTTTTTTTTCGCGGTCGACTACCCCTGACCATTTTTCGTACTAGTTGATGTAACCCCTCTTCGGCGCCAGTGCTCCCCCTTCTTTTTTTCTGACTTCGACCCCAGGTGACACCTTTTTTTCGGTGAAACCCTCCCCCCCCCCCGCTCTCGACTTCCCCCCCCCCTCCCAAACCGTACGAATTGTGTTCCACGTTGTCTTTTCGTTGTAGATGACTTTTCATTTTGTTGTTTCCAGTGTTTGTCTCCTTCCCGTTTTCTTTTTATTTGGTGTTTGGTTTCCGCGTCCCAACGTCTTGAGTGCCGTTTGTAGTGGTTTCTTTTTTTCTCCACCCCCCCCTGTGTCTACCTTCTCTTCGTAACAGCGGAATCGAGGATCGTTTCAGCGCCCTTTTTTTCCTTTGTCCGCTTTGTGTGAAATGCCGGTTGCTTGCATTGCATATCCACCTCCCGATATTATTCCTGTCCCTCCTCCCTGTCCCGGTGCCTTTCGTTGAGGAAAGAATTGAGCTTTTGCTTTTTCCTCCCCCGTATTTCTTTTCCTTGCACAGTAAATTTTTTTCCCCTCCGTTAATGGAATTCACGTCGTCGTCTTGAGTCTTTTCCGCAACTCTCCCTGGGTATCTTTTTTTTTTTTTTCTCCCCCGCCGTTTGTTTGATTCGGGCCCGGTGCGGATGACGCCCCACCTACTCCTTTCTCCTCCCGTTTCTTTGCTATTTTTACTTGCCGCCCCATAGGTTCTCTCACAAGTCTTTGCTTGCCCCAACTCTGAGGGCCGCGTCGCTCTTCCCGTCTTCATCGACTGTGGATGCCTGTCTGCTACAACTCCGCGGCAAGGCAAAACCTATTTCTTTCCTGCTATGTTGCCGCGTTCGGCCCCTTAGTCCCCTTGTTCGGCTGTTCCTTCCCGAAAACCACGACTTCCTTTTCTCCCTCCCGTTTCTCAGGACCACCAACGAACCTTCTAAAGCGCCCAACCGTTTTACTTTCTTCTCCCCCTTTCCCCGCGAATTTCCCGTCCCGTCATTTGGCGGGGCCCTTCTCTGACCCTCTTTGTTCTGTTTCTCCCGTACCCTCGGTTGCCGGGTTATTTCCTTTTCCCTTCCGTCGTTTCCCCCCCCGCTCGTTTCTCTTCTAGGTCTCGAGTCCTTTGCGCCTTTTTTCCCTCCTTTTTTCTTTTCGCGGCCCCCCCTTCCGTCTCCTTGGCTTTTTTCGTCGATCCGTTTGAAGGGGGTGCAACCACCGCATATCCCTCTCCACGCATTACGCGTTTCCTTGGCCTTTTCCGTCCAGTATCCGTTGGGAGTTCCTGTACACAAGCGTTTTGTTCTTTTCATCCCCTTCTGCTCCCCCCATCGTCTGATGTACGTTTTTCCTTCCTGCACGTTGTGAACCTTGATAGACCCTTCCCCGGTGTTCCCACCTCTCCGCGTGGTTGAGAGCTGCACGAGAAGTGCCCTTCTCTTCTTTTCGGCGACCTTCCTCCCACTTAGGTACCCCAATAGTCTTTAGTTGCCCCCCCTCTTTCCGAGATCTGTTTCTGCGGAATGCAACCCCTTTCCGTGTTCCACAAGCAGCGTGCTACTAAAATGCTTCCTTTAAGAAGTTTCAATCCCCCTTTTTCCCCTCGGCCGCGATTCTGGCCTCTACTTGAAAGTAGGAGGTTCCCTAGATCGGTGATTGTGTAGTCACCAGGCTCCCTCCCCTCAAATGGGAAGCCCAGTAATTTCGTCTAGATTCGATTACTTCCCCTCCTGCCGCCTTCTTGTTAGGTTCAAAAGTTTTTAGGTGAAAGGTGCCCGTCTCATAGAAGGAACGAACCCCCTCTTTCCATCCCTTCGTACCACCCGGGTGAAAATGTTGACGACCGTCTCCGGCCTTTCCTCTTTCCGACCCTCCTTTTGTGCCCCTTGGTCAGGTCCTTTCAAGATTCCGTAGCGGACCTCTGCAGCAGAACTGACTTCCGCCCCATAAACGTATCGGTTCGCTTTTTTATTCACTGTATTTGTGACCTAGATGAACTGTTCTCGAAGCCCCGCCTGGCGGGGGACGCAGTAGAGTTTCTCCAGTAAATCTTTTCCTCCGAATTGGGTGTAACCTCGTACCTTTTTTTCCTCATCTATTTTCTTTTTTGTGTCTTTGCGAAACAATTTATCCTTAAGGCTTGAGAGGCATGCCCCCGTCTCCGTTGACGTGTTCTCCCCCCCTCCAGGTAAGCGAGGACGAGTCCCTGAATTTTTTTCCCGCTTGCCCCTCCCCCTTTCTTTGCCCGGTGCTCCCCTCTACTTCCCTTCCTGCGCTCAAGCTTTTATTACAAGGCATACGAGTTGTCAACTCCCCCATGTTAGTGCCCAGTATTCGCTTTTTTACCCTTTTCCCCCCCCCTTCTGGCGCCTGACTTTCCACCGTTTCCTCTAGATAAAATTGTTAGCCTTTTTTTTCCCTCTGCCCTACCCCCCCTCCCAACTTTTTGGGTAGGTCGAAATTTTTTTCCGCATAGAGTCCCATTTTTTGGCTTTCCCTCCCCTACCTGGTTCGCCCTCCACACTCAATTAAAAGAATGGTGGCCTCTTCCTCCTTCGTAAGATACGCATACCTAACTTCCCGGCCGCTAAGAAGGGTCAAGAACACCTGCTCCGGGAATCTCCGTTCTTCCCCCCGCTGCACTCCGACCAAGGCCACTTTTCGACTCTTCTTTTTATGCGGTTTTCTCGTCTTCCCAACAGCGGATAGGTCCGGAGTCTCCCCTCTCCCCGGCCAGCTTTGACGTATGTCCGGGGTGTCCCCCCTGGTTTTTTGTGTACCCTGTGGACGCCGTTTTGTCACGATAGTATATAGGTGGCTTTTTTTTTTCCTCTGTCTCAACCCCCTTCCTCCCTTCCCGCTTTTTCATCTAATAAGTTGTTGTTTTATTAGGGAGATGTATTTCCGTTCTTCGTTCAAAAAAGCTACCTTCCCCGATATTAAGTCTCTTTAGCCTCACGGGTTTTTCAAAAACGAACCCCCCCCCTTTGCTTCACCCACTTCCCTCTCTTCAAACGACCTCTTTCGTTTAGATTCTCCCATATGCTTCCGATCGAGATTTTCTAGGAGTTCCATCCCCCCATGAAGAGTCCCCTTGATCGGAGCTTCGTCCTTCTATCCGCGCGTCTTCTCCCCGGTAAAGTAAAACTTATAGTTCCCAGCGTCTTGTATTTAATCTCGTAGTTCGACAAGCGCCCCCCCCCCATTTTCTTCCCCCTTCTCGATTTTCGTAAAAAAAGGGTCTCCCAAAAAGGGGTCGCATAGCTTTTTTCCCTTCCTTCTTTTGGACCTCCCTCCCATCCACTTTTAGTGTAGTCAGATTTCCCCCCCGTTTTTTTCTAGACCCATTTCGTAGTCTGTTTTTTGTGGTTTCCCAGCCTTTTTCTCCCTTCCCCCCTTTTAAACCCCCCTTTCTCTCCTTTTGGAAATAAAATGGTTTCCTCTTCTCCCTTATGGGACACTAGTTCCCCGCCCCCCTTCCGCTCCGTTTCGGGTCCATTTTGTGTTTTTTCCCCCCGGCGTTTCCCCCCCTTTTCCCACTCAGGCCCCCTCTTGACGTCGCTACAACGTCAACTTCCCGTGGCTGCTCGCCATCCTTTTTTCTTCAGCTATTTTTCCCACAAACACGAACCATTTTTTGTTTTCTGGACCCTTTTCAACCCCTGTTTCCCGACTTGGACCCCCCCCAAGTCCTTTTTTGGTCCGAACAACGTCGCGAGGTACTGAGGCTCTCTTCCGCGTCCCCCTTTCTTTGTTGAACCCCCTGTTGAGCACTACCCTCGCGCTGGCCCCCCCCACCCCACCGATCCCTCCCCCCTCTCCCCCTTCTTTCCTCACGGTTTCTGAAGTGTCCTGATCCCTATTGCCCGACGTGAGTCCGGACCCTATGCCTTCCTTCCATGCCAATGTCCACCATGCTTTGTCCGTTCCCTCTCCCCATTACTTTTAAGAGCCGCCTCTCGAGAGAAGCAACCGTTTTTTCCCCCCGTTTTTCTGTTAGAGGTTGTTCTCTTTTTCTGCTTTTTTTCTTCGTATGAGGAAATGAAAAAGTTTCTGGACTGCCCTTGGGAAACCCTTACGCACCAGGCTTTCTTGTTCTTTTTTGGCGATCAGAGGGCGACAGTGCAATGGGTGAAGCAATCTCTTTCTCTCTGTGCTGTCCCCCCCTCTAACCGGACCCTTTTCAGCAGAACCTAGCTAGGCCTTGTCCAGTGATCGCCTTTTCTCCGTCTCCGCCCGGCCGTTTTAGACCGCATGCGTCTTTTTCTCCCCCGCCTCTTTTTTTGTTAATTTTATGGTTGTGTAGTTAGTTTCCTCCTGAGCTAGTCGGCCACTCCCTGAGTTTGCCCTCTTGGGGATCAGGAATAGAGAGATCTCTTTCCGCGTTCCTATGTGTCTGAGACAACCTCACCTTTGATAGTGGGGACCCCGGCGTTCTCTTCCAATTTCCCATTCCCTTTCGAGCCTTCACGTCCAAGGTTTTGACTCGCTTCCCGGATTCCCCTTTTTGTCTGTCGCCTTGTTGCCCTGGCTCAAAGACGTTCAACCAGCCGTTGAAAGGACCGCAGAAGTCTCGATGAGTGCGCTTGTCTCGAGTTGCTATTCCCCCCCCTTGAGTCGATCTTTTCTCCTCCCTACTCGATCCGCATAAGGTTTTTTTGCCCGTTTCCTCTCCCAGCGACCCTGGGTCGTCTCGAGTCCCTAGATTTTTCCTTTGCGTCCCCCTTCTCGGTTTTTTTAGCTTCCCCCGGAATAAAACCGGAACCGAGTTTCTGGTCCCCCTCCCCCCATTCTCTTCACTCAGTGACCCAGCCCCCCCGATGTCCTGCCTTGCACGTTTTTCCTTTTTTCCGTGTGTCGATGACGTCATGGTGGTTGTTTTCGTTTTTCCGGATCGGCGCCCTGGTTTTTTTGGTTTGACGCAACGGTTTGATTCACTTAGCCTCGTAGTGTTTGTTCGTTTTGGCCCTCACCCACACCAGGATAGACTTGATACTGCCCGCGGTCCCCCCTTTTCCCTCCGCTTCTTCCTCTTGTGCAGCCGTTTTTTTTCTTGGCAGCGAACTTGCGGTATGATGAATGAAGACGACCTCCAGTGCTCTTCTTTCTCTCCTCCGCGCTTCCGCTTGAGTTTCTCTTCCCGAAGAGCCTTTTTGCTCCCCCGGAGTAGTCTTGCACGTACCCTTTGCCGTGGCAGTAACTTCCGCCCCCCCCTTTTCTGTTTTCTTTACATTTCAGCACGACTCTGATATCTGTTTTTTTTTTTTTCTCTATCCCCTTTTCGGTCGGCTGCCTTCTTTTTTTTTCTCCTCCTCACACAAAGACGACGTGTCCTTCTTCCCTTCCGGCAATTTTACGTGCCCGATACTCTGTGGCTCTCCCCCAGCCTCTTTCTTTCCTCAGACCCGCGGTCCGCGCTCCTCTGTCGTCTCTTCCCACAGTTCCACCCCTTTCCCCTTCCCCCACCGCGCTGTTTCCCCTCGGTGGATCTACAGTTGACTTTGCTTTCGACCAGTCTTTTCATCTGTTTTTTTTCGGCCCCCTCAAAACCCTTACGAACGATCTCTCGGTTTGAAGGGAACCGAAACCCGAAACCTCCTCCTCTTTTTCCCTTTTTCTACACCCCCCCCCTTCCTTTTTCCTCTACCCCCGACGCGGAACGGTGCAACGTATTAAATCGGTGGCCGGGTGCCTTTGAGACGGGTGAATGGTGGGTTTTTTTCTTTTTCCCCTCCCCTCCCCGGTCCTGTGTTGGTTGTTGTCACCAGCGTCTTGTTTCCTCCCCTGCGCCCTTTTCCCTGCGTTACGCCTCCCCCTGGTCGGAGTTCGAGACCCTTACAACTTACGGCTTCTGTTTTCCGACGATCCGGGTCAGCCTGGTTTCCCCCTCGACCAGCGCACTCAAGTACTCCCTCTTTGCTTCGGAGGGGTACGCTCGTGTTGAGAATTCCCTTTCCCACGCCCCCTTTTTTTTGTTATCCAGCCAAGATAGATCACCAATGTCAGCTGGACTTGTTTCCCCTTTAGTACCGGGCTTTTCAATTGATCACTTCTGAGCCACCCTCCCCGAAGTTTTTTTGGCTCCTAAAGGGACACGCGACTAGCCTCTCCTCTACCTGGAATTCTTGGCAACTTAATCCCCCCCCTTCTTTCCCATAGGTTGTAGGTCACCTCGCTTTTCGGACTGCCCCATCCCAGGACCTTTTCAAACAGACTCGGTTCCTACCAGAAGAAGCTGCAGGTCCCCCTGAAACCCCTTTCAAGGCCGTTTTTTGCTCCTTCTCCCACTTTTTGAGCAGAAGCCCCTTTTCTGAAGGAGTCCCGTCCCTTTGAGTTTGTGTGAAACAAAGGATCTCCCCAAATGGCAGTCCAGGAACTTCTTCCCTTCTTTCTCCGAATGGAAAAGAAGGAATATGTAGAGTGTAAAGCTGTCACACGTTTCCTTTTCCTCCGTGACCCCCCCTCCCAGAGACGCCAAGAGGAAAGGTTGAGACTCACATTCCTGCTAATCGGCCAGTTTTATCGAAGTCATCTTTGTTTCCCTTGTTGTAAGATTACAATGAGTTTCATCACCTGGCAAAGCAGAGGCGAAGAAATTCTCAAGTTATAGCCCTTTTTACCCTCCGTTCGTCCTATGGTAGGGGAGTATCTTTTAAACAAGAGGAAGGATTTTCTCTGAATTCAAAGAAGTAGTCTCATCTTAGACTTCTCCGTAAATTTTTGAGGTGGTGGCCAAACTTTAAAAATTGCGGGGGGTTTGGGTTGGTTTTTGGGGGTCGGTGTTGGGGGGTGGGGGGGGGTGGGTGGGGGGTGGTTGTTTGGAGGGGGGGGTGTTTTTTGAGGGGAGGGGGGGGGGGGGGGGGGGGAGGGGTTAGGGGGGGGGGGGTCTGGGGGGGGTTTTGGTGTTTGTGGCTAGGTTGCGGAGGGGGGGGGCGGGGCCAGGGGTATCCCTGGGGGGGGCGGGGGGGCTCGGGGGGGGGGCGGGGGTCGGGGCGGTCGGCGGCGATGTGGCCGGGGGGGTGCTCTGGTTCTGCCCGGCGGGGGGGGGGGGTAGGGGGGTGGTGTGGGGGGGCGGGGGGGGCGGTGGAGGGGGTTGAGGGGGGGGGGTGCCCCAAGGCGTGTCGGCAGTCGGGGGGGCTTGCCGCTCTGCCCACCGGTGGGCGGGGGGGGGCGGACCGATGGTGCTCTCCCGGGGCGGAGGTGCTCTCCACCACAAGACCAAAGTCCATAACATAAGCAAAACCAGACTCCCCAAACCAATCAAGAGTTTGATTTCCCTAACCAAGAAAAACCGCCCACCAATAAACCCCTCCAAAAAATAACACCAAACAAAAGCCAAACCAACACACCACCAAAACAAACTTAAAAACAACCTAAAAATCCCCAATAAAAAAAAAAGAAAACTCACAAATTGAGAAAACGAACACATAACACCAAAAGAAAAACAAAAAACGAAAATGCAAACCAAAAAAACAATAAAAATAGCCCATAAACCCAAACAAATACAAAAAAAAAAAAACAAAAAAACAACCATAACCAATTCAGAAAGCCATAAAAAGCAAAATAGCCACAAAAACAACTACCCAATTATAAATAAAGACAAGCACAAAAACAACAAAATAACAAACAAAATAAAGTCCAAGAAAACATAAAGCCACAAAAAAAAAAAAAAAAAACAATTTTTTGACATTGGAAAAAAAACCAATAAAAAAAAATAAACAATGATTATACAAAAAAACGTAACCCAAAAAAAAAAAAAAAAGACTTGGTTTTACTTTCTTCCGGGGTTGCCTTCATCTATTTTTTTTTTTGCGGTCAGAAACCATTAGTCCTTGAAGGTTCGGTGCGTTCAATCCCCGGTAGACGGGTTGACGTTTTTTTCTGCCCCCTTTCTGCGTTCCGTCTCGCGAGAATTGTGCCTCCGTTTGGACAAAAAGACACATTACAGGTTTTGATCCCTTCTCCTTCTCGCCTCCTCCCCCGCTTAGGACCAGGACGATCAGCCCCGTCCCGCGGTAGTGCACCGTCTTTCTCTGTTTTTTTACTCTTTTTTCCTTCTCCTTCTGTTCCCTTTGACACCGCTTCTTTCCGCACAAGTTTCATACGGTCCTCTCCCGACCCCCTACACACCGTGGAGGTAGTTTCCCCTTTTTCCCTTCCATTTTTTTTTCTATAGCGTTTTGCCCGGTTGCTCGCCCCTCGCCACGCTTAGGAAAGACCCTGGGATGCCGCCCCCTTGCGTCCCCCTGTTACCCCAGATTGTGCTTGGCTCTCGCGAGTTCTTTTTGTATGGCCTCACGCTTTTCCGATGTCCGTTCTTCTCGCTTCGGCTCGCTGCCGCGTTCCTGCTAAGGCCCTTTTCCGCCTCGGCCGCCGCGGTGATGCCGTCACTAGCGATCCTTTGACTCTGCGGTGCTTCTCCTTCTCATTTGTTTTTTTTAGCGTGCGATTTGCAACTTTGTGTTTTGTTTCGTCCGGTTGATTTTAAGTTTTAGTTTTTTCCGCTAGGATAAGGCCTGATTCGGCTTTTACGGAGCCTCACCGCACCATATTTTAATTACGTGTTGAGCGGTTTCTATTTCTTCGTTCTTTTTCCCCCCAAGCCGACCTTCACCTGATATTTAAGTAGAGGTTCTCCCTCGAACCGGTCACAAAAAGACCCACCCCATTTGTCCCCCCCTTCAGCAAAACAACTGACTTATGTGTCCAATGTCCTCGCTTCTTTTCGCTTCCTGGACATGATGTACCCCTGTATTACCCTCTTCCCTCCGCGAGTAACCTGTTCCCCCCCTTGGCTCTTTCGTCCATAGATCCCCGTGTAGAGCCCTTTTTCACGGCAATTTATTCCCAAGAACTGTTTTTTTAAGATAGCGCTTCACCCACCCGCCCCTCCCCATTCTGTGGGAACGTGCCCCCCATCTATTTTGAGTTTCTTCCCCCTTGTCTGCCTCCCGCATCGCTCTCTCCTTGACAAGGGCGCGCGTTTCCCTTTTTCCTCCCATTTTTTCTGGTCGTGGCGACCCCTGTTCCACCTTCCTCGAACAATGTTCGCCTCTCGCTTGTCTTGTTGCGAATCAGTCCTTCTAAGAAAAGGTAAACACTTCTACTCCGTTTTTGGCACAATACAAGGTTAGCGGAATAGGCTTGCTAATCGTGCTATGATAGTTCTCTTTTTCTCCTTTTAGTCGGTGTGTTGTCTTCTCTTTTTCGGTCTTGTTATCAAAAAAAGTAATATTGTCATCTTTTCCCTTCCCCCCCCTGCTTACCCCCTTCAAATGCCTACCCAGTTGGCATGAGAGAAAAGTCATGCCTCCTTGTATTAAAGACCAAAAACCACATATGACTTCAACTTTCCCTGGCTTTTTCACACAAATTCGTGGTAATCCAAGTAGAAGCGCATTGTCCGCTCTCTTCTCCCTTTAAGTCGTTCCCTTCCGCGAGAAGTTTCAGCTCTTGGAACACCCCCCCCTGATCCCTCCCTGCGCGTCCCGAGGTTGGTCGTCGTATTTTATGACTGTTTTTTTTTATCGGCGCTATGTCCTTCTCCTTAATCCCCCCCTTTGTAGCTCTGACACCTGGCCCCACTTTGCGTACGAGAACCATGAACGCTGATAGCAGAGAGAGGTTCCCAGGGTTTTCTTCTTCATCCCGGTGTCACTTTCGGTCTTTTCCTCTTCCCTTCCCATTGGCACCGTTTTCCCGCAACACCCGGGTTCGCCGGTGGACACTGGCGCGTCCTTCTCGGTTCTGGTGTCCCTTGATTACTTCTGGATTCCAAAGCAATTTTTCTTTTTTTCAGTCCCTTTGTTCTTTTGGCCACACCTAACCGCCCCCCGAGACACCCTCTACTCGTTGTCTTCGGCCCTCTCTTTTCACGGTCGGCGTCCCGCTTCGGGAATGAATATTCGCTCCCCCCCCCCCCGTGATGGTGTACGTAAGGTTGGACCTGGCATAAACGATATTCCTCTTCCCCCCCCTTTTTTTTCCGCGATTTACCGCCGTGGGCGTTTTTGCCTCTTTATCTGAGTTCCCTCCCTTTGGCTCTGGCCTTTCTTGATAGCACGTCCTCTTTTTTGATCGGTGGCACACCGGCTTTTCTCCTTTCCCCCTCCCACATTCTTCTCCCCCCAAAAGTAAAGCTGTCCGTTTTTTGAGATCTTCTTTCTCCCACTTGCTTGGTCCTTTTGCCAATTTACGTTCCACCCTCGAGCACGACCTCGTCGAGCGCCGTACTCTTTTTGCTTCCGGTTTGACCACTTATGATTTTCGGATCTTATCCCTCCCCTCGCCGTCGTAAAGGGTTGTCCCCCCCTCCTTGTTTTGCTAAACTCCGACCATGTTCTCTCCTCTAGTTCCTAGTATCGGCGCCTTGCCCCCCAATCGTTTTGGGTTCTACCTCCTCGACCCTTTTTCTCCCCCCCTCGCCCTGAGGTTCCGGGAAACAGCAAACAATTTTCGTAGCCGAGTGACACGCCCGAGCACGACGTGTCACTTCCTGTTCGTTTGTAGATAATCATGGGTTTGTTCCTGCTTATCTTTTTTTCTTTTGTCGGTTGTTTTTTTTTTTTTTTCCCCCCCGGTTCCCTTTGAACGGCTGGCCCCCTCCCCACCTGGTGGAAGACAACCCCACCTCTCTTCCTTCTTATTTTTTCTGAACAGCGCATTCTCGCGGATACAGAGGTCAGGGCCGGTTTTCCTTTCGGTTCTGGTTTTAAACTTGATGCAATGCAAGAAGAACGCCATCGCTATACGTTTCTTCTCGGTCCCCTTTCTCTGCTCCTGAGCTTGCCCTCGTGATCGCAAACGGAGTAGTCGTGTTGAATTTTCCCCCTGTGCTCAGTTTTCCTTCACGTCGTCGTTTTCTCTTGGATAATAATCCCAAAGTCTTCCGCGTTGATCTCTATTTCCTCCTCAATAAGGTTTTTTTGTCTAGTTTCTCACGGCTGTGCGGATGATCCGCTCCCAAGAAGGAAGTGTGACCCAATTCCGTTCGTGACCCCTTCCTTCGTTCAAGAATCCTCTTTTTCTTCTCCCACCTCTGCTGTCTTGCACCTCTCCCCTAGCCCCCCCGAAGGTCCTTCGCCGATAACTCCGCCTGTTGGTAGTATGAATCATCCGCTCCCATCCACCGCTGCAACTTAAAAGGAAGTGCCCTTGACTCCTTGAGAATTGCGGGTTTCCCCCCTTTATTTTCGATTTTTTTTGTTTTTTCAGGCCACCGAAAAACACTTCCTAACTATACCTGCGGAACTCCCAACCGACACCCTAATGAATCTCCGTCCTCCACCCCCCCTCGTCATCGACCTTTGTAAAGGTGAACGTTTTGTTTTTAGGGGACTTAGGGAAATTGGGTTTTTCCGAAACTCCTTCCTTTTTTTATTACAAGGTTTGGAGAGTTTCGTAACCAGTCTCTGGGGCAGCAATTTTTTTCGTAGATCTATTCCTCTATTGAAGATCCCTTGTCCTGCTTAGACCGAGTCAGTTCTTTTTTTTAGAAGTAGCCCTTCAGTTGTATCTTTTTTCCCCCCCCCTATCAGCGCCACCCCATTATCATGTCTCTTCGCGGTCTTTTTTTTTCTTCCGCTTGAGTAGTGGTTTTGAGCAAGTCCCCCCCTTTCCCCAAGAACCCTTTTTTTTGTTATACTGCCCTGTATTCTATTTTTCTCTGGAAGTTGTTAAGATGACCGTTGCTTGTCCCCTTTCGTATTCCCGTCCGTTGGTCCGCTTCTCCCCGCCGGGTGTTGTTTTGTTTTTTTTTTTTTTTTCGCTCCTGCCTCTTCCCCCCTCGCCCGCAGCTCCGATAGTTTGACGGAGGACCCTACACCAGTCGTGCTCCACTCGCTTTATGGTGGTTTGTGGTTTTGGGGGTTGGTGTTTTTTGGTTTTTGACCCCCCCGCTCGCTAGAGGGCTTCCTCCGTGTCCCCCACTGACCTGACCACCCGCAGCGAGGTCGACGTTTAAGAAGATGAAGGAAGGGTTGTCACGTCGTGGCTAATTCTGCCCGCTCTTCTTGGCAGAGTTTTGCCTCAACTTATTATTTTTAGCAGAATTGTTCGTTTGAGGGGAAGCCCGGTTTTTGAATAATTGCTTCCCGTCCCTCTCCCCGTTGGCTTCGCGGCTCCTGACACCTCCTCTAATTCTTCCGTACAGTTTCCCGGTTAGAAGTAACTTTTTTCGTTTTCTTTTGCATCGCTCGACGTTCGAGACACCTTTTCCCTCCCTGGCCCATTTTCTCCGCCGCTTGAGATCCGTCGTATTTATTAGACTCCGTTTTTTGCCACTTTCGCGTCATTTATGATCCTGATTTGTTTTTGGGTTTTGTTTTGAATCTGCCCTTTCGTCCTCCGACTTGCATTAAGCTCTCGCCCCCTTCTTTATCCGGTTTGTAGGGTGTCCCAGCTTACGGTTCTCGCCTCCACTCCGTTCGGCAGCCAGCTAGCTTGACGCCTTCCCCTTTATTTGATTTTGACGTTTGTCCTTCCCCCGTTGATTTTTTGTTCACAAGTCGGTCCAGTTCCAGATAGGGTTTGAGGGAGCAAATCTCGATTCGGTCTCTGCCTCCACGTAGAAGTGGCAGGTGTTTTCGTACCCAAAGCCGCGCTCCCCGCGTCTTTTGCCTTTGTTTGCTCTCTGATTTCACAGTGAACCTCGTTGAAAGTTCGAACTGCCGGCGCACTCCTTCCCGTCCGATCCTCTGCAGCCCCTTGTCTTTTTTTCCACCCCGGACGGGTTTACCTTTTGACCGGGCCCGGCCTTGTTCCCCATCGATCCCCCTCTTTTTTTGCCCCCAATTGTTGATACTCCCAGTTGGCACGCCAAGCCCATTGTTGTTATCTTTTTTCTCTTCCTTCCCTCCCTCGCGGAACCGGGGGACTTGAGGTCAAGCCCCGTTTTGTCTCTCCTCAAACTCTTTCCCTTTACCATCCTTTTTGTGTTCGTCGACCGAGAGTCGAAGCCATTCCTTCCGAGAAGTTATTCCGGTATCCCTCTCGTGCCCATTCCCCCTCGCTCGCCCGAGCAAAGGTACCCTTTTGTTCTCTTCCCTGGTACGGTTTTTCACGCTCTACTCGCGGGATTCTTTTTGGAGTTTGCGCGTTTGTCCGCTTCGGATTTTGGTGGCCCAATGTTGGGACGGTTTTCGGTACGCGTTCTGTCTCAACCGAGTATATCGGCAGGCATCTGTTCCTTTGCGAAGTCACGACAC
>Ga0179593_1395937_pt1 | contig 15096 bp, 18 predicted proteins | sample CZODoug2_1_08_16_FD_185931 | JGI IMG/M metagenome (GOLD analysis project Ga0179593, IMG submission 185931) | Vadose zone soil fungal communities from Angelo Coast Range Reserve, California, USA - CZODoug2_1_08_16fungal (PacBio error correction) | ecosystem: Environmental > Terrestrial > Soil >... | reverse complement strand
GTCCAAGGGACCCCGGTCTTCCCGGTTTGTTTTTTGCCAGCTACTCTCCGTCCAGCGAGATCTGCCATTTCGCTATTTCTCTTCTTTCAGTTTCTCTGTTCATTCGAGGAACCCCAGAAAACTTTTTTACCTCAGGCCGTTTTTTCATCCCCGGCCCGGCACGCTATGGAACGACTGTGCGGCATTACTCCCCTTTCTTCGGCATTTGCTCCGCGCTTCTTTTCGATGCTTCCCCTTGCCCCCCAACGGTGCCTGACGGAGTGCTTCGGCCGATGGTCGGCCACGTCTTTTTTTCGTTCGTTTCCAGACCTTTTCGGACCCTTCTACTAGTCGAGTGAGTTGCGATTCGCCCAGTTCTTTGCGCCTGTCTCTTCACACCAATCTGAACGGACATCTCCCTGAGCCTCCGACTCTTGGCTTTTGACAAGCCGAATCCTTCGCCCCCCCCCCATTTTTCCATATGGCGCTTTATCGAAAACTAGGTCTTCCCTTCCCCCCAAGCACGTCCCGGCACTGGATGATCTCACGTTGCCATCTTTTTTCCAGAAAATCCCTTCCTCCCTTTTCGCCTCTTTTTTCCAGCTTGCCCAGTCCCTCAACCAACATTGATTTCGCGAGGCGAGGCTGGCGGCACCGCCTGCCCGACAGCATCCTACTGCGATCTTGGCTTTCCGCCGACCCATCTTTACTTTCCACCATTGATCGTTCTTGATAAATCTCAGAACTGGGAGGAAGGCTCCATTACTAGCGTGCCCCGTTCTAGGGCTTACCAGGCGTGTGCTCTCCTTTTCCTTGCCTACCCCAACCGCAAAAGCCCATTATAAGCATTTATGGCCTCCTTTAAGCAGAATTTGTCCTCTGGGAGACCCGCACAGCGTTACTCTTTTTCCCTCCCGTGCGCACGGTCGCATAAATTTCCCTGGCGTCGAGATTTGATGGACATGAGTCCGGTTACTCCGGCTAGAATTGACAAGATTCTCGAATTCCACGAGGACTGAGTTCCCTCGCGGAGGATTTAACGGTTTCTCAGACCATTCTGTGTTCCCCCGCAGGAATAACTTTCTTGTCCCTCAGGCGTAGGTGGCGGCCTGACGTTTTTCTTGAAGAGGTATGGACGCTCCTTTTGGCTCCTCCTCCCCCCCCCCAACTACGAAGGTCAGAAACTGTCTTTTTGGCCAGGGCAGAGGTGGCATCCACTGTGCTACCTCCTGACGGACTAAAGTGCGAGCCGGCTCCTCGTCTTTGATCCGTTTCTGCTCCACACAGGGTATGTGTGATTGACCGACTCTTTACCACCCTCTTTTATCTGTCGCTACCGTTTGGGTCACAACGTTTGAAAATCCCTTCCTCCCTTGTTTTTTTGCGAGAGATGTTTCCTTTTTTGCACGGGCTCTGGGAGATTTTACGCAGATGCGCGCCTATGGTTCTCGAGCCCCCAGCCGTGTTTCAGGATTGCTCCCCTCCGAGACGTGCGCATTTCTTAAGGACTTACGGCCCCCCTTAAGTGAGTTTACGCAGTATCTTCAACTCGAAATTGACATCGTTTCTGACATTCCGTTTTATCACGCTCCCACACTAGATTCCAATCATGCTTCTCGTGAAATCTGCCTCCCCCCCAAAGCCCTCTCTCGCGGCGAATCCTCGACGGGCTTCCCTTCCCTTTCCCTCCTCCCCGAGTTGTCGCTTAAAAGTGAGTCAATCCTACGGCACTGATTATTATCGTCTCTTTTCGTAGCGCTTCACCCTCCGCGCCGTTTTTCTCCAGCTTTTCCCTCCCCCCCCTTTCATGTTCGCTAGAAGCATTGGCTGGGACTATTACATGCCCTGCGCTGAACCTGGAGGAAGCTGTTTTCGCCCCCTTTCCTCCCTTTTTGCTTCAGTCTGTGTGAAGCAGATCGTCCAAGTTTTTTTGGCCCCCTTTAATTCGCTTTTCCCGACGGTCTAGTTCCCCCCTGTCCTTTTCCCTAGACAGTAGCGCACACCATCGCCCATCACTTGGACTCCTCCTCGCCGCCCTTTCCCGCCGCCTCGCTCGACCGCTCGATCCTTCGACTCTTTCTCTCGCTTCTACCAATTTCATCGGCGCCCCCCAGCGGAGATGTCGGGCTGGGGGTGTCGAGGCCTTTTTGTTTTCTGCCTTTCTCTTTCGCATTTCATTGAAGGCCATCGCGCGTTTAGAATGTCTCGCCCTGCGATACATGGTTTCCCGGTTTCCCCCATCGCCTTTCGCTCCACCCTCTCAGGCCCTTTTTTTTTTTCCCTGTTCCCCCTGAGGGAGATTGCTTCGGTAGGTATAGTACGCCGGCATCAGGCCTCATTTGCGAGCGTTCTGTTTCCCCCCTATTCAAGGTTCTATTTCCCCACTCACTTCCAGGAGAAGATCTTGCGGTGTACGGTTACTCTTGTGCGCTCCGGACCAATTTTTTAAATTTCTCCTGGTTTTGACCGCAGCTAAAGAGAGCCTGGTCCCCGTAAGAAGTTTTTCCCCCCCTACCAGGCCCTCGAGAGTGTCCGGGCCCTTAGGAAGTTTCCTCCCCTGCCGATACGGCGCCAGACTTTTAGCGCGCGGGAACTTGGCTTTTCTCCCCGCGCTGACCATTCGTAACTTTCTACGAACAGGTACGGCATCGATGAATTACGTGCCGGCCTTAGGATGCGGGGCCCTTCTTTTCCCTTTTCTGGGTTCCTATTTTTGAAAAGCTCCCCCTCCCCCGCTTTCCCTCTGATAGATACGTTTTTGTTATTCGGTCGCCTGTAATGAATGTCGCACTTCCTTTCTCCCGCCGTTTCGCCTCGTCAGGTTCTAGTGAAGGCAGAACTTTTCCTTGCTGTACGCGCTATGTAGAGTCATGAGAAAAAGTGCCTGTACCTTTTCATCACCACTTCAGAAGATTAAGTTTCTAGCTGGATTACTAATATGACATCTCCAAGGTCCTGTGGTGCCAATTTCGCCCAGCCTAGTTTGGATGGCGTCTCTCTCGGCTTTCCCTTTGGTACCCAGAACGACCTTTTCTGGTGCGCTTCGACGCCTCGTAGATTTCTTCCATATTCCTCTTTGCTTCCGAATCCCGAAAGAGGGTTGACCCACAAAATCGATTTCCCGACCTCGTCCCGGCGCTCGTGAATCTCGTGACACCCCGTGGTTTTTCTCGCTTAGACCATCCCCGATAGACCGAAGACTCTCTCATTTTGAACCTCCCGGCGACCAAGAGTGACCCTCTCTGCCAGTCAAGCCGGCTTTTCCCCGGATTCGGTTTTTCCCCTTCATAGACCTGCCTGAACCGCTTAATGAGCAGATATACACGGCCAGTAGCGAGCAAATTTCCCCCCATTACGGTCGCTCCCTCAGCCGCCCAGCCCTTCTGATAACCTCTTTTTAATCGCAGGACAGCGCACATCCCCCTAATGCTTCTCCCCGTTTTTTTGCTATTGATCGATTCCTTTTCTCTTGAACGGTCTTTGGTATTTGCGGACCACCGTACCCTGTAAATCTTTCCCCTCGCGTGGTGCCTTTTCCTTTCTCTTAGCTATGTTAACTTTCCTCCTTTGACCTGGTAGGTTAGATCCCGTGCCCCCCTCTGCCTTCCTATTCACTGCTTCCCTGGCTGGTAGGATGATTCCCTTGCTTCGGTTCTGCCGGGAGGCCTGAGGTTCCGTACTTCCTCTTTTGTCTTCCCTAGAAGGTGACGAACTGGTGCACCGTCCCGGCTGCGCGCTGTTGCCCTTCCTCTTGGTTTTTCCCGCCCGATCCGCCGCGTGGAGGCTTACCCTTGCCACACAGAGGGAATCGTCATGCAGCTCGTTGCTGTCGTTCTATGTTGCCCAGCATCATGTTGACCAGATGTCCCTAGTTCACTGACCCTACTTCCCCCCGATTTTGGCAAGAGTATATGTCTTTCAGCCGGGCGCGGAAGGCTTTCTCCCGGAAATTTCTTTTTCTGCCGCCTTTTTTCCTCTTGTTCCGGAAGCACTACCCCTCTCACTTCGCCGTCACCCCCCTTTCCGGGGCCGGCTACCGCCTTGAGAAACCCGGTGGACGCCATGAGTGGTCGTGGCAAGGCAGCGAGACCCGCATCCTTTTAGGTTTTTCTCCATTCATATAGAGGCCTTCGACTCCATTGAGGGGAACCCCCAATGTGCAGGTCGATTTTGCACCCGGCTTGCACCTCCCCCTTCATTAACTTTTAAGAATGTGCGGACCCCCTCTGATAATAGCACTGTAGCGATGATCAGTCAGAGATTACCACTCAAGCGCCCATCTCACTTCGCCTTCCTCCTGGCCCTTAACGTTATGAGTGCAGTTGTTTTGATGACTCTACCGGGGCTCGCGTGCGTGCTGGTCTTTCGCCAGGCGTTTTCCCCTGAGACGTTCTGAAAACACTGAACCGGACAACCTGACGCTTCTTCCGTGTGGGGGACTTCGACTTCCTGCATCTTTTTCTCCTTCAGTTATAAGACGAACATTTTGGCCCTTGGCGCTTTCTCGATAACTCGGCTCTCTCGCCTCGTTACTGGACGCGCCTTTTTTCTTCTATTCGAGTTCCTCCGATGGCTGATCCAGTTCACGGCTCCTGTATCTGAGGCCTTTACCGCAGCGAGACAAGCCTTACCCAACTTTTTCTCGGGGGACTACTCTTTTTTTAGCGAAACGGACGCCTGGACCCCCTCAGCCATAAGAGGAGAGACACATTTTTCGCGCGCGTGCAATATGAACCTGATTCTATCACTCTCTTAGAAGGACGGCCGCTGGACGGATCATTACGAGGATGGCAGCTACTAGGTCCTGGGCTGGCGTTTTCCCTTCGGCGCTACTTAAAACAGACAACCGATTTTTCCAAATTTGCGAACCCCTCACCCCCTTTCCGCTCTTTTGGCCTCCACCGCTCTCCTTCTGTTCGTATCTCAAGGTGCATGGTCCTAGATAAGCACCCGGGATCGGCCAGATTAAATTTGCGCAGTATGACTTGCCGGTCTTTTCTCATTGTTGGCAAGCGAATGCCTAGAGCCCCCCTGATCGGACTCAGCTCCGGGACTGGCGCGGCGACCTTTGTTTGCTCACGGTTCGGGGCCAGCAAGGAACCAGAGTAGTATTTCGTTTTCTGACGCCCTTGCTACGGTTGGCCCCCCCTCCTCGCCGAGCGCTTTGACCTCTGTGGCTGTTGCTACGTTCACGATGCCTTTTAGACCCTTCTCGGCATTTTTAGCCTGCCCTTTCTTCCTTATCCTTCCGCCATCGCATCCTAGGATTACCTTTTTTTTAATTTTGACCACACTGGGGGAACGCGGATCTTTTTCTGTCCCACATCGCTGGCGCTTTCACACCGACGGCCCCAGATCTCTATTTCACCAATAACTAAGTGTTTTGCGAGTTGATGTTTCCGCGGTGTTCCCGCTCGATTTTTGGGTCCCCTCTCTCGCGCTTTTCGATGACGCCCAGCCGTTGCAGGCCCGTTTCCTCAACGACAATTTGGCAGGGCTGTAACCTGACGACCCAGGATGGACAGCACTTCGTCGCCCCCCCACCTCGTTTTGAGGTTGCCGAGACTGTCCCGTCGTCTTGTCTTCCCGAGAACCCTAACTATCACACAATTCACTACTCCACAGGTATTTTCTTTCGCTGCCCGCCAGCGAGCCCTGGGATTACTGTGGGGAAACGCTTGGTAGCTTTCCCGCACCTGCGCTCCTCCGTGCGATCTCTTCGCCTCGTGGCCCTTTCCCCGTGCCCCCATTAGATTTTCCATTATCTGAGGCAACCGCCTATTAAGCACTTTTCGCCTCGCCTTTGTTGGGATATATTCCCCTGCCCCCCCTTGAGCTGAAAACTTTAAGGAGACTTTTGCTGTTCGTCAGCGTCTGCCTTGCTGCCGATGCGGTGCGTCAGATCTTCGAACGTGCGTTGCTTTGGTTCGGTAGCGATCGATGATCGCCCCCAAGCCGGGGGCCAACGCGAACATCCGTTTGGGCTCGCCGCCGGAGACAGCAGCCAACGGAGAGAAATTGAAATGAGAGTTTTCAGGTGGTTTAAGGATTTTTCTTTTCCCCCCAGGGGCAAGATACGAGCACTTACACTCTACAACAAGACGCCACCCAATGGGCTCTCTCCCCATATGCGCGATTTGGCTGGGGGGTTGGTCGCCCCGTCGAGCTCGCTCAATCAATTGGTGACTGCCTTTGCGCGATTCGACTATATTGCGATACATGGTCTTGAACGGTTCCCTCTCCAGCCATCGCTTCTACACTCGAATCCGCCTTTTTTTTGCTTCCCTTCACGGAGGGCTCTGCGCAAGGGGTACAGATTACGACGCCATGTCAAGTGGGGTCTTTTCCCCGGATTTTGCCCATCTGCCAAGGTATTCCTCTCATTCCAAGAACCTAGTTGAAGTTTCTCCTGTGTACGCCCCAGGGCCGTTTCCCAGTCCGTCTCCTGTGATTAGCCAGCACCTCGATCCTTTCCGCTTCGGTTTTTACCGCACCTTCCTCAGGCGTTTTCCTGGCGAGGGCAGGCCGACACTTTCTCGTGCAGCGCAGTGGTGTCGATCGACGTTTACGCCCACTGACCGCTTCGTAGTGCCTCACCTTTCCGCAATCTAGTATTGTAAGGCTGTTTGACAGAGGTGCATGCGCTCCCTCTGACGTCGGACATCGTATGGGGCTCCGCCCGATTTCCCCATTTTATTGACGTCGATAACGATGATGCCCCTCCCCGCTGGTAGATGACCTAGTAGCCCGTCCGCCGTTCTTCTCCCGAGGAGGGTAGCCCAAGAGTTTATGTCGCTTGAGGTGTCCGAGTCCCCCAGGAAGCGGGCCCCTTACGGTTCATCACCCCCGACCGCGCTTTCCCCGTGTTATTTGGAAAGTTTTCATTTGCCCCGTCCCGTTGGGAACCTTTCGGTCCATCCCAGCATCGGATGGCGATGAATGAATTACCTTCTTGTCCCAGCCCTTCTGTGGTGACAGACAATCGGTTTGAGAACTAGAGCCTATCGATGTACCCTCTTCTGAGTCACCCCTTCGTCATAACACACCCTATTCAAGATAGAGGCGCATCGGGGAATAATCCGTTTTACCCAGTGAGTACCTGGCTGAGGGACAATCTTTTTTAAGCACCCAGCCCCTCCGCTCCGGCGACCCCCCACCGCTGGACTCCTTCCCAGATTATACAATGATGTCATAGTCTTCCTTTGAACGTGGCCACATTACTGCGTGGTCATAGCCGATCTTGGCGCTGCGCCATTCGTCCCCCAAGGTGACCCGCCGCCCGCCACCTATACCCCGAGGTACTTTGAAGGCCAGCAGCGTTCACGATCAAACCTTTTTTACTAATAATCGTTGTGTTGCTGCGAGTTCGGACTGCTGCTGGTTCCCCTATTTCCTCTGGGCTATTGGGCTCCGTCCCGTACGGCGAAGGCGTCTGTGCTGGGGGCCGGTGCCTGCGGGCTATGCATAGTAGGTTCCTTCTTCCGAAAGGACTAATGTCTCTTGGCGAGTCTCGGTTTTTTTTTCATTCTGCCATGAGGCTTTCTCTTCTGCCGTCGCTTATTTCCCGCGCAGAAGCAGTGCAACTAGATGCGCACCTCGCGATGGAACTTCGGGTGGTCCCTTCGAGAACGCCGCCTTTCGGCTCCGGCATCCGAGGCCTCTCCATTAGCGCTTCGATTTTTTGCACTCATGTGGGTCCAGAATGTCTCCTCGTTCACTCACGCTCACCGATGATGCAGACTCCCGCGGCGCCCTGGGCGCGGAGGCTCGTCCCCCGGCAAGCGCGTCTTTTTGATGAAAGTTCAGGTTGCCGCTGCCACTCCTCCCCATTTAACTCCCTGCGGTCTCGCCTGTTCGATCGGCGTCGTATGGTCGACATCATGCCGAGGCGACCCCTTTAGCCCCGTTTCCTATTTCGACGGCACTTCGAGAGCGTCACGTTCTTCCGTGCGAGTCGATTGCATCCTTTGCCTCCCGCCTTCCTGCCGATGCGTTTCTTTTTTTTCTTCTCTACTACGGCGGTCATGGCGAGCCGTCCTTTTGCGACACCCCCCAGCTGCAGTCCGAGCGCATGTCGAAGGCCTCATTTCTGCCGATTTCTTTTACTTTTGGAGTGACGACTTTCTTGAATGCTCGTTGCGCTGGCGACAGGAGGCCCTGGCTCCGGAGTGCCCCACGACCCTAACCTTCCGCTCGACATTCGAAATACCTTTTTTTCTATGACTTTCCTTGGCAGGGGGCAGACCTTTAAACTCCCCCCATTCTTGCCCACTCTTGGGCGTCTTATCTATACGGTCGGACTCGCCCGTTACTGGCCCGCCGGGCCTTGCTGCTGTTCGGGTGGCCCTGGTGGCCATCCACCCCCCTCCGTATCCGCCTTGGCGCGAAGTGATTCGACCGAGCCCGGCCCTCCAAAATTGATATCGCCTTATGCGAGGCTCTCTGCACACATTGCCCTAAGCCTCTGCCTCTGATGGCTCGCGAGGCGCCAATCTGTCAGTAGTTACACCATCGATCTGTGATCCCCAAGGCCATTCCTCTGACTTGACATTACGCGGAGGCTGTAGTATGCCGGCGGGGTTGGCGATCCTCGTCTAGGCCTCTTACCGACCACCCCAAAACGAACAGTTTTTCCCGATCTCCGCCCAGACCCCAAGCAATGGTTTCCTAGATGGAAAGATTTTGTAACAGAGCTCGTTATCAAGGGTGTTCGCCCTTCGTCAGCGCGATGCCATTTGTCGAGGCGGGCTTGGCTCCTTCGAGGAGAAGGTGACCCGACCCGCGAAGAGGCTACCCTTGTGGCGCGCGAGGGTTCGCCCGGCTGCGCGAACGAGGCATTGCCCGCATTCCGCCCGGCTGTCTGGTCTTGACATCGCGTCCGATTGACCGGTGGAGGCATCGGGAGCAGACTATTTGACGATTTCCGCCTGACAGTGCAGTCCCGCTTCGGCCAATTTCTGAGGTGACCTCTGCACTTGAGGGACGCCGAAGTACTTTTTTTTGGTTAGCAATCTCGCCTCGGATTTTGCTTCGGTCTCGCCCACACGATGGTACTTCACGCTTCCGCCGCCCCCTGCTTAACAGCCATTCGTGCCACCGCGCCCACATCCTTCTCTCCTCTGGTGCGTGAGATAGCTGTTAGGAGGTGTGCAAACGGTTACCCATCGGTAGTTTGTTGGCCTGATGCTCCTCCTCTTTGGTTAGATGAATACGCTTGGACTGAGCGTGATCACCGCTGTATTCGTTTCGTCCGCTTAGGGCCAGGTTTCCGTAACCGTCGGCCACCTAGAAAATTCGAATGTTGACCCGGTCTCACGTCCTGTCTTCGAGGCAAACATAATCCGAAGGCGTCTCTGATTTTCACCTCGGCCTCCCCCAGGTATAGCCCCAACCTCAGGAAGACACGGGATTCGCGTTTCACATAAACTTCCGCTGGGCCGGGATCCCAATACCCCTGCGCGGATCGCTCCGACTAGTGGATATCTATACTATTTTCCCTTATCCGCCTTAGTCTGAGCCCTATTCCAAATTTCCCGTCCATTGGACGGGAGTTCCCAGCCACGATAGCCACAGGCAGGAGAATCTTTTTATGTTCCGCCGAGCGAAGCAATGATATTTTGCGGTGCGGAAGAGAGACTGCCCCTTAGTTCAGCGCTCGACCCCCAGATTATTTCTCACCCTTCCAGGGACCATAGACTTTCTCACTCTGTGGCCTCATCGTCCGTGGCCTCTCTTTTTGATAGCACTTCGATGGTTCCTTGACACTATTGGCCTCGCCCTTCCCACTGGCCCTGACGCAGGTCCCGCTGTTGTTTCGGCCGGTGGGCGTGGGGAATATGTTTCTCTTCTTCAGATCACTTATCCCTTCTCTCTTCGCATTCCCTGCTAGCCCTTGCTATACATGAGTTGTTTGAACTGTCCTGGCCCCGAGCAAATCGTCGATCCATCCTCCCCCCAAGGCCGGGGTTCCAGTAAAGGTCGGGTCTGCGCGCCGCGTCTCCGATTAAGTCCCAACTATTTCAGACTTGGTCCGCGCCTCTCTCCTCTTGCCCATTCCTTCCGATACGTCTCAACGTCAGCGTTCCGTTTCAGGTCCGAGTCGGGGCGCTCCCGAAGTCAGCCCTTGGTTTTCGAACCGCCCCGCGCCACGCCGAGGGTAATACCGGTCCAGACGTCGGTAAGAACAGGCAGTTCTGGCCGGACCGTCGGCCTGGCTTCTCTCGTTAGGCAGAGAGTTGTTGAAGCCTCGAGAGGGGCGCTTTCCGAGCCCGATTAGGATCCCGCATCCACCCGGTCCGATCCATTTTAGGGGCAGATGAATAAATGCTGTTCCCCCGTATGCCCGGCTCGTCCCCCCTGAACTTTTTCCCTCGATATCTGAGACTCTGTCTTGGGATCTCGTAGTTCCCCCCATGGACGTCCGTTTAGGCGCTAGCTGAATTTTCTTTTGCGACGGCGACGGTTTCGTCGATGCGTCCGAACAAGAAGGCCCGCCGTTTTTCTCACACCCCTTTCCGTTGCGATGTTGACCCGCCCCGTGCCGCTTGACAATTTCGTGCCGCCCCGTGGGATGCGGAGATTTTGAAATAGGCCGTCCCTTTTTTCCCAGACATGATTGGGGTTGGTTTACTCCCCTTCTCCCGCCTTTCGCCCCGAGCTGCTGCCACACATGGTTCCGAAGCCGCCAGAGGGTCTCTGGAATTACCACATCAATCGATTAAAAGATAGCGGTCCCGGCTTGTGTCAGTAATATCTGTGACAACGTGAGCGGCACTCCTTCCACAATACCTATTCCGTCTCTGCTTCCCCGACAGATCCTATACCTAAGAGCAGCTCCCCGGCGCCCGACATGATCTATAAATTTCCTTCCATCTGCTTTGCCATAGGATCTTTTGCACTCATCGGACCTCCTGCGATTAGGATAGACGCCATGCACGGGCCCTCAGGCTCAGCTCGCCAAGTTACGGTAGTAAGCCCCCGTCCCCTAGACAATGCGGACACAGTGAACGAAGTCCCCTTTACGCAGGCACGCATTCTCTCCCCTCCTTTGTTGTTGTCCGATTTTTGACGGTTTCTCTTCCATCGGTTATCGCCCTTGATTATCCAGTTCGCCTCTGCTCGCGCTGTGGTCGGTGCATTCCAGTTGCATGCATACGCTCCTTCTTTTCCGAGCCGTCTCGACTCCTTGAACCCCAGAGTTCTGTTTTTTTTTGGCTACGGAGGATTCTGGCTTAGGGCGGCCGGGAGGAAAGATTGCCCTTGGTCCTCTTTTTGGTGCAGAATTGAGGACCGTGGGTCACGAGCGTGATGATCTGGCCCTCTCTTTCTTTTTTTTTTTAAATGCCTATGAAGGCCGGCGCTCGGCATCAGTGGAGAGGTACCCATGCGTATTCGCTTAGTCCGATGAGTTCCGTACTATGTCTGGGACAGATGTCCCCTTACCAACCCTGCATCGCAATAGGACTATTCCTAATCCGTAGCGGTCGATGTTTGCATCTTGCCTGTACACTTTCTCCTCCCCGGTCAAGCGAGTCGTGGTCTAATTGGGACTTGGCTGTCCTCCCTCCCCCCTCCCTCCTCCCCCCGTCGCCAATTTTTTTTGGCTTTGGTTCCGAATGTCGCACGGCGCTCCTCCCATAGGGGTCGACATGCACCCTAGTCACCAGCGAACTTATTTCGCCTATCATATCGAAGGACAGATGTATGCTCTCGGGACCCCCCCTGGACGGTGCCCCGCGAGCGTCCCCGCCTTCACGTTCCCGATGCACTGTCCCTGCGGCTTATACGAAATTGGGAATCGTCCCATGCGTTTTGTTCCCGCGCCCCGCTCCACCCCGCTGCCTACTTATCGCCCTGGTTGCCGGCCTACGGGCCTTTCGCTCTGGTACTGTAGGGAGACTATTTTTCTTGACCGGGCTCGCGGCGTTGGCTGGCGATGCCAGGGCGGCGTCCCTGTCTCCTTACTGGCAACTCTCGGAAACATCGCTTTGTAGCTTCCCCTTTGTTGTACTATCGAATTTGGCCTCTTGCAGAATCCGTTTATCACGTCCTTCTGGCCCATATTGGCGCGTAGATCACTGCTCGCTCGCCCCTCATGCCTTGGTGCTGAACGGCTCCGGATAGTTTCGGCCCTCCCAGCATTTTTTTTAACTATGTATCGCAGTAGACGATTCTCGAGCGCCCCACTCCCTTCCCCCCCAATTTTATTCTCTCTGATGCCGCCTAACAGGAATGACTTCCCCCTCCCCCCCCACTCCCAGCGGCTCGATGGATGTTGATGCGAATTGTCGGGCACGACCCACAAGACCTTGTCGGCCTTTCTCTTAACCGCCTTTCATGCGAAGACAAACCATATTTCCATCCTTTACAGCTGGTTCCACTCCTGGATGTGCGCTCGTTCATACTCCTATTCTTTTACCCCACGTCCTATCCGGCAATATTTCCCAGCCTGTCTAGTCTATGACACTCACCTCGCTGAGGACCCCCTTCGGTATCCTTGTTAACCCGAAGAGTGTGTTATGCTTATATTGCCCCCTCGGTTGGCGCTCCTCGTCGTCGCTGTTACCCCGACCACCCAACCCCTTCTCGATCTGCTACCGCCTTCATTCATGGCGGGGCTGGGCGTGCACTGCACACAGTTGTCTCCTTCCTGTCCCTAGGCACGGCATGGTTAAGAGCGCCCCAAGGCTTTCCCCGTAGATTGACGCTTGCCATTTTCTAGTGGCCCGCTTCGCATGTTTGCACACCCTGAGATAACTGCGGACGTCTAGCCATTATTTTCGCCCGGCTGCTCCGACCTCTCCGAGTGCCAAGTTCGGGGCATCGTGAAGACCGTCCTGTGGCTTCCCCCACCTCTGTCTATACCGGTGATTGCTGCTTCGAAGAGACGCTTCTGATTCTTTTATGTGCCTCAAGCCAGAAGAGTATTTTTTCCTTTTTGAGGAACCGCCCCGAGGGACGCTCCTCCCCTGGAAGGCCTTTCCCCGCCATGTTTCTTTAATCGGCATTTTCTTCGGCCTGCTGCACATTGGATTTTATTTTCCCTCCACCGCGCATATGGCTACATCGATGCGGCACACTCGGAAACATCTCTATTTTTCCCTCCCGGGTTTTTCGTTCTCTATTTGCAGTTGTTTTTCCCGTCGCCCCCGACCTTGCTCTGATCTTGCGAGCCTTCTTGGTTCTCGATTCCCCCCCAGCTGTTGTCGTTAGCGTCTGATGTTTCTGGCGTCCGTCCTTCCGTTCTTCAGTCGTTCAGCAGACGGCCACCTGAAAAGGGTCCATCCGGTTTCCGTCGTTTGTTTTCTTCGAGTCAAAGACACGGCCCCCCGTCCGCGTTTTCCTGGCGACCTACGACTCACTTAGCCGGATCCTTGACCGCACTACGATTTTCTCGGGGCCCTTTGACCTGCCTCGCTCTGGTCGCGCACAGCCGGGTTGGGTCCAAAGCGCGCTCGAAATTTTGCCTTATCGCATCGTTTCATTTTGCGGTACCATTTTTAGTTTTCACATGGCCTTTCGGCCGCTTTTCTCCCGACTTGGCCGGATATAGTGGGCAAAATCTTGCTCGTCCACTTAAGGAGGATGTTTTTAGCATCCGACGCAATGCCTTGACATTCGGTGCGAGGGTAGGGGAACTTCCCTTTGTTTGGGACTTTTTGAGCATCGTTTATGAATATCTCCAACCCGCGGTCCAAGTAGAGAAAATAATATTACCTTTGCCGCCCCCCGTCATAAGACCCAAGGAGCCCTAGTGATCTCCCTATCAGTCTGGTGTCACTTAGCCCCATCGCCTTTCGAGCCTGCGCACCAAGGCCCCTTTCCATCCGTTTTCAGGCTGGGGAGTATGAAGCTCACCCGGTTGCGCTATCCTTCTTCATCTTCTCCTTATTTTTAAGAGATTGGAGGCTGGCCCACGCGCGTTTCGACAAGTTCTTGTTCTTCCTGGGCATTGCCATCAGCCGATCACCCTCGAATCAGCAGCAAGGAATTCTATTTTCCACGGAGTCGATTCGAGCCGCGGTTATGGCCTTACCGTAAACCTATGTCAATTGAATTTTGTCGCCCTTTCTCCACAGGTCTATCGTCCACTTAAGATACTTTCGCACCTTCCGTTCGCTCGCCCCCTTCTTTCAGAGTGGTGACAGCTCTGGCGCCCAGGACGCCGCCCTTGAGCCAGACGAGAACCGCTACTAGCCCGGTCATCCCCCCCCCCTTTTCCCACGAAAGAAGAAATCTGAAGCTTGGAAGGAAATGGGCCCTGGCGACATTTCTTGGTTTTTTCAGCCTGCGGTTCCAGAGCGAGGGAACGGCTTTTTTCCCTGCCCTTTCCGAATCGAAGCCATCCGGTCATACGGTCTGACAGGCGGGTGAAGGGTCTTCAGGATTCGTGTTCCCGGTCTATTTTCCAATTTTTATTTAACCCTATTGACAGTTATTCGCCTGCCGTCGAGATGGCTCCAAAGCTATAGTGTAGCAATCGGCCTGTTTTGTCGACCACTCTTCTTTTCCTCCGTTCGGCCGGAGTTGGGGGGGAGCGTACCAAGGGTAGTGGGCTATGGCCCGAATGGTTTTTCGAGGGCGTCCATGAACCCGCGGTTCCACTTTCCGTTCATTCCCGACGCGGGATCTCCTAAATGAAGCTGGCCGCTACCGGCTGCCGGCTGGTCTTCTCGGGAGAAGCCAATCGTTTTCTTTGTGAGATTATTAGTTAATGAGGGTCAGACCCTATGCCTTTTGTGCCGACCCCCATACCGCCGGCGAAATAGAAGATGATGCGATCTTTTCCCCGGTGATGCCTTCGCGCCGCGCTTGTTATAGGAATTTTCAACCCCCCCAGTAATAGGTCCAGATTCGGCGGCGCAGCCGGATTTTTGAGCTAAGGTCCCGTTCGTCCGGCTTGACGACCAGCGCCATCAGAGCCTCCTTATGGCTTCGACCCGATCGTTTACTAATCAGGAAACCATCACAGATGATGGCTGTTCCTTCGCGTGTTCCCGGCATCGACCTTGGTGGCATAACGAAGACTATGCCCCCCCTTCTCCTCTTCCGTAGTCTTTCCCGACTATTAGACCTGATCACCCTATTGGACTACTTGCCAGCAGCGGCACGACCCAA
>Ga0179593_1346648_pt1 | contig 15096 bp, 18 predicted proteins | sample CZODoug2_1_08_16_FD_185931 | JGI IMG/M metagenome (GOLD analysis project Ga0179593, IMG submission 185931) | Vadose zone soil fungal communities from Angelo Coast Range Reserve, California, USA - CZODoug2_1_08_16fungal (PacBio error correction) | ecosystem: Environmental > Terrestrial > Soil >... | reverse complement strand
GCTGTGAGCGTGCCAAGTGGTCTCTGGCTTCCCGCGTCTCGTATAAAGTGGTCTACATGGATTGCTGCCAACGACAGCCCCTTTCGGTCCTTTTTTTCTTCTTCAGTGAGAAAGTTGAATACCCCCCCGGGTTCACCAGCTCTTTTTTTTTTGGGATGTCGTTCCCCCTTTCTTCCGGGCTGGGGTTGAATTTGGTTTTCCCCTTGCGGACCAATTTTGACCTTCCTGTGTCTGGGCACCCCCCCCCCTTTTTTCTGCTGTGACGTGCTCCCCTCTTCTTGAACGCTTTCTCCCTCTTTTTCCCCCCTCTCTTCAGACATTGCCCGAACCTTCTTCGTGGGATAGAGGGCCTCCCCACGTTCGTCTGATCCCCCCCCCTTCTTCGCTGCTCGCTGTTTCGATTCTTATATATTGGGCTTCTTTCTATGCGGTCCTGGCTCTTCTCTCCCCACCCCTCCCCCCCGTCTTATAGGCCTCTCCTTTTTTTTCCATGCACCTCCTTTCTTTAGGGCATGTGTTGTTTTTGTGTTTTGGCCAGGCCTGACTTTTCTCCCTATTTCAATTGCCCTCCTCCTCCCGGCCTCGCTGCTCGCCCCACTTTTGTTTTTGTTTGGTTTGAATTCTCCGATCCTCCTTTGTCCTGGGGCCCCTCGAGACGGGGTCCGGCCAAGGAAAGTCGGCTCTTCCCCCCCCTCTTTTCCACCTCGATGTCGTTCCGTCCGGTGACGCGGGTTTCTTTGAATAGTGTCTGCTATCCTCTCTCCGGGCCCCTTCTTTCTTGTTGGTGTTGCCGCCGCCTGAGAAACCCTTGTGACCCCCTTTCCTTTTTGCCTTACGGTCCGTCTTTGTTTTCCTTTTGAAGCAAAGGTCTCTACCCGAATTCCCCATGTCCACCTTTCATTCCCAGGCGGAAGTGCGGTTTGTTCATTCCCCCCCTGATCCCAGTTTACTGTCCCTTTTTAGTATTTCCCCTCAAAACTCCTCCCGGGATGTCCATGCCCCCCCAGTTCTTTTTTCCTTTTTTTTACGTATCACGTTTTAAACCCAGGTCCCAGATTTTTCCCAAACCTTCTGGTTTAGATTTTCCCTCACCGGGAATCCCTTTTTCAATTTCCCAAGGAAGAACAGGATTGTTTTCGAGATTTTCCCCCAGTATGTCCGTCCTCTCGCGCTTTTTGCCCAGTGACCCCCCAAGGTCTTTTCGGTCCGAGACACCCCCCTATTGAAGGTTTCGTGGCCGTTTTTTTTTTTTTTTTTTTTTTCTGGTATGTCCTTTTCGCTGACCCTTTTTTTGTCGATATTCTTTTTCCCAGGTCCTCGGCGCAGGGTCTGTTTTTCTTGAACCCCCCGCCGTCGCCCCCCATTTCTCTTTCCCCACAAAGCCTTCCCATGCCCCCTTTTTGTCTGACTTCGATGTTATATACTTTTTGCCTTTCAGCACCCCTCCCTGTTTGCCGTCTTGACCTTGGCCCAGTACTAACCGTCTTCATGGCTGTACGATGGTCAAGCGCTGTGTCCTTGTTTTTTTTTCTTTTGCGGTTTCAATATCGTCTCTCGTCCGGATCGCTGGATATCTTTTTCCCCTTCTCTTGTGTTGTTTCTAGACCCCCATTTCAGATTTTATTTTCTGAGATTTTCCCCCTTTCTTATGTTTTGCGTCTTGGGAAGTGAACTTACAGCCCTTCCTCGGTTTTTATTATCCCCTTTTTTCGTAGCTTAGGTCCATTAGTAGTGTTCGGGGTCTGATTCCTTCCCCTTTCCTTTGCGATTGTTTTTGCCCTTCAGGTCATGTGGTTTGGGTCGAAGTCCCTGAACGGCGTTTTTCTCACCCACCCCCTCCCTTTGCCCCCCCCCCCCCCCCCCCACCCCCCCCCCCCCCCCCCCCACCCCCCCCCCCCCCCCCCCCCCCCCCCCCCTTTTTTTTTTTTCCTTTTTCGGGAATCTAATTGTTCACCACCAAGGACAGGGTGACTCCCTTTTTTATTGTTTCGCCGGCGGTGTCGGAACATTCCTTGGCCCCCCCTTTTTCCCTAGTGGCTACCTCATTGACTGCCCTGCTCTTTTTCATCGACCCGCTAGTACTTTCTGCAGATTTTTCCCTTTCTTACACCTCGCTGTTGCTTTTTTTTCGGCAGATCTGGGTGCTTGTTTTTCAATCTTAGACATTTTTTTATTTTGACGGGGCATTTTTTCCCCTCGCCTTTTTGATGTCTTCCACTCAACCTCCAGTCATTTCGTGTTTTTTTTTTTCTAACCCAAACCGTTCTTGGAGCTCAATTTTCCCTTTTCTTGACGTTTGAAGCGGTGGATTTTTATGTCGCGAAACCCCCTGGGTATAGCCCCCCGTTGCTGGTTCTCGTTTCTTCAGGTCCTGACCGTCTCGGCCGGCACACAGGTCCCAGTGTGGTCCTCGCTCGCCCCCCTTGTTCCCCATTCAGTGTTGCCCGCGTCCTTCTTTCCCTGACTGCATCTTTTTTCATTCCTTCTTTCCCTCTCTCCCTGCTGGTCTTTTTTTCATCGAGGGTCCCCCCCGATGCTCTAATTTCCACCCACAAAACGACGTTTTGAGCGCGAGTCTGGACTCTTCTTTGCGGGCGATTCTCGACAGTTCGTTCCCCTGGCACCCATTTTCGCTGTGACATTCCTCATCGCCTGCCAGCCCGGATAAGACTTTGCCTCCCTTCTTTTGCTGGCCATTTCGGCCCCATATATTCTTCGGACCGTTCTGCCATTCCTGGCTTTTGTTCTAGGTCCACCCTTGTCACCCTTTTTTTTTAAGTCTTGAAAGAAGTTTGTTTTCACTTGGATCGGTCCCCTCCCCTTTTTTTTTCGGGGCCCCCATAGGTTCGCCGTTCCTCCGCTTTTCCCACACCCCCCCCCCCTTTTACCTGCCATTGTACGCAAACCTTCCCCCGAAAATTCTGCCTTCGAACCCTGTGGACGACTCCCCGTGAGCTTGCCATTTCTCGCCCCTCTCCCCCGTTCTAGGTCCTCGGTACCCCCGTGCAAATCATAAACCTCTGAGGTCTTTTAAAGTTAGAATTTCCACCCTGTCGTTCCCCGGGACACTCCTTTTTTCCTCCCTAAGTTTTGTTGTGTGTACCCTGTCGATTCGTGCTCCGTGGGTGCAGAACCAATGTCCTTCTGCCTCCGCTACTTTTAGATGAGGGGTGCTTTCTTCCTGAGTTGGATTGCCCCACCCCTACTTTCTGGATGTCAGGCAAGTGTCCTATCAATTGAGCCAGCTCCGTCTTCCCCTTCTTTCCTTTCCGACAGGGGGCTTTTGAGTTTTGCTTCCCCTGGTTAACTGGTGTGGGTACTGCGCGGCTTGAGAGGTTTTTTCCACGCTTATTGTCCCCGCTCTTCCCATTCCCCCTATCCCCTCCCCTTTCCTCTAAAGGTGCAAAGCTTGTTCGGAGGGTTGTCACCAAGTTCGCGTTCCCACACGCTTTCCCTCTTTTTTTGATATCCCCGGTATGGTATATACTATTTTGATCTTTTCCCGAATGGGGGCTTTTTGTTCGTCCAAGGCTTTCTTCCTGACACCTCGATCTTTTTGCCTCTTTCCCTATGAGTCTTCACTTTGCCGCGCCTTTCTCCACAGTTGTGCCCTTCCTGGCGAATGGTTTCTAAATCCCCCTCTTGACGACCGGCCTTTCAAGTGCGACAAACCCCTCACCTTCCTTTCATGCGGTTGTGTTGTGTGTTTTGTTACTTTTTTCGCCTCTCAATGCGTTTTCCTTCTCCCTCTCTTTCAGATGCCCACAGGTCTCACTCTGTTTTCTGACCCTTTACTCTGCTAGTCCCCGAGGTTAACGCGTCCCTTCTTTTCCCCTGTGCGCTCCGCTTTTTTGGGTTGTTTCCCGCCTTTCCCCTTTTCCCCTTTGGTATAGTTTTTTTTTCGTGAGAGACCGACCCCCCTGACGCCATCGATTTGACTTGCTCCCCCTTGCCCTTGGACGACTGTTGGCGCAGGCCCTCTCCCTCTTCATACCTGGTCATTCCTTTCCCTCAAGCCTTTTTTAATGTCGTTTTTTCAAGGTCCCACCAACTCTGGTTCCTTTTTTTGTCAGCTTTTTTTTTCCGAAACCATGGTCTTTTCTTTTCGGCCATGGCCCCCCCCCCCCAGTTCCTTTTCCTTTTTCAGTTCCTGATGGACCCCCAGGCGGCCAGACGACACCTTTTGCGGGGTCCGTGGAAAGTGACGTGATTTGATGAGATCCCAAGGTCATCAGACCAAGCTCGTTTTTGATAGAGATGACGGCCCCTTATGACTTAACAATACATGCATCCACTCTACAAACATGTTTTGACAAGTGGCTTTTTCTCCCCCCCTCTCTCACCCCCCCCATGCAGGTAGTAGAGGCGTGGGTTTCCTGCCATCTTGCCTTGTGTCTTTTTCCCCTTCGAACTATTTTCCCGCCGCGAAGGGTTGGGTGACTTCCCCCCCACGTTTGAAATTGATCACCAAGTGTGACCCATGCCATCCGAAATGCATGATGTTGAGTTCTTCGGCCCCGCTTGAAGGGCAGTTACACGATAGACGGCTGCCGAAGAATTCTCATTGGCCCTTAGGTCCACCTTTTCCCCTCCTTCTGCCTTCGATTCTTGGGCGCGTTTGGCAATAATCGGCCGCTTAGGTTGGTCTTGCTATGCATTCCCCCCCCTTTTTTGTTTTTTGGAGTTTATTCGCGCGTTTTGATCCCCCCTCCTGACGATAGTTCCGACATTGCCCCCTTTGCTTCATTGTTCCGAGAGGTCTTGTTTTCCTTGCCATCGACGCATGAAATATCTTCACTTCCTTAGATGGTTTTGTCTTTGTTCTCTTGGGCTGCTTCCTCCCGGGGTTTCGGCCCCTGTTCTGGTTTGGTGGTGTCTCTTGCCGAAACGGTCTGTCCCCACCCACCCACCCCTTTCTAATTCCTTGGCAAATATCGACCCCCCCCATTTCATATGCCCCCCTTCTGGACGTTTTTCCAGATTTTTTTCCCCCGCTTGCGCCGAGCCCGTCCTTTCCAATTGGTTGAGAGGCTTGGGGGCCGTTCACTTTTCGTCCCTTCCCTTCCCCCATGGTTTTGTTGTGACTATCTTCCTCCCTTGCTTTTTGCTTTCCTTCTGAATGATTTTTGGGCCCGCCCCTTGGGGGACATGTTTCGGAAATGAGCCTTTTTTGAAGGTGGGGGGGGGGGGGGGGCCCCTTTTTTTTTGTCTTGCTTTTCTTCAAACTGACAACCTTGCTTCCTGATCCCTTTTTTCCCGGGCCAACCCAAACCGTTTTCTTTGATATCCCAGTCCTGATGCCCCCTGAATTTTGGGAGTTAGGTGTCGGAGCCCTTGAGCCCCTGTTCCCATCTCTCCTTTGAGTTAGCGTCTCGAGTCGGTGGGGTGTCGTTGTTTCGTTACCCCCCCCCCCCCCGGCCTGCCTGTCGGTCCATCTCTTTCTCTGCCTTCCGATCGTGCCATAGGCAGGTCCTTCGGCCTCGATCTCCAGGGTCTTCACCGAGTGCGTTTTTCGTCATTCCGTTTCCCCCCGAGATTTGGAATGTTCAACCACACCGATTGCTTTCCCCTTTTCTTCGGGGATTTCGTCGGTTTCGCTGTCAAAAAAGTATCTGAAAACCCTTTGTCGTTCGGCTCTGACCTTCCGTTGCCCGGCTCTCCCCCGGTCTGTCACGGCCTGCTTCTGCCCTTCGAGCCGTAGTCCCAAGGGCTGTTCCTCGAAGGCGTTTTTTTCTCTCCCCCTTTTTTTCTACCTCGCTAGCGTTTCCATTCCCCTTCATCTTTTTCCTTTTGAGGGATCGGATTGGGTCATTCTCCCTACGCCTGTGAGTGTCCCCACCCACCCCAACCATTTAAGGTTGTGCACCGGACACCCCCTACATTCCACCCTTGAAAGTTTGACACTTTTCCGCCATCGAGTTAAGACCTTTATTTTTTCCTTTTTGACGACTTTAGGGCTGTGCTTTACCGAGTCCCTCCTTCCGTCCTGCTTCTTTCCAGGACGGTGATAATCTCCCTTCTGACCCCATGACGCATGCCCTATCTATATAATCTTAATCGGTTGTTGTTGTGTCTTCCGATGATTACTTTCCTGTTGCGGGCGGGTACCCCGAAATTTCTGGCCTGTACAGAGTGATCTCTGGGAGTTCTGATTGTGTTCCACATATCCATTCCTTGTTTCTTTCGCTCCTGACTCCCCCTTTTTTGAACCAAATTTTCCCTCCCCCATAGTACAGTCTCCACTACATTTGTGTGTGTTTCCAGTTTAGGTGACATTGTCCTAGTTGTTGTCACACGCTCTGGTCTGCCTGGCTTACAAGCTATTTTCCCCGCTTTCGCACTGCCCCCCCTCCCTTGTCTGTTTTTTCCCCTGCTTCCCCCGCTGATCAGGGTTATCTTACCCTTTCTCTACGAGTTCTTCCCCCCCCCAGGCCTCGATGTCTTTTTTATTGTTTCTGGGTCGCACTGTTTTTTTGGCGCCAGCTGGTCTTATGCCCCGGGTCTTAGAGAGGTTTCGGACTCATGTCGAATTTGCCAGAAGTTCTTTTCCCGTGTTTGTGCCCTCCTGGCCCCTCCCGCCCTATTCCCTCCTTACGAATACCTCCCTTTTCTTTTGGAAAACGTCGGTTTGTTCTGTTCTTTCTTTCTGACCTCGGTCATTGGGTGGCCTCTTTTTTTCCCCCTTCCCGTCCCACTCAGTGGGGCTTTTTTGTAAATTAGCTTACTCTACTATCCGAGTCCACGCTTGAGGTAAGTGTGCTCCCTGGAGTCCCGTTTTGTCGTCTTCTGTCGATGCCCGCTCCTTTGATTCGTTCTTGGGTTGCGGCCTCGGACCCTCGACCAGTCCTTTGTGTGCCCTTGACGTCGTTCCCCCCCCCCTGGTCTCGATTGGGGGACTTGTTTTCCTGGGCTTCCGCGTCTCCCTAACTCGTGCCAATTCTTCCCCCCCTCCGAATCTTTTCTTGACTGTTTTCCCTTTTCCCCCCCCCCCTAGATCTTTCCTTTGTCAGGATGAAGTCACAGTATCGAACCTTCTTTTTCGCAATGCCCCTTCCATTTTCACCTTTCAGATACCAAGATGTCCCCCCTTCAGGACCAGCATCTTTCCAGCAACAGGCGTTTCCCTAGATGTGGTCGAACAGATCTCCAACTTTTCTCAGTTCCCCGATTTCCTTCGGAGTCTTTCACTCTTGGCAATTTATATCTTTAGGCCTTTCCGGTCTCCGCTCCGCCCCGGTGACCCAACCGGTACTTCCCGTTGCCCCGACCAATCCAGTTTCTTTTTTTTTCCGGTTTTTTTTATCGGTGTCGCCAATGAGTAATTATCCGCCGTCTCGTCTGATGTTTTTTGTTTTTTTGAAAAAACCCGTGCCCATCTGAAACACCTCGGTTGACCAACCAAATTCCATTCGCCCTCTTTTCTCCTAGATGTCTCCCCCTGACCTTGAGCCGGACCGCCCCTTAAAGGCCCAAAGTTAGAGGAAACCGTTGCTTCCTAGGTCTTATTTTTCCCCCGTTGCATGATTTCCTCTGGAATTTCTTCGGGCTCGATTCGTTTGCGGCTTTTTTCCTCTATTGGCTATCTCTCCTCTCCTTCCCTTGTTGTTTTTTTGAGTTTTAAGTTCCCGGCTTCAGAGCTAACGATTACGTCTCCCTCATTCCTTTGCCCGTGCGGACAGGGTCCGAGCGTTGGCTTTGAACCTCGACTTTCATGAATTCACCCAATTTCCGGCAGGGGTTGCGGTGTCCCTCAGGAAGTTTGGGTGTTTAAAGCCCCCTCCCCTTTCCGGGGTTCTTTTTTCGGGGGTGGTGTGGACTCCTTGCCACGGGCGTTCCCCCCCCACTCTCTCGTTGGATCGACATTGTCTCACCATGTCAACGGAACCGGTCTTTCAGTTTTTTATTCCGGGCGGTTCCCCGTTCTTGCAGTCCTTGGTAACTTGGCGACCTTCCCGAGGCCCTTTTTTCCACCTACCTTCCCCTTTCAGTTTTTTCTCGTCCTTACTTTTTTCCTCTCTTCGACTCGATTACGGCGTTCTCTTCGAACCTTTTCCCCTCCTGTTGTCCCATTTGATATGAAAGAGGTCCATTTTCGATTACCTTTGCCCTTTCATTTCCTGAACATCAGGACTCGTGTTCGTTGGTTACACACACCGTCTTTTTCGGATACCCCCTCTTTCTTGGTTCTGGCCCGTATGAATCGTTTCCTTTATAACCTTCTGCGGCCAATTTCATTGGTCCGGTCTTTCTTTGATGTATGAGGTCTCCTTCGCGTGAACCCCCCCCCACGTTTGACTGGGGCAGGAAGGGTTTCAAGTTCAGGATCCATTTTCTTACCCCCGCCAGCGTCCTCGTTCTCCGTTCCTCATCTTCCCGGCTCGTTTGTGCGATTGGCTTCTTTTCATCGAGGTCCCCGCCCGCATTCTTCTGTTCTGCTTCCACACGGACGTTGTTAGCCGGTTTAGAGTGGCGGGATCGTCGGTCCCGTCTGTATGATAGATCCCCCTTTCCCCTTCCCCCAACCATTTTATCTTTCTTCTTTGTCTTTTGCATTTTCTTTCTCGGCTTTCCCCTCGGGAAGGCCGACCCCAGGCTCCTCGCCCTTCGGGTTTTTTTTGACCATTCATCCCCTCTTTCCTGACGGAATCGTCTCGGCCTTTTTCCAAGTTTTCCTCTCTCCTTCGGTCCCCTTTCGTTTCCATGTCATTTTTGAGATCTTTTTTTTTTTGATGTGGACACATAGTTTTCTCGTTCGTACCGCGCGTTCCCCACCACCCCCCCGTACTGCCCTTCCGCCCTCACCCCCGGCCCCCCCCTCCACTTCTTCTTGAGGAAGTACCTCCCCTGTTTCACTTTGGATAACTTTTATGTTTTGATCCTGTCCGAGTCCTTCCCCCCAATACCTACAGAATAAGTATCGTTTTTTCTTGATCCGTCTCCCTTTCTAACTTTTTCGGTCCACGCCCGTATCTCTTTATCCCCCCCCCTCCGTTTTTGTTTTCCCCGTCCCCCAGATTAGGGCTTGGTTGCGTTTGCCGGAATGTTCGAACTGGTAATTCCTCGACTGGATCGTCGAGGGGTTTGATGATTACCCCCCCCAACCCAGATACCAATAGGGAATGTCTCTCATCCACCTTTGACAAGGGCGTCGTAACCTTTAACAGAGGTTTCTGGTCGGTTCTTGGGTTGAAACCCTTTTTTTTTTCTTTTGCACGTGCCGCTTTCCCCTCTCTGCTAAGTCTCTTGTTTCACCGTGCTCCACTTTTTACCCCAGCTTTTATGACCCGTCTGGCAGCTGATCGCGGTTTTCTCTTCCAAGGATACTAATTCAACACGCCTTCCCTTCGTTTTTCGTTGTTACTCTCCGTCTGACATGGGTGCCTTGCCCTTTCTTTTTTTTTCGGCCCTCCCTCGTCTTCTTTCTCGAGTATCGATTGTTCTCCCAGTTTCCGGAGCTCCACAAGGCTTTTACCGGGATTCCTTTCATCTCTAAGCCTTATCCTGCCCCCTTCTCGCGTAACAACACCCTTTAGGTCTGTTTAACACCCAGTAGTTACACCCGGTTGGGCCCCTCTATTTTTTCAGACACTGTCCTTTTGCTACAGTCTTTTACTTTCCCCCCTATTCTTCGAGTTTTGAAGTGACGCTTCCCCCTTATGGAAGTTGGAGTTTTATCTTGCCTAGCGTGTCTCTTTTGTTTTAGTAGAGACCCTCGGACCAAACCTATTTTCGAGTTAGGTAACCCCTGTCTCGCTGGGATGGGTTGTTGGCGCCAAGTTTCTCGGCTTATCCCTCTTTTCAACCTTCATCCCCCTCGCAATGTCTTTCTTTTTTTTCCCTCTGCTTTTTTTTCCCTTCCAAATGGTTCGATCCTGACTTTCTTCCTTGAACATGTTCTCATGCTACGCCCTTCTCCGTTCTTCCCTTTTCCTTCTCGGATTTGCACCCCAAGTTCCTGGCTCTTTCCCCCTCTAACGTCTTGGACTTCGGCGCGACCCTGACCCCGCCTCCCTTTTCCTCTCTTGATATCCTTTTGCCCGTGATGAAGGTGACGCATCAGAATACGACCCCCCCCCTTTTCCACCAGTTTTTTCACGTTTTGGGATCCTTGCAGTTGCTTCCTCCACAAGTCTTTTTCTTAGGTTTACGGCCATTTGTCAATCCCTCTCTTTCCCCTTTTTCCGTTTCTCGGGCCCTCCCCAGGGTCTGGTTTTTTGATTTAAAACACTTTTGCTTGTTCGCATGCCCACCGGCCCATTCTTCCTATTTTCCCTTCTGTCCCCTTCCACTGTAGTTCTCCGCTCTCACCCCTTGGACCGGTAAGTGTTGCGGTCTAATCACTATTTTTGTTCTCCGTCGGTACCCCAGGACTTGAGATCTTCCGTTCAATTCTGCTCTAATCGCTTGATAGGCGGTGCTTTTTGCTCTCCCCTTTTCCCCTCCCCCCCCTCCGGTTGTTGAGAGCAGTATCTCACCGCGCGCTCCGTCGATGATCTGAGCCGATCCTTTTTCACCCTCTATTAAGGGTTTTTCGCGTTCTTGGGTTTTGCCAGACATTCAAAGCGGTTCATCCCTTTCTGACTGTTGTCGAGGTTTTTTGCTTCCGGCCATTCGCGGTTTCGATGGCCTCTTTTAACTTTTTTTGCCCGGATGCATGTTCTGGTGGTGTGTGTTTGTTTCAACCCTTTTTTTTTTTTCCCCCAAAAAATCATTTCCCTAGTCTTCTTTTCTTGTTTCTCCCCCCCCTATTGCCGGCCCTTGGCCCTGTATCTTTTTTCAGCGGCGTATCACTTGGCACCCTGTTTTTGCCTCCTTTTTTTTCTTTCGCTCAGGCCTAACTTTGGCCCTGACTCGCCTGTTTTTTTTCTGTCATTTCTTTATTCGTCGATCCTATTACGTCGTTCTCAGGTGAGCTCTGTGCCGGTTTTGGGCATTCTTGTATCGTTTGACCCTTCCATGGGCACTTTCGATATTGTTTTTTTTCTGCTTTTCATCCTGGACTACAGTGTTCGTCTTATTTGGGGCTTTTAACACATTTCGTTTGTTCCTTCCCATCCTCGGTTTTCTTGATTCCCGTTATTTTGAATCGGTGCGTTAAGGCAGTTTTGTACGCCGTGGTCCCTTAAATCGACCCTGGTTGTCCCTCGATGTTTGCTTTGTTCGACCCGTTGCTTTTCACCCCCTTTGGATTTGAATTCTCCCCCCCCACCCCCCTCTCGAAGCTTCACGTCATCCTGCCAGTCCCTTTAGGCCAATATTCTAGTTTTGATTCCACTCTGAACGAGAGGACGGGTCTTCAAAGTCAGGCCCCGTTTGTTTTTTTCACTCCTGATTAGGCCTCATTTCAAAAAACAACCTGGAATTGTTCGTTTTTTCTTCAGCGAGTCTTTTTTGTTTTGTTATTGTTGATGTACAAGTTCGAAGAACCATTTTTCTTCTTGAGGTTTCGGTCGGCATTCGCAAAGTTTTTGGCGGCGACTCTGTGATTTTCCAAGCGCGGGTTCATTTTCCCCACAGATTGCGCCGTCCCCCTTTGTCTCGCCCCACGTTTATAATACCTTCTTGTGACAAGACGTCCCCTGCAGGATCTCTTGCCCTTAGATCCCCTCGATAAGTTTTTGGTTTGCCTCCCCCCTTTCGCATTTGCTTGAAAGATCTTTGCTGGGGGCGGTTCCGCATTTTACATGTCTTTCGTTGCGCTCGCTTTTTCTGAAACACCCCCCGTACCCACATGGACCTGTCATACTTCCGTGCAAACTTCTCATGAGGTTCCTTTTATCAAATAGTTTACCCCCTTTGGATACTGCTCTAGTTCATGCCTCTGTTTCCGTTTTGAGTTTCATCACATATTTTTCAGACTAAGCTAGTGTGGAGTCCTTGCCCTTGTTACCCCTTACGCTTCTCCTTTCCTTTCTTTTCATACCCTTTTTTTGTTGAGAGCCGGTTTTCTTCGTTGTGGGTTCGTTGCCGGCACCAGGGTCTTTTTTTGACTGGATTTTCCTTGAATTTTTTATACTGGTCCTTTATGTGAAATACCCTTCCCCCCTTGTTGGACCTCTTTTTCGGAGAAGGTACTTTCCAACTTGGCCCCACTGGGAAAGTAGTGTTTTATTTCCATGTCACCCGGGCCCTTTGATTTTTCTGTCCTGTCATTCGCCATGTTCCCACATGGTTTTTTTTTGTTGGCCACAGTGCTTTTTAAGGTCTTGGCCCGACCACAGATTTATTTGGGGGCCGATATTCTCTGCAACATATTTTCTCTTTGAGACATTTGATTCCAATATATGAGTTATATTCCAGGGCGTCTACGTTTTCCCAACACTCATTTCGCTGTCCCCCGATGTTGTTATCTTTTGTTCGTCTCGATGCCCCTTTGTCCAACCTGGGTGCGTTCCTGCCCCCGCTTTGTATCGGTTTTTTTTTGGCTGTGCCCCCGTCAGACGGCATTTCAGTCTGCTCTCACGAACCCACCAATGGGTTGCACGGGCGGTACGCCTTTCTTCCCTATACCTTATCTAGTCTCCCGTCCGATTTTTGCCCTTCCACCCCTTTTTTTTTTCTGTTTTACATTCGCCGACCTCATTGTTTTGAGGGGGGTGTCTCTTGCTCACGCCGGGCCACTTTCAAGTGCGCTGTCGTGTCACCGTTGCCTCGATTTTGGTTCGAGGCCTCTGCCCTTTGGATCGTATTTTTGTTTTCTATTTTCTGTTATGGCCCCCTCCCGGGCCTTTTTGTTGCGGTGAGTCCCCCCTTCTCCACCGTAGACATCCCGATCCCGCTTTTGTTTGCCCATTGGTTCCCAGGGTGCCTTTTTTGCTCCTTTTTTTTGTCTCCCAAAAGTGATTCCACACGTCACCCCAGTCCAGGCTTGTTCTATCTTTCCCCCGTTTACGTTTCCAACCCTGGTTTTTTCTTTGGTGGACCCCGTAAAAGCAGTCAATTTCTTTTTTCAATTGACCAACAAGTCCTCATTTCTTCCCTCTTTCCCCCCAGTTTCTGCCAGACTTCCTAGCACCTTTTTTTTGCCATCGGTATCCTCAAGTGCCCCCTCACACCCAGTTGGGGAGAGTTCCTTGACTTTTTCTTCGTATTATCGAATCACGTCCTTTCGCGCTTCCCCTGCTCCCTCCACCAACCGGTTTGGACTTTTTACCGTTTCGTGTCCGTCAACCTGAGTTCGTTATTTTCGGGCCGGCCTCGGTGTTCGTAGCCTTTTCTATTTTACCGTCCTGCATCGTTGAGCTTTTCGTTTTGTTGCTTTTTTAAATTTTTTCCTGTTATTTGTTACCATTCTATTCAACCCAACCGACCACAACATTTCCCCGACCAATGATTGTTTTTCTAGTTTGGTTGGCCCTTTGCCGTACCACCTTTTCCGGGAGTCCTGAACTGGATACGGACACAGTTTTGCTGGTGCAATCGTGGAGACTGTAAACCTCTTTCATGAGCTCGTATTCCCCCCCCTTTTGCTCGGGCCGAGGTCTTGAGATCTCTCGGGATCTAGTTAGCTGGGGCTAATTTTTCTCTCTTTTCTCCTTTTCTTTCCGTTTTTTTGTTGTTTTCCGAGTTTTTGAGTCGGCCGCGAGCATTCCTCTTGGCCCCCCCTCGGCCTCTGTGAGGTTTTATTGGTTTCAGTTTGGACCTCACCCATGGGAATCTTTTTCTTCTTCCCCCCTTGATTCCCTGTTGAATGCGGTCGTTGGCCTAATGTCCAGGCGTTCGAGGTAATCCGTGCTCTTTATGTTATTTTTCTTTTGGATTTTATTTGCCGAACGGGCTTGTTTCATTTCCCCCCCCCACGTCCCTTTTGCACGTTTTCCCGTTGGTAAAATATCGGTTCGGACCTGATGACCGTTGCCCGGCCCACTCCTTCTCTCTTCGGGATGTGCACGTCATGGGTCCCTTTGGTGGGTAGATCTGAATTTCGCCTAGGCCCTTTTCTTCAACACTGTTTTTTTTTCGATCCCTTTTCCTCTCAGTTATTTTCCTTGGTGCCGGGTGATCTCTTTTGTTCCACCTGATTCCGGGCGGTTCCCTCTTAAAAGACTTTCTGTTTTTTTTTGGCGCTTTTTAATTCTGATTTTTTTTTTTGGTCCGGTGGCTGACTTTTCTGCTTTTTTCGTCATCCGTTTCCGAACCCAGTAAGTTCTTCTCGTTGTTGCGGGTAACAACCGTTTGGTCCCCCCAGCTTTTTTTTGATTGTTTTTCTCATTCTGAATATTGTAGTCACCCCTAGGCTGCTTGCCCCCCCTTTTTCCAACTCCGGCCAACCGGGGCCGAGGGGTCGCTCGTTTGAGGCGTTTTTTTTTGTGAGTGCTGCTCAGCCAAAAAGAGGTTTTTCAGGTTTCCGTTGTGTGTCTGCATCCTGCCCCCCCCCTATTTCTGAAGACCCGCAATTCTATGCGCTTCTTTCGGGCCTCGGATCAGACCGCGTTTCCCCCTCCCTCAACGAGGCTCTTTTTACTCGTCATTCTTCCTTGAATCACCGCATGATTTTGGAGCGATAACAACACAAACACTTTTTTGATGAGTCCGTCGGGAGCGTGGCGGCGTTTCATGATCGTCTCCAAGTCCTGGAATTACTTTTCACCACTTTGTTTCTTTTGTTCTAGTGAATTTTTCTCTTTTCTGACCAGAGGCGCGCATAGAGGTGGCAGGCTCCCACCCCACTTTTTCTGCTCCCCCATTCCTCTCTACCAGATAACCTCCTAACACAGAGAGTTAACCGAATTTTTGCTTTTCTTTTCTTTTTCTTTTCGTGACCACTTTGATATCCCTAGTATTCGATTTTTTTGCAGGTCCTTTCCCTGTCCTGCGGGCAGATCTTTTTGGGATTATTTAGTCTTTTGGTCCAATGCTTTACGAGCCTTTCAGTTCTTTGCCCCCCCCACCAAAAGTACGCCATGTGCCTCAACCGCCCATAAATTCTTTTTCCCCCCTTGAGTGTGATCCCTTGGTTACGAAATACTGGATCTTCTGTCACCCCCTTGTTATAGTGATCATTTTAGACAGTTTTTTGGTCGCAATCATTCAGTCCCCCCTTTAGTCGGATTTCCGCTTATTTCTCCCCTTTCGGTCACCCCGCTCCCCGCCCTG
>Ga0179593_1449022_pt1 | contig 15097 bp, 18 predicted proteins | sample CZODoug2_1_08_16_FD_185931 | JGI IMG/M metagenome (GOLD analysis project Ga0179593, IMG submission 185931) | Vadose zone soil fungal communities from Angelo Coast Range Reserve, California, USA - CZODoug2_1_08_16fungal (PacBio error correction) | ecosystem: Environmental > Terrestrial > Soil >... | reverse complement strand
GCTGTTGTCCCTTTCCCCTTTCGCCTTCTCTTCCTGAGAGCCGCTGCTCTGAGTGCCGTTCAAAGGATCCCTCCAGGTAAATGACTACGGGCATTTTTTCGCCCTCTCCGCCCCGTTCCTTTTCTCCTCCCAGTATTTTGGACGTCGAAGCCGCGTCTTCTAAGCCCTTTTTCCGAGTTATCCGGCCCTCCGGACCCTAGTTCTTCACGGTACTCCAGCACGGCGGCTTCAGCGTGTGTTTTGACAGTAGGGCGGCCCCGAACTATCCTTGTTCGTGACGGTATTGGCGTGTTCTCCGGTCCTTTTTCATTTTGCCCTATGCACTGCATACTGATCTCTTTTTTCTTTAGCAGAGTGTCGCCCCGACCTGTGTCTTCTAGCGCTTTGTGGGAAAGGCCGTGACAGAACATGCGTCTTCTTTCCCTTTTTAGCCGTCTGCGACGCCCCCCCCACCCAATGCCTCGTTACTGGCTGGTATTCCGTCAAGGCTTCGACTCGTTTTGGCTTCGGCCCGCGACTTTTAGCCGTTTTGAGCTAAGGATTGCTGTTTCCTTTTTCTTTCCCTGAAAAGCCCTTCCCATCCCGACCGAGTTGGCTTTTCCGCCTATTTTCGTGGTCGACGCCTTTCTTCTTCCCCCAACTGACTGTTTTTTTGCTTGACTCCTCCTGCTGAAGTGCTTCCTCGTCGTCGCGCAGTGGCCATCGAAAGTAGGTGCTTACTCCCGGACAGTTTTTTCAATTCCGACTTCTCTTTGATCCATCCAGTTACCCCTGCGATGTTAACTGTAGCGGTAAGAGGTACCTGGATAAACTTCGGCGCTTTTATTTTTACGTTCTAAAAAATGCGATTTGACTTGTAATAATCGTTGTTCAGATCCCCTAAAGTCTTCTTCTCGTGTCGGCTTCATCTTCCCCAAAGAGAGAAGGACGTTTGCCGCTCTTCCACGACTGGTTGTCCATTCGTCTCTGTTTCCCACCCCTTTGATTTTTTTCTAAGACGTTGAGGAGCGCAGCGGGCTTTTGTGGTGGGAAGCGAGAGCCCTTAACAAGTCAAACCCTTCTGTGCCCCAGAACACATCTGTCATACATTGTGACCACCCCACACACCCTCCTCCCTCCCCCCCCCCCCCTCCCACCCCCCCCCACAACACAACCCACCCCCCCCACCCCCCCCCCCCCACAACACCAACCCACCCCCCCCCCCCCCCCCCCCAACAAAACACACCCCCCAACCAACCCCCCCCCCCACCCCCCCCCCCCCCCCCCACCCCACCCCACCCCCCCCCCCCCACCACACCCCCCCCCCCCGGGTCAAGCGATGAGCCGCGATCTCAATTTCATTTTAACCCTAACCCACTTTGAGTTATGGTGAACCGACGAGTCCCGCAGCCCTCTTTCTCTAGCCGGCTGGCATGCCACCCTATACTCCTCCCTTGTAAAGTTGCCTCTCCTCGTTCCCCTTCCGGATTTATCCTCGGAACCGAGACAAGCCGCAAAAGTATCCAATGTTTCCTTCTCCCTTTTTTAGTGCTGTGAAATAGGAATCACCCTTATACCTTCGGGCCCGTGGGTTCTTCGCTCCCCCCCCTGCATTGTTTTGCGAACCTCTCTTCCAGTTCTGAAGTAGGTCGACACACCCCCTGTTGCGGTGGATGTCCGCACTTCTTTATGCCTCGAGCTCATTCTTCTTTCCTCAGCCTCTCCAGAAGGACGACATGGCGGAACCAATCCGCGGACTTCGCGCCTCTCCCTCCCTTCCATGCTCCCCAGTTTTTTCGCAAACACTTTTTTTTATTCCCTTTTTTTTTGTGAACATGCTTTAAAACCCCCCCCTTTTTTTTGGTCGACACTCTCTGGCAAAAATAAAACATCGCCTTCCCTGGACCGATTTAAATGTTAGTCCCAAACCCACTTTTTCTCTCTCCTAGCTTGACGATTCAGTCCCCACCCACTATCTGAGAGCCACCGCCACCGAAGTTTAAGAGTCAACAAATGCCCCCCAGTATCGATCCCCGCCTCACAGCTCGGTCCCTTTACGCAAGACTTTAACCTACAACCATGTGACCCCGGGAGACACAACTTCATTTTAGTTCTCACCCGGTTTAAAACAGTACCCCCCCCTTTTATTATCGTATTTTTCCCTGATTATATTCCTCAAGTTTGTTGGGAGAGCCCCTTGCCCCCCCTTAGCTTTTTCAAGTAATCCAACTTCGTCTTCCTGTTTTAGCCTCTTACTTTGTTTTGCCTGAAAGAGTAAGCAGACTGTTCATTAGACGTTTTATCCTTTTTTGTAGGTTTGCTCCTTTCTGCTACATCTTGTAACGGCTGAAACAGCCCTGTCTCCTTTGAGCCGCCACCGTATTTTTCTTATAGTGCGCTGCCACGCCCCGGATCCCTTATACCAGTTTTTTCCCTGCTTTTTTTTAATGTAGCCCCTTTTTCATGTTGATATGACGCTCGTTTTTGATGTAACCCCCAATGGTTGTTTTTTTACGCCCTGACACCCTTTTAAAACTTCGGTTTCAATTTCCTGGGGGTCTTTTTTTTCCCGGACTTTCCTAGAAGAGATTTGCGCAGCAACAAATTTGTTTGTTCCATGAGAAGTGTTTTTTTTCTTTCCCTTTTCGCCTTTTCTAAGCTTGCATCCGACTACTCGTTGACACGCCGTAAAGTCAACCCCCCTCCTTCCCGATTAATCCTTTCCTTTTCCCTGTACACTGTTTCCTTCCCCAACACGAATTGTTCCTAAAAGTCTGCCCGGCCGCCCCCTATAATTTCCTTTTTGAATGACACACACTACCGTCTCCTCTCCAAAAATGTTATTTCGTGGATTGTACTCTACCCTTTCTAAACCTACCGACTGGTGTTTTTAGACGCGAGCGGCTTCCGTCCCTCCTCTGTAGATCCCACATTTCCCCTTTGCCAGGCTCTGGAAAGAAAAGTTTTGTGGTCACCGTTCGTTTTTCCTGAGAACCGGGATTTCCAACTCTCACTTTTCTCTCTCCCTTCGAGAAAATTGGTCCTTTTTCTGAAAGAGGATTTCCCATAAGTTGAAGGATGAGTGCGTTCTCCCCTGGCGTGACTGTAATTTAGCGCCGTTTATTCGCCTTCCCACATGCCTCCTCACCGACTCGCGCTCTCCCCAAGCTGCCAGAGGGTTTAGGGATCCACCCTCCGGCCCTTCCAACAACTGTGTATCCCCGGTCGACGCTCTCCCTCCCCCGCTATTTCTCAGCCGCGAGCGACATTTCCCTCTTCATTTGATTGTCGAGCCCCCCCATTTTCTCGCCTTCTTAGACTTAACTCCCTTTCCGTGTTCCACTGCCCGCTCCTTTTTCCTGCGTCAAACTTTTAAGTTTACTGTTTTTTTCGCAGCGGATTCCCCGACTTTCTTCGCATTGACCCAACTTTTTCCTCCTCTTTTCGGTCCACCTACGGGTGTTTTCCCCTCTCTGAAGTGTTCGCTCTAGCGCAACATTCCTTTTTTGGCGCGATGCCTCCCAGACTCAAAAGAACCGCGGTCGTTCCTCGTGGAACCTCGAGTCCTCAGACCCCTCGAAAAGAATTCGGTCCCAAACCCGTTCCCACGAAGTGTGATTGACGCGGTTCCTTTCCGGTTTTAGTCACGCCTCAAGCACAAGTATCCCTTTGCAGCGTCCTTTTAGCTAAAGCATTAGGGTGTGTCCTCTTTTTTTTTTTCCCCAACCCCAGAATCAGTCCAGACCTCCGGTAGTCGTCCATTTTCTCCGAGTTGCTGATTGCCGAGTTCTCGAGGCTTTAGACCACCTGTCGCGGACTCTTTTTTCCCCCCTACAAGTCGTCTTGTAATAGCGCAGTGCAAAACAAGCGTCTTCAGAACAAACCTCGTACATTTCAGTTCTCCCGACACTTTTTTCCCCTCCACAAGTTGAAGCAGGTCTGTTTCACGGCCTTTCTTCCTTTCGGATAACTGATTCGGCCCCCTTCCTGACTTTCTTCATCCGTTACGCCCTCCCCCTCTGTCTTCCTCGACTGCCATGCAGCCCCGAAACGCTCTTTCTCGAGAACTTCTTCCTCTTTTTTTCCCCCGAAATCCGCTCTTTTCCTCCCCCTTTTTTCCGCTCCCCCCTTCGCGGCGACGATACCCTTCTCCCACGACTCCTATGCCTCTTTTCCAACATGAGACAACCCCTTCTCTTTTTTTCCCCGTTGCTGGTTTTTTTCGAGAGATTTGTCCCCTTGTTGTAGAAGACCTCTTTTACGTCCGTTTTCCTCTCCCTCCTGTTGTTCGCCTTTTTGTTCTTTTCCTTTAAAGAAGAAACTTGGACCCATGATATCCTTTCCTCCCCTTGAGACGCTGACTGTATCGCATGCGTCGCCTCCTTTTTTTTTTTCCGAATCCCTTGAATGAAGAAGCGGTCTCGAGGTTTCCTTTCCTTCCCCACCTTCCCCGTTTTTAGCGTCACGCCTCCTTGCTCCTCCTTCTGTTGGGTTTCGAGCTTTTCTTTCAACACTTGACGGTCTTTGGCGTTTTTCCTCTCCTTTTTTGGTAATCCCCCGATGGCGGGCCAGTTTCCCCTCATTAGCCAGGCTCCGGCGGTGCGGTGCCCTTTCTGCCTGAGACCCGCACTGGCTTTTTACCCCACCCACCCAATACTGGTCCCCCTTTCCCCTAGGCTGCGGCGCGGTCCTCAGAAGAGAACGTGCACGTCCCCTTCTCCTTCAGGAGTCATCCTCTTCTTCGAGCCGTCCGTTTGACTCCCTGGCGTGGGAGTTTGCCTTTTTCCCCCCTTCTGACCAGCAACGATGCCAACGCCCTTCTACGACCTCCCGGGCCCCTCCTATTCGATTTTCTGCAAGTTTCTTGGTCAAACGCCCCAAGACCCCTTTTTTTTTTTTTGCTTGTTCATTTCGTTTTTCCATGAATGCCCGCCTTTCCCCCGCCCGTTTTCCTTTGCATTAACTATTCTCCGATCCAGCGAAAGTGACTTCCCCCTTGCCTCACAGACTGTCGTTTTTTTTCCCCCCTTCCTCCCCCAATCGATCTAACTTCCAGTTTGATCTTTTTACCTCTGTACTTTCACTTCGGCTTTCCTTAAAGAAATTCTCGCAAGCTGTAAAATAAGCATCTCGATCGTCATCAATCTTCGCCTCGCCCCCTTGACCCACAATTCATCCGATTCCGTTCCTGTTAGCAAATTGTTCCATCTTTGTCATTACCCTATATGTATCCGCTTTGTTCTGATTTGTGAGTCCGCGCCAGCTGGATCGTTTTAGTTTTTTTCCTTCGCCCCAATCAACGTCACCAGATTCTGGGTCACCCCCGTTACATTTACCTCTGACAACCCCTTTCATGTGCTCCTCTCTTTTCCCCCCTTCGGCGTTTCCCCCGAACCGAAATGGCCCGCGCCCTCTCCCCAAGCCCGCTTTGCCTTTTTCCTGCACGAGTGCACCCCTTCGTTCCTTACCTTTTACTCCTCCCCCTCTCTTTTTTGAATATCACTTGCGCGTATTTTTCATCCCGATTCCCCGGACCCGCCGCAAACCCTTCCCTGATTTTCCCCTGTTAGTGTGATTGACATATCTCCCCACTTTGATTTATCCGGACGTGTTTTTCCATTACGTTTTTTGACCCCCTCTTCCTCTCGCTCAGTATGATCACGGCACCCCCTCTGGGTTTTTTTGTTTCTTGGTCGCGCTCCGTTATTTCATTCTACTGTTACAGCCAGACCTCTGATGAGCAACTTCTCTAGTTCTGTCGACCGTTCAATTCCCCCGTTTTTCGAAAAGACCGACGGTCTCTGACAGGCTCGGACCGTGCAGGCTCTCCCCTTTTTGTCCGCCCCCCACGCCGTCGGTGGCCCCCACTCCTCCTTTTTCTGCCCCCACCCCCCCCACCCCCCCCCCAACCAACCAACCCCCCCACCCCCCCAAATTAACCTGGTTCACCCTTCCTTCTTACGATCCGCACTTTCGAAAGAGCTAGATCTTCAACTCCCCTTGGACCAGGACAATTGCCCCTCCCCTTTAGCTCCCTTTTCTCAAAATTAGAGAATCCTCCCCGCTACCGCAAACCCGTCCAAAATCCCGTTAGACAAACCGATACAGCTTTCAATTTTATGCGATAAAAACTTGCTCAACTTTCTACCGACGCTTTTGCCCCTTTCAATGGTCAATATTAGGTGTTAACGCGATCTTTACGGTTCGAGATAGTATCCTTTGTTCTTTTAGATTAGCCCCCCTTTTGATCGCGATCTAGCCACGTTCTTTTTTCTTCTTGGTTTTGAGTATGGTTGTTCCAGTTTGACTGTTTCTCGATTTTCTCCCGATTTTTGTCCCGCGCTGCAGATCTTCAAATTAGTTTTTGTTCGAGAGACTTTCCGCAGACTTTTTTTTTGGTTATGATCTCGCCTCGAACGGTCCCCTCACGGATCCCCGACTCGGCCCCTTTTTTTTCCCCCCTGCTTTTTTGCCCTTGATAATGGGACTTGACGCTTTTGATTTTCCATTCGACGAGGGTGCGGAAAACCTTTTGCAAGCCGGACACACCCACTGTTCCCCCCTCCCCCTTCCAAGTCGTACTTCGACCGGGGCTTTGCCGAAACCCTTTTGCGTACATCTTCCTCTTCCTTTATGAGCGAGTAAACTCGTTAATTCTTCCCCCCGCCAGCTCAATAAAGAAGAAGAGTCCTCCCCCCTTGTTCCAGTAAAACCCCTTTCCTGTCGAGCAGTCGCACGTCCCTCGCTATTCTTCTCACTCCCTTACCGTGCTCCCCTTTTGCTAAGAACTGGGGTTTCCCCCCCCCCACTCATAATGTGGGGTATTCAATCAGATCCCAGGGTCGGCCCTTAGCTTGTTTAGACAGTCTCACCTCGACATTCCCGCCCCTTGCTGCCCCATCCACTTCTACACACTCACGCTTTTTCATTCATTTTACCCCATGAAAGTTTGCGGGCTTTTCTTTTTCTTCTCCCCCCCCGGTTGAAAAATACCGAGTTTTTCAAGAGGGCTGCCTTGTTCCGCCGATCGCTGCGGCGCACAGTGGCATGGCCCCCTTCCGTCTTCTTGGGCACGCGCTCGCGCCTTCCCCCCCCACCCCCTTGGCGTTTTAAGCAAACGAACTTATCGCTATATCTCCCCTCTTACTTCATTGAACTTTAGAGCGTTATGTACTGACCTAAGTGATGACCTTCAAGCATCTGATTTTCCCCTTTTATCGCCGAGAGTTCCAGTCCTCCCCCTATCAGCTCTCACCAGATTCTCCTCCCTCCCTAACCGAGAGTGGTTACAGCGCCCTGCTGTTCCACATCTCGTCTACGACCCATTCCCCTCTTTTTATCGATGACTTGTCTTTTTCTTAGCCGCGATTATCTCTCCTGATCCTCGGCGTCCCCTCAGCCCTCGTACCCCCTCACCAGATTTCTCTCCTTTCTTCTCCCCTCATCTGCCGCTTCGATTTCTCCCCCCCCTCCTTTTTCTTTTAGAATTTCTTTTTAACTGCGTTTTTATTCCCCCTCCCCCCCATGTCTTAGTCGATTCTTTAAGTTGTCTCTTGACCTTTCCGCCCTTTCATGCCTGAACTGCCCTCTCCCCCGTCAGGGGGAGCCGAGCTCTGACCTTTTTTCATCAGCCAGCACCGATCTTTGTTTTTGCGTGAAGTCTCCCCCCCTTTTTTACTTTGACATCTCCCCCTTCGGGCCACAAGGCCCGGGAGCACTCTCCTTTTAGATCCGCTAGGTTCCTCCTTTTAGGAGCGCCTAATCGACCCACAGTCATCCAGTTCTTTACGCCCCCTTTTCCTTCCCCCCCGATAATTGCTTGCTCCGCAATATGACCCTTACTCTTTTTTCTCTCTAGGAAGTATCCTTCTGTACTCTCTTCTCCGGCTCGCGCGTCCTTCGCCGTTCCTTTTTGACTTCTTTCCCCGTCCCAATCCCGTGGCGGTCCCTCCTCTCCCTGCCCTTCCTCCGTCCCTTCCTCCAAGCCCCGAATCGTATGCAGTGCGCCGTCCCCCCCCCCCCCGAGCGATTTACCAAAGACCCGCCACTTTTTCCTCCCCCTTTCCTTCTTGCCGAACCCACCCTTTCCTAGCCCCCCCCGTTTCTTGAGCACCGGTTGATGGGAGTCGTGTTACGGGCAGGGCGGAAACGTGCGTCCTCCTTTTCTTGAAGTCTGCCCCTTGCACGCCGCGCTCCCCCCACAGTCTTCGTCTCCTTTTCCCACTTTTTTGCAGAAGAATTGTACCTCTTCTTCCTATTAACAGTCAGGTGAAATAACTATTCCCCCCCCATCTTTTCTTTTCCTTCCCTTGAACTGCGCTCCCCCCCTGCCTCTCAAACTTCCCGCAGCTGACAACTTGAGATTTTTCCTTTCACACATGACGACCACACCCCTCATATCTTTTAATCCTCTCCCTTTTTTTTTTTTGTTTTGGAGAGATTTGTTTAACGCCTCCCTTCCGCCTCTTGTTACGATGTTTCCCTTTTCCGACGTGCCGCTTTTGCGACAAGGCAGACCCGTCCCATTCTCTTTTTCTGCTACTCTTCCTAAGCAGCTCACCCATGCTCCGCATGATTTCTCTGGATGACGTCGTTTCTTTGCTAGAACGCGATGTAATCCTTTCCTCCCTCGGAGTTCCCCCTTAATCTCAACCGAAGGGCTTTTCCTCTCCCACGACCCTCCCGGCCTCCTTGCTGGAGTTTTTTCCCTATAACCTTAGAGAACCGTTTCCCGGCTCGTTTCAGAAGCTACTCGGTTTTTTTTTTTTTCCCCGATCTGCAGACGATGATTTGATTTTTTTTAGTTGAGCTTCCCCCTTTTCCTCGTACGTTGAGGTCTGAGGCCGAAGCGCCGTTCCTTTTTCACCCCACGACACGTCTCCCCCCCTCCTCCCAGGCTTCCTTGCCTGAGCACTGACCGCTCCCGACATAGAGGGAGTACTTGACTAATCCTAAGGATTAGACCTTCCTTCCCCTCTCACCGTCTCCTCTTTGCCATCGCCCTTCCACTGGCGCGTCTTCTGTCTACGCTTCTGTTTTCCCCGAAAACCCCCCTTGCCCCCGCCGAATCAATCATGCACCGTCTTTGGTGTTAAAAGTTTTCAGCCCCCCTCCTTTTATCTGGTCTTGTAACTTAGTCTCCAAAACCAATCCCTCTTGGAATTGCCTTTTTTATTTAGAATCCCTGTTGATTTCCCCCTTTCGGCTAGAGCGCCTTTCGAGCTTGATTTCCCCTTTCCTTTCTTTCTCGAGACCGAATTTTTTGTCATGTCCTACGACCCCTGCCTCTGTCCCCTTCCCCCCGTTTAAACCCCCCCGGATTTTCTAACGCTGTTTGAAAGATTAGTCTTTTTAAGTCCCCCCTTTACCCGTTCATATCTACCCGTAGCCCTCCATTTTTTGATTCCCTTAAAAATAAGTTTGATAGACGATCCCCTCATCAATCTTCCCCTGCTCCTTACAGGATTAAACCCAACGTCCCATTAATATCTTTCGGGATTTCTTGGCGTACAATTGTCCTTAATGTTTTCCTCCCCCCTCCCCCCACAGCTTTATAGTCCAGTCTTCGAGAGCCTCCTCGGGTTGTTTTGCCTGACCTTCAGGCTCAATCCCCGTCCACCCCCCAATTGGCTCCGATCATTAACCTTAAGTTATCCCCCCCTTGCACCCCCCCCCAGGTCACGGCTTTCCTCTTTGAGAGACCGAGACTACCCCCAGGCGTTTCCACCCCCCTTTTTCACCGCACTTGCCCGGCTACGTTTTTGCAAACGCTGATGCTTGCCATTCGCGAAAGATTTGCCTTCAGTACCCCCCGGTTTCCTTCTGTTCTCCTCCTTCCCCATTTTTAAGCCCTCCCCCATACAGAAAAGACTCCCCCCACCCTCCCACTTTCGTTTAGAATTCCCACCCCCCCCCCACCCCCCCCCCCCCCCCCCCCCCCCCCCCCCCCCCCCCCCAACCCCCCCCCCCCCCCCCCCCCCCTAGAGTTATTGTGCCCCTTTCCGAACTCTTATATTGCCTTTTTCGTGTGGATAGTTTTCAATTTCCCCTTCCCCTGTTTCTCAGAATACCGCCTGAACTACACGTTCTGCTTTTCCTCCTCAGGTTCTTCTATTTCGGCTGACCTGCCCCTTTGAAGAACGCACAGACCGCGTCTTGAACTGCAAATCCCCAGCTTTTGCTCCTTCCCCTGCCCCCCCCGTAGACTTCAGTCTTCGTCCCGACCGACGTTCCGTACTATTTTTTCCTTTATTGGCGACGTTCTGCTTACCCACACCTTGTTTTCATTCCCCCCCCTCCTTTTCCCCGAATGGAAAGACCCTAAGGAAGTCTTTCTTAAGCATGGTTTTTCCCACCCCTTTTCTAGCCTCTACGCGTGCTTCGGATTGCGCTTGAAGTCCCCCCCCCTCCCATACCAGTGCGCGTTACCAAGTTCCCCATCTCCTTCCCCCCTCCTTCGTCTCCCCCTTTTTTTAAACTCTCGGTCCGGTCTCCAGCAGCCAATTGACACCCAGTCGTAGCCCCAACTGCACGTGCGCGATCTTTTTTTCGACCAAGGCCCGTCCCGTCCAACCTTCCACGATTGACCCTTCGTGCCAGCCCCGTCTCCCCTACTCCTTTTATAATCAGACTGTTTTGTCGTTCGTGTTGTCCCCCCCCCTTTCCTCTTACAAGCTTGCGTTTTGAGTTTTTCCTTTTCAGCCGTATTCAGGAGTTAATCTGCGCCGCCCCTTTTTTTTCCCCTTTTTTGGCGCATGGGTACGGTTTTCGTGTGTCGGAATTCGCCTTTTAAATCAGGAATACTCGACTGTTCTTTTTTTCCGTATGCTGGTATTCCTGCGTTTTTTTTCCGATTCTCCCGTCCTTTTTCCCCCCCCGCGCGGATCATTTCTGTACCCCAGTGTACAACTCTTTCCTCCCCCCTGGTACCTTCTCTTTCCCTCTCTTTTCCTTCGCCGCCTTTTGTCACCCGGTGTTAATCCCCTAATCTCCCCCTTTCCCCCCCCCGGTCAAATAGACCGTGTCTTTAGACCGGGCGCTTTGACCCTTTCCCCCCGCAGTGATGGTGTCCGCGTTTTTTTTTTTTTCAGCCTGCGGTCTTGCCTAGTTTTTCCCTCCCCGCTGTAAAGTTCCCTCCCTTCTAGTGCGGCTCGCTGATGCCCCCCCCCCCATGAGTGGTTTTCGACATACGGTTTCCTGATTTGTTTTGTGTGGGTTCCAAGACCTGGAGTCCCGTTTCCCCCACCCAAGAGTCGTTCTCCCCCGCCGATACTCAGATATAATCTGCATTTTGTACACCCCACTAACGCTTTCGATTTTCCCCCCTTTTCCAGGTATTGCCACGAGCTTTTTTCCCCTTTTCTTGCTTTGGTTAAACTCCCCCCTTTTTTTGTGACTGCAGATTTTCGCCTACCGGACAAGTCTCATCGCAGGGTTTTTCTGCACCGTGCATGATTTTCCTTTGACAAGCGATTCCTTTGGCACACATGCTTTGCCCCATTTTTTAACGCCGAACGATGTCGTCTCCCTTTTTCCCTTTAGCGACCCTTGGTTGACAGATTTCTCCTTCGTATGATGGCTTCTAGATTAGGGAGGTCCGAGGAGGGTACTAGGGCGGGGTGGCGTGGGGTGGGGGTGCCCCACACAAAAAAAAACAACCCAACACAAAAAAACCACCCCCCCACCACCCAGATTTTCTTCCGCCCCACCCCTCTTTTCGCTGAACGCCTTCACGCGAATGTATCTCCTCCCTGGGCCAGGTTCTCTCAGTCTTTCCACAACACCTCGAATCCGTTGTTTAAGGTCGCGCCCGTTTTCATACTTCACTTGTTAATCGTGCTTGAGTAGATTACGATTTTTTTTCTTTCAACCCGTAAACGCCCACTAGTATTTTTCCACCGCATTTTTATTCTTTAGAACCGTTTCCCCCTTCGCGAAGTCTGCCCACCCTCCAGCTTCCCCCCTCCCTTTCCAAAACTGTTTTCATAGTTTTTTTATCTCCACTGGTCCCTGGATTTCAAACGACCTTTTTTCGCACCCTTGCCCTTGAAAAACAATCCGTTCCCCTTTTTTTTTCCACTTCTGGGACGGTTCATTCCCCCTCGTCGCTCGCGTTTTAATTCAGAGTTTTTTTTCTTTTTTCATGACTCCGTCAAAATCCGATTAGAGCTTTTTCAGCGATCAACTCTTTTTTGCACATCCCCCCTCGCCCCCTCGCCCGGACCAACCCCCCGTTTATTGGTATTCTTGTCGCTCGTGCACCTTTTTTCCCCCTCACTCCCCAGCCCTCACCATCCTTAGAATTTCTCTACGACGAAGCAATGTGCTCCCTTTTTTTTTTATCACTTCCCTCTCCCCATACCGCCTTGCTTTTCCCTCTCCCTTCTCCTGCCCCCGACTCCTCAGCTGAATGAACGTTTTCCCAAAATTGCTCCTGACGACACCTTCGACCCCCGCCGCGTCAATTAGATCGCAGATACCCCCCCCTTTTTCCCTAGTCCCCCCATGATGAAACATCAAACCAGTCGTCCCCTCCCGCCCCCCCCCAAGAACGCAACCCCGCACGTCCTTTTGGCAGGTTCTTCTCCCCCCCTCGTTCCCTGCTCAGGTGAGGAGTTTTCCACAACGCTGAACGACCCTCTTCTTTACGGCCCGTTTGTCCTCCTTTTTTTTGACCCTTCGGACCGCCCGGCTTTCCTCGTCGCCGAGAAACTCTCCTCTGCAGTCAACCCTTCGCCGGTTTTTCCCCGGTCGTACCCTTTCCTAAGAGGTTTCACTGAGTTTTGCCTTTCCCTTTTCCCCTCTGCACCCCGGAAGAAGCACTTTACACATCTACTCTTTCTCCATCCTCCGTTTTTTCTCCTTTCGATTCTTTGTAGAAGCTCTTTCTTTGTAGTAGCTGCTGGTCACATTGTTTAGATCTCCCCCTTCTTTTTTTTTTTTTTCCCTGCCGGCAAAGGCAAGAATTCCCCGACCCATTGACTTGTTCCCCTATTCTTTTCCCGAACAGCTGACGCCCCCCCCGTTTTCGCTTTTTTTTCCCTTGTCTAGTCCCCCAGACGTTTTTTTTTAGTTTGCGTAGTTCCTCCGTTGTCATCCTTTCCGTGAAGGCGTGCGCTTCCCCCCGCCGAGCCGTACACTTTTTGTCCGTTTTTTGGGCTGAAGAACGACTGCTTTTTTTTCTGATGCCCCCCCTAACCTTGGAGAGCCCCCCCGCTTGACCCTTTCTTTTTCTTTTAAAGAAGAAAGGTTCTTTTCCATCCCCCTGACTAAGACGCTTCGTTCGCCCGCGTTTCTGAGGCAGTCCCCTGCAAGTTTTTTTTTACTGCCGCTCGCGGTCCTTGACTGCCGTTCCATAACCTGTGCTTCTTCTCCCTCCCCTTTCCCCCTGCGTTACGCAGGACCACCGCAATTTCCCTTCCTTCCCTCGTCTTGAAGGATCGAAGATTCTTCTTTTTTCGCGCATGGGCATCGTGGCCCCTTGCGTTCTTGTTTTGATTGTCTTTCCCCCCCTCCCGCAAAACTCTGCCCACTCCTGACTCCCGCGGACGTCTTTCTTCCCGAAGATATTTCGATGGTCTTTAGAGTGATCGTGCTGGTTGGGTTTTTTTTGTGGCTACCCGCTCCCTCCTCCCTTTTTTCGATCATCTCGCGCCCAATGCCCTGACTTTTTTTGCGCTTTTCGAGCTCTTTTCAAACGTCCCAGTAGGGTTCTAGTTCTACATTTTTTTTTTTCCCCCTGCGGCATACGACAGTTAATTTCTGTTTCAGTAAAAATCCTATTTTCTCTTGGACCCCTCCGTTCTCATCGTAGTTCGTCGTTTGCTTTTATTAAACAGGTCACTCTCAGATCTTTTCTTTCGTCCATTTTGCTTTAGATTCGATTTTATTTTTTCACTTTCAGCTCAATCACCCCCCTAAAACCAATTAAGAGATCGATTTTTTGACTGCGGTCCCTCTCCCCCCCCTTTTAATGACATTACGCCTGCCCCCCTTCTTTTTTACTTTTTCTTCGACTACGCGTGAGACCTTTCTGCTAGTATTTTTTCTGACGAGGATTTCATCCCTTCACCCTGATTTTTGACACCAAATACTCGTTTCCTTTCTCCCCCCCCCACTTGCAAAGGCGCGATGAGTGCTCGTTTCCTCCATCGCGAGCGGTTTACCAGACCATTTACATGCGCATTCCCCTTACGCTTTGCCCAAGGGCATCGCTTTGTCTTCGTCTTTGTTTGCAGCTGCCTGCGATAGACCCTGGTCCCGCTTGATAGTAAGACTTTCTTATGTTTTACAGATTGCATCCCTAGACCAAGTCCTTCCACCTTTGCTTCAAGTCGTGTGTGGAAAGGACTGCCATTTTTCTTTTCCTTTTGCCTTGGTTCTCCCTCCTTTGATGCCTTAGAGGGATGATTTGTAGCACCTCTTTCTGAAGGAGGGAGACATCTGTGGAAAAGTTCAACCCCCCACACCCCACCCCCACCACCCCCCACAACCCCCTACCCAGCACCCGGGCCCTCCTCCCCCCCCCCAACCCCGTGCTCCCCCCCCCCCCCCCCCCCCCCCGACCCCCCACCCCCCCCTCCCACACCCCCCCCCCCCCCCCCCCCCCCCCCCCCCACCCCCCCCCCCCCCCCCCTTCCTTAGGAAGCCTCCTTAGGCCCTTCCAGGAAGAACAGCAGGCCTTTTTTCTTCCGCTGCCTGCCCCCCCTCCCTCTTCCCCTTACCCCCCCTGACGCGTTCGTCCTTTCCTTTCGCCCTCTCCTCCCCCCCTCAAGATATTTTCTTATGAACGGCCTTGGGCGCCTTCTTCCCCCACCTGGTTTCCAGCCCACCCCCCTTGGCCATCAACAATCGTTCCCAGTTCTTTCCCCTTAACTGGTACGAGATACGTCTTTTTCAAGCCCAGCGCTTCCCCCTCCTGCCCCCACCCTTTTGCTTCCCCAAAACTTCCCCCTTCGCACCTTGATTTTCCTCCCCTTTTACCCCTGCTCGGCTGATTTTCCTTCCGGCATAAACCGCCACCATCTCCTCCACAGTTCTTCCCCCCAGAAGGCGCCTTCCCCGGGACACATTTTTTCGATAACAAGAATAAACCATCCCTTACTCCCCTCCCCCCTGA
>Ga0179593_1257787_pt1 | contig 15097 bp, 19 predicted proteins | sample CZODoug2_1_08_16_FD_185931 | JGI IMG/M metagenome (GOLD analysis project Ga0179593, IMG submission 185931) | Vadose zone soil fungal communities from Angelo Coast Range Reserve, California, USA - CZODoug2_1_08_16fungal (PacBio error correction) | ecosystem: Environmental > Terrestrial > Soil >... | reverse complement strand
CCTATTACGGAGCTTCAACTCGGGGACGTTCCAGGCTTTTTTCTCCTTCTTCTTTCCCCATACTAAGTCATTTCAACTGAGTCGTGAGAACTTTTACTGGCCTTTCCGGCGGCATAGAGGTAATCGGAGTCCTTATGTCTTGTCCTGTCTTTCAGACCCTTTTCATAGCTGAGAATGCTCTTTCTCCTTGATAGCCACGGCTTTTACCCTTTCAAATCCCCTTTTTCAGCTTTTGTCAAGGGCATCTCTTGGTCTGGTGAGAAGAGGACAGGGGCCCGAGTATTGTTCCCTGCCCTCTCTAAATAGGGCCTTCTTAAGTTTCCTTCTTGTCTGCCTTTTCATGGTCCGTGTGACCTTGAGGTGATAGAAGAGAGAGTATGTTTCTCTTTTCTCCCTCGTTCTCCCCTACTCGAGACTTTAGCTCTTGTAGGGCTTTTCCATTGAGAGGGCTTTTTAACATTCGCTCCGACCTTCAGACCTTCCTATAGAGAGAGCTTTCGCTATATAATCCGTTTTGGGTTTGAGGAGAGCCGGCTTCGGCGAGTTTAGAGAGCGATGCCGCCAAGCCTCTTCCCCTATCCTCGAGCCTCGTCAGCGGCCTGAGAAGCGAGATGCCTCCCTTCCGGCCGCTCTCCCGTATCGAAGTCCCTTAACCTCCCCCCCTCCTCCCTGGTTCCCCCCGTTGTGAAGGGATCTTGATTCTGCCCGTCCGACGGAGGATTTTCGATCGGTCCTTTTCTCTCGTATATAAGAGTCTCTTTGTCCTTCGTCCACGTTGAGACCAGCAATTCGCCAGGCCCCTTTGCTTTCCGCACTGGAGGGCCTTCTCCGCGTTTTTTCATCTCCCTTTCCATTTACAAGAGTTTCCTTCCCCTGAGGACGTCCGGATCCAGAAAGACTGACCCGGCCTTTCGGAAACGCCCCTTTCCCCTTGCTCAGACTTCCCTTTTCTGACGGTTTCTTTCCGATTCTCCTCCCGGACACCGCATTCCGTCTTTGAAGTCAGCTCCGGTATACGTGTTCGCATCTCTTCCCCCCCTTTTTCCTTGTCCCCCCTTCCCTGTCCGAAGAAGTAGAGGGTCTCTTCCTCCCTGGCCGCGATCATCCAGTATATCTCGTGGACTCCTAACGGAGCACTTTTTCATAAAAAGTCGCGGAGGACCGATGAGTCCTCTCCCCGTCTGACTGTCATTCCTTCCTCAGCCGTGACGCCCTCCTCTTGGACATCCCCCTTCCCTTTTTTCCCGTTCGTAGGCCGTTTCAGTAGGGAAAAGCCAGATTTGGCTTCCTTCCCTAACCTTCCCCCCGCCTGGCTCTTCCTATAGCGTTCATCCTTCTCTCCCTTCGTCTTTTATCTTACCTTACATTCTTTTTACATGCCCTCCCCCCCCGGTTAATCCAATGGCGTGGGAGATAATCGGCCCAGTAGGAAATCTCTTTCTCACCCTTTGGCTTCCTTTTTCCACCTGTGCGAGATCTCGCTGTTTCACCCATTTTTCCCCCTCTCCCCCGGAGCACCCTTTCCCTCCAACCTACTCTTTCTCCCTCTCTTTTTTCTTTACTGATTAAAGTCGCGGTCGACCCGTCCCCTCTTCCCCCCCCCCACACTATCCCCCCCCCCCATGACCAGCACGATCTCGAGGTGTTTTTTTTTTCCTTCTACTTCCATTGAGACTTCCTCCTATCTCCCTGTACCTGTGATTTTCCCCCTTCTTTCTTCGTTGAGCTCTGCTCAGTTCTCTTTGGTGCTGACCCCCCCTTTCCCACTTTCAACCCTTCGAGTGGAGGACCCACATGTTTTAGTATTTCCCCCGTCCTCTTCTTTCCTAAGTTTCTGGTTTTTTAACTCCTTGGCTGGAAAGTAGTCTCGCCGGGAAGATGGCCGAAGAGGCGGACTTGGCAGTCTTTCTTCCTTTCTTTTCTCGGGGTTCACCCGCTTGTCTTTTCTGAAGGCAACGTTCCTTTTTGAGTCCGCCTTTAATTTTGTCCTTCCCCACGTCATTCGACTTCTCTGGGTAGCTGTGACGCAGAACGGAAAGATTAAGGGTTTGATTATTCACAAGATCTTATTTTTTTTCGTTCCCCCTCTAATTCCCCATACTGACCGAGATTCCCTCTCCTACTGCGTTTCCTTTCTTCTTTCCTTTTTAAGTTCCGAAACGAGGTTTCCTTTTGATCTGCACAAGGGATCTCGGCGGAACATGATAATGCGAATTCCCTCTCTCCCCGGTCAGAGTCGGCGGCGTGATGTCTTCGCCCCCCTTCGAAATTCATCGGTGTTTTTTTTTCGTCTCCCCCCAGGGATGATCGACAGGCAGGATTTGACCCCATTACCCCTCCGCTCTCCTGCTTTCGAGAAAGTCCTCGTCCCCCTTCCTCCTGATCGTCGTTTGCCCCTGAAGGACGATTATCCACCTTTTTGATTCCCTGTTCCCGGTGGCGAAGCGAAAACTATGACCAGAGAAGATGCTCGATGCCTATGCGCTCTTTTCCGTGCACCCGATTCTTCCTCTTGCGCGGAGAATTCTTCCCCTGACGTAGCCAGTTTACTCCCCGAAAGTGTGGTTCGACATGCGGATACTCTGACTGAGATCTAGCCGGACCACGAACCCACCTCTTTTCTTTAACGCCCCCACTCCGGTCTTCCCCCTGAGAGGGACTTCTCGCTCTTGAGTCAGCTCGCCGTTCGTTCTTCTTTAACGCTATCCGCTTTGCCAATCGACCAGAGCGAAGACATCCAGAGGCAGCTCCATTCGCTTTTTCCCCGCTTTTCTCTCGAATCCAGCCGGTCCGGTCCCCGTCGAGGGCCCCCCCTTTTCCTTTGCCTCCTTTTTGGCGACGAGGATCCCCCTTTTTCCGTGACATAAGCGAGACAGGACAGAGTTCAAAATCCACTTTTTTCTGGCAGCTGTGCCTCTGTGCGATCGTCGACAAGAGTGTAGATAAATTCCCGTCGGCCCGGTCGTATTCGACGATTCGGGCCTTCTTTCCCGTGACTCGCTCCAACAAGGTGGCTATTTCCTCGTTGTCAGTAAGAGAGTTTCACCCCGACAGTGTTGTGTTTGATTTATCTCCCTTTTTCGTAGCCCCTTGCTGGCTTCTTTCCTCCCGGTCCATCAGTCGTCGACTACTCCTCCCCCTTCAGCCGACGGGGCCTTAGCTCTCTGTACCGATTCTTCTCGAAAATTCAGCTGCCGTCTTCGCGGGAATTGAGTTGATCTCTTCCTTGCGGCCGTAGTTCATCTCTCGGGCTCGTTCCGTTTCCCTCCCTCCTTTTCCTCTTCCCTGACTCCCTTGTCTCGAGAATCAGCTTTCCTCCCCCCGCGAACTTCTCTGCCTCTTTTCTCCTTGTTTCTCCCGTATTTTCTTGTTTAGCTTGCGCGGCGGATTGCTCCTCGACCGTATAGAGACCGCCTAGCTGCTGGAAGAATCGCTTTTCTCCTTTTTGTTTGCCGTTTCCCTCTCGGATAGGAGTAGATCTTCGATTTTCGATGCCCCCCCTCCTGACCTTTTTGCTCATAATTTCCCCCCCTCCTTTCCTTTAGATCCACGATATAGGGTGCGCGAGATCGAAGGCCTAGTCGTCATCGTCCTTTTTTTGCTCTCTCACTTCAGGGTGACGCTCTCCTTTTTTCCCCCATCCTCCTTTCTGGGTCGGTAGTTCTTCACTACGTTTTTGCCTCTCGGGTTTGATGGTCCAGATTTGAAGGAGATCCTTCTCTTCGGAATCTTACCCTCCCTTCCGAGGAAGTTCTCGTTTGCGATCCTCCTGCTTTTCCCGGTTCGTTTCGCTGCTTTCGTTCCTCCTTTGATCTGGTATCGATGAGAACGTGCAGATGAAAAGGGACCCCCTCTTTTTTCTTCCCTTCTTTTGCCGCTCTTCCTTCTCTTTTTTCGATCTGACGCGCGAGTCAGGTCTTGCACTTCTAGTTTACGGCCCTCCTCCCCCTGCTTCTCCTGGCCAGGAATTTAGCTTGCTTAATACGCTCTCCTCATTCTAAGGAGCGGGAGAAGGACGAGAATTACCGCAGCCTCCCCCGGCCTGTGCTTTTTCCTCCCTAAGCCCTTTTTCACCTTCGGAATCGTGACTCACTCCCTTTTCTCCGATTTCCAGTTTCGTCGTATCTTCCTGGCCTCCTCACTTCACCGAGAAACTTCGCAGACTTTCGGTGGCACCTATTCCTCCTCCCCTCCTCCTTCTCGTTTGAGTTTTTCTTCATCACGAGAACGCCCCCCCCCCCCCCAGACTTGTTTCAAAATTTCCCTCTCAGATTTTAGTAAGGCTACCTCTCATCCTTCTTCCTCTCTCCTTGATCAGGGACGACGATCTCTTCGCTTTCTTTTTTCAGTTCTTCCTCCGCTCTTCTTCTACAGAACGGAGCTTTATCCTTCCTGCTCTCGGATGTATAGACAACTCTGCTTCGTTAGGAGGCGCTCGTGAGCAGTTGACCCGTTTTCCCCTCGAGATCAGGACAAAATGCTTAGCTTTTCGGCGTCGCCATTTCCATTGACCGTTTTACATTTTTATCAGTGACTGGCTTAATTGTGATTTTTTCCTGTTCCTTGCTTTTCTTCCTTCGTAGGTTATCACGTCTCTCCAGACGGGACGCGAGCTCCCGAGACCCTTGTTGCGTTTCGTTTTTTGCATCCCCATTTTGAATGCTGGCGTTGCATCCTTCCCCGGCCCTTCAAGGAGGGAAGAGGGATGGGAAATCCGCGAGGCGTTTAGGAAAGTGATGCAGGATGCTTTGTTTTTTTTTTTTTTTCTGCCTCCTTGGGTGCGCCTCGCCGGTGAGGGAAATGGATCCTTTCTCGTCCCATTTACTCCTTGATTATTTTCTTGTCTTTGTATTGAACCCGAGTTCCCCTTATCGACCGGACAGGGTCCTCGGAGAGGGCAGTAGGCGACTTTTCTTTTTTTTGCCCCTCCTCTGAAGTTCTTCTAGGAGCTAGTACCTCCTCCTTAGCGTCTCGGCGTCTTCTATCTCTTTTTCCCTTTCCTTTGAAGTCTTTCTTCCTTAGGAGGGAGCCCGGGACGTCTGCACGATTTTTTCAATCGTTGATTTCCTGCTTTTCCTTTTCGGCGCACCTTTTCGGACTAACCAGCGTCTCAACGCCGTTTGCTTTCCTTCTTTCCTTTTTTTCGTGCTGCTTTTGCCCACTTTTCGTCTTACTTCGCCCGGCGGAGAGCCTCTCCGGGCAGGAGTACGTCTCTATAGCCCCCCTTATGGCGGGAGATGTCTGGTTGATAGTCCGGCGAGTTTCTTGTGGGTCTTCCACCTCTTTTCTAATTTTTGCTCCCTGTTGCGGATGGCGGAACGCGTGCGGGTCTCTTTCCTTTCCTTTCTCCCTCGTCTCTAGATCTATTTTTCCTCTCCTCCTTTGTTTTGTTCGATCTTCTCTTTTTTTCCCCCCTCGTCTTTGAGTAGTTCTGACTGACCGCCGCGTCCCGAAAGGAAGCGCTTTGTCGCGGCTCTGCGCTCTGAGAAGCAGATAGAACTGAAAGCAACCAGCCGGCCCTCTCCACCCTCAATATGAAAGGGCCCGTGTAAGGGATCCTGATCCGGGGACGCCGGCCAGGAGTTTATCTCGTCCCTTGTGCTCTATCTCCTAAGTCAAGCTCCCCGTGCCCTTCCCTTGATCCCGTCAATTGGCCTGGACCTAGGAGGTTGTAGACGGGGGAATTTTCCCTTTTTTCGCGCATTGATGGCCCTGAATCTTCCTGCCTCCCGTAGTCTCCCCGCCCACTTTTCTCCTCCACGTTCTAACAGCAATATTTACATCTCTTCCAGGACGGGCAGAAGGGAACGGGGAGCAACGCCTCCTCTCTCTTTTTCTTTATTGGACGAGCTCCTCGAAGAACGGCACGTCCTCGTTGCAGTCCCTCTCCGGTTCTCTTTTGTTTTCGTAGAACGCGCTTCACCCCCCCCGTTTTCCCCGGCGAAGGGGGAAGAAGTCGAGGTTTTCCCTTCCATCGGGCCAGGCCTAGTCCCTTCAAAGATATCTGAGCGGGCCTCCTGACCTTTCTTCTCCCGGTCACTTGCGAAGCCTTTGAGGCGGCCCCTCTTCGCCACCAAGAATTACCGCCAGTGACTCTCCTACGACGGATCTTCCCCAATCCCCTCTTTTCCCGCCGTCGCACGGGTGCCTTCTCCACACGCAGTCCATTTCACTTTTTTCTTTACCCGTAATTCTTGACCTTTTGTCTAGGACCTCCTCGCTGTCCTTCCTTGAGCGGCAGGGAGGATACCTCTTTCGTCCCTTCAGAGGACTCCTTTCTTGACTTCCCCACAAGGACGCCCCTCCCTTGATTTCTCCCCTTCCAGCCTTCCCCTCTTCCGCAGACCCGGGCTCCCTGTAGCAGGTGAATATCGCGCGGCTTGAACCAGGCTTGTTCCCCTGCCCTTGAGCACCTGAACGCCCCTACCAATCCCCTTTTCTAATCGAGTCTCTTTCTTCCTTTTTCTTTTCTCCGCCGGCCTCTTCTAACTTACGCTGGACCAACCTACGATAGAGAGGGCTATTCGCCCTGACAAGGAGTCGGCCTCCTTCGATAATTGCTTGCCCCCTAATCTGATTCCTTTTCCCGTTTGAGAGAGCTACTTTCTTCGGTGGCTGTTTTTTTTCCCCCAGATTTCCCCCCTCTTTAAAGTCTTTTAGGACAACTTATGTAATCCAACCGAGCGGCTGAGACCGGTAGAGGGTGTCCTTTTTTTCTCTTCTTCTCTAGTTTCCATCTGGCGAATCAGTTGGACTTTTCCTGTCGCTCCGCGTTGTGGGGAAACGCTGGTTTGCTCCGCGACCGAACAGGTGACCCTTTTTTGTTTTCGCGTGATGCGCCGTTCACTTCTTTCCCCCTCTACGAGTAGTCAAGTAGAGGATCTGGCTGACGCCTTTTTCCCCGTTCCTTTAGGATAAAGTGCTTTGTTTCCCCGGTATCGAGGGCCCATAATGACCGCGGGTCCCTTATTCTCACGACCATATCCTTTTTCCGAAGGGTTACACCAATCTTGTGAGTGATCTATTGCATACTAGGAGGAACCTGATAAAGGATGCACGCCCTTCCTTTTTATTCCCCTGATTTTCGGCCGGTCGATTGCTTCATTCTTCGCCTGCTTCCCTTTTGCATCCCCCGGCGGAGTACTTTGTAATAGCTTTCAGACCCTTCCCTGTCCTGACCATCAAACTCTTGACGGATTGACCTCACCTTCCCCTATCTCTCGTAGTGGGCAACGAAGGACGCCCTCTTCACCCATGTTCCCGTTTTTTTCCTAGTTACTCGGCTTTTCCCTCTAGTTTGATCGAGGGCCTTTCCGGCAAACCGAGATCGTTATAAGATTTTTGAGAGGCGTTACGTATTTTCACCTGCGTTCCGTCCGCCCTTCTAAGTGGGTCTCGCCCCCTCGCTCTACGCCTCCGTGTTTTTTTTTTTCACTTTTCAAAACGATCTTTGAACCTGAATCAAGCCTTTCCCTACGCGAGGCGGGAGCGAGCTTCGTTTTTTTTTCCTCTTTCCTTTTCTCCCTTCAATCTCCTCGATGGACTAGACCTCCCCTCCAGCCACCGTTTTTTTCCCCAGGTTAGATGGGTTTCCCTTCCCTCTTCTTCTCTGAGAACCCGTTATGGTCGCCGTCGCGGGCCCCCCTGTTCTTTTAGTCATTCCTTCCTCGATCTCCTCTCTTTGATCCGACCGCCGAGCCTTCCTCGAAGCCCCTCGTTCTCTTTGGTTCGCTGTTTCGAGAAGATTCCTTCGACCTCGGGGATGATGAAATTCCCGTAGGGCAGGCATTTGTCGTTAGTCCTCCGCTAGTGCCCGCGGTCAGTTTCACGCGATCACCACTTTCTTCCTTTTTCCCTCGTTGCCTACTCCCCTTTTCTTCTTTGTTTTGTTCTAGAGATGCCCCCCTTGACTGTAGCCCTTGGTGAAGTGTCCTTGAAGAAAGGTTGACCTCGTTCGTCGGCCAGACAGGACGACCGTTTGTCACTTGTCTTCTTCCCCTCTGACGTATTCTTCCAAACTCAGCTGCCTCTTCGCCAGACTTGATTTTTTTTTCCAGCTCCCTTAAATGCTTTTTTTCTGATCTTGACGAATTCTTTGAACCTTTCAATCAGCCTTCTCCCGCATTATTTCTCGAGCAGCAGCTGGAAGCGGAGAACCTTTCTTCCCTGCGGTTCTTTTTTCCCGTCTCTCCCCCCCTATCGAGCGTTGCAGTTCTCTTCTCTTGACCCTAGTTTTTCTCGACGACCTCCTGATCGATTGAATCCCCGATATTTCTTCCCTGTTAACATATAGTGTGGCCGTGGTCACGCTCAGTTGGCGTCTTAGTTCTCTGGTCGAGTGCACCCCTCCCCTCCCTCCTGCTGAGAAGTACGCTTACTCCTCGCATAGCTCGCTTTTTGTGCGCTAGCTCGAATTGTCTAATAGTCCTCTTCCGAGTTCGTCTTCCACCGCGCATAGATCATGGTGAGAGCGTCTGTCGTGCACACTGACCCCTTCTCTTTTCTTCTCGTCGTTCTTCACTCCCATTCCCTCTTCTTTTGATGGTAATAAGTCCTCCTATTCCCCTTACGACCGGACGGCTTCTTACCCTAGTTAAGGTTCTTTGCTAGATAATCCCAGGATACGCCGCCTCCCCTCGTGTCTGCCTTATGTAGGGAGAACGTGATCCTTTTCCCCTCTCTCGCCGTCAGCTAACCCTGCCTTGTAGAACCTCCTTCAATGGAGGAAGGATCTTCGGTTACGATAGACGCGACCTTTTATTTTCCTTCCCTTCCTTACTCGCTTGACTAAGAGCAGCCAGGAATTCCTTCCTTCTGGATTACTCTTCCTTTTTTGACCTCTGAGAGTTCTCCCCCTCCTCCTTTCCAAGCGACTCCCACCTTCCCGTCCTGAAAGTAGAGAGCACAAATAGTGTCCCACGATGAGGACGCCGCCTTCTCCGTGCTCTTTCTTCCATATTGCCCGTCTCGAACTATGATTCTCTGTCCTCCGACGTGTCACCCCGATCCCCCTTTTCAATTTCTTCCCACCTACTCTCCATCTCCTGGAGTTTTTCTAGTCAAGAACCTTTTAGAAGGAGCTCCTGCACACTTCCCCCCTTTTTATTCTTCCCCGTTACCCGGTTTCTCGCGGATTTCCTTTTCTCTTCCTTATCAGTGCGCTGCCTTCCCCTGCTTCTTCGTTGGTTAGTTCAGATGCGGAATGGCGAACGACCGATATTTGAGCGAAGCGACGCGAGTAGAAAATAGTGTTTTTGCGTTCTTATGTTTTTCCCCGTGTCGCTTGTTGACCTTGGTTAAAAGGCGATCTCCCACCCTTCCGTGTATTTTGGTGTTCTTTTCCTTTACATGCTGTCCTTGGCTGCCTTGTTTGCGTTCATTCCCTCTGACTTTTGGACCGGGTCTAAGCACGCCTCCCTCCTTTTGAAGGTTGCCCCCTCTCTGCCTTTAGACCGCGGTCTTCGGGTAGTGGTATCCACACTCATTCTTTGTCCAAGCAGTTCCCCCCGGCGAAGGCTTCCGCTTTATGGGACATCCTACGAGGAGGGAGGAAAGGTCGGATGTCTTTTTCCTTTTTGGTCCTCCTCCCTTCGTCGACGAGACTTTTTATTTTCCCCGTGTCTTTTTGCATCGATCTCATGATTGCCTCCTGGCTTTTGCCTTTAGCGACATCGACTTCTCGTAGGAGTATCTGTATTCCTTTTTCGCTTTATGGCCGTCCCGAGAAGGAGTCTGCCTGCAAATCTACCTTACGGTCTTCGAGTATTTTTTTCCCACTACACGTGCTCTTCGTGAGACCGTACTGTTTAGGCCGGCCTAGAGATTAATCTGGCGTTTTCTCACTCTTTCTCCCCGTTTTCTGAGATAGTTTCTCCTTCGTATCGCCTGTCGGGCCAAATGGCTGTCGCCCCCAGCCCGTCATGAAAGCCGAGTGTTGGCTGCTGATGATCAGTTTCGACGATTGACACGTGGTCTCTCTATCTACGACACCGGGGAGAGTCTTCCTCCGGTTCTTTTTTTCTCCGAGAGACCTTTTCCTTGAAAAGTCGGGAAGGTGCTCGAGGCGAGGTCTTTCCTTAGCTCTCTCCATCGCCTGATCGCTAGAAATCGCCGTATTGATAGCCCTTTTTTTTTCGTTTTTTCCACAGCCCTCCTTTCTTGCTTAACCGAGCTCCCAATTGACGACCGAGAGAGATGGGAACCTCCGCCTTTTTTTTTTTTTTTTTGCAGCTCCCTCGGTCTGTCCCTCTCCCTTGACTCTTCCCCTCCTTTTTTCTCCAAATCATCTTCTACTGCCGTCTTCTTCGAGCTGCACGAAGAGATAGACGAGATCACCCTCACCGCGTTCTCCCTTCCTCCATCTCCCGGGCCATGGGCAATGGATGCTCTGCGACGTTCGGTCCTCTGAGATATCCCCCTACTTTTGCCGTAGATACGAGCTACTCCCCCCTTTCTCTCAAATTGATCCCCCTTAATCCCGCACGTCCCTCTTCTGTGACGAAGGAGGGAAGTCGAGCAGTTGCGAAGACCTCTTCTCAGGGTCCCGGTCTCCCTGAGTTAGCGCCCCCCGTCCCTCACTCTTCCTTGTCCGCCAGATTTGGCCATCAGAGGCCCTGCACCATGAGCCGGGAACTTTCCGTCCTTTCCGGACTTTCTTTTTCCTCTCTCATAGAACTCACGGCACGTCTATTTCCCAGCATTTTCCTTTTTTGGCTGCTCCCGATCGCCCGCGACCCGTCACCCCAGGGACGGCGACGAACCTCATTTTCGCTGTTCCTCTTCCTCCCTTCCCTCCGAGGCACCTTCGATCTTTGTGCCGCGAGGATGACAGTTTTTCTCCCAGTCTCAGGAGGACTCTTTTTTTTCCTCGTCCCTCCCTCCCCCGACCCTCCCTCCTCCCGCTCATCTCCGCTCCTCGGTTTATTCCCCCCGCGCGTTCCACTTTTTTCCAGAAGGTGGTGACCGGCTGAAACGCCCTCCTTTCCCTTTTCTTTTCGCACCACCGCCCCTTTTTCTCGGAAGTCTCGCGTCCCCTTTTCCTTGCTCTTGCGTGCGGCTTCTCCCCCTCTGTTCACTTCAGAGCGATTCCCCCTGACCTTAACGAAAGGAAGCCAAGCAGGAGGAGATAATAGGACACATCCCTGTTTCTGAGCCTCTCCAGACCTTGCTCGCGCCGGGTGTGCGCTCGCGCTCGTTTCCCCCAGTTTTTTTTTCCCCCTTAGCCCTACGGTCGCAACCTATCACAGCCACTTCAAAGATTTCTACTCGCGTAGGGTTCAAGCTCCTCTTTTTTCCCCTCTTTCCTCCTTTTCTCTGTCTACCCAAGGCCCCGATCTCTCTTTCTATTTTTCCTAGACTTCTCAAGGATCTTTTCGTTGCATCCCTTCTCTAACGGTACATTGACCTCAACTCGGGATTAGTGGCCGTTTTGAGTGAGCTTACCCGTTGTGGGTTTCTCCCTCACACCCCTTCCCAGGAAGATTGGAGGACACTTAGATTATTTGCCACCGAGTTCTTGAGAAGGGTCTCGGTACCTTCAGGCGGTCCCTTCGATATGTTCGAGAAGGACAAGCTGGAACGAAGTCAATCTTTTCGTTTTCTCTTTTCTCGTCTTCCTCCTGACTGGGAAACCTGACTGTTTTTCTTTTTCCCCCTGTTCCTTTTTGGCGGCTTCTAATGTGGCGGAATCTTAACCTCTCCATTTTCGAAGGTAGAGGTAGAGGATGTTAAGCACGCCCTTTCCCCCTCTTTTTTTCCCTAGTGCTCCTGTGCCGACCTATCCTTCCATCATGGTGAACCTCGCTTTTTCCGATCTGCGCTATCTCGCTTGTTCCTCAGTTTAACACTCATAGGGTGAAGGTGACCCTGTTCCTTTCCCTTTCCTTTTGACCTGCCTCCCCCTTGCTCTACATAATGTGAACTTCCACGCTGCGGCGGGTTTGTTTGATTTTTCCTTTGCGCCTGTGACATTAATAGGGACGGTAGATAGTACCAGCAATCTTTTCCCCCTCTTTTTTTTCTTTCTCCTACACCTCCTTTCCTGAGGTCCCTCTCCCGACTTGACCCCTCGACCTTCATCTTCGTGGTTTCACCAGCCTGTACTTTCCCATTATAGAGGCAGGTGGCGAAAGAACCCTTCGGAAGCTCCCCTCCGAGTCTCGCGCCCTGCCTGACAAAAGAGATCTTTTCAGCTATGAGCTTCCAGGAGAGGATTCCCTGCTTCTCAAGGCATTTTTCCCAAGGGATTATTGGCTCGACTTCAGAGATATAAAGAGAGCTCCCTATTCCCACTTCCCCCCCCGACTCCTTCCAGCATAAGCGAGTCCGGCATTCCTTCTTCGGGTCCTGCTAGTAGATTTCACTTACCCCCCTCTGTCAGCTCGACTCCCCTCTCTCGATGGACTCGACGAACGAAGACCAATCCTCTCAGATCAGGTTTCTGCTGGGGCTTACCCTCTCTTCTAGTGATTCTGACATGGTCCCTTTTAGCCCGTAGAGTTCCATTTTTGTTCGAAGTTAGGAGACGAGCTTAAGAGATCTACCTCTCTTTTTATGACGACACACCTCCTTCTCTAATCGTACAGCTTCTGTTCCTCTACTCTCTTTCTCCCGCGTGTCTTTCTTCCTTGTTTTTCTGTTTTAGGTCTCCGACGAGGACCCGTCCGAAGACTCACAAAGGGATACGTTCAAGGAGTTGCATTTCTTCCTCCCTTTTTGGTTGAGAGATTGAAATCTTTTGCGTTCCCCCCCACTTTTTTTTCTGCGTTTTCTTTCCTGGTCCCTTTTAGTGCTTTTTTTTTGACTCCGTTCAAACGGGGTGTCCATTTCTCCACGCTGTCGACGATCGTCTCGAAAAGCAGCTTTTCCCCTTCTCCTTCTTTTCTTCGAGTCCTGTCCCCGGCGTCGGTATCTAGCTTGAGCTCCGTCCTCCAAATTCTCCCGCACCCTTTCCTCGCCGGCGAACGACCCCGCTTGTTTCCCTGCCGCTCTTTAAGCCCCAGCGAATGGAATTTTTTGCCTCTTTTTTTTCTTTCTTTTCTTCCGATCGATTTCCCTGAGTAGGATCGGCGCTCTCCCTCCCCGACGATCGCTCCGACCCAGTTTATTCCTACGTTTTTGGATCAGTTCAAGATTTTTTTTCCTTTGTTAAAGCTCGAGCTACGGCGTAGAGATCGTATTTTCTCCCTTCCTCCTTCTGGCTAAGAAGGTAATAATGCAGCATAGCCAATCTCTTTACTCCCTTTTTTTCTGCAGTCTCTCTTTACTTGCATCGTCTCTTATGCTTTAGGATAGCCACCGGCCTCGATAATGGTTCTGTCTCCTTTCTGTTCCAGAAGCCCCCTTTATCTGGTCTAGCTTCTTCTCGACCTAAGGCCCTTGTTCGTTGATTTTTCCCTCCTTTTTTTCAACCTGATTTCTCCTAGCGAACGGACACGGCCCGAGGAAGGGCAGCGGAGATATCCTCCTTTTGAGTCCTCGTTTCTTTCCCCCGGAGTGTGCCCTCCTTTTATCAGTTTCCCCCAGCCTCGATTTCACGTTGCATCTCACCCTGCCAAACTCGTTTATTTAGCCCTCGGCACTGCGCCTTCTGTGCTTTTGAGGTCATTCTACGCGCGGCCTTTTTCTTTTCTTGGGGCGCCCTCTCTGATGAAAGAATGCCCCTCCCTTCCTTTTTCCCCCTTTTGGAGTCGTACTTCCTCTTACCGTGACCGTTGAGATTCCCTCATCCGCTGGCCTTCCCCCTTCGACTAAAAACGGCCCTGTGCCGTAGTCTCAAATCTTTTTCCCCCGCTTTCTTCCTGACGACCACTCCCCCCGCTTACGCTGACTTTTTGCCTTCTCTGAACTTCGCTCCTCCTGGAAGACGACTGTCACAGTTCCCCTTTCACAGAAGATAGGTGGCAATAATATCCTTTGTTCCATTCGGAGCTGGGAGTTGTCGTCCTCCTCCTAAACGAGATTCTCTCCCCCAAAAATTCCACCTTCGATTTTTTTCGGTTCCGTTATTTGTATCCTCTTTTTTTTTTTTCTCTTTCCGACGATAGGACATCTGACTTTCGTTTTTGAAGTAGTTCAGGAGGGGAGGCTGCGAGACCGACTGAGCTTGTCTGCAGTGGTCCCCCTGAATCTATTCGACCCTTCCTTTATTTGATTGTGCGGAGTTTTTTTTGAGGCCTAGTTGCCTATTGGTAAAATTCTCTTAGAAAAACTGCGTTAGACTCCCCTTCCATTTCGCTTCTTTTTCCCCAGTAATTTTCAGCTAATCTTCTTCCCCTTTCGGCTTGTTTCCTTTCCTGAAGGTAATTCAGTAGTATACTCACCGCTCCTCACCCCAGGAAGACGCAGCGGCCCGAGACCCTTTTTTTGCGTCGTATCCTCCCCCCTCCCTGCTGTCCTTTTCAGCTTTCTACCAAGGCCACGTCTTGACTATGGTTTTTTTCCACCTAGCTGGAGGATTAATGTCGCTTCGGATGAAGGTGCTGAGTGTATCGAATAATGAGTTAGCTCGCCTTTCTTTTTCTCCCCTTCTTCCCCTCTCTATACGGGGGATCCTCGGCTGCCGTTCTTTTCCCCTTTCTTTACCTTTCCCTTTTTTTTACCGTGGCGCGTCTGAGCTACGTGTTCCCGACAGAGAAGGAGCTGAGACAAACCGTACGATGCCTTTTGGCACCCGTTCTTCCTCTTTTTATTTTCCTTTCAAACCCTTTTTTTATTGGCTTCGTCGTCTTTTAGGTAAAGGAGTGCCGGCAGGAATCTCGGTAATCTGTCTTTCTCCTTCGCTTTTTTGCTGAGGAATCGTGGTCTGACCTTTCTTCCCTCCCCTGATCCCCTCTTTTTATTTTCCTCTTTGAGTCACGGCCTCGTGAATGGAGATTTTTCTAGTTGAGGATAGTACATGGAGAGATTATCTAATGCCCTTTCTTCCCTTCTTCTTTGCCCCGTCTTACCTTTTCTCTCCCTTCCTGGAAAGGGTTTTTCGGTTTTATTCTGCAGGTTTGGGGGCTAGCGTTTCTAGAGGGATAGATTGAGTCCGATTCTCTTTGTGACATTCTTTTCAAAGAGGACGGGACGTCACGCGAGACGAAATAGACTACTT
>Ga0179593_1180611_pt1 | contig 15097 bp, 14 predicted proteins | sample CZODoug2_1_08_16_FD_185931 | JGI IMG/M metagenome (GOLD analysis project Ga0179593, IMG submission 185931) | Vadose zone soil fungal communities from Angelo Coast Range Reserve, California, USA - CZODoug2_1_08_16fungal (PacBio error correction) | ecosystem: Environmental > Terrestrial > Soil >... | reverse complement strand
TTTGGCGGCCGGAACCATTTCCCTCCCATCGTCTCGACGCTGGTGCTGTGTTGCTGGGTCCACTTGGGTGCTGCAACAGGACTCCGTCAGACAAATTTGCTTCTTTTTTTTTTTTGGCGCTGTTCTTCATCTTGTCATTTGGATGATAGGTTGTGGGACTCGTCGCACTCTCCCTCTTTTTCTTTTCGGCTCCCCTTCGTGCGCGTTTTCCTTTCCCTCCGTAAATCGTCATGAACCGGCGCGTGGCAAACTTTAAGGTCGACCGTTTATTGTGACTCCCCCATCCTTTTCTTTTTGTGTTCGGGCTCGGGCGTTGCTCTTTGTCTGAAAAGAGAAGTTTTACCCATCCCTCCCGGCCTTTTTTCTCTTTGGCTTTTTTTCTTTTCACTTCGTGAATCTCCGCATATTGCGCTGTCTGATCGCGCTTTTAGCCTTTTTTGATTTCAAGAGAGTTTCCATGCCCCCTACTTCTATGTTCGCGCGGTTCGCCGCGTCGTTTTGGAGAGATGGTAGGTTTTTGAGCCCGCTCTCTTCACCATGTCCTTTTCCCACTTCTCTCCTTCCATGACTCCTTTTTTAATCCTCTTTTTTATTTCATAGCTGCTTCTTGCCTTTCTGGCTAGTCCCCGGCCTCCTTAGTGAAAGTGATGGAGGTTTATCGTCGCCTCCTGATTCTTGTGCGCTCTCTTGTGTATGCAACTCTTTTCCTTCTCGATTTTATTGACCCTTCCCCCTAGGGTTCTGCGAAGTTTGCCCCCCATTGAAGAATGAGAACATGATTCTCTTGGCTGCTTTTGTCCCCTGCCTTCCCCCATTGTTTTTCCTCCTCTTTCCTCCCCCCCGGCGTTCAGACGCCCTTCGCGTGAGATCCCCCAAACCGCGCTCTTGCGTCCTGTCGGCTTGTTCTCCATTTCTCTATTTTTTTTGCAGTTGAGATCCTTTCCTCTTCCTTCTTCTTTCATAACGTGTGCTTCCCTCCTTTTCCATGTTCCTTGCCATGCTGCGCCTTTTGCGTTTAGTCTTGTCTGGGTCTGTTATCCTACTTGCCCTCCGTGTGCTTCCTCCCCCCTGTAGTTTCCGGCATCGTGACGAAGCCCCATGCGCTTTTTGCGCGCAAAAAGTTTTATTGTCACCCCTTTCAGCGTCTCTTTCTCGATGAGGGAGTTCAGATATCACCCCGCTCTTCCTTGCCCCCCCACACCTTTTTTAGATGTCCCGGTCGATCATCTTCTCCCTGCTTGAACTACACCCAACCCCGTTTTGCGTGGAGGGGTTTGTCCTTAGCCAGGGCTCCTAGAGTGTTGTTTTCGCCCTATCTTCCCATGGCGCCCCGATATGCGGCTTGAGCTGGCGCTTTTCCATGTGCTTACACAGTTGGAGTGGTGTCTAAGAAGACATGGCTCGTGGGGCCCTTTTACTCACAAACATCCCTTCTCTCTGGTTCTCAGCTTGATTGCCGGCTCTTTTGCCATTCGAGCAATATCGTGTTCACTGAAAGGAGAAGCTTGGTCTATCTCCTCCTTTTGCTCAAGTTAGAGCATGTCGCGCCCTGTTCGATCGCCCCGGCCTTTCTCCCTGCGGCATCCTTTCTCTTCCCCTTTCTCGCTTCGGATTCGCAAGCGGTTTCCACAGACGCTTTTGCTCCTGCAATAGACCTTCTTGCTTCCCTTCGCTGACCGTCATGTGCCCGTTCCGTTGAACGATTTTCCCTTAGTTTTGCTGCACTTGCCGATTTTTGTCTTCCTTTTTCGGGAATACGTGTAATGACTTCCCCCTTCCTTTTTCCTGGCCTCCGTACAGCGGGGCCCAGCGACGCCGATTAGGGCTTCCAGGTTAATACGATAGTCCTTTCGGACGATGACGGGCGCAAGGATACCTCACTGAGAGCCGCGCGAGACGGACTTATTCACTTTTTTCGTTCTCCTTCTTGATTGCATTCCGAGGTTTGTTTCTTTCGGCTTTACTCAGGGTGATGCTTCCGAGAGCGATGCATCCTAGGAGACCCTCACCTTTCTCCCCTCCCCCCCGTCGGCCACGAACATTCCTCCCTCCTCCTCCGTTTTTTTTTTTTTTCTCTGATTTTTTTACTTCGTTATTGGTTCCCTGTAGAGGCAGGCGGCTGTGGAGATATAGGCCCAATAATAGGCCATTCCACCCCCCCCGTATAGCCGAGATTGCACACCCCTAGTAGGACTTCCTCTCCTTGCCCCTGCTTTTCCGATCCCGCGAAGTAATTTTTTCCTCTCTCCGCAGGGTTGTCTGTCCTTTTTTTACTTCGGTTTCCTCGTCAAAACGGACGATCGATTCCCTTCAGAAGGATAACATCTGGCGGAGCGGTGTACTTTCGGGCCCCGTATTTTCCCTGACACTTCCTTCTCTTTACCTACGGACGTCCCAAATTCCTCCCCCCTCATCCCAAAACCGGACCCCTTTTTGTTTTGTATTTTTCTCACTCCGACCCCCTTTCGGCGGAAGGTCTTCCCTGCCATTGGGGCTCAGGTTACGTTTCCCCTCTCCCGTGATAATGCGTCAGCTGTGGTTTCCCACCTTTTTCTTATCGAAATTCGCAGGCTTTCAGTTTTATGAAAGGAATGGGGAAGCCATGGTCCTTTTTTTCGATCGAACCGTCCGAGGCAGGATCCGACGTTCGTCCGATGTCTTTCCCCGTCTGTTTTGGCCCCTTTTCCTTTTGCTATTCCAACGGATGTTACTATGAAAGGAGCGCCCGGCAGCAGATGACTACTTCTCCACTTCTGCCATTGATGTTAGCGCTTATCGAAAGAGAGGAAAAGCCCATGATTCTCTCTTCCCCTTGCTGGTTTGACCAAGGTCCCCCCTTCCTCTTCCAAGTGTCGATACTGAAAGGGCTCGACCTTACATCCCTTCAGCTCCCTTTGAAGAATTAAACACAACCTCAACTGGCCTGTGGTTGGGGTGGCCCCCTTTCCCCTCCCCCCCGGCGGAAGCGATTATGCTTTCCTTCCCCTGGTTTTTCTCCGGTGGGGTTGTCACTGTACATCTCTTGGGCGCTCGTGTGCACTGGTTTTTTTTCCAATCGCCTCGATCTTAGTCTGTTTTGAAGACCCTCTTTTTTTTAGCCTTTATCCTGGATTGTTGCAACTTATCTGTACTCCTTATTATTCTGCATTCGGCCCCACTGGATGTCTTTCTTCTTTTTATAACCGCGAACCCGCGAGAATCGGGATCACGTGCGTTTATTCGGTGAGCCAACGGTCCTTCCTGGCGGCGATATCCCTCGGCTTTGTACAGCGTACCATGTGCGGGTCCGTTTTTTAGGTCACGCTCCGGCCACCACGTCATCCCCGGAAAGTCCGCCATTTGTCCCATTGGAGAGGCGCGGGTCGGTGGATTTAGAGTCTTTACTCTCCCTCCTAGTTTATCTGAGTGCCTCCTTTTTTTCCCCTTTTTTGACCCTCCCTTTTTTGCCACTAGCCCAAGAGATCGTTCCGAGGCTTTATTTTTCCCTTTTTCCAAGGGGTAAACGGACCCCTGATTGAACTAAACTCGCGATGACGAGAAGCGCTTTTTTCTTTCTCCTTTCCAGTTTTTTTTAGTGCGGCCCTATTCTTCGTCAGATTTTCGTCCTCTAGTTTAGAGGCCAGCTGCGTTCCTCGCCCTCATCCTCTATTCCCCCGTTAAGCCAGCGCGATGTGAGTATGTCTTTTTTGTTGCCGTCGTTCCTTTCTTCAAGTATTCATGATGTTCGAACATGTGTCCCTTTTCTCTTTCGCTGACGGATCGCCACGTGACGCGGGTCTCCGCACTCGACCTCTTTTTCTGAGCACTTCCATCGACAGCTTCTGATCACGTCAAAAGGAGAAAGATTGATAGCCTCTCCTGTCCCCCGTTTTTGACTGCATTTCTCACCTTTGAAACACACTTTCCCTTTGGTCTTTCTTGTGCGCTGGCGCCCCCTCGCCCGGGGACGATCCCGAAACATTATTTGGGTCTTTTCCCGCACTTTAGACTGAAAGTGTCTTCCCTACGGCTGGTTCCTTTGTTTATTTTTTCGGTGACCTGCGGCCCGAACCTTTCTTTTGAGAAAAAGCCCGGCCGTTTCGCTTTTGGCGAGCCCCAAGCACCCATCTTTTCCTTAATTAAGGAGTTTTAGCAATGGCCCCAACATTTCGTTTCGCCTTTTGGTCCTTTTCCCTGTTGTTTTTTTCCCCGCTGTTTCACGACGCGCTCATCACCCGCACTGCGTGATAGAGGCGAGGAATTTCCCTTTTCCCTCTCTCTTTTCCTCCTCTAGTTGTTTTTTTTGATCTTTTCCGTTTTGAAGAGCACTCTACCTCTAGCTCTTTTGCTGTTATTCGTTGTGTTGGTCTTACCTTCTTCCCCCCTGCGACATGCTGATCATGATGGTGGAGACGAGTTCTTAACCTTCCTTTCGGTATGATTGGGATGGGGCCTTTCCTCCCTCTTGACAGCGGGCTTTTCTTCGTCAAGAAATTTAGTGTTTTTAGAACTGTCGTCAGGACGCATCACATTCTTCATTTCTTCTCTTTTCTTTTTTTAAACCTTTAATTTAGCTTCCCCCCTCTATCCGCCCTATCCCCTTGTCGGTTCGGCTGGCGAGGGAATAGCAAGGTTTGAATGAAAGAAAGCCTACATACTTCCTGTGTTAGCGGTTGTTCGAGGATTTCACAGGAATACTTTTCTTTCATGTTCGCGCTTCTGCTGTTCGTTGATCCCTTTCCTTCTTGCTATCTACCTATGTTCTACGGTAGCGAGGGATGTCGCTATTTTTAGGAGTCCCTGTTCTACCACATGTCGCGCAATCTGCAGCTGATTACTCGATGTCATGTCATCGTTCATCTTCCTATCTCTACTCGATCATTTTGCTTCCTTTTCTTTCGTCCTCTTCTTCCGACACAGTCAAGTTACGCACAAGAGAGTAGATAGTTAGCCTATGCGTTTCTCTCCCGTCCCTCTTTTGACTCTTTTTTTGAGTAACGCGATGATTTAACTCCACTGCTACGTTTCCTTTTACTCCCTTCCCCTTCGATTTCTCGGTCGTATAGGCTGTTCAATTACCTCTCTTCCCGCTCGGCGTCGAACTGATCCTGCAGCGGTAGAGTGAGAAGCCAGCCCCTCTGTGCAGATTCTTAAGTTTTTTTTGAAGGCCCGCCGTGGTTTTCATCCGTGAGCCCGTTTTCGCAAGCTTTTTAGTTTCCGGAGTGATTTTCTTCCTCCCTCAAGGAATTTGTGTTGTAGCTAAAATGCTCTCCCTTTTTACGTGACTCTTTTTCGTCGGGTTCCGGCCCTTTTCCGCTACATCTTTTGTACCGTCCCGACATCAGGAGGGCACCTTTCCTTTCACATCCATTCGGTGTCGTCCGTCTAACCCCCCGTTTTCTTCAACCGCGTCATCGCTGTCTTTTTTTTTTTTTTCCAGAAGTTTTTTTTTTGATCCCTCGCTCTTTTCTACCACCCTCGGGCACGGAGAGTTCGGAGATCCGCTTCGCTCCCCGGTGAAATTGTGCCACCCCCACCAACACGGGGCCAGTGCTTTTTTTTAGGCCTTGACTCCATTTCGATGAATTGTTTTGCGCTCTCCCTTTCTCTTATCTCTTTTTTGAGCCGGCGTTTGTTTGAAACAGTGTTTCTTTTCTTCCCCCATCAGGGCGCGAGCAGATGGCGCGTAGCGTTGTTCCGGATAACATCCCCCCTTGCAGCTGGCGCCGTTCTTCAGCGTCCTTAAGGAGATTTTGATGGATCGATCCCCTTTTTTTTTTTTTTTTTTTGTGGTCACTTCCTTCCTCGGTACCTGTCCCCTGCGCTCTCGTCCCTCGTGCCCGCCCCCGTCCCTATCTGGTGAAGAGGGGTTTCTCTCCCAGTCCATTTTCGCCCAGCGTCTCCTGGGTCATCCCCCAATGGGCTGCTAGTCGGAGTCCGCAGATTTTTTACCCCCGGCCGGCTTTCTTTTTCCCGCTGCCGCTGTCCCTCTTTGTCTGTGCCGCTGCGTCACGCAGGGTAAGGCTGTTGATGCTGACAAACTTTTTCCTCTTGTTTGATGAAGTGGCGTGTTGCAGTTCCTTAATTTTCCCCCCGGAACCCTTGATTCCCCTTTTTTAAATCGTCATCCCACCCCGCTCCGTTTTCGAAGCTAGCTGTTACTCGATCGTCGTTCTGGTGCCCCCCCCTCTCCCTGCGCAAGGAACCTTCATGAGCCTATTGCCGATATCGTCCCATATTCACTTTCGTTGGGCGCGGCGGTCCCTTCTTTTTTCTCTTTAATCGGGTTGTTGATGAATCTGTACTTGAACTGGATCGGATTTTTCCTGAGAGCGCCAAATGTACTTGTTTTACGACGGCATCCCCCTCACCCTTTCTTCCCACCACAGACCCCTCTATCTTTCCCTTTTCCTTCCGTTTTTTTTAGGATTGATGTGGCTTTACTTTTAGGGATTTCACCTTCCTCGCAGGCGGAGCTTGACCTGAGTCTATGAGGAAGAATCACTTTAGCCTGCACGGTTAGGGTTTATACTCCCCTCTCCTTTAACCACACCCTATGCCGAGCGATGCGCATCCAGCCTTGAAGAGGTATCCCGCGCGGCAGTTAATGGTTTTCTTGCGCCTTCTCGTTCTCTCCCCCTTTCCGACTAACCGCGACTCCTCGCGAAATCGGTAGCGGGGCGTTTATTTTTTTGCCCGCTATTCGCGGGAAGGAAAGGCCTTTTTTCCTCCTTCCCTTCCTTCAAATTCCAATCAGCCCCCCCCCTCGTTCCCCCTTTGCAGCATCCTCCTTAGGGAGGCCTCGTCCCTACGGCAGTCCGCTCTTCCCTCGGAGAGCTGAATTTCTCGTCCCCCTTTCTGTTAAACGCTTTGTCACCTAAAGTCCGCGAAATTGGTGCGTCCAATTCTTTTCCGTCTGCGCGGAACTGGGTCCTTGTCTCTATTTAACAGGGCTCAGTCACCCTTATCGCGTGGGCGTCCTATTCTCGTAGGCCCGGGCCGTGCCGCGGATGTCCCCCCCCTGAGATGGCTCTATTCCAATAAGAGAAGGTTTTTCTCTGGAGACCTTCTCCTCGTGTCCTGATTTTTTTTCCTAGCCCCTGCCTGCGTTCCCCTCGCTTCCTTTTCTTCCTGCGCACCTGCTGGAATAAACCCTTTTCCAACTTGCTTCTTTTGCTCCAGCGCTCGATTCTTCCAAGGGAAGATAATCCACCTCCCTCTCTTCCCCTTTTTTTTTTCCACCACCTGAAACCTCCCTTTCCTTTTTTTTTTGGTTGACACAATCCCGGCTTTCCAGCTGAGGATAGAAAGGACGATCTTCGTTCCGACGGTTTTTTTTTTTTTACTGACAGAGCGGTAGGTTACGCTATCGTCGAACTCATGCAGCGCGTCCGACTCGCGCTGCGCGGTTTTTGTTAGCAAACGTTGGCGGTCCTATCCCTTATTGGATTCGTGTCACGCTTCCCTTTCCCAGCAGGCTTAGGCTTCCCACCCTCGTAGCCTGTCGTCTACCCTAGACGACGACCGCTCGGGCTCCCATTTTCTTTGGTGTCTGCACCCCTCACTCGGATTCACTTTAGGCCAGAGCCTGGCTTTCCTTACGCGAACGTTCTTTTCGGGCACCAGCCTCTTTTTTAATATTAGACACAAGCCGCCATAGCGCAGCGCTGTTTGCGTTTCCGAGTCGACCAAGTTTGGTCTGCAATCAGTTAGTCTTCCCCTCCGATTTTGCGGCCTGACGCCGTTTTTGCCCCCCTCCATTCCTCCCCTGAGCCGGGGCTCCGGCGGTCTTTTGGTTGCCATCTTTTTTTCGGAAACCTTTTTCTTTGTTTCATTTTTCAATCCTCGCGTTCTGAAACCCTTCTCTTTAGAATAGTCCCGCGTAGCTGCGACTCCGTTCATCGTTTTTTTGCCCTCGACTCCTCTGCGTTGTCTCCCTTCTGCGTTTCAGAGCTGACTCATGAAGATCTAACAGAGAGATGCCCTATTCTCTCAATAGGTAGATGACCTGTAGAGTAATCATGCAGAATCAGTCTGCATATTTCCCCCTCCCGGTGTTCTTTACGCGAACCTTCCCTCGACTCCTTTCACCGGCCGAAATCTTTGACAGGAAAGCGAAGCGCTCGGATCCCTTCCAGTTTGTCCCCCCTTCGTTTTCCGCGCAAGGCAAAGGTGATTCCTCCTCCCCATCAGAAGCAAAAGGAACACAACGTCTTTATCTTTTCTTCCAGTTCGCTGGCGATGCCTTGCGGGCCCGATTTCCCATCCCGCCATTTGTTCGAATTCCATAGACGTTTCTGACTTTTTGTCGTCCCCTCTCCTTTTTTTTAAGCGCTTTATGCGTTCCCCGTTTGGTTGTAGAATGCGCACGAAAAGGTCTGCTCCCTAACTCCCCCTTTTTTGGTTCGCGGCGCCCTGGCGACGCCCCTCCTCACAGTATCCCCGAATCGCCGATGAACTATCCGAGCAAACCCTCTTTAAAGAATTTTGTCCTGGAAATCCGTTTTCCCCATGCCCAAAGCGAACACGCAGATCAAACCACCATCGTCTCTCTTCTCTTGTCATGTACGGAAGCACTTCCGCATCACCCCTTCTTTTTCTCTTAGCTTTCTGCCGTCAATGCCCGCGACCTCCTCGCTGTGTGCTGTTTTATTTTATTTTGTCGATGTGGTGATTCCCGTGCTTAGGCCAGACCATTTCCGATTTGGGGGGGGACGATGTTTCGCCGGCCTGAGGATGATCTGTTTGATTTTTTCTCCCCAGGCCCTACCGCGGGTTTCTGTGCTTTTTTTCCTCCTTTTCTGGACAGCATACGTTCATGAACTTTTTTTTTACCTTTCTTCTCCTTTCTTTTAAGCCTTCGCCAATTTGTCTTTTTGTTCGGGATAGGGATTTGAGTGTCATCTCCAATCTCTCCTCCCTACCTTTACTTGTGTTCCTGGGTGTCTAGGGTTTTGATCTTGTACCCATGGAGGTTTCTCGCTGTTGACTTTGTAGTGATCTCTCTTTTTTTGACTATGACACGACGCCTGTTAGAGAGGTTGAGAGTGGGGGCGTATGTTAGGATTTCTTCTCTTTTTTTTCCCTTTTCCCTTATTAACCTTGCTTTTTTGGTTCTTAAAAGGGCCTTTACGTCAGGTTCCTATTATTTCTTTTTTCCACTGATCATCTTTTTTCTTCCGTTTTTCTTTCTTTGGATCTTCCCGGCGCGCCGCGTCCCTCTCTTTTGATTCGATAGCTTTTTGCCTGAGAGATCTATTTTCCCTCTTCTTGAAGACGTCGTTTTACATGCGAGAGGCTCACTGCAAAAGTCTTCCTTCCGACCACAACCACACCCCCCAAAATTGCCCCAATGACGTCCCTTCTCCACTCTTCTCTTGGCTGCGGCATTTTACCTTTTCCCGCCTTCCGAGGCGCTAGCGCGAATCAGCTGCCAGGATTGAGGTGCTCCCGTTCACAAGCCCTCGTCCCTTTGTCGCTATGGCGTGCTGTTCTCCATGGCCTTTCAGTGGTTCTAGCGCGCCTTGCTTTTTGTCACGCCTCTTTTTCCTTCTATTAATGAGTGTGCTTGAAGGCATGCTGGTTCTCAACTGGAGCGCCGTTTCATAACCGCGTCTTTTTCTTTTGTTTCTTTTCATTTGACTCTCTTTGGCAGCGAGTTATATCAGCGGGTTCTAGTTCTTTTTCAGCACCAAGCGTTGATCGGGGGGTGGAACGAGGCCACCCTTTTTGTCACCGCGCATTATTCTTCCTGACTTTGTCTGCTGTTTATTCGATCGACCGCATGTCAGGTACCCCCCCTGTCGAAAGACGATGCTTTTCGTTCTCCTCGGCTGGCCGCGCGGTGACCTTGTGGTTCACCAAAACAAAAAGACGAGGAGGCTGGTGGTCCGCGTCCTCCTGGTTCTCGCTTTTCTTTGCGATCGTTTTTCTTTCTTGTTGAGCGGCGTGTGTTCATGTTGAACTACACAAGAATCGTCGTCCCTTATGAATAAATGGAGCGTGGTCCGCGCGTCTATGACCGGCTAATATTCAAGCTGGCGGCCGTTCCTTCTCTCATTCTTATGTTTTTTCGAGCCTGTGGAGGAAAATATCCCCCTCCCGGCGTCCGGCACGTGTTTATCGATCTAACGCATTTTCAGAACGTAGATTTTTGCCGCTTGGCCCGGTTCTGCTCCCGAAAGCGAACCTTTCGCCAATTCCTTCCCTTTCATTTTTTTCCATTCTTTTCGTTGGCCCTCCCCTTTGTTTTACCCGCCGGGGAGAGGGGACCTATCAGGCGAGCCCTGCAACCTGATCTTCTGACAGTCGGCTTGCCCGCCCGCAGCGTCGTCCTCTTGCTGCTGTCCCGTTTGTTGCCTTTTGTGTTTTTGATTTTTTTGAATTTGGTAATTTCCGAAACATTCCTTTCATGCCCCGCGAAAGGCGGGTCCCCCCCGCGCCGCCCCTGGATTTTGCCAGCAGGGATTTCGGTTAACTTCCTCCTTTTCCGTTTTTTTTTTTTTTTTCCTATTTTCTTTTGCCCTTGGAACACCGATTTTACTGTTTCACGTCGAGGCTCGTCCATATAATTAGTCTGTTTTTTGGCTCCCCCCCCGGCCTTCTGTTGAAGAGAATTGTGTTGTGCCAATTCTGGCCTCCCTTCTTCCGTTGAGTTTTTTTTATTTCGTTCAATATTTTCAGACGCAGCAGACAAAGGTCATCCCCCCTCCCCGTCCCTCCCACAGATCAATCCCTCCTCTTCTGTTAAGGCCTCCCCTTGTTTCTCTCTCGTGCTCTTTTTCCTCCTTTTTTGTATGCCTCTTGGTGAGCTTCCGGACAGGCCGCTCTCGGAAGATAGATGAAATGCAACTGTTATTCGACTATCTTTGCCCGTCGAGCCGGCTCCTGTCTCTACCGCACGATAACTGTTCGTTAATGGTTCGATTTCTCTCTGTTGCTTTTCATTTCTGTCTACTAAAGTCATAGCCTCAGGACAGGCCGATCGAGCCCCCCCTCGTTTTTTACGCCCTGCTTACACATAGGGAGGTTTTCCCTTTCCTTTGGCCCTGTCAAAGCTTTTTTCCTTCATCCCCGGTCGCCACTTCCATCACCCTCGGTACCGTGGGCCCCCCTTCTTTACGATGGGTGCGGGGAAGGGAACATGTTTTCGGTCCTCTTTCCTTCCTCCTTTCCTAGCGTGATATTCGCGCCCCCATGGGCCTGTCCGTGGGTAAATCCGCTGAGTGTGATCCGAGCAAGGCGCCTTTTGCCTCGCCAGGATGCACGTAAGTTTCTCAATGGTATCGATCAACCTGGGCAATCATGCCACCATTGCCCGACGGTTTCCTCTTTCCCAGTCGATGCTAGGCCTGGTGGTCCCGTTCCTTGCCCTTTTTGAACCCCACGAGATCTCTCTCCTCCCCCGATGCAATTCCGGTCGTCACTTTTTCATCACTACAAGTGAAAGGATTTCTTGCATCTTTTCTCCTGTTCGCGAGGACAAGAGCAAATGTACTTCGTCCTTGTCTTTTTTTTAGGATCCAACTGCCCCCTGCCTTGCCGTCCTCAGCTTAGATCGAGCAGGGATCTCTCCCCGCCTCCCCTTTTTGTCTGGCACTGATTTCCCCCCTATCCCCAAGCTAACTGCTTGGTTGGGTTCCACCCATTTCACGACTTCGCAGGCGATGATCTGCCTGCTTCCTGGAGTTGTCGGTGGTGGTTTCTTCCGCTCCCTTGGTTCCGATCGATGTTGCGCGTCGTCTTTATAGAGCTGACGCGTTTTTTGACTTTCCCAAACGTTTTGTGCGCGGCGAAGCCCGTCATCGTTCTTTTTCGCCAGTTTTTTTTTCGCTTTAGTCTGCGGCCCCCCCTCGTTTGATTTTGTCGGTAACTCAGAACCCGTCCCGCACAGCGTTTGCTTCAACCGGGTCATTCTGTTGAGCAGAAACGTCCTTCTTCCCTTCCCTAGCACGCCTTGTTTTTTAAGTGCGACATTGTCACGCGCAACTTGTTTCCTATCGGACCACGTCCGCTTTTTTCTTAGACATGTTCAGTTTGAAAATCCCGCCACGCTCCGCGTCCTTGGTTTTATTTTTTTTATGTTTCAGTTGATCTCCGCTCTTCTTGTGAGAAGAGCTCTAGGCGGGTTTCCTTTTTTCCGCCCCCCCCTTTTGCCGCCCAGCCTCCCCTCGAGGCCGCAGGCTTCCTTTTGCATCTTCTTCCCTCACAGTCCCCCTTTTTTTTCCTTCCCTTCATGAGATGAGACAAGAGAGTCTCGCCTTCCTTTCAGCGTTTCTGGCGCGCCGCATCGGCGTTTTTTTTTTACGATCGACATCTGGTGCTCTTCCCCTTTCTTGTTTTCCGCATATTGCACGCATTGTAAGCCAGTTCCTGAGCCGCTAGTCATGCCCTAAGCGTTCTTTGTCCTTCCCTTGTTTTTTTCTCTTGCAGTTGATAGCCCTCCATCCCTCCCCCTCACAAATGCCGACATTTCCCCTCCCGCGAAAAATATCTCGTTTGGATTTTCCGTCGAAAGCGGATAATGCCCCAAAGGCGAACCGCCTCAGCAGCGACAGGACACCTTCCTCTGCTGAATTACAGCCGCAATTGAACCCAAGTCTTTTCTTTTCTTTTCTTTTGGCCTTGCTCTCCCGGTATCCCGATGATGGCTAAGTTCTTTCCCTTCTGGTACTCGACCGCCATGTCTCCCGACGTTCCGTTTTTATGAAGCGATTTTCTCGACCGGCGGACATGCGGCACGAAAAGGTTCTTTCTCCCTCCCCCTCCTTGCGCTTTGGGCGGTTCTCCCAGCACCCCCTCTTATGCCTCTGCCAGGCGTCGGCACAAATAAGGACATCAGTCATGTCTGGCAGAAATACTTTCACTCACCAACGCGTCCCCGCCCAGGAAAAAGCAAAGAAGCGATCGGTCTCTTCCTTCCTTCCATCTATTCTTTTTCCTCCGTGTGTGAATCGATGGGTTCCGGCTGCCAGCTCCCCCCCCTTCCCCTCTTTGAGTTTGATGTGATGTTGATGATGCTTTTTTGTTTGGTTGGGAGGAACCGATTTTCCCTTAACATGATTGTTGTTTGCGCGTTTCTTTAATCGAAGGAATGCTTCTTGCTTCTTTTTCTTTGTTTGCTTTTGCCGGGTTCTTCTTTTCCCTTTCCTTGACCCTCGTTTGCACTCGAGTAAGGACAGCGTCGGGAAACCTTTCTTGCTCCTCAAAGCAGATTGGAATCCCTTTTTCTTCCATGGGGATCTACGGCATAGTTCCTTTTCTTCCCTATGACCTCCCCAGTTTCCGATCCCCATACCCACTTGTGTTCTCTGGTCTCGCATAAAACCCCCCCAACCCCAACCCCCCCCACCCGATATTTTAAATTTTCTTTCTAGCGCTGGGAGAATTTTTTCTTTTTTGATTCTAGACACGAAGACTGCGTTTTTTTTTAGTTATTTCGACGTTCGGTGCTGGCATGATAGTGTAGGCTTTCTTGTCCTATCAACATGTCGGTCCCTTCTGCCTCCTTCTCTTAATGGATGCCTTTTCCCCTTCTTTTTTCATCACGCTGCTTACCTTTCTTTATTTTCTGCTTTGCGTATGCACTGCAGCGGCGCGTTCTAGGCTTCCTTCTCGTAGTCCACGAGTTCTTCCGTCATCTACGCTTTTTCCTTGACGCGACGACTCTCTTTTCTTTCCTCTTTCGGACCCCCTTGAATTTTCAAGGCTTCCTGTTCCTTGTTTTCCACTGATTTTGGCCTAAAAGATTTCTTGCTGAGTGGCGGAAAGGCCAACTTTCCTCCGAGGCGCTCGGCATTCTCCACTTTGAAGGCTGCCGTGCTCTCCCTCAACCCCTCCCTCGCGCGCCTTGCTATGGCGGTTGTTAAATTTTCTATCTCTCCTTTTTTCCACGAGTTTAGTGTCGAGGAAGAAATTCCCATGTTATGTCCGATACGGAGTGATTCTCTCTGCATGGCCGTGTCCGTTTTTCCCCCCCCTTGATGATTTTATACCAGGCATGATTCGTCGGGTTCTTTGCCGTCTCCGATGTCCTTTTTTTTCGCCGAGACGTCTTTCGTGTTTGAATACTGTGCACCTCCTTGTGATGTCTGACGATACCAAACTTTTTTCCCCCCCGCGTCAGCGGCTTTTCTTCCTCTGAACGCAGATTGAATTGATGCTCTCCGACCTCTCTTTCCACTTGTAACCCCCCCCCTTCGCCGGCTCTGTTGGCCAGTGATTTTTCTGAGTCCGAGAGTATAAATTGTTTTGTACCCAAAACAAAAAGGGGCAGTTTTTTCTTTGTGGTTCCTTTTGTCCCTGTTTTCAACATTTGCGCATAGGTGCTTTGATATTTTTTTCGCTCGACGAGGATTGCTTTGTTTACAGTTTTTTTTCTCCCCAATAGTGAGAGTCCCAGCAAAGACCATGTCTTTTGTTGCCGCTCTTACGGTTCCCCCCATCCAAGGTCTCTGTTTTGTTTCAGGAATCTGCCCTTTGCGTTTTTTGATCTGTGGTTTTACCAGATCCGTTTTCCTTTCACCTTTCGAGCTAGCAGCCGGCATGTCTCCCTATCTTTTTCGCTGCCGGGCGCCCCATGACCAGTTCTCCCTAATGCCACTTTTTTTGCTTCCAGGCACCCCTGTCTACGCTTCATCGGGAGTTCTCCAAGCGGATTAAACCCTCCTTTTGGACCGGTGAAATATCAGCGCACGATGACTACTACTTCCCTTTTCTGCGGATGTTGTTTTCACTGAGCCCTTTGCTTTCGTGTAAGTATGCGACCCATAAGACCGTTTTCTTCTTTGAAGTTGTCTTTCTATTGTGTTCCTTTTTTGATTTTTTCCCAAAGCATTTTCCGCTCTAAAGGGCCAAAAAGTCCCCACTAGCTCAGCCGATTTCGCCAGGTGCTTTTCCTCGTACGAGATATGTTGCGTCCTCTTCCTGTCTTTTACCCCTGACAATTGATTACTGCCGTATGATTGGACCTATTCAATGGGCGGATTTTATTCTTCCCCTTGCATGAAGCTTCCCCCTCAGTCCGTGTTTTTCCCCCTCGTCCTTGGTTGATGCTTCCGATGATCCATCTCATGATAGAAAACGGTTCTCCCCTTTAACTTCTTAAAAAATATCAATT
>Ga0179593_1538452_pt1 | contig 15098 bp, 17 predicted proteins | sample CZODoug2_1_08_16_FD_185931 | JGI IMG/M metagenome (GOLD analysis project Ga0179593, IMG submission 185931) | Vadose zone soil fungal communities from Angelo Coast Range Reserve, California, USA - CZODoug2_1_08_16fungal (PacBio error correction) | ecosystem: Environmental > Terrestrial > Soil >... | reverse complement strand
GTTCTCCCCCCCCCCCTTGCGAACAATCCTCTTGCTCCCTTGAACGCACCGCTCCTTTCCCCCCCAACCCCGCTCGGATTGGGCGAATGCTATTGTATTTTTTTGAGAGCCTGCTTACCCTCTTCTTTTTCTTTAATCCCAAGCAAACGTGTGCCCCCCACACACCCCGTCCTTACCTCAGATCTTTTAAAACAACTCGACCGCATTTCCCTTGCCGCGAACATTTTTTAATTTTTTGGACCACACACCGACAATGAAAGCCCCGTTGTGATTTGAGAATGTTTTTTCCCCTTTCTTTTTTTTGTCCCAGAATTGGTTTCCTTCACTTGTGGACTCCCTCTTTTTCAGCACCGCCCCCTGCTCGCTTGACTCTCCTCTAGCCCTCTGAAGCGTTTTCTGTTCTTTTGGGTCCCTTTTCAAGTCGGGACTGCCCACCCAACGGTTCCAGGTACTTTCATTTTCCCTTTTCGTGGCGTATTGAACCTCGGTCAGGCAGCACTTGCTCCGTTGAAAACACGGAGTGTCCCCATGCCCTTCCCTTTGACCTGGTGTTTTTTTGACGAGAGATGGATACGATCAATGCCGTTGCCCTCCCCCCAGCCCCCGTTTTTTCCGACTAGCAGTGCCATGTTTTTCTCCCGTTTGCACGGTGTTTACACGTTCCCTTTCCTTATGTCTCTTGCCTGTTGCGGTTTTTCCTCGAACCTTTTAACAACGTATTTTTTTTTTCCCGGGCGTTGCACACCAATACACCACTTTTCTTCTTTGCATCTTATTTCCCTTCAGCCTGTCTTCTTATACTCCCCTGCCTGCCCGACTCTGACCGCCCCCTTTTTTGTCAATAAGGTAAACGAATCAAACTAACTGGATCGCGGCCTGCGTGTATCTCCCTTTTGCATTTCGTTCGGCGATGGAGAGTTGGCCTTCTTTGCCCATTGAGCTACTTAACACTGGTTTGATTAGACTTAGGCTTTCCTTGCGCTTTTCTGTTCTCCGAGAAGGAAAAATGTAAGGTGCCTTTGGACCCTTTTCTTCTTGATTTGCCTGGTTTTTTTTTTTTCCCCCCTCTCTGACACCTCGTCGCGCAGGGCTGCTCGTCCCATTTCGTATTTTCCTTGTTCTTTTATCTTCCCCGCTCTTTCCCTGTGAGAGGCCTGCTTTTCCTTCCCCGGTCCCTGACAGGAGGCATGACGATCCGCCCTTTTTTTGTCCCTGATGAGGTTCCCTCACGGGCGTGATCTTTTTATCGTCCTTTCTTGGCCCTGACACTTGGTCTCTTTCGTTCATCCGCCAGTCTGGTCTTCCTTTTGCCCTTTTTGATAAAGGTGACGCCTTGGTTAAGCCACAAATGCGTCATCTCCAGAGTTCTTTTTGGGGCGGGATGGCTCTATCCCCCAATGATCATTGTAACTTGACCTTCCCTTCCATGGTAGCTTTTTTTCTAGTGGCGGTACTATAACTCCTTTTTTTTTCTCTCTCACCCACGGCCATATTCTTCGGTCCACTCCATCCCCTTCAAGTTCGTGCTTGCACCCCCCTAACTTCCTCTGGTAGCTGACCTTCCCCTACCCGTCCCAAAGCACCACCGTATTAGAGACATTTGTTTCTTTTACCCTGCCACCCTTTCCGTGAGCCCCCCGTGAAACATACACTACTTCCGGTTTTCCGCGCGATATACCCTTTCTTCCCCCCCGCATAGATAACAATCTCGCACGCAGAGTAAGGCCCCTCGTCATTCCTCCTCTCTTTCCCTTTCACCTGCCCTCGAATCCTGCCCGGTTTTTCTTTTTTCTACCCCTTGCAGGCCGACGTCCCATCAGACAGCATACGGCGCAGCCCCTGACCTCTTTCCCCCTCTAATGGGCGAGCTGGCCATCCTCCTCCCTTTTTATTCCGTGTGAAGCTTCCACTTTTTTTGCAACAACTGCACCTACGCTCCCGTGGCCTACCTTTTCGTTCTTTGACAAGGAAGCCCAGATACTGGGGTGCCTCACTTTTTGTGTCTTCTCCCTGCCGCCGCCCCACTCCCCCCCCCTTCCGATACGTCTCGCCGACTCCGTTCTACTTTTCATGGAATTTTTTTTTATTCTGCCCTTTTTTCCCGTAGTTGTCCCAAGTGGCTTTCCTTTTTTAGTATAAAAATTAGCCAGTCTCGATTCCCCTCTCATCCCCAATTTTGAGACCCTCCTTAGATGGTTAGTTCTGTTTATTTCCCCCCCCCCTTTTGACGTTCCCCCTTTGTCCACGATTTCTATTGGTAGGAGCACTTCCAACCTCTCGATCGGTAATTTTTCCTTTTTCAAACGTGACAACCATTTCCGCCGTTCCCTCTCCCGTCCTCAATCCTCCTTGGTGGGCCCAATTTTCCCGTTTAGCTTATCCACGTTTGCCTCCCCCCCACCGGCCGTGAGTCGTTATATGGTTTTTCATCTTTTTTTTTAAGCGCCAGTTTTTTGCTTTTGATTCTAAGCGGTCACCCCCCCCCTGGTCTCGTGACGTCTTTTGCCTTTCTTGTTACTAAAGAGCAGCTTCGTAAATAAACGGTCAACTTTCAATTTCCCCCCTCCTAAATATATATTTTCTTTTCAGCTCTCCTTTTTGATGCTCGTTTTTTGTTTCCCCTTCCCACCCCTTTTTAGGGATACATTAAGTTCCCCAGGCCCCGATCACCTCGTGCTTCTCTCTCTCTCTTTTTTTTTAAAGCAAGTCTTCCGCTCTCCTCAACTTGCCTTCTTTTCTCTATTTTCATCTTCTTTCCAGCCATTGCTTTTTTTGTGGCTTGCTTTTCTTCCTCTTTCCCCTGATATTATATTTTTTTTCGTCCTCTCCCACCCTTACACCAAATCGCATGCGCACATCACGAGCTTTTTGCGCCCTGCTGTTCCTGCGCAAGCGCAGTGATCGACTTCCTATACCCCCCTTCCAGAATATAGGTTCCCAAGAATCGGTGTTTTTGTCGAGATATTCTTTTTTTCCCTCACCAATCTTGCTCACTGCTGGTTTTCGGGTCCCACCGAAAAACGCGCCGTTACCCACTCTCGTGATTGGACCTCTGTTTTGTTCCTTTTCTTCCTTAAGAGAAAGTGCGCACGCGTACCTTTTCACCCTTCTCCCCCCCACCCTAAATCCCTCCCTAAGATCGACCCACAACCCTTGCGTGGAGAGCGGCAGCTTCCTTTGGTTCCAACAAAATAGAGACATCCCCCGTTGTGAGGATTGCATGGTTTGTGCCCTTTCTTCCACTGCAAGAATTTTTTTTTGGATTCGTTCATTGTTTTTCCCCCCCAGAGAGCCTCCCACTTCTTTTCTCACAGAATTTTTTCTTTTCTTCCGGACTCCCTTTTGACGTTTATGGTTAAGCAAGTGTTTTCCGGGCCTCCGAGGAAAACGAGTGGTACGGTTACCATTCTGACTTGGTTCATTCCCCGTGTATTTCTCCCCTAGGAGGAATCCACTTTGTTCCTTTTTATGAACAATGTTTACAGGCTCTGTGCCCCTGACCTGATTCCCTTTTTCCCTTGGCCTTTGAGGAAGCAGCGTAGCCGGCCAGTCCATTGCATTCCAGTGGTCCCCCCCCCCCCTTTTTTTTTTGATCGGTAAGAGTACGTCATCTTCAATTGTTGCAAGTTTTAAGTTTTTCCCGAGTCACTTCTCCCTCTCTTTCCGGTTCTTGTTTGGCTTCCTCACGTTTTGAAAACAAATGGCCTTTGTTGCAAAAGGTGTTTTATTCCCTCAACAATCCTTTCTGTTTTTTTCGAAGCTTCTTTCATACTTGGTCTAATATTTTATTTTCCCCTCTATCTTTTCTTGCCTCCCCCCCTCCCAATGGAGAGTTTTTAACCACGACTTAAATGTCCCAGCCTTTTCTTCTTTCTCCTTCCGGAGGCGATCAGTATCTGTGCCTTTCTTTTTTATTGGGGTGAGTTGAGTGGGTCTCGCTTCGTAATCCCCCTTTTTTATACTAGGGCCGAATGGCGCGCTTTCCTTCCGTACCCCTCCCCTTCCCCATCGTAAGGTTCAACGTAGTGAAGGAAACCTGAGAGGTCTTGCAGGTTGTGCCCGGTTGTTGCCCAGATCCGACACTTTTTTTAGAAGGGCGCGAGAATTCTCCCCATTTCGTGGTTTCCGCTGGCCCCCCCCCCCCCCCCCCCTGCTGGTTCCGTCGATGCTGATCAACTCTTTTTAAGTCCGTTTATTTTTCGACCATTCAGATCCATGAGTTTTCCCTTTTTCGCTCCTCCGGGGTAAGGGATGTCCTGACTCGCAGATTTTTGGTCTCTTTTTTTTTCCAATGAAGTTCTTGCGTGACCGCTCCTCCTTCTTTCTTGTTTATTGTTTTTGTGCTCACAGTCTGAATCCTGGTTGACAAAATTGCGGGTTCTCGAGGCGATTTGGAAGCGGGTTCTTTTGGTAAGATTTCCCCCACCCTTCCCTTTCCCCTTCTGGTTGCAGAACGGCATTTCCTTTTTCTCAGAATCTGTTGGTTATATACCTCCTTTTTACTCCCCTTTTGGCTCCCCCCTTTTTCTTCTTAAAGGACAAATCCGGGACGTGCGACCCCACCCACCCGACCTTTTTTTTTCATCGGAAACAGCCATCCCCCCCAAGAACTTCGTCCTATATTTGGTTCGATCCCCGCCCGGTCACCGTGCCCCTACGAGAAAAATCCCCCTCGTGTACCTCGCGAACTATACACCAGGTTACTGTACTCCTTCTCCTGCACAGACATATCCAGAACTCCGTCCCGAATTCTCCAACACGTTTTCTTTCCCCTGAAATGGCACTAGAGAATTTTATTGTTCAGTCTTTTCATGTCTCCCCTTGGCCGACGTTCACTTTGTGCGCAATAGCCTTTGACGCATAAGACTCTTCACTAAGACCCTGTGGTTTTCTTCCTTTAGAGAGACTGTGTATTGATAGTGTGGAGCAGCCATTTTTTTCCCTGACAGACTCCCTAATTGCTTCCCGTCACGTGGTGGTCACCTACCCTGCTTCGAAACAGACTTCCCGCGCCATGATCCTTTCCAATCAAAAAAGCCCTTTTCCTTTACTATCTTTTCCGAGGAACAAACTCCTTCCCCGCTCCCTACTATTCCCCCCTTTCTACTTTTCGCCGACCGACAGTCCCCTTCGATTGTTAGTTTCATGTGGAAGGCGTGACATTCCCAATCTTCATTACTCCCGTAACCTTTTTAGCGCTTCGGTATAAATAGACCCGAAGGTTTCCCCAATCTCAGCCCACACTTCGCGATTGTGTTTTAGGGCTTTTATCTCGACAAACCACTTGCAACACGACCATGTTTTCCCCCCTCCCTGTTTCACACTTGGCCCTTTCCCCGAAATTTTAAGTAGCGGGACCTCTGTAACACCTTTAAACCCATTTGGTTCTCTTTTTTCTTCTTTTTCTTTGTAAAGACCACACGACTTCACCCCATGTTTCTCCTTTTTACCGCCCATAAGTCTAACTTTTCTTAGGAAATTGCTTTCGCTAGCCTGGTTTTTCCCAAATATGGAACATGTTTTGGTTTCTGAAAAGCCCCCCCCCACCCCCCCCCCCCCCCCCCCCCCCCCCCCCCCGCGCCCTTTTCCGGTCCTCCTCACTACTAATTTGAGGCGGGGGTGATGTTCTCCTCTGAACAGTCCCTTTGAACGTGGCCGTTTTCCCCTCGGAGCGTGCACACTGGCTTACCATCCCCCCCGGTAAACTGTTTCATTCAATCGACCCCCCCTCGCTTTTTCTAGAGCAGTTTTCCCTCCCTTGGGTTGCCGTTAAACTTTCCCGTGAAACCCCAAAAAATTTTTCTCCTCAACGGCCAAATCATATCAAATCTTTCTTTCTCATTTCTTCTGGTGCCCAAAATGGCCCTTCTTCCCTCAACGTCCCTGTTGGTCTGTTTCTGTTTCATCTTATTCGTCCTTGAGGGTGTGTTTTGTTGCTGTCTTACAGAGTGAGCAAACTAGTACGATCTTCTTTTCTGTATGCGGTCTTTTCCCCCCCCGAAACCCATCGCATGTTCGTCCCCTCTCTCCTTTGTTGCACGCTTTTTTTTTTTTTCACGCTAGTGAGCCTCGTGTTCCACTGTACAATAATAGATTATCTTTTCCTCCTCCCCTTTTTTAGATATTATTATTTGCCCCCCCCCCCCTTTTGGTCCCGAACTTTTCTTAAACCGCTGACCCCGCGCCGCAAAAAGTAGTTAACTTTTTTCTTTTCTGGGGTTTTTTAGATGGACTCCCGCTATCAGATCGATACATAGTTCACTCCCCTTGCCCCCCACCATTTCCCAAACACTTTCCCTTGAAGACATGTCCCCCCTTTAACTCTCACCCCTTTGTTCCGGTGCGTCTTCTGAGACGGACACGGGGCCCCACAAATCTTATCCTTCCCCTTGATAGTGCATTGGTGAAAACTTCCAGCCCCCTCCCGACTTGTTGTTTTCTTCGTCCATTTTTTTGTCCCCTCCACCAGCCTCCCTCTGGAGGAATCTCCGTGCGTAGTCTATTGTCGGAAGCCCGTTTACCTCCAGGGGCCCTTGCCGTCGGGATTACCCCAGTCAAGGGAAAGACTATTTCCGCCCCCCCCGACCTTTTTCCAAGTATTAGTTATTAAAATAGTTGGTAATGTGTTCTGACAACCCCTGGTGCCTCTTCTTCACCCCATGCTTCATCGAACGTGATCTTTCATTCCTTTTTTGTTTGACGACGCGATGGTTCCCTCTCCCCAATCACCCGCTTTTCTCTGTCTTATGGCGGGAGGATAGCCGTCTCCCCAATGGTCCTTTTTTGCAAGGTGTAAAGTTTCCCCCCCCTCCCCGATTATGCCTCTTTCCTGAAACTAGCATCGTTTTTGAACCCCCCGTGTTTATTTTAGTGTATTGACCCCAATGGGTTGGCTGTCCCACCAACATTCCTTTTCGCGATTGGATGCATCTTACTTTTTTCCCCTAATTCGACTGGCTCTATCCCGACGGGCCTCGATCTTGACCCCTCCCCCCTTCTCCTTAGCCTCCACGACTTTCCAGGACCTTTTCGCGGGGTTTTCTCTCACTTCTATCTTGCAGGAGTGAGGATGTTGTCTAGTTTTTTCTCTTACCATGATCACATCCTTTTTTGATTCCTGGGCTTTTTCGACGCGCGGTCACAATATTAAGTTTCCACCCGGCGTGATCCCAGTTTTGTGTTTGCACAATTGCCGATGCCCTTTTCCCCGTCACCTCTTTTAGGGGCTCTCTCACGTCTCCATTTCTTGGAGTTTTTTTTCCCTCTCTGCGATGCAACCCTTGAGGCGTCGGCTGTTCCGTTGTCACATTCCCTCCCCCCGGACAGCCATGATCGAGCCCTTCTCTTTTAGTTTTACTGGTAAGTCGGCCCTGCCGCCTCTATGGGTATCTCCGGTTTTTTTGACTGCACCGGTTTCTTTTTTCAGTCTGGAAGTTCCCCGAAGTCCTTTTTTTCTTTTCCGGTGCTCACTCTGTTCCTTTCCCCTCACTTCATCTTGACTACAGCGGCTCGTTGATGCGCGTTTTTTTCGGTTGACCCTCTCCTTTATTTTGCAGCACGGCAAGTGCTTCTTTTCCGAAGAATTTCGGTGGTATCTCTCTATTCTTGTGTTGGAGATCCTAATATTCGTACTGCCTTACCCCATGAATTCCTGTGCTGACACCCCCAGGTCCTCCTGACTTTAAATAACGCGTTTCCCCCCCCTCCCTCTCTGGGAGCGCATTGTGTTTTAACGGCGTCAAAGTGTTCCTCACCTCCCCTTCCAATTCCCCCCCTCCGGTGCGAACCCTTCCCAGTCCCTCCGGCTCCCCTCCTAAGCAGAGTGGAAGGCCTCTCCCCACCGTCGCCTATCTACAGCCCCCCACTGTTCTCTTTCATTTTTCCCCCTTGTTAACGTTGGGAAGTTCCTTTCCCTAAGGCCGACTTGGGTTCCCAGCACGGTTCTTACTGATCCCCTCCCTGTCCATACGCAATGTTTGCGCGTGCATATCTACCTGGCGCTAGGTTGTCTTGAATAGTGTGACTCTTTCCTGGTGTACAACTCGCTAATCCTGGCCTTTTTCTGTGTCACCCCCCTCTTTTTTCCGTTCTCTTAGAACATTCCTCCGACCTTTCCTTTCATCTCCCACCGCTGGACCCGATGTGAGGACGTTATTTCCCCCCCCTATCATCCGTCTCCACCCTGACGCTTCCCGCCAGTACTCTTGGACTCCAGTACGTGTCCTGTGTCCTTGTGTTTTTCTTGCTCCCCTCTCCATTTGCGTTAAGATCGGTCTCTTCTTTTTGAGTATAAATCCCATGTCTTATAAAGATGTGTCATACCCAATCGCAACTCCCCTTTTATTTCGTGTCTGTATTCTTCATTTCAAAAACACTCCAAATTGTTCCTGATTGTCGGGCCTCTAAATAGCGCATCTCGCCCCGGGCAAACTGTGAAAACCCCCCTTCCTCGCAAGGGATAATACGCCAATCCCCGTTTTTTGCCTTGAACTGAATGCCTATTCCCATTTCCCCCCCGGAACGAGGTCTCACAGTGCTGAAGCCTTTGGCCCTCCCGGGTTTCCTCAGTCTTGGCCGTTCGAGTGGAGACTCCGGTGGGACAAACCGTCCGGTGCATTTACTTATCGTGTCCGTGCCGGTTTTTCCTCCGACTTTCCTTTTCCACTTTCCCCCCCCCCCAAAAATTTGCAAGTGGCATTCCTCCAAGGCCTCCATTCTATATGGAGCCTTAGCGATGCAGTGGGCAGATGATGCTTACGTTCAACATTCCCTTTCCAACCACCAACTTTTCTTCATTTTTCCAATTCGTTTAACAATGCCTCCTCTACCGAGGGGCTATTTATTTATCTTTTTTCTGCCCAGTCTTCGCTCTCCGTCTTTTCGGTCTATTTTCATCTTCCCTTTTTTCCCTACTTTTATGTGTTGGCTCCCTTTGCTTTCCTTCGGGTAATATGTACGCTTCTTAATAGCGGCGGCGGCCCCCCCTCACCCCCGATGGCGCAACCCCCTTTTTTGGTTTTTAAACGGCGCTTCGCTGTTTTTGAGCCCTCCGCAGTGAATAGTTTTTTTTTTTGACTACCAACAGTAGATATCTCTCTCCCTTTTTCCCTTTTTTTGTGTTCAGAGCTCATCTTTTTCTCCTTGCCAACAAATCGCTTTGCTCTCCCCCCGCACTTTTTCCCCTCTCCCCCCCTGAATAGTTTTTGCGCCCTGCGATTTTTTTTAGCAGGGCCGCCTCGCTATAATTTGTCCCCCCAAGCACGCCCAAACACACTCCTTTCCCGATCCCACTCTTCACATCACTTAAGCAGGCCCCTGTTGCGTTCCTGAGTTTCCATTTTGACCACCCCCCTCTTTCTAATCTGACCTCCCGCTTGTGATCGTCTTTTTCCCCTGTCATGGTACCTGCATGTGTTCTCTTGAACTTTGTTGCCCGGCCCTCCTCCCCATCTTTTGTTTTCCTCTCTCATTGAGTAGTAGCATCTCCCAGTTTGACGTTTTGTTGCCGCCGCGGTCTCCGCACGCAGACGGTCCCCCCCTGTCCACCCTTCTTGATTTGCCCTTCCTGATGTAGGTATCACTTTTGCGCTGTCGTTTCCCCCTTTTCCCTGCCTGATTCACATGTTCAGCGAACTGATACTACGGGCCTTTGTTGACTCCTCGGGGCTATCCCGTTCTACAGATTGGGCCACCCGCTTGAGGTGTTCGTTTTCCCTTCCATCCGGAATGGTTTCGCGTTCATAGAGCTATCTGCGTCTTTTTTTCTTCCGGGTTTCGCCGAAACCCCCCCCCAATCTTTGTTACCCGTGCTTCCTTGTGGAACAGGTTTTCTTTTTCCCTCTAACCTCACTAATCCTTTCTGTTTTCTCGATTGGCGGATCTACTCCCGTCTGGCATAATATGTCCATATGGCCGCTTCCGATATTGCAGCTAACATGGGCTTTCCTCCACGACTTCTTCACCCTCCCTGGCTCGTGTCCCTTTATCCCTTCCTTCGATTCACTTAGTTAGCTTTTTTAGTGATCGGGCGTGGGATGGCTCTTTTTGCCGCGGAACAGGCGACGATATTCACCTCTGTTTTATTTCTTCTGGCGCGGGCTTCTGTTCCTTCTCCCCTTCCCTCTTTTCCCCCGGCGGACGTATTCTTCGGTTTCACTTTTGTGCCCGATCAAGACAACCTGTAGCTCGGGGCGCTTCTGATAGCCTCCCCCAAATTTCGTTTTTTGCGGCGGGCTGAGGTCATCGTCTGCTCGATGAAACGCCGTCTGGCGCCTCAGGCACTTCCCCTCTTTCCCCTTTCTGAGGCCCAGGTGTTTCTTTAGTCGACTTTACTGCAGCAAGGCTCTTTTCTGATGATGGTTTGCCCCCCCCCCACCGTTCTCGTTTTTCTTTTTTCCTACATGTTTCTTCTTTCTGGTGAAGACGAAGTAGTGCTGGTTGCAGTTCGTGTTCTCCCCTTTCCCGGTTTCGGAGTACGAACCCACTCCCTGGATATAATCTGATGCTTGGTTTCCGAGGGATTGCGCGTTTCCTCTTGGCAGTTATGGTTGGCAGAATGTCCTTGGATTGCTCCAGAAGCCGCGTTGTGGTTATCTCTCTCTCTCCCCCCCTCTGATCCCCCAGACATATTATTCGTTCCCTTGCCCCTCCCCCGCCGGTACGAGCCCCCCCCCCCCAGTACCGTGAAGCCCTTTTGGTCCCGGAAGAGCAATCCCGGTCCCCCCAAGCATACTTTCCGTCTTGGGGTTCGTCACCCTTTTTCGGCGCCCCTTGAGAAATTCAACCGTCGCCCCCTTTCGGTGGCTTCCCGCTCTCCCTCCCCAGGAGTATCAATTGTTCTATCCCACTCTGCCTGGGGCCCTGCTTCCTAAAGTATGAGATAGAACCCTTTTCCCTTTTGGCCCTTTTTTCCCTTTCTGTAATGTATACCGGCGACGCCCCCTCTCAGCTCATCCGTCCGAGAAAGCCTATCCCCCCCCAACTACGGCCATGGTCGCGTCGTATCTCTCTTCTCTCCAGGTGTTGTCTCTGTTTTCTTGCGAGGAAAAAATGGTGACCCCCCCGCACGCTCACGGGCCGATCCCTCCGTGGAACTTCCCCCCCGATTGTTCCTTAGGAACCTAGCCCCTCCTTGACCTGGCCGGCGCCTTCCCGCTTTTGACACTAATCGCCTGTTTCCCATCGAGCCATCTCCCCCTCCCCCGCAAATTTGCACCTTCTCGTGATAGCCGACCGGCCAGCCTGTGCAGTTTTTAAGGTTTTGGAAGTTGAGGTCTCCTAGCTTCAAGATTTTAGCTGGTTTACTTTTGAGTATAAATATTAGCCAGCTCCCGGGCATAAGTCCCTCCCCCCACCGCGAAGAGGCTGTTAGTGATGTGTATATTCGCCCCCCCCCCTTGCCTAACTTAAAAGCTTCCCTTGTTCGCGCACCCCCACCGCCGCGCGTTCCTTTTCTTCGGGTCTGTAAACAGGGCCGTGTTTCAAAACCATTTCGGGATTGCCCTTCCTCTTTCGTACGAACAATCAGACCTGTGTGTTTTTTGGTCCCCCTATCCTGGTCCGCCCCATCTTTCTTCACCCGGGACCCGTGGGTCCCAAGTGCGCATGAACACTATGCAACATGGGTCCCAGAGCCAGTGATTTTCTTTTTATACGACGGGCGCCCCTTTGGGCTTGTACGTTCCGCTCCGTTTTCTTTCCCTCCCTTCCAGTCCCTTCTGGCTACAATAAAGGTCCCTCGACAATGTCCCTACTCTCAATCGAGAGTCCCCGGGATGATCGATGGTGTTGGCCTGCCAACCAATTCCCTGAATCCCCCCAAATTCTTTCCCTTGGTCCCTAAGTTCACAAGGCCCCTTCAAAAGTTTTTTTCCTACGCGTATCAACATCTTCAGCTCTCCGAACGCCACGGCCTGGATTTTTTTTCTCTTTCATCTTGCTTATTTTGTTTTTTTTTCGTGCTTTTTTTACCCTTTTCATCCCCCCTCTTTCAATAGCGAGGAGGCCTGACCCTCCAACCCATCCGCATGGCGCAGAGTTGTCGAACGGCGCGGTTCGCTTTCTCCTGCCCTTTTTGAGATTGTTTCGTCTGATTCCATAAGTAAATCTCCTCTTTTCCCTCTCCTCTGTAGAGGAGACTTGCTTCCCTTCTTTTTCCAGTCCTCCCTAGATTGGTTGATCACTGAGGCGTGCGTTCTCCGCGCGTTTCGCAACCGCGTGGTGTCTGTAGCAGGGCCGCTTTCCAAGTCTTTGTTCTAGCCCAAGCTTTTACCACCCCTAACGTCCCTCCCCCCCCCCCTTCCCCGAACCCGCCAAGTCTCTTTCCCCCAAGGCACTCGCCGCAGGCCCCCGTTCGGAGTCGGCCGCTCATTGACCCCAAAATAAGCGAAACCCGCTGTGCTTTCTTTTTATTTTTTTTGAAAAGCTCGTACGACTTTTGTTGTTGGTCTTTTTGTCCCCCCAGCCTATTCTCTCCCCCCCCCTTGCGGGGACTTAAGATAGACGTAGGTTCGCATTGTCGGAAGCCGTCCTGTATGGTTACCCAGACGCTCCGTGTTTGGAAGGGTCCCCAAAGGAACGAGGAACGAAGAGACCCCGTTCACTTTCCCCCCTTTCCCCGTATTTTCTCCCACAGGAGGCCATGCCCCCCTGCGCTGTCCCCCCAATTGCCAGGAGTAAAAAGGATTCAGCGTTCCCCCTTCCCCTCCGAAGGTTTGCTGGACGAACTCCGATCTCGGGCCGTAGCCGTTTCCCTTCACCTTCTTGGGACCACCCGGTCCTGATTTCTGTACGAGGATAGCGATCCGGAACTGTTTCAGCTTTGGTGGACAAGAGTCCCGATTTCCTGCCTTTTTTGGTTGAGCCGATACCCTTTTCCCACCAAAGTGTTGGCCCCCAATGGTTTTCCCTCTGATACCCTCACTAAATCCTTATTTCTCATTTGGCCATCTTCCCCACTTAGGCTTCCTCAGACTGGCCGATATCCGATCCCTCCCCCATGGAGAGTTCTTCCCGCCACAGGGGCAACGTCCCTTTTCGGATCTGGCGGGATCCCTCTTGCAGGAAGGTCGTGATCGGCTTGATTGAGAGTTGGCACTTTTCCAAGCGATCGTAATTCCCCTTGATTTACGGCAAGGATCATGGCGCGGGACCATTACTTGAGTCCCAAGAGAATAGTTGACGGCCAGGCGTAGGCGTGCCGGTTGTTGCAATTCTTTGCCGCTGACCCCCCCCCCTCCTCCAAGAAAAATTAGTACCGAAGTGTTTGCGCGAATAGTACGTGGAAGCTGGCTTGGCTGTGAGTATCCGATGCTGTTCTTTTTTCTTCATGTTCCTTTTTTTATGCGGTTCCGCCCGGACCAGGCAATGGGCTTTTTCGTCCTCTGCTCGACTGTCCTAGGAGAAGGGTTGAGTGCTGTCGATGGGGTACGGTCTTTGGGATACTGCACCTGTTCTAGGGAAGACGTATTGTTTTTGGTTGTGCCGTGCGTTTTATTAACCAATTTTCTGATGGTTTTGGGTCCCGCGGGAGCCTTTAGGATGGACGAACAAGTGATTCGTGTTGTTCAGACACGTTATTGTGTTCTTGGGGATATTTATTTTACTCCCTCTTTTTTTTCTGTCTCAATCCCCCCCCTCTCCAGGCCACGGCCCCCATCAAATTTTACTTCCTTGTAAAAAACTTTCCCCTTAATCCCTTGGGAGGAACATTTAGTTCGCACGCGTCATGCCCCCGTCAGTTTAGTCACGACCCCCCGCAGTCATTGAGCCCTCGAGCAACCCCCCATTCGGACTTTTTTTACAGCCCGCTCCCCCCGTGAAGTTATTCTTTAAACTCGGTGGGGGGCGCTTGACCCCCCCCCTTCTAAAGAAGAGTTAGGCTTTTCCCCCTTCGAGCCTCGTCTCGGATTCCCCCATGGCGCCTGGTTCCCCCTTTCTGTAGGCCTCGGTACTAGTGTAGCCCTCCATTTCTCATGAGCAGACATTCCCCCCCCCATAAGAAGTGGGACCCTTTGCCCCCTGCGCGACGTCCCTTTTCTTTCGTTTGTCCATCCGCAAAACTGTTAACAAACTTAACTCCTTTTGACGCACGCAGTGGACCTTTCTTTCGTTAGATTACGAGCCTCGCCAGGACCGGCCTCCCTCCCGCCTGGTGACCTGATCGCCTTTCTCTAGCCAAATCTAACTTTACAACACGACTCACTACGACTGCTCTACGTGATCGCCTCCCCGCTGGAGAGCAAGTTTTTTTAAGTTTTTTTTACCTCTCCCAGCTTGTCAAGATCGGCTCGCTGGCCAGTTCTGCCTTATCTTTTAATTTTGAAATAAGATTGCCGCCCCCCACCGCGAACCCGAAAGGAGTTAGTGCATCTCTCCAACTTGTTTACACGGAACCTTTTTTAACCTCTTGCCCCTCCTTGAAACCTCCCCCCCCCGCACGCGCGCGATCAGGTAACCACCGGGCAACTTTTCCCCCCCTTCCCGGATGCACGGCTCTACCGCAATCCTCCGTGGGTTTTCCAATTTAACTGGTTTTTCTTAATATCCTCTCCCCTAGCTTCTTTCCCAACGGAACTGTCTTCACGTTCGCGATCCTGGTTTTGATGGCCACATGGGGTGGTCTCCCCCCGCGCACAGTTGTCGTGATTCCTCATTTGGGGGAAGCCCCCCACCCAGGGATGGTCTTTTTACAAGTTCTTGAACGTGTTATTCCGCCTTCAGCGTTTCCCCCCTTTCAAAACCGCGTCAACTTCTTACAATGCGACCCTCCTCTATGGGTCCCGCGAGGACTGCCGGTCGATGGTTTGGCGGCCCCAAAAGTGAACCAAAATCTGCAGTTGTCCCTTACCCACCTTCCCTCTCACCCTCGTTGGCATTTCGATTATTCATGGTTCCATGACCTTCTTCCGATCTCGAACCGTTCACGGGTCGAGCTTTTTCTGATTCGGTATTTGACTTTGTGGGTTGATGTTCTTTGCTTACCGCTTCTCAACTATGTCCTTCAAGCGGTAAGGGCCCCCTTTAAAAACATACACCATCTCCTTTTTGGGCGCAAACACGATTTTGTTCTTCCCCTTCGCGAGGGTAGAGGTACGAGA
>Ga0179593_1459454_pt1 | contig 15098 bp, 18 predicted proteins | sample CZODoug2_1_08_16_FD_185931 | JGI IMG/M metagenome (GOLD analysis project Ga0179593, IMG submission 185931) | Vadose zone soil fungal communities from Angelo Coast Range Reserve, California, USA - CZODoug2_1_08_16fungal (PacBio error correction) | ecosystem: Environmental > Terrestrial > Soil >... | reverse complement strand
CAGTTTCAGTAGTATCCCCTCATTGTAATCTCCCTTCCCCACTTTATCTCTTCCACCTGTGGCGTATCTCTGAACTCCGCCCTTTTCCTCTCATGGAAAACTGGCCTGGGTGTCTTTCCGGTATTTCAGGTAAGACGACCCCTTCCCGATCTTACCCTTTCTTTCAAGCTCCTCTCTAGGAACTTTATTCGGTCCCCAATTTCTCGAGAAAGATGGACTTCACACCCCAAGACCGAGTTGTCTTCGGTCCGTCCCCTTCATTAGATTTTTTTTTTGAGATCGCTCCTCTTTTAGTCTAGACAAGCGTAGTATTTTCTTCTCTCCTCTGCTCTCTTTTTTCTTTTTTTCAAAGTCGGTTCCCCCTTCTCTCTTCCTTGTGGCCATAAATCGGTACATTTGACACCTACTTATTGACCTCTTCTAAGTATACACCGACTGTTCCCGTATAATGAGGAGCCTCGTCGCGACGTCCTCCGTTGGCACAACAATTTTTCTCCCTCGGAAGCTCAGATTTTATTTTTGATCGCAGCCCCCCCCTTCTATACAGCACGTTTCTCGAAGGATGGGATTAAAATGCGAATCTCTCCCTCCCTTTTTTTTTTTCTGCGCTCTGCTTTCAGATCCCAACTTCGATCACCTTTTTTCTCTTTTCCTTTTTCTTTTCTATCGTTATCTATTCCCCTGAATATCTCCTTGTTGTGCCTATTTCTCTTTTTTCTCCCTATTATCTCCTCCCTCTCTCTTTTTTTTGCGCCGCCAATGAATTAATTTCGGTCACTTCCCTCCAACCCCCCCAGGATCCGTGGAAAATCCCCTGACTCCTGACCACTTTCTCAACAATCTTTTGTTTTTGTGGGGGAAATCACGACTAGATCTTCCCTCTATCTAGACGCTATGATGGACGGCTTCCCACTCGAGATCAGATTTGTTAAGAACTTTCTTCTTCCTTTTATTCTTTTCCTGCCAGCCCCTTCGCTTCCTTTCCCCTCCTCTCTGGTTGCTTACCTCTAACTCTTTAGGATTTCTCTGCTATCTTTCTTCCCGTTAATTTTTCCCTTCATAACCATGTAGAGTAAGGGCCCATTAGAACACTTTCCTATCTTCTTTATTCACCTTCTTTTTTTCTTTTTTTTTTTTTTCCCACTATGTTACCTATCTCTCACCTTTTTATCTTAGGTTTTATTGCCAGACCTTTCTTCCATGATGATCCTGAGCTTTAAGCTGATTTTCCGTTTTTCCCCCCCTCATCTTTCCCCTAGTCGTTCCTCTTATCCTCGCCGTCCCCTTCCTTGCTTCGTCTCTCTTACGTGCACATCGTTATTCTCCTTTCCTAGATCTGGTCTCCCCGCGTTGGACAGCCCGCATGTTCCTCATCTGCTTCCCCCCCCCTCTTTTTGGGATCACTTTGATCGTCCCTTTTGGTTGTCCCGGGCTGCTTGTCTATACAGATACTGATGGCCCAAATTTTTTCTTTGGCCCGATTTTTTTTCCTCCGTGAGCCACTGTGCCCCCCTCCCCTTCCGGAAGACGGAAGATCCGGTACTTGGCTAAGATCCCGTTCCCTTTTCCCTTTTTGGGCCCCCATGTATCGGCTACGCCCACCCGGTGTTGTCACTCCCTTCGGGTTCTTTCTGGACTGTCCGGTTAACCCCGTGCCCTCAGAGGAGTGCCTATTTACTCTCTCTACAAAGCTCCCCCCCCCCACTCCCACTGCTTTGCGCTGCGCGACCTCCTACCCCTTTTGGACTTTTTTTTACCAGCAATCTTCTTTTTCTCTCGAGCCGGATCATCGCCAATTCGATCCTTTGGTGTCCTCTATGTTTCGTTTTTTTTCGCGATGCCTTTTCCCCTTCTCTGCGCGTTTTTTCTTTTAAGCCGTTTTTCTTCCGGAACAATCTTATACGGCTATGATCCCTCCATTTACCCGAGTTTATTTCCAGTGTCCCCCCAATCCCACTTTGACCTCCCTTTTGCTTTTTTGAACATTACAAAGTCGTGACTCGCGCTCTCTCCTGAGTTGCTTCTTTCCCCCCTGATACTCATGCTCCCTGAACAGGTCACATGCCCCTTCTCCTCTCGCCTCCCATCCCTTACATGGTAGCAGAATTGGCTTTGCGAGCGCTTCTTCCCTCCCTACCGTACCATGTCTTTTGACTGGACCCTCCTTTCTTACCCAGCCCCCGCGAAAATTTGAGCTAGATTGTTGCTTTCCTACCTCTCAGCGCGCCGCTCCCATGTTGACCCTCGCTTCTTTTCTCCCTCCATCCTGAAAATCCTTTTTCGAGTATCCTCTTTCCTCCTCATGGACTGCCCAGTCTTGTTAAACTATTGACCGAAATCCCCTCCCTTCCATTTTTTTTGACATGGGATACTGATTGAATCATTCTACATTGACCACTTCCTCCTTTTCTTCGGCCTTACTCCTTTTACCCCCCAAAAATAACGCTCCCCCGGAGGTTCGGGAAACAGTTTTCCGGCGACTCGACCTTCCCCTACCTCCCTTTTTATGTGAGTGGAGAGCTTCGCGCCGGCGCCTAGCTTTCTACTCCCCTCTTCTTCCAAAACCTAAACTCCATCTACTCGAGCCTCTCCTTTTTTTGCTGCAGTTTACTGTCCCAATCATATGGGATACCAATTCAAGTGTTCAACTCCGTCCCGTCCCTTCGCGCTCGCCCCCAGTTCCTCTCGCCAATCACCCCCCCCTCGTCCCCCAGCATCTCTGTTTTTTCGTAAACAAGTCTTTCCCCTTCCCCAAATGAACTTCACCGCCTCATCCGTGTTGGAGATACAAGTTCAATTTCTTTCTTTTTTCCTCTTCTTCCTCTTTTCATTCTCCCCCAATCCGACGTATGCCTGGTTATTGCTTCGGTCATGTGGGTCTCTTAGTCTTCCCCTTCAATTTTAGACCTAGTTTTTGTTCAACGTTATGAGTGAGACTCTCAAAATAGGCTTTGTCCTTACCCTTCCCGAAGAGTTCTTTATGTTTATTCTTTCTCCTTTGTGGAAGTACCCTTTCCTTCTCCCCTCTTCCCCCTTTTTAGACCTGCGGCGAAGTCCCCCCCAATCTTCACATGCCCGCCCTGTTCTTATATGTATTTTTTTTTTTCATGGACCCTTCTTTCCTTCCCCGGAGCCGTTTATTGTATGGTTTTTATTTCAATTTCGTCATGCTCCCCCTTATTCCCACTCTTCATTTCCTCTTCCTTCAGGTCTTCCCGATGTCCCTAGATTCGTTTTGTCTCTCTCTCTTTATGGGACGGCCATGAATTTTCTAAGTCCTGATTCTTTCTTTCCCAGTGTACTTAGGAGGAGTTCGCGAGTTCTCCCCCAATCTCCCGATTTTTCCCTTGCGCTCGTCTGGCCGTTTATTCCTTCCCCAAAAGTATACGGCCCACCTTTCATCTTGCCTCATTTTCCGCGTCCGCTCCCCTTCTTGCACTCCTTTCATGTGCATTCTTACTTCTGTGCTGTCCCGTCTGCGTCGACTTTTTAATTAACTTCCCCAGGTTTTTCAGGGATGGTCTCTGTCGTTCCCTTCTTTTCTCTTTTCCCGGCATTAGCGGGCCCCGTAGGAGTCACCGCCTTCCTCCTTGCTCTTGGCCTCCCCTTCATTTGTTAAACCCCTGCCCTTTTCCCCATTTGTCATTCGATTTTTTCACTTTCCAATAAAACACGACTTTTCTCATAGATTCTCGGTAGCTTATTTCCCTTTTTTTCCTTAAGCCATACCCCCTTCTCTCTGGTGATTCCTCCTCATACACGTTCCCCTCGGCCCGACCCCCAATCTCCTCCCAGTCTCTCTCTTCCTTGTTGCTTTTTCTCAAGAACCAGACCAACCCTCTTTTCTTTGATACAACCTCCTTCAGGAGAATCCCCCGTGGGCCCTCGTTGGTAGTCTTTCTCTCTGCCCCTTTTTCAACGCTATTTTGACAACTTCCTCTTCCTGAGTGGCCGGATTTTTTAGGCCCCCGCGCTTTTCCGTTTTCCCCCCCCCGTTTGTGAGGTGCGTTAGGGTCCCGTTCTTTTTCTCTTTCCGATTATTTTCTCCGCCGTCTCTTTTTTTGCGGATTGAAATTTGCATGCATAGTTAGAAAATGGTTTTTCCCGCCTCCCCTCTTTTTTTCGCTGGTTCAAGCGCGCCGGTTTCCCACCGTCCGCGAAATCTTTTTTTTTGATCCCACGCTTGGTTGTGTCGCATTTCCTGGTCTTAGGGCCAACTGGATCCCGATCGCGACGCTCCTTCCTTGATCTCTTCAAGGTTTTCCTTCGCTCTTTTGCTCGGCTTCGCTTTCGGCGATATCCTCCCTAGACGCTTTCTCTTCTTCTGCCCAGTTTTCCTATACATTGCCGACGAGGGTCTCAACTGCCAGATCATCTCTTTCCCCTTCCTCACCTCCATCTCCCGTTGGGAGAGTTTGAATCGTTTCCCCTTTCCTTCCAGCTGGTTTACTTCTTTTGGATGAACGGTTCAGCCGTTGAGTGATTTTCCCGGGGAAAAGGAGCATCTGCCTACCTCGTCACACTTCTTTTTTTAGCCCAATTATCTTCGCCCCGCGCTGGTCTCTATCACCTTATATCCATACCTGATTGGGTAGTCCCCCCCCTTTTACATCCCTTGAGCTCTTCCGTTGCTAGGACTCTTCATTCTTCCGCTCCCTCTCCTCCGAGCTTTCTTCGTGCTTCGTTCTTAGCGGTTTCCTTTTTCCTGCTTTTTTCCTGAATAGTTTCCCTGGGTTGTTATGGGTTCACGGCCCCTTGTTCTAGCTCTTGTTTCGATCATTCCGAGCTTTTTCTCCCCCGGTGACGACCTTTTCTTCCCCCCCACTTTAGAGCGATCTGGGTAATAGCTACGCTTTCCTTTTTTAAATATTCTTACACGGTAGAATTATAATTTCTTATCCTTTGTGTTTTCTGCTAGATCTCCCTGGTTCCCCTGATACCCCTCACCTTTGTTCCTCCCGGTCTGGCTGATCGTTTTTTTCTTTTGTAATAGACGTTGAGTCCCGCGCTTGTAGGTTTCTTCTTCCGCTTCTCCCCCTTCCTTGCTCTCTCGTCGCTGCCGACTACCCTGTGCACCTCACTTCCGGGTTCCCCACAGGAGCTGTTTTTTTCTTTTTCGTGGAAGCAGCGATCGACCCCTTTGCCGAAACCTCTGCGCGAGCCCCTCCTGAATGTTTTTGTTTTTTCGATTCTTTTCTCCTCCGCCCCTCGCTGGACTTCCCTTCGTCGAACGATTATGTTCGTCCGTCTTTCTTTTTTCCCCCCCATACCCTTTTCCTTTCTCGACTAATTCGATTTTGTGTTGCTCCCATATAAGATGTTTTTTTTTTTCTTATTGAGGTTTGACGAGGTAGGTTCTCTTCTCTTTTTAATTGACTTGTACCCTCCCTCTAGCGTAGTCAGGCACATTCCTCTTTCCGCGCGTCCCTCTTTTTCCCCGCTGTTCTTCTCCTCTCCAACCTCTTCGGTGATTTTTCCCCTTCTTTGAGAAGCTCCTCGGAGCGTCAAGACTGGATGCAGTCCAGTTTTGCTTGCGAAGCGCTCTTCCTCCTCTTTTTCCCTTCCTGCAACTGCTCCCGTCTCTCCGGTCCCTGTGCAACTTGCTTGATTTAATTTCTCTCCCTTTCGTTATCCGTTTTCTGCGGCAGCTTTCCCCGCCGTTCCCTATCCTGCCTCCCTTTCCACTTGCTTTTTTTCCCTCTTTTGATCGAGTTCTGGCCTTATTCCCTCCGTCACAGCATTTTGGAAAAACTTCAGACGAGAACCTTATCTCTTCTACCCCTTTTGTTTTTTCCCTCTCTCTGGTCCGCGGAAGAGACCGGTTTTTTACTCGTTTCCTTTCTCTTCAAAATCCATAGTTCTTCAGTGGTGTTATTCCCCGTTTTTCTCTTTGTAAAGCCCGCCCTAATCGTAAGTTGTCCCCATTCCCTCTCTCTTTGAACCGTCCTCCGCCATCTACCCACCAGTGAGAGTTTGTTCCCCCCATGTTGGTCAGGGAAGCACCATTTTCCCTCTCCGCCTTCTTTGGCCTTCCACCATCTTAGACTCTTGACCCGGTGTTTTTTAGTGTGCGTTTTTTTTCTTTTTTCCAGATTCATGGTCTTGAAACTTCACACGCCTCTCTGTCTTTTCTGATTTCGATCCTGTCCCAATAGTTTTTTTCCCCCCCTTTGCAACAATTGCTCCACTGGCAATTGTTTTTTTTTTGTAAATTCCCCCCTGTTTGATTAGCAGTTCGGAGTTCTTCTCCCCCTATACGAATAAGCCTCTCCTAATGAATTTTCCCCCCCTTCTTTAAGTTTCCATCGAGTCACACGCCGTTTAGTTAGGCTTCCTTTTTTTTCCCCCTCCCCCCTCGAGCGCTTTGATCCCCGTAAATAACTTCCCTTTCTTCTTGTAACCGCTTCCCTTTTTTCCTCAGCGTTCTCCCCCCTTTGAGGCATGGATTCATCCTCCCGTCGCGTGTCCTCTCCTCCCCCCTCGAGATGTTCACACCTCATGCCCTTCTTTTTTTACGAACACCAATTTCCTTCTCCTCTTAGCTACGTCTCTTGTTCTTCCGGCTCCCCGATCTTTTACCTCCCATCCCCTCTTTCCCTTTAAAAAGGGATCGATTGCACCTTTCTCCCCTCCTCCCTTGAATAATTGCTTAATTCAATGATCACCCCCCTAAAAATACACTGCGCTCTCGGAATAGCAAGTGTTCCCGAGACGTTTCTTCTTACGTACCCCTTCTTTCTTTTCGGGCTTTCGCCGCCTTCCTTCCTCTCTCAATCAAACTTCCCCAAGAAGACTCTCCTCTCAGTGAGTTTTTTGCTTCGTAGTTCTGTCCTTTTTCCCACCATCCCCAGCTTGGGGGGCTTCCCTACGTTTGAAACTCCGCCCTCCTCTCGCTTTCTTCTCACAACTTCACTTCCACTCCACACTAGCCTTCTTTCCCTTTCGTACTGTCTTGTTGTGTCTCCTCCCACCTTGTTCATTTACATCTTAATTGCTGAAGTGTCTCTTCTTTTTCCTTCCTTTTTTTTCTTCTCTTTCAATCCGGTTCGACTTCCTTCCCTTACTGATCAGGCCTTCATTCTTGAGAAAACACCTAAGTTCTGCGGAATTGTTAACGATCGACGTTTCCATTTTTATCCTTTCTCTTTCATCTCTCCTTGATTTCTGCTTGATCATCTCCCCAATAGTTGTGAAAGGACCCCCCCAGCCTCCTCCTTTGTCCTCGATAGGGCCTTCTTTTTCTAATTAATCTTTGATTCTCCTTTTTCCCTTATTGGCGCATATTAGCCGGGAGGATTGATCTCTCCTTATTTCTTCCCTTCTTTCTCTGCCTTCTACCTTTACCCTCCCCTTATTTTATGGGGGTTTCACGGATTCAATTCCCCCCCCCTCCCTCTAAATTTATTAAATTTCTCAACATTCCCTTCTTAGATTTCCCTTCTTGGAAAGTTAAGTGTGGACTGGACCCTCCTCCTTCTTTCCTTTCCAGCCTCTTTTTCTTTCCCTCCTTTTCACATACTCTCCACTTTGTCTGCTCTCAGGAGTCTCTTATTCCAACTCTCGTCTAGAGATAGTTTAGGACCCCCCGTATACGTACCCCTTAGGAATGATGGAGCTAGCTTGCCCTCTCCTGAAATTGTTTCTTCTTGGAGGTCATAGTTCTTGGTGAGTTCCTTTCCCTAACAACTTCGATTTTTTCGTTTTCGCTCGCTAAGTAGCGGCTGAGGTAGAAAAATTGACCCCGGTTTCTTTTTTCCCCTGCTCTAGCTTCCTACCTTTTTTTACCCCCTTGTAAGGTTCAAACTCCCAAGGTTGCATTCGAGATTGTTTTTTCCCTTTCCAATTTTCCCAACCCCAGAGAGAGAGTTATCCCTTCTTTCGCGTTTTCTTCCCTTTCCCCTCCCCCCCCTGCTTATTTTTCCTCCGTCCCCCCCTCCCCTAGACTACAATACTTTGACCCGACTGTTTTGTGACAGCAGAGACGACCCTTGTTTTTTATCTCCCCCCGCCCCCCTCCTTCACGGTCGCCGCTTTTTTTCACTGGGCTTATTTTTTTCTCTTTTTATATTTTTCCAAATCTCTCCATAACTTAGGAATGTGGTTTTAAGCTTCCGAGCTAACTCTCTTTCATTTTCCACCACTGTGGCTCTTCCCCCTTTCTTTTAGTATAGTCCCCACTCTCCCACGTCCTGTCGGGTTGAGTTTGCTGATGGGTTCTCTTTTAGGGACTGAGCGTTCCATTTCCTTCCTTTCTGTATTTTCCTCTCTCCCGGGCCACCTTTTCCTCAATTGATTTTTCCCCCCCCTGACGAGGTTTTTCTCCGGAAGGACTTCCCTTAAACTCATGTACGCACTGTCTCATGTTGTCTGTTTTTTTCATTCCCCCTGTCTTCCCCAGAGGCGCGTCTTTTCGGCGGATACGCCTCCGGCTGAGTCTTTTTTTTGCTCAATCCCCAGTAAATTCCTTCTTAATAGCTTTGAATAGTCCTCCACCTCTTCTTTCCCTTTGTTTTCGAGCTCTTCCCCTCGTTTGACTTCGGGACGCGCATCTTCCTTTTTGTGCATCTTTTTTGATAAGACGACCTTTTCAGTAAAAGTGTTGCCCTGCGTTTTTTTTTCGCTTCCATTTTCTTCCCCCACTCGAGAAAGCTTGATCGGGAGCGCACCCCCCCTCTTTTAGTAGTAGCACCTGTTCGAAATGAATCTTTCTCCTTCGTCCCAAATAGATAGATTCATCGTTACGCCACTTTTTTTTCGCTACCCTTTCTTCAGATTTCTTCTTCTTGCGTTATCGCCTTGGTTTTTCTGACCCGTTTTCTTTCTTGGAGGACTCTTATCTGTTGTTCCTTCCCTCCATGTGTCTTTGCATCGACTCTCTGATCCTTTTCTCTCTCTCTACCTGATACTCGAACATCGTCACACCAGCGCTAGGCTTCTTTCTAGAGTTCTACTCGGTCTCTTCCCTCCGAGTCCTTTAGAGAGTATGGATATCCCTCCTTTCATCTATCTATCCCGTGGTTTGTTGATCGAGATCAGCAGGCCCCTCTCCCCCCTTTCCTCCTCTACCGTTTTTTGCTGATCTTCCCCCCAGGTTATGTTCCCGGTTTAGATCTTTCGGCTAGATCTCCTTGTTAGGTGTAGTCCCCGAGGATCTCTTCTTTCTTTTTCCTCTTTCTCGTGCGCCTATTCCGCCAGGTTTCAAACGAAACGTTTTCTGTTATGTCTTTTGAACTAAATCGTCTCTCCCCCCCCTTGACTCCTGTAAACACGGGCCCTCTCTCCCTCCACTTGCAGCGAGATCCTTCTGGGCGTTACCTCTCAGAACGTCATCCCTTCCCCGTCATCTATCAACTGCTCTCGATGCCCCCCCCCTTGTTTTTGGTTGCCTTTGTAGTGAGGGCCTGTTCTCTCGACGAGTTTGTTGTGATCATTTCTGCTCTTTTTGACCCCCTTTAGAGAGCTTTGCGTCTCTTCTTGTCACGTGCCCTCCTGACTTTCTGATACCATGGCGAAGAGCCTTCATCGGGTTCACGATTTTCCCCCTCTTAGCACCGTCGTCTTGTTTTTTTGATATCACCTTTTTTCACGACGTGGCGTGGGACCGACTGCTTCTCGCTTTGTCATCTTTTCTGATCCGTCTCGGTCGATCATCCCCCCTTCCTCTGCCGTCTTCAGTCAGAAGTGCTTAAGAGCTTTTATATCATTTTACCTTCGGGCCAGTAAGATTCCGATCAGACTTTGCTCCTCGACCCACCTTAGTCTCTTTGTCTAACTCTTTTATTTAGTTCTGAGTTTTTTACATTTCGGAGGTTCAACATGCCTTCCAACCATGTCTTTGTGTCAACGAGACAAGGAATCCCCTTATTTTCGCTTTTACCCATATTAAGCTTAACTGGCTCGGCTGACTTCCCTCACCTTTTTCCTTGCCCCCTTATCTGGAGAAGGTCTTTACGATTTTTTCCCAGATTTTTTCGCTCGTATTTTGAACTCCTCCTCCCCCCTACCACTGCCCAGCTTTTTCCTCTGATACTCCTTTCCTGACGTAGTCTTTTTGAGGTCCTCTTTTTTCCGGTAACGGCAACACTCGAGCTTTTTCCCTTCTTTTGGTTTGCTTTTCGCTGCGGAGTCCTCCCCTCCCTCTTGGTCATCTTACTATCCTCTTTAACGGCTATGACTCCTTAAAATCGGTGGATTTGACCCCAAGTCTCATGACTCCCTTTTTCGTTTTTCCCCCTTCCAACGTCTGTGGTTTCCGATAGACTTTCCTTCTCGATCTAGTCCCCCCTCGCCTGTCCTTAAAGAGTTTTTCTCATAGGACTAGGTATCACTCTTTTCTGCTTCTCTCTTTTGACATTCACTTTACAAGTACCTTTCTTCTTCTGAACCTTTAAAAATTTTTTAGCAAGAGGCGATTCCTTTGTGGATGACCTCCTCCCTCTTGCTCTCTCTGCCCAAGAAGATGAACTTTCTGAGCTGAATTTGTATGCGCAGTCATCTCAAAGTCGGTTCCCCTTTTTTTCCCCTGCCCCTCCTGGCTCTCTGAAATCCCATTTTCCAGTCTCCTTTCTTCGGAAAATGAAGACCCTGTGAATTAATTGTTGCCCTTTTGAGGCAAAACAACTACAATCCGCATATCCTGTTTTTCTCCCTTAATCTCCAAGTTGTCAGTTACGGTTCTGTTCCTCTCTCCCCTGAGTACGAGATTCGTTTTCTCTTAGACAGTACCCTTTGGACCAGTTAAGTTAATCTTCTAACTCTCTCTCCCCGTTTCTTGCTGCAGGGTACTTGATCCCCCCTCTTGGGAGGGTTTCCCCCCCCCTGTACTGTTTTTTTGAAAATCCGCGAATCGCCCATTTTCGTCCTCTCGCCCTATTCCCCCCCCCCTTCCCCCTCCTCGATACAGGAATCGACTTTTTCTTGTGTGCTTTTTTCCCCCTTTTTTCTTTACCCTTTTCATTTCCCGGGATCCCAGTGTTTTGTCCCTTTGAATGCCCATAGTAAATTTCCTGTTTTCGCGCACCCAATCACCGTCTCGATTCCTTTTTTTGCCCCCCTCGGACATTCTTGTTCTACCGGAAATTGGCTTCCTGTTTTGAAGAGCTTTATTTCCACTTTTTTCTCCGCCAATACTTCTTCGGTCCCGACGCTTTTCGGCTCGAGGATTCGAGTTCTTTGGCTGTCCCTTTTTTAATGTCTCCTCCTTTTCGGCGCAGGCGCCTCGTCTCCACCTTCCCCGTCCAGAACCTAGTTAGACTTTGAAAACCTCTGCCGTGGGGGTGTGATTTTATGTTTTTCCCTGATCTTGTTCCCTCTCTTATGATTTCTTGAACAATCTTCCCCTTAGATTCGGGAGTGGTTACGCATCTTCGTACTGAAGCTCTAAGTCAAGATATACTTTCTTACACATACCGCGACTGATTGTTGAGTTCCTTTGTCGTTCCCTGTCTTGTACGACTTGGCTTCCACTCCCCAAATTCCCTTCATTGACAATTGCTCGAGCGATATGGGGATTTTCCGCTTTCGAGCCATCAGGACACTTGCGGTCAACTTCGGATTCTGTCCTCTACCAGAGTAAGCATTTCGTGCGCGTTCTTTCTGCGTAAAGCTTTTTTTTCGCCTTTTCTTTTATTAATTTCTATCGCGTTTTCTTCCACGATCTTTTTTCACCACGCCCCATGTTATTTATTATCTTTGGAAATAAACACGAAGGCGCTCCAGCGCAACCCTTTTCAGTGGCCCGGCTAGGATTTTTTTTTCCGCCTCGCACGCCGTCCTTTTTGTCATCTCATTCCCGATAGGCAGGCGTTTCTCGTCCTCTCCCTGGATCCAGGCGTTATATATTTCAGGTCTCCTCTCCTCGTGCAATAGGTTTCTTCCGGGTTAGGCACACAACCTGTTAATGCGGACGTGACGGACTCCATAGGCTACCTTGGTATAACGTTTCTCGCCGACGTTCCTCTAGGTGAACTGATTGTCTATTTTGGGATCGTGAACGCTTTTATTCCTAGATCGTCTGTTTTTTTTTTCCCCTCCGAGTTTTATGAGGCCATGCGCGCATTCCATTTTTTTCGCCCTCCGGAGAGTCTATTTCGTCGGTTACCGCTGAGCGAATCTTTTCCAAGGCATTTTCCCGGCACCTTCCAGGTCTGGTAGTTCCTAGCACGATTCTCCTTTCTCCCAACAAGCGTCTCCCTTTCCTCGAAAAGTGAGTATTTAAGCATTCGACCGAAGATTTATTGGGCGAGAACCCCTTCCCGTGGGACTCTTCCCGCGCTTCCTTTCTTTTTTTTGGCCTGTTTTTGAGCGTTTCCTTGTTCCATCCGATGCCCTCTCTACCGTCGTTTTCCCCCCCCCCATCCGACACGGAGTGTTTTTAGGACTTCGAGAACGTCTTCCTTACCCGATTTTTTTTTTCCACGGTATTCATATATGAGGTTATCCGCTGTCCCCTTTTCTTCGTCGCAATCTCACGAAGTCTTTTTAGTGCTTGCGTTTAAGTTTCGGTTTTCACTTCTCATCTTTTCTGGCACACGTCCCCAGTCCAGGTCTTTTGTCTGGTGACTGCCCTCTTCCCGTTCGAGCATCTCCCCCCGAGAGGCGATATCATCCCTGGCCCTACGCATCGACACAATTCTCGAGCGTTCCCCCGATGTCCGCAAGATTGAGAACCTTTTAAATCGCCTATCGAAGTTCGTTGTTTGGTGGGTTGCCCCCCTGATCGCTCTCTTTTCCCGTTTTTTTTTTATATCCTTCTTTGCAGTGGATCCAACCATACTTCAAAAGGTTTTGAATTTTTTCTCCGAGTATGCCCCGTTGTTTTCAATTTGTTTAGCCGTGTGAGTCTCCGTCATAAGGATGATACTACCCGCGAGACTTCCCCTTTTTATCCTTTTCAAGGACCCTTCTCTTCTCGGATTAGACCGAGCATATTCTTTCACCATTTTCCGAAACTTGCTCTTTTCTTTTTGACTCCCTAGGACGCGCTTTTCGAACTGGATTCTCTACGCCGAGAAGAGTTGTTTCTCTTTCATTACCTCCTTCCTCTACCGTCAGCTCGGGTTCTTCACGTCCAGCCTTGTTCTGTAGTAGTCCTGAGATAGGAGGGTTCCCATAAAGACTGTCCCTCATTCGTCTGCCACTCGCTGCTGAGCCCCTTTTTTTCCCCCCCTGTTTTCCAAAGTCGAAGTCATTTTCTCATGGGGCTACTCGTCCCGGAGGGGATGGAATTTCTTCCGTTTTTGCGAGGGCTTCTGTAGGCGTATCCTCTTTCCGCATGCGCCGGCGGCACGTTCATTCCAATTTCCCCTTTTGTCGCTTCGTTTTAGCGTTGGCACCGGGATCTTCTCTAATCAAACTCTTTTCCCCCCTACTTTCTTGGCCGGCGGCTTTCGGCTTTCCGCTCTAAAGCTTGAAAAAGGCCTCGCGTCACCCCCCCCCACACTCGCAGGACCCGTGTTCCCCCCTATCCGTCCCCGGAAGCTGGGCTCTTGTCACTCGCGGACTTCGGGCTTAAGCCCTTCCCCCTTTGGGGATCCACCCAGCGTGGTAATTTCCCCCTTCCTCCCAGGACTCGAATTTTCGAGTCTCTCGCTTTTTCCCCCGAGCTCTCTCTACCCTGGCCAGTTGCAGACTTTTAAGGTACGTGAGGTGCAAGCACGCCTGGCTGAGCGCCTTGAGGTGTCACGTTCAAGTTCCGGGTAATTCTTATTCGGGCGTCCCTCTGTGCGCGTCTTGCGACATCAGGTGCTTGGTTAGTTCGACCAAACGCTCGCTCTCTGTCATCGCATAGCTTACGTCCAGTTTGAACAGTCATCACTGCCTTTTGAACTGCCCCCCGTTGATTCTGGGAATGATGGATTCGATACGCCGTCCCCGCTCATGCTTCCTTTCGAAAAGCCCCGCTCACGTCTTAAGACATCGAGAAATCCCTGAGTTTTTCCGTCTGACGATTTTCTCCAGAAAGTACATTTTCCTTATGTCGTTCCTCCTTTCCAATTCGGAACGCCTCCGCCATCTCGCTTTTTTCCGCACCTTGTGCGAAATGTGCTGACCTCGCCCCAGCCAGAGAGTTTCGAACTATCATTCACTTTCTGTTATGTTTTATTGTTCCTTCAAAGGTTTCCTGGAGTCGGTCTGAAGTAACCCCCGCCCCCCTGAAGCTAAGGGGCCATCGACTCTTCTCGCATATTCTGAGGCCCCTCAAAAACCCCCCCCCCCCCAACCAGTTATCCCGGGACGCTAGACTGAAAGGTTTTTCCGACTTTTAATACTCGAAAGCCTCGTCATGCGCTTTTTTTTTTCATCGTGCTTTGTACAGTACCTTCCCCCCCATAATGCCTCGCGCTCGCTCGCTTAAGTGTCTGGTCCCCCAATCCTAGGGTTAGGTTCAAGCACCCCCCTGGGGGTTTCTCCGCAATCCTTCCCCCCTGCCTTCGATGCGTATCGACATGGTCTTCCTGGCATGCACCCTGCCCTTTCCCCTTCCGCTTTGATTCCTCCCCCCTCCTCCGTGTGTTTTTTTTCCCTCGCCAATATTTTGTCAGCTTCCCCGGTATTTTTTCCCCACAGATCATGCCGGGTTTTCTTCGGAATGAACTTGCGGATGGGCTTTCATTCTTTTTCCAGAGCTACGCGTCCCTTCTTTCGTTTATTTTGTGAGGAAGCTCCCCCATAGGAGTACCCTGGGCCTTTTCGAAGCTCGCTTCCAGCCTGTTTGTGAGTCTCTCTAATTTTTACTTAGACTTTCTGCGGCGCGGATCGCTCTCCCCCCCTCTCCTTCGACGTTTGGCTCGTATTGAGACCCCTTCTCTGGAATTGGACGTCCGGTATACTGTGGTTTTCCCAAGACCAGTGCCTCATACCCTCATGATTTTTTTTCCTTTCCCTGTTACATACATTGTTTTCCTTCTTTTTATAGTTGAAATTCTCTTCTCCACCCCTATCCTTTTCATCAATCGAGCGGAGGCCAGCCATACGCGCCCTGTGGAGGCGGTCATGGAGACCCCTCTTTGGCTCCCCTTTCGGCGGCAACTCCAAAATTCTCTTCTCCTTTGACATTTTCAGTCTTTGCCCCATGGGCAGTACCTCTTAGGCCACAC
>Ga0179593_1425753_pt1 | contig 15098 bp, 11 predicted proteins | sample CZODoug2_1_08_16_FD_185931 | JGI IMG/M metagenome (GOLD analysis project Ga0179593, IMG submission 185931) | Vadose zone soil fungal communities from Angelo Coast Range Reserve, California, USA - CZODoug2_1_08_16fungal (PacBio error correction) | ecosystem: Environmental > Terrestrial > Soil >... | reverse complement strand
TCTAACCGGTTTTCACGCGTTTACCCCTTCTTGGGTGTTTACTTTGTAGTAATTTTTTGTTTCAGACCCCCCCGCACTCCGCCTTTCTCTTGTCTCCGTTTTAAATCCCTTAGATGGTGCCCAGTCATCGCTTCTGCGATATCATAGTTGGCTCGTTCTTTCTTCTTTCCATTTTGCTCCTTTTTTCTTCTTCTGCAATTGTGCCTGACCGGGCCTTCCCCCCCCTCCTGCTAGGGCTGTTTCTTCTCCTCTGTCACTTGAAAGGACCTGTTTCAGGGCGCCAGGTTTTCAGGGATAAACAGACCTTTTTCTTCCTCCTAGTTTTGACGCTAATAGTTCGCGCCTTTCGTGTTTTTCTGCGCTTTCCCATTTCAGCACAATCTTAGACGTCTCAGATAGTTTTAGAGTCTTTCCCCCCTCTACGTTCATATGCCCTCCAAATTTACCGCCCAGTGACTTCTTCTCATGGAAAGTCCTCGTAAATTCCTGGACAATGCCCTTTACGGCCTATTTGTGCTTTTTTCTTGGACCGCATCTTGTCTGTTTTTTCAGTCGATCTGGACCTTTTGATAGCTTGCTTCATTTTTTCTTTTCTACATTCTTGGTGCCCCGTAAAGTTCCCCAAGCCATTCCCTCCAGCGGTGTGCTCCCCGTCTTGATTCCCCTCTTTTCCCTTTTTTTTTTTTTTTTTTCTTTTTTTACCCTGACTCTTAGTCACTGGCTTTACCCCTTTCTTCACAACTTTTACCTCTTTTTCTTGTTTATTAGGCGAGACCTTTCCACTTCTTTCCCCCTTTCGTTTTTGGCCCCCCCCTTTTCGGTTTTGGAGCCCCCCCCTCGTTTGTCCCCCGGAATTATTTTTTCGACGTAACACCTTTTTTGACTTCCTATCGCAAGTCGGTTTTGGATTTCTTCTTCTTTTTTTTATTGTTATTTCTTGACCTATTTTAGCCGTAATCTTTTCCCTCCGCCCAATCGTTTTCCTCGTTTTATTCGAAAGATTGATTTTGAGAATCATGTACCAGGAAGGGGTCCCTTCCGCAACGAGCTACCGCTAGATGGGAAAGACCCCTGGTGCCCCTTTTCTTTTCATCTACCATCAGGTGCCGCCAGATGAATCTTTTTTTATCAAACCTGGAGAGGCTTCAATCGATGTCTTTTGCTTGGACCGATATGACCCCTCTGAAGTTTTTGTATGGTCCTTTCGTTCCCAGAGCAAGCCCGCAAACCCCTGTCCCTCTTTTAAACCGACTTCAACAAAAACCAGTCTTCCCCTCGTGAGGTGCGCACTCGGAGTTTGGCACGAACGTCTAAGCGGCAAGTAACATATTAGCCCTTTGTGCCAAATTGAAGCCTTCCCTTAGCCACCCCTGTCCTGCAGGTCACTTTCAACCTCATTTTCCCAGCCCTCTTTTTTGGTCTTTTTGCTTAACCTGTTCTATCCAAGAACCTCCAAGCCACCCACCACCCTCAGGTGTGTTGTTCTTTACCTCCCCAACCCCTTTTGCAGTTTTTTTTTCCGATCTTTTCTTGAGTGTCGTCCATTGATTTCTCAGCCTGTCGGCGCTTTTGACGTCTTTTTTTCAAATATCTTTTTTCATGAACCCGTTACTTTTGCGTCCTGTCCCCTTCTAACCTTTTTTCAACACGTTCGCTACCACTTTTCTTCTTCTAAACCCCTTCTCAGCCCCTACTCGCCTCCTCCTCCGGTGTCTTATATCTCTTCTTTCCCTTCCCTACTACTGGTTTCTTCAAGGATCCTCATATTTCTCTGTTCTTCCGAAACGGCGTCTCGCGAACACGGCCAATGGTTTCTTCTCACTTTTGTTTTTCACCCCCCCCTCTTTCTTGTCAAATTTTTTTTGACTTGTCTCCTGCAGGCTATCTTCTTGTGAGGTTCTATCAAAATCTTTCCCCCCCCACAAGGCTATCCAATTATTGCGCCCCTCTTCCCAACGTTACTTCCCTCTATGTCACCACCCCCACCCCTGCCTGGTTTCACCCTTCTGATACCACCACCAACAAAGTCTTTGTGTTCGGGGGAGTTCTTTGATTGGGGAACTTTTTATCCCCTCGCACCCCGAGGCTGATGGGCATGTCGTGTTGTTATTCTCCTGTAGATCTTCCAGTGGAAAACTGAAGAAGGATTTCACGATTTCGTCCCCCCCCACCGTGATTACTCTCTATGGTTTTTGGTTAAGTACGTCTTTCCCTCTACTGACAGATAGGTCCTGCAGACCAAGAATCAATCACGGGTTTTTTTAGGAGCTTCGGTTTTGACTGGGTTTTATTACTACGGGGCCGTGGAACTCACGTCCCTGCATGCCGGGGGGGCCCGCCCCCGGCCAAGCAAAGCCCCTACCGGTAACCGTCTCGGTGTGTCTATCTTCCATACGCGTTACGCTTTCCCTGGTCCTGTGATCTTATAGCCCCACGCTACAAGATTCTTAACACCTTTTGCGGTAGGTAGCGGGGTCTATGTTCTCTTTTCCCTGCTTCCAGATGATCGCTCCGCATTACCGTTTCCTTCCGTTTTGACGTACGATTTTTTCCGCCGTCCCAAACGTACATCCCTCAAGCTTTTCCCTATCTGACCCGTATTAAACTTCTCTTTTTGCTTTCTTCTTCCTCTTACACCCCTCTTTTCTGTGGGGCTTCATTTTTTTTAGCCCTGTCCGTTTGGAAAATTTTGCAACGCCCGGTGTTCCCGGGGTAGCATACTACTCAGCTTTTCATCCCCTCTTTGATTGATTGTTGATCCACGTGCGCGCAGCCCCTTCTTAGTGACTTCACCGCTTGCTTCCTATTTCCCTTTTACCCCCGGCTTGGATTCATAGCTGGGGTAATTGTCTTCTTCCCCCCAAATACTTTTCTTTGCTTCAGGACCTGTGCCATACCCCCTCTCCCTGACATAGCGACCCCCCATCACCAATGGGCAGCGAAAGCTCCCCACCGGCCTTAACTTTCCACTTTCCTCTTCTTTTTTTTTTTTTGACTCTTTTACTGCTTGTGACGCACGAAGGTGCTTTGGAGGCGTTTTGCTCAGACGCGACGTCTTATTTCCTTGCCGAGATATACCTCCACTTCTTCTATTTATTTCATAGTTGCATCGCAAGTTTCAGCGTCGGCCTTTGACGGTTATTTGCCTAGAGCGAGATTCTTTAGCGTCATGTTATTTTTTCCCCCGTTTCCTGCGACCTCCTTACAGTGGTGCCGTAATTTAATCCCTCTTGTTCGATTTGGATTTAACCCATTCTTCTCCTGATTCACCTTCTTCCCTTAACAATCTCTATAAAGTAGCCCCACATGATCTCGAGCTTCCAAACAATCGATGGCTTGCCGTGAAGTCTCTTGACTTTCTCAGCGTTTCCCTGGCGGCTGGGTTTAAACCCCCCCCCCCGGCCTACAACAGCATACGGTTTTTGATTCCCTCTTTACTCCACGGACACCCCCTCTTCTTTCCATCCCTAAGTGTTTGTTTATGATGGTTCGGTTTTTTTCCCGTGGGCTAAAACCGTGTGGGGTTCCGTTGTAGTTGGGTTTTTTTTAGAACCCAACGCCCTCCTTGTCTTTCTTCAAGTCATAGTTTTTGGTTATTCTTCGATCGACACTTTTGATTATATCCTTGTGATTTTCTGGCTGTTTCTGGGTTTTTTCGATCCCTTTATTCGCCAATTTTTTTTTGTTTCCTGCATCTTTCGGGCTAGGTCTGGTGGAGTTTTCCCACGCTTTCAAGCTTTCCGGAGGTTCGCAGGACATGTTTTTCTTCCCCCCATCATTTCTTTGGAATGACCGTCTTTAAGAATCCGCTTCTCCCCTTCTAAGAGCGGTATTCTTTTCTTGTCACCTTCCGTTGCCTGGGACGCTTGATCCTTCAGAAATTAGAGGAAGCCTTATATAGTTTCCTTATCCCTCCCCCTCTCCTTTAGTATGGCATCCCCCTCCCAGCACAGTTCTTTCCTCTTCAACCCCGTTCCCACACCCCTGCCCACGCTTTCGAGGTTGTGACCTGTCTCTTTACCCCTGGATGGGGTTCTCTTTTGCCTATTAACACCCCCCTTTTAATTTCCACGCGGAGCCTTAGCTTTCCCATACGCCGTCTCTTTTTTTAACACGTTGTCCAGAGCCAATGGTTTCTCTCTAGTATCTTCTTTCGTGAAGCGTATTAATGATGAAGAACACATTTGCTCCCCTTTTACCATCCCTTTTCTTTGCTTGCACTCTAGTTTGATCCCCTTCCTCCACCCACCTTGCGTTGCCAACCAATGCTTATCAGTTTCCCTGGATCCCCACGCTTTTTAACTTTTTCTTTTCCCGGTAATCCGACGTAACCCCCTTTTTTGAACGTTCACCTAAGTTCCCGGGGAGGTTGGGCCGCTCTACCATCAACGCCCCTATCGGAAGTCACCTCTTGAGCTTTTGAACGTCGAGTCTTCTGTGCGAGCTTCCGCTACCGAAGTCATTCTTCTTACCGACCCGTCTTGTTTGGGGCAACTTTCAGTTTGTGCCGTGGTTTCTTCAATCTTTGTCCCCGTCGCCTCTGTTTCGGCGCTCCCCCCCTTCCTGTTTCTCAAAACTCCCTTTGAGCTGCGTTGCTGCTGAACCCGCTGCGTTGATCTTAAGTTTTTCCATTACGGAATTCCCGGCCTTTTTCCACCCAGTTCCGTTTAACTTCGTTCCGTTCTTGCTGCCTTGATTCGTCCCCTTTACATATGGTCTCCAATTAAATCCAGATACTTGGTTGTTCCTCAAGCTGTCCGCTCTTTTCCCCCTTTGTAGTGACCCCCGTGCCCTGCCATGCTTTTGGCTACTCCCTTTTACCCCGACGCCAAGCACTCCGCAAACCGTCCCTTGCTTGTTGGTCTCCTACATTTTTTCCCCTGCAGTACACTTTTGTTTTTTTCCCTGATTGTTGCGTTGTCTACAGCTTTTGCTTCGTGTTGTCGTCAGCCCCCCTTTTTTTTTTTTCAGTTCCTGATTTTCTCCTGACAGTTCCTTTTTCTGTAAGCGTTGGTGTGATTCCACCGGTTTCAACACCTTCGCCCCCTGTGACTTTTTTTTCCACCCATACTTTGGACGCAGAGATTCTCCTGGTTATATTCTCCCCCTAGTGTCGTTTTTGCGAGTTTCTACACCCGAGTCCCGGTGGGCTCTTTTTCCGTCATTTGTGCCTAGTTCCCTTTTGTGCGACGGTGGTTTTTCTCACCCAAGCCGCCCCCCTCTTGAAAGGGGATGAGGAGTACTTAGCTTTTTACTGGCCCCTCCACCACGTCCCTCTTTTCATAACCACCCCCCCTCTTCCCTTGTCTTCCCTTATTGAGTCCGCCCTTGCAAGCCCTTCGTCCCTCCCCAAACTTGCGACACTTGTTTTCTAACCCCCCCCACAAAGGCGCGGGGGTGGGTGTTTCTTGGCTGTCGGGGGTTCTTTGGACGACCCACCAATTGCTTGTTTCCTGCGGTTTTTCGCCTCTCCACTCTTGTCCACCTGCTTGCTTGCGTACAATATCACCCAAGTTAGCCTGGATGCGACAGTCCCTTGTACTCAGCTTCTTCGTCTGCCTTATCCCCCCCAAAAGACTCGGTTTTGTTCTGCTTTGCCGCCTGTGTTTGGTGTTCCTGACCTCCGGGTCCCCACTTGTTGCGTCAGAAGAGCAGGTTTTCCCCAGAAAGGAAAAGCATCCAGCCTCAATGTGTAAGCCCCGGGTTCTCGGGTGGTTCGCTGAATGAAATCCGCCTTTTCGTGGACAGCGGCTTAGACCAAACCTGACGCAACCCATACCTTTCCATTCACCCCCTCCACTCCTCCCCTAACTGCCGTTCATCTTCCCCCTTATGACCATTGGGCAGGCCGTTAGATCGTGATTTGCTTCGATGTTAATCTTTGCACCGTGATCTCACTTTCTCCTAGTTTTGTTAGTCGTGTTTGAAGGATTTGTACTCGCTGCAACTAATCCCTCCCGCCTTACCTTCCACGTACTAAAAAGGTGTTCGTCTTGCTTACCCGTATCCACTTTGCACTTTTGATTTACGCCTGTTGCCGGAAACTTTTTTGCCCCCTCCCAGGTTCTCCTTTTGAGTCTGAACGTCTCTCGCGTGACGCTCTCGGATTTTGAGTACATTGGTGAACTCCACCGGTCTTGTTGACACGATCATTGTCCTAGACTTCCTCTCCCCCCGATTTTTCACCCTCTTCCTCCCCACCGCTCTTGTCACACGATTTCCCCATTTACGACCCCCTTTCTTCCTACGTGCTCTCCTGCCGTTCAGCGCTGCCCCCCTTCCTGCCCCTCTCCCTTGGAACCAAAATACCCACTGCTTCCATCGACGCTTACTCTTTCCGGAGCTTTCCCAATTTCCCCGTTCTTTGAACCCGCTTGTTTTTTACGCTTTTTTCTATAGTGCTTCGCTGCGGTGTAGGCTGTTTGCTGTTCCTATGACGAGCTCTTGGTTGGTATCCTTTCCCTCTCCGTGACTTCCATCAGAGTTCTTTATTCATTAGCTGGTTAAAGATTCGGACGCCTTTCCTTTCCCATTCGAGTTTCAGATCGCCTTTCCTTCAGTTTTTTCCCCCTCCTCGTACAGTGGTACGCGTATATTATCCTCCCCCCGAGAACTCTCTCTAGGTTCTTTCCGTGCCCCCCCCTCTCCTGACTCACTTCCACATACAGGGACATTACCCCACTTTTACAGTTTAGTCAAACGCCGGAATCGCGACCCCCTTGCTTTATTCTTTTTCGCAGTTCGTGTCCTATACAGCGCTCTGGTGTTTGGGGGTCCCCAGGACTACAAAGTACCACCATACTTTTTTCCTCCCGTGTTTTCCCCCACCTTGCTCACCCCTTCTCCTCTCGTCTCCTAACGTTTTTGTTGTTTCTCTTTTTTTTGTGCCTGGTTTTCCTTTTATTCCAAACGCTGGGGATAAGTTTCCTGTATTTTTGGTTCGCCCCCCACGACCTTTTCTCTCTGTATACTTTCCCCCATCCTCCGGGCCTATGGTTTTTTTTTCGCAGCCATCGTTTGATCAGTTCTTGGTTTCATAGTTCATGTTTTCTCGCAATGTCCGGCACTGACCTCTTGTCTATATGGGCTTTGGGCGAGTCCTTGCAGACCTGTTTTCGAGTTGGACCTTTTTTTTTTAAACTCGTCTTCTTTCCTGTTGCCAGACTTTTTTTCGCCGCGTCGACGTCGCTCTTCTCCTCTTGTCAAACGTCCTTTTCCTTCTCAATTTCAGCAATTTGAAGTGTCCCTACGTTCGGCCATTCCTCTCCCCTCTGAGGCCAGAGGCATACGGAATCCACTACATATCATTGACGTCGTCCAACCAGCTTGGTCAACCCGTCTTCGCCGGATTTTATTTGTCTATGCGGACCCTCCATGGATGGTTCAGGGCTATCCCCTCAGAACATTAGCTTCTCCTTTCGGCCCTACTTTTTTTCCCGTCAATGTCCATGAAACCTCTTTTTTCCTTATTCTTTTTAGTGACTTGCTTTTTACCGGTTTCTCTCCCAAATGGTATTTAACCTTTCTGGTTTTTACTTCCTCATAGTCCCAATTTCGTTTTCCCAACAGGGTTCGGCACCTTTTGCCAACGAGTTGAGCCCTTTCCTTTCCCCTACCCCCGCCAACCACCTTGGTTTTCTACGTATACTGCTCTTTTATGTAGTTTGCTTTTTCACCTATAGCCATCTCCTTTTGCATCCTGACGACGCCCTTCCCCTCCGGAAACTGATCTTTGGCGAACTTTTCACTGCGACTTCCGGACCCATTTTACCTTTCACCTCCACCAGATGTTTTACTTTCCCTGGTTTTAGTTGGTCAATTCATAGTTCTCGTTTTCCCTTTCGGATGCGCTGATCCACCCCTATTCTGTTTATTTCCGCCACAGTGATTCTTTCGGGTTGTCCTTTTCTGCACCTCTGCAGTGGATTCTGGCCTCGTTAGATCCGTAAATTCCCCCCCCAGACCCCCTTTTCAAATCCTCCCAACCGATTCTGCGGCTCCATCTTGGGGAACTACCTTCTTTTGTGAGCACTCCCATATTATCCACTGGTGTGGACTCCCTTCTTGTCGCTCATTGTTTCCTTGCCGTACACCCGTATTTGTGGCCGTCGCCTTCCCCGACCCCCGACACTCCACCAGTACCCCCCAAGCCGGTTGTTGTTTATCCCAGTTCCAAATTGGTTGGTGTACTCGCGATTGAGTTTCCAGAAGTTGGCGTTCGCATCTTGTGAGATTCCTCCTCTTCTTGCGTACCCAATTATCTTGTTGTTGATCTCTAGCGCTTCTATTTTCTACACTACCCTCCACCGTACTCCACCACTGGGACTAGTCCTGCTTTCAACCCCCCCCCCCCCCCCCCCCCCCCCCCCCCCCCCCCCCTATTGCGAGAAGCTCTCCTTTGCTCCTAGTCATCTTTTCCGTTGTTTTGGTGCTATTTGATAACCTGGATCTTTCAATCTCGGCTCTCCCCATTATTGGTCCGAACTAATCCCCCGTGGTTTTTTCGTCCTGGTTGTTTGCACAACAAGCTTTTTCTTTTTATGGCTCTGCAGGGCTTACCGTAGGTTTAGGACGCCTTAATTTAACCCCACACTCGGGCTTTGTAGCGCTGTTGAACTCCTGCTCGTTCCCACGTACACCACCAACCGTGTCTGGGTTTATGATTCGCCTAGTCCAAACAAACCATTTTTCTCTTGTTTTTTGATTTTACGTTGCCTCCTTTTGTCAAATATTTTATTCAGCCCCCAAACTAGCGGCTTCGGGTTTCCCGATTGAAATTCATTTCCTTTTTGAAAAATGCCATGTCCTTTCGTCCATTTAGTCCACCCTTTGGTTATTACTTTCTGGCCTCCAGCGTCTCTTACTTTCTTTTTTCTTCAATAACCCTTTTTAGACTTTTCAGGGTTTTCGGCTTTTTCTGTTTTCGCTATTTTCCTTTTTAACTCCCTGATACAGGTCGCGGGTTCAGCACTGCCTAACCTGCCCGCTATGTTCCCCCTCTCCTGGTGGGTTCATAACCTTTCTCTACTTGGCCCCCTGCTTTCTTATATAGACAACCCGCAACCGGCTGTCCAAGGTGGTAGTTATTTATCGCTCCTCTTATAGCTTCTCTGTCACAATCTCCTTAACAGATTGCGCTCTTTTGCCTTTTCTCTTTTGTCCGATGCCTTTTTCCTCTTCGTACCCTACATTCCCTGATTCCTTGCCCTCGACCGTTTTTCCGGTGCGAGTTCTCATTCGTTTAAGACTGGGGCTGTTTCCGGTTCCCCATGTGGGGCAATCCCATTTTGTCCGGTTGATGTCCCTTATAGCTCTCCAGCGGATTTTCGTGTCACCTGTTTTGGGCGTCAGCACTCCCTACCGATAATCCCCTTTACTTACCTTATTGTAAATATGGAACATTGCCTTTTCTCCCACGCTTTTTTCTTCTTTGCGCCTGATCCTGCCACCGAGTACCCTGTTTTTCCTTCTAACTCCCCTTTCCAACCCCCCCCTTCCAACACTTCGGTACTTTGCGAAAGATTTTCCCACTCGGTTCCCCCTCATTGTTAGTTTTTGCCGTAGAACGGTATGTTCGTGTGAGGTTCTTTTCCTCTTCTTGACTTTGGACGTTCACCGTCTTTCTATCATATTCTTCAGCGCCTTGATGCCTGAGTTAAGGCCGGGCACCTTTTTGTCCTTTCCCTGTTCTTTGAATTTCATTCTGTACCGATCGATTTCTGCTAATCCTTTTTTTACCGATTTTCCAGCAGTTGGGGTTGTTCCTACTCACTCCCGCCCGCATAGACGCGTGCCTTTCGGCAGTATTGTGCCCTTTATTGACCAATATCTTCCAGACCACCACTCTTCCCCCTTCCCCGTCGCCAAAGATTGCCCTTTATTTCCTCACAATCACTTGCGCCCGTCGACTTCGTCTTCCTATTTACCTTTTAAATGTTTGGATTCTTTGGGTTTCCCTGCCCGTCTCCTTTGCCCCACTCTGTTTGTGACCGCGTGGCATCACCGTTCCCCTCTCCAATGTTCTTGTGAGCTTTGGTTTTCCCGGTGTTGGTTCTCAATAACCGTCTTTTGTCCCTGTGTATTTTTTTTTCTCAAACATCACTATCCCGTTAATAGTTATTCTGTAGTTTTGTGATCGTTTGAGCGCCTATTTCTGGCTCTTTTATTGCTTTTTTTTTCATTTTTGCTTCGTCCTCTTTTTACTCGCCATTTTCCCTGACGCTCCTCTCCTTCGGGCGGGAGCTGGCTGCGTGATCCCAGATTTTCAGGCGGGCCTGGGACACTTTGGTCCCCCATTCTTCGCTATCCTGATACTTTTTTCCTCATCCTCTCTTCTCTGCGTCTTTTTTCGTGTAGCGTCGAATGGGCCCCCACTTGCCTACTTTTTTTTTTTCATCGAAATTTCTCTTGCCTACTGAGATGATGCGCAACCATCTTTAATAAGGACAAAACGCCCCCTCTCCACTTCCCGACACGTCGCTTACGTACCTGAGTCAAAGCGTTTGTATTATTATGCGACGAGTCTCTTTCTGCTTTCCCTCCATGGATTTGTCCATTGCTACCTCTATCCTGGCAGCTGGCAGTAATTTGCATAAGCCTTTTGTTTTTCAACCCGTCCCCCCTCCTTCTCTTGTACCTTCATACTTTTTTTTAACGATCTTGATAATTCATCACTTGAGCCGAACACTTTTTTGCCCCCGGACCCCCCTCTTTGCCTCTGCCCCTCTCCTTTCTCACTATAAAAGTTTCAACCAATGGCGTTTTTAAAATTCTTCCTTAAGAGCCACTTTCTCCCGTAGTTCACATTACTTTGTCTCCTACGTCACCCCCTTTTCGTACTTTAATCTCCATCTTTATGGCCTCTTGGTGAAGATCACATCGTTCGATTACCCGACTCATCGTGTACATAGTGCAGACACAGACAGACCATTGTCCCGCATTCCTCTGACCCGCCCCCCCCCCCTCCTCCCCAACCCCCCCCCCCCCCCCCCCCCCCCACCCCCAACCCCCCCCTCGAATGACTGCTCCTGAACAGTTCAGCAGGACTATTGTTACAGATTTTTTTGTGCTTACGTGGTATGGCTCATCTACATTTGAACCACAAAGACGGTTCAGCTCTTTTATCCACCACTGAGCTGTCGAATTTTTGGAGTTTTGCTTTCTGATCAATAGACTGTGTTGCCTTCGCTTTCCCCTTCCCTTAATCCTCACATCCTGCCACCGACACACCGGTCTGTCTTTCTGCGCCACGAGGGGTTGCCTAATCGATTATCCCCTCCCCACTCTTCCAACCCAGTATCACTTGGGTTTGTTACGACATATCGTCAGTTCCAGTTCAGCTTATATGAGGGAACGTGCAGAGTCCCTGCGTCTGTGGTTTTTTGCGTTCTCCATGCCTACTCCCCCGACACTAACCATTGTTTGTTGGTAGTCTACTACCTGGCAGCTTTTTTTTTGACCTCTCTTTTGTTTGTACGAATTTCTTTCTCTTTCTGAACTTTGCCTTGGAGAGCGCCTGCTGTTTTTCCGCTTCCCTTTTGGTTTAATGAACCTTCTCTCTCCCTTGACGCATTCCTTTAGGTATGGTGCCCCCCCCATTCTCCCACCACTTTCCGTAGTTTTAGTCGAAAAATACTGCTCCCCCTAAGCTTTCATCTTCGACCAATTCTATTTTAATAACAGGAATTTGGGGTCCCCTTTGGGGCCTCTCTTCCCCCCGGCCCTTTCCCATATTCGGTTCTTCCGTTCTGGTTCTATCCTCCTTCCTGCCGGTGTTTGGTTTTTTTTCTTGTTGCAAAACAGACAAAAAGTTGTCCCTTTCTTCCTCAGGTTTCTCTCATAGTATTTTTTTTGGCCTTGACACAGATTACATCAATAAACACCGAGGAGTTCAGTTAGCTAACGCTCCCTTTACATTCCCCCTCTGCCCCCACCAACACAACCAACAGTTTACTTTTTTGAAACTTGATGACACCCCCCCACAATTTCTGGTTTTATTGTGGCGTTTGGGTCGTTTCACCCTTGGGTTTCTCTTGTTCCCGCCAACTTTCATGTATGCAGGTTGTCACTGGCCTCGACCTTCTTTAACAATTCCCTTACGGTGGACACATTTTCGTACCAAAAGCCCTCCTGTTTGGAAGTACTTTTCACGATTTGCCCCCCTAACTCTGGCGCAATCCACGACCGTCTATTTTTTTTTCTATTTGCGTCCCATCGTCTTGGGCTTTTTGACGTGTCGGTGGCAATACTCCCTCATCCAGTCTCCTTATTTGGGGCCATCCCCGTCTCCTCAAGTTTCATGTCCCTCCATTTCGGTTTTCAGAAACTATAATTTCGGTACGGGCTCTGAGGAATCCCTACCCACGTCGCACACCGGTGTGTCCCCCCCCGTTTTGGTGGAGCTCGGTGCTTTTCCGCCAGACTTATGATTCTTCACTCTTCTCTCTCTTTCGACTATCGTCCCCTTGCTTTTTTTTCTTTCCGGCTTGCAGTTCACTTTGGAGGATCTGCATCATGCAATCCTTCCTTCTTTACCCTTTCCCCGGTTGTTACGTCGGCGTTACGATTCGTAATTCGGTTAATCTTGTGGTCTAAAATTATCTCTGCCACCGGACAAACATTTTGTCAAATCTGGGGAGTGGGAAGTTTTCTGTTACTCTCTCTTATCGTCCTAGCTGGATGTACAACTTGTTAAGACACTCCGTGTCTTTTGCGGATCAATTGATAAGATCCGTATACTTCGACCGCTCAGACCCTGGCTCTAATATCTGAAAAAATGCAGTTTTCCCACCACCACTCCTTCTCTATCTGTGCAGTCGACCTTTATTCAAGCGTGCCCCTCTCATTAACGTTATCCTAGCCAGTGGAAACCCCATCCATTATGCGGTCAGCGAAGATCTCACTCACTATCTACTAATTTTGTTGCACTGCTGGTGAAGGGACGTTAGTTTTCGAGGTCGTGGAGGCGTTGGAGGTTTCAGCTCTATTTTGGGATTACCTGCCTTACGTCCTCGCTGAGGAACGTTTTTTGATCTACTCCGGAGAACTGCCAGGTTGGCCGATCCCGTTCCCGTTTCCTTTCCTGATCGTGCCCCTCTTAGGCAGTATGCTATTGACCCTGTTCATGGTGACATCTGACAGGTTCGGCCTGTCCGATTCTCCTCTCCAGCCTACATCTATTTTCTTCTTTCCCAGTGCCCCTTCTCCAACGACTCCATGACATCCCCTCCACGCTCACCACACGCGCGCACTCCCCGAGCCCACTCTGGAATTCGGAGCAAAAACGCTCTTTTTTTTCATGCTTTCAGTCTCCTCCGACTATTATGACAGGAGGTTTTTCAAAATGCTCCATTGTTTTGGTCGAAAACACCCATTCCCTTCCAACGTACTCCCTCTGTTTTTGGCGACCGCTGGTTCTGACCCCACACATCTCTCATATTTCCTACCCTAAGTTTCTTTTTTTCTAGATGAGTTGTCCTGTGTTTCCAGCTTTCTTCCCACCACTTCGGGGTCCTTGTATTTTGGGGGTTCGCCACCCCACTAACTCCGTCGTTCTGCTGTTTAAGCTACGGTGATCTGCCTATCCCACATCGCTTTTTCTTTTAGATTCCTTCTTTTTCGTTCCTCTTGCGCGCGTGGTTTATGGGAGAGTTATGTTTTATCATTTTTTATGGGCGGCTTCTTTGGTTGTGCCGTTATGAGGATGATAGGACCGTCCCTTCCCGTCCTTTTCTAATGGCGATAAAAGGGGTAACAATCTAGTCCTTTTCCCTGTTGTGAAGCGCCAATTTAGCTCTACCGGGCAGTTCTCTCGACTCCTCTTTCCACCACGCTTCTCGTCCTTAGCAGTAACTCGGTCATGAACCGCTCCGCCTGTTGGCTTCCCCACCCCCCCGCTCCGGCACTGCGGTCACTCCAACTTACCCCACGCACATGGACGTTGCGATTACTGTCTCAGCGTAAACAAGGCCCTGTCACAAAGCAGGTACTTCGAGGTGGGGAGTGCTGGACCGCCTATGTGGATGGTGTTTTACTTCATAACTTTCGAACATGGTGATCGATGGCAGCTACTCTGCAAATCTCTTCTAGTAGTGGGGGCCCCGTTAAATCTTAGTCATCCTCGGTTTTTCCGATTTGTATACTCCCGTTTTCCCAATGGTGCCACACCCCTGTCTTCCACAACGGATTCCAATCCTCTGTCCGTTAATGGATCATCCCCCGTCCAACTTCGTTCCCAAACCCTGTTTCGTGTACGCTCTTCACCTGTGTTGATCTTGGACCCCCTGTAAGTCGTACTCGTAACCACAGGTTTTCGAATTTTGGTCACTCCGTGAAGTCGGGAGGGTTTAGTTTCCCCGTTCTTCGCCCCCATCGATTGTCATCCGGACTCTGCACTCGTCCCGTAGAACAGTACTTTTCTCTCCCATCTGTTTGAATCATTCAAGCGGGATCGCACCGCAGTTTAAGATAAGATGGGGAACCGTCGGGGTGCCTTCGTGGTCTAGAGGCTCCGGGCCCGATCTTTACTCTAATGAGTTTTTCCCCCCCCAGATTTACAGGTTTGGGTGATGATGGATTGTTTCGTTTCCCCCTGCCGCTTCCTTCAGTAGCCCCCTACGTAATACACAAGATTCCACCCCTCAGACAAATGGTCTTATTTCCGCTCCTCTATTTGGCATCCTCGATTATCGTTACATTCCATCCCATTATCTCACTGTGGTTTTAGTGTCCGCAGTCCAGTTCAGTCACATTGAATTGCAAGTGCCACGCATTGACCTTTGTTTTGGTCGCTTCTACACTTCCTCGCCTACACCCCCCCCCCAACCGAACCACTACTTTGTGGTTGGTGGTCTCTCTCTGGCAGTATTTTATTTCTGGTGTCCCTCTGTGTTCGAAGATGGCTCGTCTCACTGTTTTTTGCGATCTTCCGTTTATCTTCTCCCTATCTTTGTCGGTAAGGAACCCACTCTAACCTCTGCTCGCAGCGTCCTCTTTCAGTGTTTTGCTCCCTCTTTTTGTCACAACCAGTCGTCCAACACCTGGGCCTTTAGTTCGATAAAATTAATTCTCGCTCATTTTCTGATTGCGATAAGTGTAAG
>Ga0179593_1267448_pt1 | contig 15098 bp, 19 predicted proteins | sample CZODoug2_1_08_16_FD_185931 | JGI IMG/M metagenome (GOLD analysis project Ga0179593, IMG submission 185931) | Vadose zone soil fungal communities from Angelo Coast Range Reserve, California, USA - CZODoug2_1_08_16fungal (PacBio error correction) | ecosystem: Environmental > Terrestrial > Soil >... | reverse complement strand
CTTCCCGTTGTCCCGGCTCACGTGAGGTTTTTCCATTTCGGACTATACTTTGATTCTATCTCTCTTGGTCAATCGTTCGTGTGATTGAATATGCGACGGTAGCTATTCTCAGGACGGGTACCTGGTTCCCCCTTCTGTCGGGTTTTTCTCTCCGTTTTGATTCCTTTCCCCCCTACGCCCCTTCCTAATAAAACTTTCGATCAGGTATGTGAGACCGGCCGTTGTGATTCTGTCGAAAACATATGATTTAGGAACTTTTCTCTCGATATTTTGTGTGATTCCTCTCCCCCCAAAAACCGTCCCAAGCTTTTCTCCCTTGCCCCCTTTGGCCTTTTCCGTTAAGGTTAAATACCACGACTGCGTTTTTAGCATCTCCATACCCCCCTTCACAAAAGTTCTGTCAGCCCGTTTCTTTCCTACCTATCGATCTCAGTAACCCGGAGTAACCCAGAGTCCTGCATAGATCCGTCTGTTACTTTGACCCGTTCTCCTTTCATTGTCGGTTCCCTCCGCTGGTGAGGTCAAGAATCGCCGGAGTATTTTTTTCCTTTTTATGCTTTGTTCCGCTGTTTAGTGGTACAAAAAGATTCCGCCGCCCTGTTTTTCCAGGGTCTGGCCCTTTATTCTGCTTTTCCTTCCCTCCTCCCTAACTCGGGGGGACCCTGCCGGTGAGGTTATCGCCTTCTTTGACACCGCCCCCCTTCTTTGACCACCCGTTCCCCCCCCCACCGCTCTGATTTCAGTATTCGTGATGGTGACTCCCCAGGCCCCTCCACCTTTTCCCTTTCCCAAGTCGGGACATTACGGTTTTTTGGATAGACCCACCCCCCTTTCCACTTCCTGGGCTGGAGAGTGCGCCCCGGTGGGTGAGGTTCTCGGCTCCTGGAGTCTTAGATTGCTCTAGCGCGGTTCTATTTCCCCTTCTTCTCCGTTTACTGCGCTTGTTTCCCCCCCCTCTTCCCGTTGACGCTCCCCCTTTCTCGGTCCATGGGCAAGAATGTCCTGATGAAGGTCCAGCCCGTTAACCACCTGCTCCCCCCTCTTCCCCCGAATTCCGGTGCACTTTGGATTGCTGCATCCGTTTTCGACAGGTTCCACGTGTACCTTCTTCTGTTTTGGCTTTATTCGGCTCCATCGCCCCTAAAGCTTATAGTTGGAACCCCTCCTTACGGCGCAACTCCAGCCGTCTACATGACCTAGTTTTTTTGTCCCCTTTAGTTGATGACTGTGTCGACCTTCAGTACCAATTTATGATTTCATACCACACCGTCCCATCGGCCAGCGCCGGCCACCCGCCATCGTTTTTCCCGGTGACCAAATCGGTGACCGTTTCCTCCCATCTTATTCATGCGTCAGTTTTAGGCTTTTCAAACTGTTAGTCCCCGTAGTGTGGCCAAAAGACCGTAGGCGACGGTTCAGGACTTCTCCGGCCCCCTTGTTCCCCCTTTCAAATTTAAACGACAATGGTCTCCTCTTCCCCTTCTTCCCCCTCCTTTCTCCTTTGTCGCTTTAGCGATACACCTTTTTCTGCTCGCAGCATTTCTTTTCTATGGAGCGTTGATTCAGCCCCGTCACCTCCTTGTACCTGACCCCCCCTTTCCAACTCCCCTCTTCTTTGCCTGCTCCCATTTTTCTTGGAGCCTTCAATTTTTCCGGTTTGTTCAATGACCTCCGGGCTCTTACCCAAATCCCCCCACGCACCCCACTCCCTCTACTTTACCCGCTCCCCCTCCCTGGTATCCTTATTTTTTCACTCTGATTTCCATCGGATGAATTGACCTAATAAAGTTTTGTGCAATGGGCGAATTTTGAAGTTTAGTCTCTTCGGCTTCCCCCTTTCCTTTTTGCCCCTCGTCCCTTTAGGTGCGGACATGTCTTCCCTTTTTCCAGGATTTGAGATAATCCCCCACCATTTTTCATATGTCAACGGACTGACCCAAAAACAACCCGTTGCCGATCGATCGTCCTTTTGTTAAATCAGGAACTGCTAGACTTGACCGGCTCCCACCGCCCCTGCTCTTTTGTTTTTTGCTTTCTTCCTTAAAGAAATCCTCCCTCTGAGGTATGGCGTCTTGCTTAATCCCTTAGTCCTGAAGCCGATGTAAGGTCGTGGCTTTCCGAGGTCCCCCCTTTCAAGCTTACTGCCGCGGGACGGGCTCTCCTTTTCCTTGCAGAAATTTCTCTTTTAGGCATAACCTACGTCGAGCCGTACCCCTCGCCAAATAGGGTTTGGTTGGAACTTAATGAACCAACACCTGTTTTTCTTTTGCTCGCTGAACGTTTTCGCCTTTCTTCCTTGCTTATGATCCTTTTCCTTTTACCGATCTCTTCGCCTTTCCGGAGTCCAGGGGGTTGTTTTTTTAGTTGGCCCTTTGGCTTCCCCAGGCCGTCCCCTACACTTCGGGGATTGCTGATGTTCAAGGTCCTCGGTTCCATCCCCCCCCCCCCTATGTTTGCATTTTTCTTTTGGCTAGAAACTGGCCCAAGATCTAAGGGACTGCTCAGCAAATACTCCTCCACCTTTCCCCCCCTTCTCCATCGCGTGATTTCCGGCCGCGGTGGACCTGAATCCCCCTTTATTCTCAGAACCCTACACTTTGTTCTACGGGAGAAGATGTTCCTGCTGGTGTTTCCCCCCCCGGGTCCTGACCTCTCCCATGCATCTTTGCCTTTTGACAGTCCGGCCGCGGATGAATTTGTTCAAATTCGGCGAGAAAGGGCTTTGGGACCCCCCTGACTGACTTAGTCATGATCTTACCTTTTTGGTTCGACCTTAGTAAGGTCAGTTTCGCACTCGTTTCTCTTCTCCAACTGATTGTGATGTGCACCTTCTCTTTTTCCTCTCCCTTCCTTTTTGTTTTCCTCCCCGCTAGCAAAATACCATCTACTGTTGACCATCTCCCTTTGCGTCAATGGGGGTATCTTCTCACCAAGCTTTGCTTTGGGAATAAGTTTTGTGTCCAAAAGCCCCCATTATATCGACTTTTCCCCCATGGTTCCTAAGCTGCGATTAACGCATTCAATTTCCATTCTCAGTTCACCCTAGGGACCTGAAGTCCTGCCAACGGTAGTCCATAGTACTGATTCCTTGGTGTTACCAGGTTTTATGTTAATGTCCCCCCCAGGTCCCCAACTCGGCAGTTCACCAAGATAGGGAGTTCTTTTGAATGTGTTCTGATTTTTGTTTGCTTTCCTCCCCCTGACTCTTGTTCAAGTTCCGTCCCGACACTCGCTGACACCCTATGATGGGAATTTTCTAGTACATTAACCAGGACTCCCCCCATACCCTTTAGTTGGCCGGCATGTCAGTGATACAAAGCAGTTTACCGGTTTTCCCATCGTAGAAAGGGGAATGAATACGCAGTCCCGGGAATACCATTCCTCCCTTTATGCAAATGTTTTGGAATTTATCAGCATAAAAGACCAGCTTTGTTTTTTGACGAATTGACCTCCAACTTGGATCCTCGCGTGAGGCCCCCGGGATTTTTCTTAGTCACGACATCACTTCCCCCTTATGACATCAAACCAGGTTTTCGCCCTGAACGCCCGAGGGGGGAAGTTTGCAGTAACCCCAGCGGGTATACAAGGCCGACCGATCCCCCCCCCCCCTTCCCCCCTTCACAGTTGTTCCTGGCACCTCCAACCGTTGCTTCCTTATTCACTTGTTCAGATAAAAATGGTGGTAAGATTCGCTTTGGGTCGTGGGCGGAATTCCTCTCTTGACTTTCGTAGATTTCCAGTGCTGCCAGATGTCTTTTATTCCAGTTCATTGGCCGTTTGATTCCACGCCAAAGTGTTTTGTCTCCCTTTCCTTCCTTACACCTGCTCCTATTTTCTAGTTCGCAACTGAAACATTTACGTCGTTTTGCAGAAAAATTGGAAGGAGCGAAGCGAAGCCCCACTTACTTCCTCCCCCCCGGACTGCCCCCCAGTCGGGTCCAATAACGGAGTATTCGGCAACCTACATTTTGATTCCCAGAATTGAATTCTTACAGAGCCTGGACTCCGAAGTTAGTTTTTTTCTCGCCAAGTATTCTCGTGATGGGTGTTTGGATTTTTTTCTGACTCCCCCCCGTATTTCTTGACACAGTTCGCTGGCCGTGATAAATAATTCTTTTAAGGGCGAAGTGCCCCCAAATTTTCCTGATTGTGCTGTTTTCAAAGGTAGCTATTGGTTTTTCCTCCCCGCGTACCGCAAGTCACCGTTTCTTTTGTCTTCCTCTCGTCTTTTTGTTGGCTTTTTTAGGCAGCTATTTTGATTACCAGGGTCTTTTAGCGGGAAGTCTTGTCTGCCCCCCATTCGGCAGTATCCTGTCTTCGGTACCGTAGGTCCTCCCCTACGCCTACCCAATTTACTTTTTCCCCCCACCATATTCTCCCCCCCGCTTTTCTTCCCGTCCCCCCCATGCTTTGAACTTTCCAGGCTCACGATTTGGTAGGGACACCCTCGTATTGTCTTTTTCTTCCATCTTCGTTCTTGGAGGTTTCGAACCTTTTTGTCTTTTGATTTTGAAGTATCAGTCAACCCTAAAGGGTCCCACACGTTCGTAGTCCTTTCCTCCTTTTTTGCGGTTGTCTGCTATCCCGCTTGGCTTATGGTTAGCCGCCCTGAACGAAAACCTATTTTCCAAAATCCTATTGGCTCACCTCAGCCCCCCGCTTCTACACCAGTATGCGCCCCCCTTCACCCATTCAAGCAATAGGTTCGCAGATCGCTCGCCTTTTTTTTTTTACCTTCCAAGCCATTTTCCCCCCTTCATTTCCTTTCTACCAAGGGCCTGAGAGTACTGGAACGTACGGGGATTTCGTCTCATCCCCCCACTTCCCCCATTGGGATTTTTTACTCACTAGTTTGGTTATGGCATCGTCACCCCCTTCCCTTCAGCAAAGCTTCCTAACACCCCCCAAGGCTTTTCCGATGATGCTGTCCCAGTCATTTCAGGTATTTATGCGACAACCAATATTTTTCCCCCTACTTAGCACTTTTTTACCTGGTTTCATTCCTTTTGCTCCCCCTCCTTCACAATACGTTGACCAATCGTCGCGGAGTTTTTTTTACGTTTTTTCCCGCCTTTGACCAATAAAAATATGCTCTATCGGCATTCCACTCGTGGTCGTGTACCCTTTTTTGGCCCAAGCCCGCGATTTCCATGGCCGAATTCACCACACTTTTTGGATTTCTTGGAAAACCCGTTTCTTCTGAAATGATCCCCTTCGCAACCACCGCCCCTAACCAGGTTTTCTCGCGAGTTGCATAAAAGAGTCTTTTACCGACCGTCCCCCCTCCTTTGATAATTCGTTTGATTCCGCGGATCGTCGTAGTTAGCGGTCCCTGATTGTTTAGAGGATCGTCGATTCTGATGTCTGTGCCCCCTATTTCTGCCTTTCTTTCCAGCGGTTGGATTTTTTATATGCTCTAAGCTTTCCTCGCTGGGTTCTACCTTAACTCCCCTTCCCCGAGTTTCCAAGGACGCCCTTCTTTTTGCAGGTTTTTGTGCTTTCAGAGTATACAATACTTCAGAGGAGATGTCGCTCACGCCTATGGTTGCTCTCCCTCCACTTCCTTTACTCCCTACACATTTTTTTGCCCCCTTCTCATCCCCCCGGAGCTTTTTTCCTTTTACTCTTTGTAATGTGAGTCCTCGCGTTTGATCTCTTTTTCAGTTTTCGTAATAAGTACTTTAAGATTTCCCGCGACATATTCTCCCTAAACGTCTTTTTTAGGAAGATTGAAACTGCTTCTGTCTCGATCGTCCGGCCCCCTCTTTGCAAATTCCCCCCCCCCCCCCCCCCTCACTTGCTCGCGGCCTCCGTGTATTTTCTCTTTCATCGGGTTCGAGTTAGAGCTTGGACCGGCGTCCACGCCCTTTTTGGGCACGACGTTCCTAAGTTGCCAGATATCTTATCATAGCATGGCCCTCTGCCCTGTCCCCCCGTGTTTTTTTTTCCGTCGCGGGACCCTTAGCTCTTCTCCGGCCGTACAAGGCCCTTTTGCAAAACAGTACCTTTCGGGATTCTGCCCCTTTCGCACATCCGCCCGTCCCTTCACCGGTCTTTTTCAAAATTTGAGCTTAATTCAGGTTTAATGATTTAATGCGGCCGGTTGATTTTATTCTGCGCCCCCATATGCTTTCTCCTCCCCTGTTTTCCCTCGTCCTATTGTGGTTGCTAGCCAACCAGGAAGATGGTCCTTGAACCATCTGGCCCCCTTGGTTCATTTCCCTCCGATCTTTCCTCTGCTTCCGCATCTACCCCCAGCCCCCCCCCTCGGACCCCGACAGATAGATACAGCATCGATTTCCTTTAGGTCAGAAACCATCTCCCTGTTACCTCTTTTCTGATTTCGCTTTCCGCTTTACCCTTATCAAGGTTTCCCATGTTCCCCCATCCTCTTTGATGAGCAAAGATCATCCTGTTCCCTTTCCCCTGTTAGTGTCTGCTTTTTTTCCGATTGCTTGCACCGTGGTTTCCCACCACCAGGCGAAGGGGTCATTGAGCCCTTTAGCAGCGGTGTGCCACAGTCATTACACCCAGCCCCACCGTGGATGCCGTTTCTCTTCTCTTTCCTTCTTTTTATTTCCCTGCGGCTTTGCCCCCCCTTCCCTCGCCTGACTGATTTTTTTGTTGAGTGTGGGATTTGATTTCCTTACCCGGTCCCAAAGTTACGAGTTCGGGAACGCCGGTTTTCCTTCCTTTCCACCTTTTTTTTCCCCTGGGTTTCCTTCGTTATCCTCCGTCCCCCTTTTTGATGGTTTTCGCGTGTTAAGGTTTTCATGAGGCTCGTAGAGGCCTCTCCCCCCTTATACTGTTCCCTTCCTCACTTTTTAAACCTCCCTTCCTTTTGCGCCTTCAGGGTCCCCGTTGTTGGGCCCACTTGGCAAATGAATGGATTTTTATGTGTAGAGTAACCCTGCCGTTTTTACTATGAGAGTGCTCCTTTTTTTCTGATTCCGTTTGTCTCTTTTTTTGTTTCCAATCTCCTTTCCCCCTCGTTTTTTTTGAGGGTCTTGATTGGACCTACAGCAGCCCTTAGAACCAGCTTCCCCTTAGGCCTAAAATCACTTAAAGTATCACCCTCGTTTTTTTCCCTTCTTTTTTGTATTGATCTTTTCCTGTTCTTTTTTTAGCTCCCCCCGTTCTTGTTCGGCCCCGACATTTTAAGAATCCGGCCACTTTGTCCAAGGACCCCGACGGTGGCAATCGAATTTCTGTCCTTTTTGAGCCTTGTAAGAACCGCTTCCCCTTTTCCTTTCTTTGGCCTCAGTCTGCTCTTTTGTCCTGAACGATATTGTCAGGCTAACTAAATTAATTTAAGCCATCTTCCCCTTTCTTCCCTCTTTCCCTGTGCTCCTGGAGCGCCCGTTCCCCCCCCCCCCTGATGTAGCAACCAGAACCTTTTTGATTTTCTTCAACAAGAACAGAGCCTTGAACCGCCCCCTCGATCTTTTTGCATGCTTCCCCGTGTGCGCATTCTTTCTCCTCAAGCCTTCGGTCTCTTTGTTTTCAATACTTTCGGGGCCTGCGACAAATCACACGAATCCCCTATTCTTGGACATACAATTCCCTCCCTGTGACCCTGTATGGAATTTCTTTTTTCTTCCAGCTTGAAATCGATTTGAACGACTCCTCCCCGAATATTTTTTTCTTCCATGGTCTCCCCTTGGCAGGCCTGGTTTGTCGCTTTAGTCTTCCGGGATTTGCCAAACGCTACATACTTTGGGCGTTTCCCCGGAGAAGAGCTTCCGTTTAAGAGGACCGGATTTTCAAACCCAGTTTTTTTTGACAAACTTCCCTGCCCTCTTCCCTAGCGCCCTAGAGCACTTTTCGTTAAACTTCCCGTTCATCGATGACGGCCTAAAATCGCATTGCAGTTTTTGATGCATTTTTAACATGAAGCCCGGAGGATTTTCGGTTATGCCGAATTCCCGGCCCCCTCCTTTCGCGTTCTCCTTTCTCCTCCTCTCTCCACGCGGTGGGATTCACAAATTCATGCTTCGCCTTGCTTGCGGCGCGAACCCTTTTTTGCAGTGCCTCCCCTTTCCCAGTTTTTTCCTCCACTTTCCTCCGCATTGCCCGCCGATCTTTAGTACAGACGGGCGGGCTTTTTTCCGTTTCCTTTCCAGTCCTCCCCCTTGGTCTTGTGCTTGTCCCTCTTCACGGTTTTTTCCTTTACTCTTTCATAAGGATTACTCAACTGGATTAGATACGTGCGTTCTCGGAGTTCTTGGCGTAGAAGTTGGCGCTTATTCCATGCCCTCCTCCCCCCCCCTTCCTGGATTTCGTGTTTTTCACTTCCGGCTTTCATCAAAGGGAATGCCTTTTGGTCGTTCACAACGGTCCCCCCAAGCGCACTGGTTTCGCCGCCATCCCCCCCTTCACACCTCCTCCCGAGTTTGCTACTTTTTTTTCCTGGAACCACCAGCCTTCCGCCCCATAACCATTTTTCCCGTTCTTTTCCTCAGGTGCCTTCTGTGCCCTTTGTTTTTCGTTTCCGTTTTAACTCTCCCCTTCTGCGTTTTCCTCAGTCTTTTTTTGACTGCCTTTTTCAATTTTTCAAGTGTCATGGGGACCGATCCCCCCTGAGTCCAAGGTTGGTGTCCTGTCTCACCCCTTTCTTCCTCCCCTTTCCTCCGCTCATTTCCCTTTCTTCCTTATGCATTCTCTCTTTTCTCCTCCTTTCTGAGTCTGCAAAAGAACCCGGAACGTGTGCTTTTCTGGTTCGTCCCTTTTTGACTGACACACAGTTAAAAGATCGTCTCGTTTTCCTCCTTTTTTTTTCCAAGTCCCCCTTTTCCTCTTTTTCCTTTAGTTGAACCCAAATTGTCTTTTTTACTGCCGAAAACTGTTCTTTTCGGATTAATTAGCGTAACATCTTGACCATCCTTCGACACTTCCGTGTCAAATCTCCGGAATTTTTTGAAGGGTTGGTCAATTTTTTTGACCTCTTTTCCTTTTTTCCCAGTTCCCCCCTCCTTCCGCTTCTATCGGGTAATTGTGTTTGAAGGGGTAGTTTTAACGAAGATTCAGAGCTTCCGTTACCGCCAAGTCTCCTCCCACTTCTGGGCCAGCCCTCGTCCGTTCACACGCCCCCTTTCTTGGTCTTCCGGCATGTATTCCCTTCCGCCACTTCTGGCCGGTCCTCCTCTAGAACGGCTTCTCCTCTTCTCAAGTAAAGGACCTCATCCCTTTATGAGACCAAGTTCTACCAGCTAGCGAAGTCCCCCAGCCCCCCTTTCTTTTTCTTGACGACCACCCGAAACCCGCTTTGGTTGAAATGGTTAGGCTCGGATAGGTGCGCAAATCAATGCAATTTTGTTCCCCCCCTGTTTCGATAGGCCCGCTGCGGACGCATGCTTCATTTTCCCACCGCTTTTCTTTTTCCCCCTGCCGGACCTTCATACAGTTCTTTGAATGGAACAAAACTCCTCCTTGGTTATTTCTTCAATGCGACTCGCAAACGTCCCCTATTGCTTTTTTCTTTTTCTTCCTTCCTTGCTCCCGTGTCTCTCTTTCAATTTCTCTCCGTCCTTTTTTCAACCTGAGTTCAGGTTTTTTTCTTCCCGCCACACAACTTTTCTAAGGCCTTGAACTTCCCCCCCCCCCCCCCCCTAGCGTTCTCTGCCCGCTCCTTCTCTCCCGCCTTTTCCCTCTAACGCCCCCTTTCCACCCACCTACCCTCCCCCCCTGCTTCCCCCGCAATCTCCGATCTGTTCCCACTCCTTTTATTCTCTCCCCTTCCCCTGCCGACCCCTCACCTCTCACATCCTTTCCCGACACTGACCTACATCTCTTCCTCTCCACATCCCCTTTCCTCTGTAGCCCCACACCCCTCATTTTTCTCCCCCGTCCCTTCTTTTCATTAGACAACTGTACGGCCAGTCAATGGCCTCGTTTTGCCAGAACCTCCTTACCAGGTCCCGAGCTGAAGCCAAAGTAGCGCATGCCCCACTCTCTTTCAGCCCCCTTGCTTATTCTTTCCCCGTCAGATTGCCATTCTTACCCCTTGCCTGCTATCCTTTTTTTTTTCCGTACAAGTTATTCGTGCTTCTTGGGTCGATGTCGCTCGTATTCCCAATTAAAGATTGTCCAGGCTACATCCTTCTTCCGTAGCCTTGCAAAAAGTCTCTTTTGTGGGCGGGGTCCCCCCCCATTTTTCTGGTTCGGCTTTTCTTTGTTCTAACCTCAACCGCCTCAGTTTTGTTGGTTCGTTTTATTTGCTTTTTTCTCCCGCTTGCCTCCACCCCTTCTAAAGGCTTGAATATTTTTCCTCTTTTATACCCCCTTCTTTATGTCGCTGTCGCCCGTGTAGGATGACAGCATCCCCGTTCGAATACCTTTCATTTGCCACAATACTTAAGCCTCCGTTTCTGAACTTTATAAAAAGAGATGATGTCCAAACTTAATATATTTCCCTTTTTTTTTTCTTTTTTTATTCCCTTTTTTGTCCGTTCTTTCCCAACCCCCGATTGGGTGTGGCCGTTCCTTCCTTAGAAGAGTCGTGTCCTTCCTACCATACTGTTTTATCTACGATCAAGTATTAGCTCCCTACCCGTTTTCAAAACGGCTTATGTAGACTATGATTTGAGACCTGCCGATTTTTTTTTTGCTATTTTTCATTTTTATGGCTCTTCCTCCGAATTCGACCCTTTTTTTCCCAAAAACTTCGTCCCCCCCCACCTATTTTCCAGCATCTGTTGCTAAACCCATTATTGCTCCCTTTTTCTTCCACATCTCCTGACGAACTATTTTGACACCCCTTCGATTCCTGGATTGACGCGACAAGAACTTCCAATCATTAACCCTTTCCCCCGCTCCCCTGGTCCTCGTCTTCTGGCCTCCTGTTTTCTTTGCGGAACCTTTCCTTCCCCTTGGTTTGTGCGGACTTTTTTTCTCTGGGCCATAGGTACTGAAGACTAAGTCAGACGAGAAAACAGTTTGATCGGTCTATGACTTTCCCATTCCCCAAAAGGCAAGGGAAAGTTTGGGCGATGCGACCCATTCCTTTAAAGAGTCACTTGTGACCGGGGAGCGGGGTAAGCCCGGGGACTCAAAAAAAACAATGACCCCTTTTCCCACCCCTTGGGTCAAGGCACCTGGGGGGTCGACCCCAAAACAACAAAACCCCCCCCAGTGGGGAGACCACGGCAAACGGTGGTAGGGACGGCACAGGCCCCCCACCACAACACAAGGAAAACCTTTTCCAATTTGCACCACACCCACCTCGCTCTGTTGACCACAGCCACACAACCATCCCCCCCCCCCCCCCCCCCCTTTTTTCCCCCCCCCCCCCCCCCCCCCTTTCCCCCCCCCCCCCCCCCCCCCCCCCCCCCCCACCCCCCCCCCCCCCCTTTCCCCCCCCCCCTCCCCCCCCCCCCCCCCCCCCCCCCCCCCCCTCTTTCCCCCCCCCCCCCCCCCCCCCCCCCACCCCCCCCCCCCCCCACCCCCCCCCCCCCCCATTTTGAGTCTCCTCCGCCCCCCCTCCCCTTCAATTTCCGTCTTGCCTGTGTGCCCCCTAGTGTCGGGTCAAATCCAAATCATTCTCTATCATTCATTCCTGTGCGGGTTCAAATGTGTGCACCTCACGCTGTTTCTCCCCCCCTTTTGCCTTTCCTGTTTTGACCCCCCTTCGTGTATTTGGAAACATTTTTCTGAGAGGCAAAGCCTAACTCATTCTCTTCGCTTATGCTTGTCTCCCCCCTGGCTGCCCTCCCCCTAACTTTTTTATTTTTTCTTCCCCACTGCCGATTGATCGGAGTCTGTATCTTTGTTTAGAGGCTTGCGATTCGATTTTTAAGTTACTAATTTTTTTTCCCTTGACCGCGGTTGGGCTGTTTTTTCCGCGAGGAAGATCTTTGATAAATCCGGAAAAGTTCCCAGCGTTTCCCCCTGCACGAAAATCGTTTGCGGTTTTCTGTCCTCTCTTCCCACCCCACTGCGAGACTTTTTCTCTCCATCAGTTTTTTTTGAACCACCGGCTGGAGGAATGACAAATGTGATAGAGAGATTTTGAACGTTTAGCCGGAGTCTTGATGACAGGCGCCCTCTCAAGACCTTTCCTTGTTTCCCTCCCTTTTCCTCTTTCCTTTCATCTTTTCCCGCGACTACTTTTTCCCCCCTCCCGTTTTCCCCGATTTCCACATGATGTTGATTTTTTAGTCGATAGATTTCACTTCTAAAACTCACATTTGAGGAAGGCCACGGTTCTTTCTTTCTCCCTCCTGGTGTTTAGAGAGATTACCCAAGGCTTGCCCGTTCGTCCCTTCCTTGGTTCATTTTTATACGTATAGCTATCATTTCCTATTTCCTTTTGCCAACTTTTTCCCCCCTGTTTTAGTGGCCCCGCGAGTTAAAGAGATCCTCTAAGGCGCCCATCCCTTCTTCAAAACAGGACGGTAGGGACTTCGTCCTTCTTAGCCCTACTCCTTTAAAGGCCGGATCAAAACTCCTTTCGCTATCGCAAGTGTTCTTCCCTTTCCCTTTTGTAACAATGCTTTGAGTAACTTTCTTGAATATGGGGTGGATCGCTGACCCCAACCAAACCCCTTCCCCAACCACCGATTCTTCTTGCCTGGTCCCTTTGTTTATTTCTCATCAGTCTCTTTCGCGGAAAGGATCTACAACCAGCCCAACTTCCCTTCAGCCAGATTCGTCCTCCCCCTCCATCTGATCATCCGTTCCTCTAAACCCCTTTCCCCGTTTCACATCCGACCGGATGAAGTATAGAGTGCCAGATGTATTACTGGAATGTCGTCCTGGGGGTGCACTGCATTACTCCCTTCTTTATCTCCTTTTTAGTTCTTCTTTTTTTTTTGTGCCCCCCCTTTCTTTAACTGTTTCCCACCTCCATCCCTCACTATGGTATTTTTTCAGTTTGATTTCTCGTTTCCAGAATTCCATCCCGAGGGAAGTCCTTTTGGTTTTTAGATCTTGACTCTGTCCCCCGCCCACTATGACAAACTATCCCAAATCCGCTACGGATTTCTTGTCCGTTTCTTGTATGACCCCCCAGGAATACCCCCCAGGTCACCCCTTTCCATTCTTCCCTTCTTTTGTCTTCCCTCCATTTTTCACTCCCCCCTGGGGTTTATTTGCCAGTCGACCCTGTGGGTTTTGAGAGGTGGGAGAGGCCCTGCAACCGGATGCCTAGGCTGAGGCGCGGCTACTCCCCCCACTTGCTCCGTCGGTTCCTGTTGCCGTTTTTCACGACCTTCCTCGGCTTTCCCCCTTTTTCTCGTTGATGTGCAATTTTTTCGAATGCTGATCTTATTTTTGATTGTGTGCTTCTTTTCCTCCATCCTGTTTCCTCCCCGTCTGAATTTCCCTCTTTCCTCTTTTCCCTGTGGGTCGTCTATTCCTTCCAATAGTGTCCGACTGGGGGCGGATCTTGCCAAGAGCACTAAACTATTCCCTGTCCCCGCCCACTTCCTCCCTTCCGCAAACTTTCATTTGCCCAAGTTTTCCCTACTTCTTTTTCACTTCGTTTATTTCGACCTGCTCCTTCTCAGTTCCATCTTAGTTTCCCCCGACATTTGAACAAAGGAAGGAACCTCACATCCGCTTTTTTTGTCCCCTGCCCCTCCGTTTAGCCAACTATGTAATTTCCATGCGTATCTTTTTTTGGTCGACGGTAAGCCACCTTCGTCTTGGCACCCTCCAATTTTTTACGGGTTGAAGACTTCAGTTACGGCTTCAGCGACATTGCTCACCGAATCTGTCCCAGCCATTTTCCCATCTTTTCTTTGCCTGGTTGCGCCCTTTTTAGTGACCCACTCCACAACGAACCCCACATTTGGCCCGGTTGATTGCATCCAACTCAAGCCGGACATTTTTTTTTTTGACCCCCCCGCCCCAATCTACTTTTTCCTCCAAGGAGCGACTCTCGGTAGCCTTGTTTTTGATCTGGCTCCAGGAAGATACCCAAACTACACATGCCATAACATACTGAAATACTTGCCCTTGCCCCTTTTCTTTCGCATGTCTGCAGATCCGCTCTTTTCCTTCAACGTTAATTCCTAGGTAGACACATGGGCCGTCTTTCCTGCTTTTTCTTTTCTTCGCGCCTTCCGTTCTTTTCTCCCCCCCTCCCCTTCCCCTTACACCGGGCGGACATGCTCGGATCTGTTCCAGGAGTCCCCCTTCACCCTTTTGAGTCCATAACCAAACGGACCTCCCCCCTCACGCTGGAGTCGGCAGGTACTTTTCAGAACCTCGTACCCTGATCATCTCTTTTCTCCCAGCCCCCCCCCACGCTTTCTCTTGCTTTTTTTTTTTCTTCGTCCTTTTGACTGAAATTGACCGTTTTTTTTTTTGGTTTGCTGAAGACATCCGACCCGCCTCTTTTTATTTCATTTTTTCCGCCTTTGTTCCCCGGTGGCCCAACTTCAGTTCTCAGCGTTGCGTTCTGCGACCCTGTTTGGCAGTTTTTTTTTAAATTGCCAGTGCGGTCAGGCCAGAATAATCCTGTCCTGTTGCGCCGCCCTCCGTCTTATACCCTCCCCCTTTTTTTTTCATGCACCTTCATCCCCCCACCCCTGAGGTCTTGCGGCGTGAACTTGTCGCCCAGTGTACACTTACTCAAGGGATTCCCTTTCCACTGGAATGCGACTTGCCCGTTCTCGGATTTTTCAGAAGTTTCTCCCGTTGGAGCCTGTCTCCATGCCCTCCTCCCCCCTCCATGTCCGTTTTTTCACATCCTTTCTTTCATCCCCCCACTTTGATGCTTTTGGTCGGGATTTCCCCAATGGAACCCCCAATACGATAAGGGTTCTCTGCCGACATATCCCCCTTTCACACAAGCCCTTTTCCGATGTGATTGTCCCCTGCTTTCGCCCCCCGGTGGTCACTGGATCCGTAAACGTTCCCCCTGTACGTCCCTTCCCCTTCCTTCCCTTCTCCCCCTGTGGCTCTGCTTTTCTCCGTGTTTGCCCGGCTTCCCCTCCACGATCATGTATTAGCTTTTTCGCAGTAGCTGCTTTTTTCTCTTGTGCGCTCTCGACCTTGCTTGGACCCCCACGGTCTTTCACCTCTGACTGATCTTTACCTTTGTTCAGTCGCATCGTACCCTCCATGGCGCCACTACAGCTTCAGTCCCCTCTAGT
>Ga0179593_1258270_pt1 | contig 15099 bp, 21 predicted proteins | sample CZODoug2_1_08_16_FD_185931 | JGI IMG/M metagenome (GOLD analysis project Ga0179593, IMG submission 185931) | Vadose zone soil fungal communities from Angelo Coast Range Reserve, California, USA - CZODoug2_1_08_16fungal (PacBio error correction) | ecosystem: Environmental > Terrestrial > Soil >... | reverse complement strand
TTTTCTTCCCCTTCTCCGCTTTCCGCAAGCTTCTCCCTATTCTTTCACTTGGACCGATGAGACCTTCCGGCTTAGAACGAGCTGCCTTGTTTAGGCTTGCACTATCCTCCCTGCACATAGTCCAGCTTTGGCTCCTTTCCCTTTGCTCGCCCTCTTGACCACCCCCTGTCCATATCCTGTACTGTTTTTCCCCCCCAATCCCTTCCCACATTAGCGGTCACCCAAGGCCAGAGCTGTTCGGGACTTTTCGATGTTCTCCAGACTTTTTTGAAATTTTCTCCTTTTTAGTCCCTCCTCCCTCATAGTTATCCCGATCCTTCCCCACCCCCTCCACTCACTAAGTCGATGGGGGATTTCCTTCCCCCATCAACTAAACTAATCCAATTTATGACTCCCAGATCCAACCTTCCAAATTTTTTTTTTATTCTCTTTCCCTCTCGGCAACCTTCCTTTGAAGGGCTGTTTTAACCCCCCAGCGAGTAATTTTTCGGTCGTGGCCTCTAGTCTCTGAGCAAACAGCAGGGACTGCTTCGGCCCCCCCCCGGACAGGCGGGGGCGGACGAAATCGTGGATAATACCTTAATTCTTCTTTATTCGTCCGTTTTTCCACCAGCCAAGAGACTTTCTTAGGATAAGTTTTACGTTAGTCTTCTCTTTTTTTTTCCTCATTCTCCGGTCTTGGGCGGTCGTTTTATTCCCTTTCCCTTTTTGGTCCCCTCCTTCTTTTCATACCGTCCGCATACGCAAAGCATTTCAGGCTGGGTGATAGTTGAGGAAAACCCTTATTGACCCACCCTACAGAAACTTCTCGTGTTCTCTTTTATCACTGCCGAGACATTTGGACCTTTACTCCTTTTTAAGACAGTATCCCTCCCCCCTTTGAACGGATTCTTTTCGTGTTTTTCCATTCCTTTTTTTCACCTCCCCGCCACTTTCCAGTCCTTACGCGGGTGATTTTAGAAGCCTAGAGACTTCACCTCTTTTGCCATCCACTTGTACGGTCCTGCGCTTTCTCATCTCACTCATCCCCCAAATCTCACCGTGATTTCTTCAAATTCCCATTGTTTTGACCCGGTGTCGAAATTAGGAGTTTCATAGGCTCAGCGATTCACCGCATTTCTTTCTATTAACCTCTTTGTACTTTTTTTTATTCCTGACATGCTCCAGTACTCAAGCGTTTTGAACTTTTCCTCTGGTTTCCGTAGCTTCGTCTTTTTTTTCCGGTAAGGAGATTCTTCACTTGTACCGGCACACCTTCTGTACTCTTTTCATCGATGCTTCTTTCCCATAGGACCCCTTGCTCAGAGAGGTACCGATTGTTTTCCATTTTTTCCTCAAAAGTTTTCTTTTTTACCCAAACGTTTCTACGAACAATGTGCGCTAGCCGTTATCTCCCCTTTTCGACTCCGCACAGCCCCTACCCTTGTCCTTCCCGTCCACCTCCTCCCAGAGAACATGTCCATTTTTTATTTATCTCCCCTCTCAGCGGCGACCTGTCACAACTTAGGTTTTTCCTTTTGACCTTTTTGGCTTTCCGCTTACCCGCGTTCACACGGGTAACGGCGGCATTGGATCCATTATGTTAACCCCAAACATCTCCCATCAATGCTGGCGTTTTAGTCTTTTACTATTCCCTGTCCCCCACCTAAACCCAACCCCTTTTACTTACTTTACCTCCTCCCCATCCTTTTTTCCCCTCCAGAATCACCCTTCTCTGCCGGGCGCGTCGCAGTAGCGCTTAGTCTGCAAATTTTTTGTTCACCTTCCCCCCCTGCAATTCTTTCCCCCCCTGACCAAGATGATGGTTTTTTATTCCTTTTTACACCGTTATTTGAACCCACCATTAATTGTCACATTTTTCTAGGATTGTTGCAATCCCCCCCCTTGCAATGGTTCGTTTTATACGTTTAGACACGATCGGCATCCTTTTTCTCTTTGACCGCTTCCCTCCGAAACGTTTTGTGTTGTTTAATAATAAAGAAAGCCTTCCTATTCCTTTTTTCATGAGTTCCCTTTTACCATACATTCCTTCCGTAGAGGCATTAGCCCATTCGCCCCTCTCCTCAGCTCTCTCTTTGAAAGCCTCGGAATACTTTTCTCTTCTTTTCGTCATACTTCATCGCTGAGAACACGGTAGCCTCTTCTACTCTTAAGTGTCTCTTATGGTTCTTTTTGTAACTAGTGCTTGCTTCTTTCCTTATGAAGTCTTTTCCCAATAGTCCTTTTTAAACTTTTCCCTCTTATCCGAGGAAACCGATTTGTTCCCGGGTAACCGTCCAGACCATTGTGTATCGAACGTAGAACGAGTCCGATTTATCCGTCTCTTTAAAGTCCCGATGCTCATTCCAAGCATATGCGGCTCAGTTTTCCTTTTGAGAGAATTTTTCCCTTCTCCATTCTTCTCAACAAAGTTTTTATTCACGCATTCCACCCAGAATGTCCGACCTGCTGTAGTCTTCGAGCTTTGAAAAACAGGGCCGGATACCTTTGCAAATTTTTTACCCTCTCTACTTTCAAACCTTTTTTACCCCCTTATTAGACTGGCTCCGCCTTTCTTTTGCCCCCTTTTAGTAACCTCCTGAAATCTGTGCCCAAGCCGGTTATAGGACCATCCGAGTGGATATTTTTTGCTTCTACGTCTCCACTCCCTGTTTTCCAGCTATAACTCGACCCCCCCCCTCCCTCTGTCCACAGTGGTACCCAGAAGGATAACACCCATTCTTTCTAAATTTTTTCTTTTCCTCTTCCCGTCGCTGCTAACATTAATCATTGACTCGGCTTCTCCGGCGGGCGATCGTATAGTTTTTTATTATGTCTTCTTCATCCCCCTTTCTTTCTCCTGAGATGTGCTTCCCCAAGATGAGTGGTCCTTTCCTTACCCTCGGTTATTAGTTCCGGGTTGGATCTGCTTTTACTCCTTTGTTTTGTCATAGATCCCTCCAACGCCTTTAACGAATCCCCCTCTTGAAGTGAGAGTCTAAAACGTATCCCCCTTCATTTTTCATTTCTCCAGGTTATCCCAGTCGGACGATGACGAAGAATTCGACCCGAAATCGACGCCGGCTGTCTAACCTGTCACGTCCTGGCTTCCTACTCTATTGTTTTCCTACACTTTTCAGTCTCTACCGCTTATTACCCTCGATCCCGGGGTAACCCCTGTATTTTGTAATATGGGTTTTCTATCCCCCTTTTCCTGCGTTTGGTCGATTTCCTTTAGTGGAAAGTCGCTTGCTAACTCTCCCCCTTGCACCTGCCATCTCTCCATCGGTATTTGATACCGGTTCTTGGGGCCCAGCCAAGGGTTTTGTCCCGAACCATTCAACCGGCCTTCATTTCCCACTTTGAGTTGAGTTTTCTTCAGCGAATGGTAACAACTTTGTTGTATCCTTTCTGTTTCAACGGATTTCACGCCGTTTTCGACAGCTGTAATTTGTGAGCTACACTGGGTTTTTTTTCTCCCCTCTTATCTCACCCACCCTTCTCTGTCCCCCCATGACCGTAGCTTTCATCGTTCTTTGTGAGTGAATTTCAGACTCAGGGACTTTTTTTCTCTTTTTCGTGATCCTTTTTGCTGTTGTTATAAACAATGCGGAGTCCCTGTTCCACCCCTTTGGGATTGGGAAGCGGCCCCCCTGACACCCTATGCCGCCCTGTTATACGTCAAGTCTCCTACTTCTTCTTCTTCACCCCCCCCTTTTTTCCCGTCCCTTTTCTGATCTTTTCTTGTTGTTATCAAGCGCGATTTCTGACGTTTGCAAAGAAGGCCTACAGGATGTAGAGGAGTTTCTGATATTTTTGAGGCGAGGAGTCGCTTCGTAGGCGGGGACAGGCCAACTTTGTTTGGGGTGGTAAGATCTCCTCCTTAACAAACTGCCAGGTTTGCTGGCTGTATTATTTACCCTCACTTTGGTTTATTAAAGCACGTTGAAGTAGGATGGCTCGCTCCTTAGGTTCATCATCCTCATTTTCCTTTTTTTTGATTTCACCCTCCCATCCTATCACCAATGTCATTCCTTGGTCGTTCTTTTGTAAATTCCATACCTTGATGTTTTGTCATTTCCTTGCGTTGTGTATAGTTTTGGAAACCGTTGCTATAGCCTTATTCTGCTTTCTCCGTCCCCTGGTTCTTCTTCTTAATGTTCAACGATGGACAGTTTCTTTGTTTTTTTTTCAGTGCGGTATAGGCGTTCTCCCTTCGCTCTCAGTGCTACGTGTCCCCCTTCCTTTCTTCGATGTTTTGGTTTTTTAAATGTCCAGCTCGTTTCAGCTGTGGATCCTTCTTCTTTTCCTCGGGATCCCCTTCCTGTAGCCCCCTTTTAGTACTAACGCCAGCTTCCTTTTCCGTTCTCCTGGCATAGGAGTTCCAAGTCCAAATTCCTTGTGTTCGGGCTTAGATGTCTTCAGTTTTCCTTACAAGGAAAGTGATTTAGCGAAGCTTTCGAAGTGGAGAGAAGATTGCGCTCTCTTTGCTTCTCCCCCATCGAAAACTCCTTTTGAACTCCCATCTGAGAAGTGTTGAGATAGATCTTATTTCGTCCTCTCTTCGCCGTCGTTGATTTTGTGTTCACACCAAGCATCTGCTGATCCCACTCTATAGAGGACACGAGGTTTTTTCCGGTTTCATGACTTTTCCTATTTCCCCCCTCTCCCTAAGTGTACCCTCCAACACCCTCGAACTGTTTGCTCTTTTCCCTTGGTGTTTCAAAATTTGTTGCGAGGTGTTTTCTTCACAGTCAATCTCCCCTCCCCCCTCCTTCATTCCTGCCCACTTACTGCCCACTGTTGTTCGCCGCTGATTTGTCCTGACCCTATTCGAAATTATTCCTTGTGTAAAGCACTGTTCACTTTATAAGATCCCCCCTTTCCTCTTCTTATGCACTTTTCCTCTCATACAGTCCCCTCCCACCCTCTACATCTTTTTTTGGACTTTTTTTGTCTGGTTTCCGGACACATATTTTACGCTTTATAAATTTCTTTTGTTCATCCGTTGTGTTCTGCTTTTCCCTTGTACCTTCCACAAAGCGTCCCCCCCCCGAAGTAACCAGCCCTCCTTATTCTTAGGTACAGTAGACCTATCTCTGGTCCCCCGCTGACATGGCTTCATATCGTCTCCTCATTCAGAGCAAAACAGTTTTCTGTTCAAATGGGTCTACGTTTTCGCATTTCACCCTCCCATCCTAACCTTTTCTTTTTTTATTCTGCGTCTTCCGGCCCCTACTTCCATTCTTTTTTTTTCCCCCCATCAGGACGTTCAGCAACCCCCTTCCTTGCCGTTTGATCCCCCCACCAATATTTTTGAGGCTCTGCATCGCTTGGTGAAATCCGGATCCTACGCTGTTCCCTTCTTCCTGGAGCTTCCCCCCTCCCGGACTCCGTTTCCCTTTTGCCGAGGCCAGTATTTTGTTTCCTCGACTATAAAACATTCGCTTGATAGACCTGAACCTTTATTACTCACGGAGGTGAACAGGCCCTTCTGTCCGTTTTCAGAATAGGTCTGGGATACAGATCTCCCATTTGTAAGTGTATTTGCCTGGCTCCATGGTGCTCGTTTGGTGAGTTTTCGTGTTCCCTCTCTCTCCTCCCTGAGTCCTCCCTTCTCGACTTCCCTGTTTTTTACATATTAGAGCCCCATGCTCGCTTATTTCGTAAATTTCCCGGAAAGATCCAATGCGGATTTCCCCAGTAACTCACAAGTCGTAACCGCTTTTTCCTTGTGATTTCTCCCCTTTGAACTAGTTTCCCTTTCTTTTTCCCCCTTTTAGTTTTAAGTCAATCTCCCTCTCCATTCACCTTGATGTTCATGTACGATCCCCAATTTGATCCACTTTTCTACTCATTCTATCCGCAGAGTCTCATTGGTTACCTGCAAGCAGAGTTGTTTTTTTTTTTCTTTCAAGCGATCCTTTCTCAACCTCCACACCCCCCAGAGACTCTTCTCCTATCTCAGTTGGTTTTGAGAAGCTTAGTTCCCTTTAGCGCTTCACGACGATCACCCTGCTTGCACTTTGGTGCCATGAGTTTGTTTACTGTTTATATTTTTCTTCGGCTTTTTCTCTTCAACCTTTCGTTTTTTTTTTCAAAGGTTTTGCGTACTTTTAGTAGAAGACACTGTATCGTGCTTTTTTTGAATTCCTTTCCTACACGACTGGGAAAACCCCTTTTACATTTTCCCCATAGCGTCAATCGTTCCAGAGTCGTCGTATGGAGTCTCATTTCCTCCTCCCTCTTTCTCCCCTCCTGCCCATCATCCAGGTCATGCTAACCAGTTCATCCCCAACCCCGCCTCTCCTTCTCCTGAAGCGGTTTTTCTCGTGATTTCCCATCCCCAACGATCCATTTTTCGTGACTCAAGGCAATCTAACTAAACTTCGGGGTATCTGAGTCCCTTGTTTTAAAGAGCCTGGAGGTCTTTTACTTCTTTCCCTTCCCCCCGGCCGTCTCCTCTTTTTAGGTCGAGAGAACCAACTTTTACTTTCCGACTTTCAACCTCCGTTTTTTTCTTTCTCCTACTCCGTAATCCAAGGGACAGTTTTCATAGTGGTTATTTTCTTCCAACTCTATCTTCTTTTTTCCGTTTACGCTTTGATTCTCCCTCTCTTTGGAAATACTGCGACCGTTGTCTTCCCTTGCAGGTTGTACTAATGCTGTGGTTCCCCCTCGCCTTCGGATCCCTAATATCCCCTCCATTCTGGGCTGGTTATTTGAAATTGAGAAACACGCATGACAAATTACCCGAACATGAGCCGTTTTCTGTAATTCTTCTTTCCTTCTGTCTCCCCGGACCTCTTCAGACTGATAGTTCCCTCCTTTATACGACTTTTTCCTTCTGTCCGGTTTTCGCTCTTTTCCATCCCTGTTCAAAGCCGTCCCTCAAGTATTCCGTCCCCCTTTTTTAACCCCTATTTGTTTTCTCAGCCCCGTCTTTACCCCTTTACAAAAAATTATTGGAACTTCCTTCGCTGTCTTCATCTCAAGTCCCCCCCAATCTTCTTGATTCGCACCAGTGACCCATTCTAGGTGTGCGTGAAAGTGTTTGGCAATATGCCTCGCGGATTAACCTGCATTTTCTTGTCTAGGACACCGTCATTTCGGGTCCTGGTTTCTTTCCGACTATGCAGAGCCTACCCCCTCTTCAACTTGGTGATCCTCTGGTTCTTTTCTTTTTTTTTCCCCGTATTAAGCGGAGTCTTTCGCCGATTGAGAATTTGTCCTCTAGCTCCTCGTCTATCTTCCCCCCCTCCTGCCTTTCCCCTTTCTCTCGATTGAACGATTCCTTTTAGTTCTATTCTGCCACTGAGGATCTGCTTTAGCCAATATTGTTCCTACTTCAAGTTCTTTCCCCTGTGTCTAGCCTTCGCATCGCACAATTAGTTTTAAGAAGGCCCCACCGTTATTCCCTCTATGCCCCCCATCTGGTCTGTTATCAAATCTCTTTTCTTTCTTCCCCTCCCCTTATAAACCTGAGGTATGTGTCTCCAAGGGGGAACTTTTTGACTTTTTTACATCCTACTTTCCTTTTTTAGCCTTCCATTATCACACCACCAACCGCCAGGACTGGCCCCGTCTTGTGCTACTGTTCCTCGGTTTCCCCTCAAATAACCCCCCAAGATAGATCTTTCCCTTGAACCCCTTCCGAATCTTCATTTTCCTCCTCCCTTCAGTCGCCTCACTTGCTTCCAATGTTTTTCCGCACTATACCCCGATGCTTGCCAAGCTCCCCTCTTGTTTTGTCCCCACCTCTCTCTGTACACACCCTTACCGGGTGTCACCTGTCTATGTGATAGCCCTCCACATTGATTGGTGATCGGACTCCGGAGTGATGCCCACCCTAGCATCTCTTTTATCCTCTTTTCATCCCTCGTCACACTTTCTTTTTTGTAATATAAATCTACCGACGGGCATTTGGCCTTTTGCCCTTTCGTACCCCCCCCTTCGGCCTGTCGCGGCATTACGCGCTCTGAACCCCTCGTGGACTCCTTGTGACTCCTTTTTCTTAAGCATCCCTCCTGCGACTCCAATCCCCCGGCTCGTTGAAGTGGTGTGTAGGGGGTGTTTCTGGTCCTTGGGGTGGTTGGCTGTTTTTGTCCTGATCGACTTTTTCTGTTGTTCTTGTTTTCGACGTTTTCTTTCTGTGAATTGACGAGTTCTTCTTCTGGATCAACGTTAGTGCAGGGTGGTCGCTCCATGCCCTAAGGACCGGTGTTAGGGTCACTCCTACCCTTTCTCCAGGACGCCCCCTATCCAGAATCCTCTCCCACTTTCTTGAAAAGTATTTTCCCTTTCTGTCCACCAGTCAGTTTACCTTTTGCTCTTTTTCTTCCTTTGCGAGATTCCATCCTTTTATCACCGCATCCATTGGTGTCTTCCGGTGTAGTTCTCGATTTTGAAAAACATGCCTTCTCCCCTTCCTCTTCAAATTTTTTCCATCCAGTCGCTGACTTCACAACCTCCCCATACAAACTTTTTTAATCTGATCTTTGCCCATGTTTTTCGTAAACCTTTGGCCAACGTTCGGGCACGACCGCAGTGATCTACGCCCGCTAGTTTCTCTTAATATTATTTAACTTGTGTTACTTTCCAACTAGATGGCCCCATCCCTCTCTACAACCCCCTCTCCACCCCCATGTCTTTCGAAAATATTCACCCTTTTCCTTCCCTTTTAAGATTTCTCGCCTTCCCCCCCCCTTCCTTGAAGTCTCCTGTGCTTTTATCCCCTTGAACCTCCTGCTAGATAGATTCTTCTCGATCTTCTTCCGCATGCTAGCTTGCAGTAAAAATTGATATTGAGTGTTCTCCCGACGTTCCTTGAAGGGATTGATTTTTTTTGTTTTACTTTCGCTCTTTTCCTCACCTTCCCTTTTTTTTGGTTCTTCTCCACTCCTCCTGGAAACTTAACTTGATTCCTTTTAGTGTCGTGATCGGTACCCTGCCCCATTCCTTTTACTCCACATACTCGACGCTACGGTTACGTTCTAGAGTCTACGAAGAACCCTATCCCTACTCACCCTCCCCCTCTTCTCCTATCCTCTCCTGAATTGGTTCCCTTCGCCCAGATTAACATTTTTTTGTTTTATCTCTTTCTGCCTCGTTTAAAATAGGAGCCGGGAACCATCGGAATTATGTGTTTTTTCCCGTTTCGCTGTTGTTTTTTCGATTCTTTCGGGGACGCGTATTTTTTGTTTTTTGATCAATTCATCCAGTGGACGAATACTTTTTGGTGATGTCGGCTTCTTTGTGGACCCAAGCCCAAATCTTTCGTTTTTGTTTTTTTTCCTCATTGGCCCCCCCAAGGCTCTTCCCTTCAACCTTTTGAGCTTGAGTTTGAATTTTCCCTTAGACTTTGTCCCCCCATTTGACCTCTTTTTGTATTTTGTTTTTCAACGATCGAAGACTACAGCCGTTCGGAAACTGTCTGGGTAATTGGTGGAGCTTATGTTCTATATTGTCTCCTCCCAGCCTCCCCTCTCATTTACCCCCCGTTTTTCTTCTTTTGAGGGTTGCTTTTGTTCATTACGTACCTTGCTTATCCTATTTATACTAGTTTGTATGCTTTTTGGTTTTTTTGATTAAAACAATTCTGTCTTGGTAACCTGGAGCCCCTTCGTTCCCTTCGTGTGTTTTCCGGAACGCTACCACCCTTCGCCTGAGTTTTTCACTGCAGGCAGCCCTTCGTTCTCCCGTCTTTCCGACCCCCATACGTACGAGCACGGGACTTTGCGAGCGTCTCCCTATGGTTTATCAAGCCTCTTATCTCTCACCATAGGGTACCCTGAGTCCTCTGTATTCCCCTTCTAGGAGTGTCTTCTTTTTTCTTTTTTAATTCCTCGCTAAAGTGCCTATCCAATCTTTTTATGGTCTTTCTTTTACATATTCATCCATAAGGTGATCTGTTTGTGTGCGAGTGTTTTTGATTCCACCCCATTTTTCCCTCTTGTAGATCGTAGCCTATGAGGATTCTCCTCCCGTTCTCGAGTAGTAGAGGACACCAATTTTCAATGTTTGTCTGCTCCACCTATCCCATTTTTTTGCCCCTTACTTTTTCGACTACGATTTCCATGTAGTACCACCTCGCTCACAGGGCCCTTTTTCTTCTTTTCCCCACACCCCGCTTTTTTGATCCTCATCCATTTTCCCCCTGCGAGTCTGTCGCGATAATTTGTGTCCTTCTTTGCCTTTCCCTTTTTCCAGTTTTTGGTCTTGCGGTATCACATGTTCATAGTCTAGGAGTCCCGCTTTCCTACGGAGGACCTCTTTTCCTATGTGTTTTTTGCTGTCCCTTTCTAACTCTTCTCTCAGTGGATCTTTAGTGCTCTTTTCATCGGGATCGTGCCTGTTTTCTCAATTCACCCAGCACCCTCACTTTTTCCGCCAGCATAGCGTTTTCAATAAGAACGTTTTGCTGTTGTTTTCTTCTTCCTTCTGGCTTTTCAATCCACCCTTCCCTGGGGTGCTCGGTTTCGAATGTGGTTATTAAACTCTTGGGCTTCCTCTTTTTTTTGCCTTCTCAACCTCCTTGTTCAAAGCATGGACTTGTCTTCTCTGTTACAAGTATTCGTTCTCTCTTTTTCACTGTTCAGGCGTTTTTTGTTTTCCCGACCCCTCGATCTGCTCATGTGAAACGCGTAGATTACATCCCTCCTTTTCCCTTTTAGACTCTCTCCTAATCTTTTCCTCTACTTCCCTTCCCCCAAAGAAGATTATTCGGGCCAATGGTCACAATGGGTTTGGCAGGCGTAATAGTCTGCTTCCTGTTCCCTTCTTTTCTGCCGCAATTTCCCCTTTCTTTCCTCCCATCCTCTCTTACTCTTTACCCTCCCTTTCACGATTCTACCCTACTGTCCATTGTTCCCGTGACATTTGTTCATTTTCTCACCCCCGATGAGAAATAAAGCTAATTTACCCGATCATTTTTTTCATTTCTTCCTTCTTTCCCTCTCAGTCCCCTCTTTTACTCTTTTATATTTCCTTCTTTCACTAGTATCATGCTCCGTGAACCTGAGCGAAAATGCCGACCAATACTTACCTATGAATGCGCTTAACGACTTATCCCTTCGTCCCATTGTCTTACAGTCTGTGTTCCCCCTTCTGGGATTCACTTCAGATTCTTCACTTCCTTTGCTTTCATTTATGTAATTTTTTGTCAAAAACGTGTTCTCACTTTTCAAATCTCCGACGAAATGGCTTTTGTTTATTTTACTGTAGACTCTGTCCTTTGTTAACCCCCCCCCTCATTCAATTTCTCCAGAACGGGGTCGAGAGTAGTCTCAGGATTACCAATCGAATTTAGTCCTCCGCCCCCGCTACCTATGATGCTTCTCTTTTTGCTTGTTGTATTGAAGATCCAGGCTTGACCATATTCTTTTTCCCCCCTTTGTTAGGACTCCTTCTCTTTTTCCTTGGCCGCCCCCCATCTGTTTTTCCGCGGACACGTCTGCGCTTTTTAGTTACGTCCCAATCCTTTTCCTTCGTCCCCCCTCCCAAGAGGGGTTGTAACGTCCTGCAGTCTCCTCCCATGGTTTATTCCCAGATTACACACGCGTTCTAGTGCGTTTTTCCCTAAATTGCCTTCTTTTATTTTATGGGACTCCGTATCACTACTCCCCCATTCCGGTCATTATTGAGTCTTTTCCTCCTGATACTAATCGCTATGAAGGAACGACCGATACAATTCGGTTTCCATAATTTTTCCTCCACGTCGTACTTTTTTCCTTTTTGCTGACTTTTCTCTTTTCAATTTTTTTATTTTCCAGCTGATCTAGTCCTTGTCATGCTCTTCGTTAACTTGCTTTCTTTATCGCTTTTCTAACCTACCTTTCGGACCCTCTCTTTTTCCAGCTAGAGCCGCCCTTAGTTTTCTTCCCGTTTTCCCAGCAGAGGTTGTGATCTTTGCCCCCCTCCATCCTAAAAAGAGATCTCCCTCCTCTCCCCCTTCTGTTTTTTTTTCTTCGAGATCCTTTTTAGTGAAAGTGCGATTAAATATTCACATCTCTTGACGGTTCCCCATTCTACTATCTTCTTCCTAGCCGTCTCAGGTTTCGCCAAAGTGGTTCGATTCTGCAATGAGTAGGCGCAATTCTCATTTTCCTTCTTCACTGGATTTTTTCCTGAATCTACTTTGACCCTTCCCCTTTTTCTTTCAGCATTATTGAAATCGCACCCCTCCTGTCCTTTTCTCCTTTTTTGGAAGATATCTTCCTCAGCATGGTGATCTTGACTTTTCCCACTTTTTTTACCTGTTCTGCCCCGATATCCAAAACCTCCTTCGCTCCCTAGTAGTGGTGTTTTCTGTGATCCTGCTTCCCTTTCAAACAAATTACCTAATCTCCTTATTCCCCCAAGGCAAATCCGCTAGTTCCCTGCCTTTTTTTCATATTGTTCATTCGATTTTAGTGTCCCAACTTTTTTTTGGTGATTTTCCCCCCCCAAGTTCGTTGGTTAATCCTGGCGAGCTCGATTGTTGCTTCTATGTGAACCCAGCAGGATGCGCGGCCCACGCGATGAAAGGTCTCTCCCTTCCCTTCCCCCGACCCCAATTCAAAAGTAACATTTGACAGCTGCTTATGATCCGGGCTTTATCACCACCAGCCAAGCCGTAATTCCATTTTCTCGGCTGACTACATCTCTTTTTCCCAACCCTCCTTCTGCGGTCTTTTTTTTTTTTATACCCCCATTTTTGACAACCCTCTTTTCCCCTCCTTTCTGTAATCCCCGTCACCCCCACAGCAATTTCGGATGTTTATTGTGGATATTGATAAAACCGTTATGGACCAGTAAATGTGCCTTCGGATCTGTCCTGCGCTCCTAGCTCGCGGTTCACTTTTTATCCTTCCTTTTTGCTCTTATCTTTTTTTTCTTTTTACAATTCACCGGTTCACAAGTCTGCCCCTCCATAGAATATAAAGCCATTTAAACCGAGCGGTTTGAAAAACTTTTTTTCATCCGGCGATTAGTTCCAAAAACTTTCTTGAAGGTTATGGCGCTTCTCCTCCTCATCTCCCATTACCATCCCCCTTCAGTTCTCAAATGTGCCAGTTTTCCCCTACTTTGCGAATTTGTTTTCTTTTTCAATAATGGCCTTTTCTTGGATTTTTTTCCCCCCCCTTCCAACGCCATGGAGGTCTCTTCTTTTATCCTCTTTTTCTTTGAATAACCCTTCGGAAAAATCGTTGTTCCCGTTGGCGAGGCATTTCCCCGTTTCGTTTTGGTCGGTATTACATTTTTTTACTCGTAGTCTTCCTTACCACTTTTTTCTTCGATCGTTTTGGTGAGATCGATCGGATTTTGTGGGATCCTTCACCCGCCTTCGGCGAAATTGAGTTAGAGCGACGAGATCTTCAGTCGATGTTTTTCCGGCTCTGCCTTTAGCACCCCCCCATTCGTTTCGACCAAGGCTCTTTTTATCTCCATTATAGAGCATTCCCTGACCCCCCCTCCCCCATTTTCTTAGCTCTCCATCCCCCCGCGCCCCCTCGATTGAAATCGGGTCTCACTCCTCTCTGCTTGGCCCGTTAACGTAGGGTCTTTTTTTGATCGAACTGACGTTTTTTTTTTGTGTGTTTCCGATGCCCCTCCCCTCTGCTCCCCCCCCAGATTAGTCTTCTTCTCCCCCCTTTCCTCCACCCCCCCCCCCCTCTGGCCCCAAGTGACTGGCCGCAGTATTGGCGTTTTCCTTGTCCTAGTGTGCCCGAACTACCCAAAACTGATTTCACCCGTTCCAGCCCGGGACTCTTTTTCCGCGTCCCTCTCCTTCATCTCTCTATTACTCACTTTTTGTTCGTCACTATACAACCGATGCCCTGCCAGAAGTATCGTGGGTTGTCCATCCGATCCAGTAACTGGGTCCCCCCTGTCCTGATTTCTTTGCAATGTACCCATCAATTTTCCTTTCTTTCTCTCCGGTCTGTTATCCCCCTCTCTCATATATGGGCGTACGATTAAAGCAATCAAATTGGTGCATCCTAGCAAGCCGTTGCATAAACGTACCAGCACTTCGGTCCGTCGCGTATTCTTCTCCTCCTTCTTTTTTGTGATTTTTCCTTCCCTTCCCTCCTCTCCCCCCTCTTTCCCCTCTATTTTCTCTCCGTGCGCTTTTAACCTATTAGTAAAGCGTTCCGGTTCCTTGTCTGGTTTCTGATGTTGGGTAAAGACGTTCTGACTCATTCTATAACGCTGCATATGGTGGTCAATTGCGCTCCAGCCTTTTTCTTGCCCCCTCCTTTTTCCAATTTTACCCGTCCCCCTCACATTTGCCCTCCGTTGCGGCCCCCTGCGTGCCTCAAGCTCCCTCCGGGAAACTTCGATTTTATTCGCAACCCTCCCTCTGTCCTTTTCTGAAGTCTCAAGCTGCCGAACCCTTTCGCTCCCGCTACACAGATCCTTCTAAACGGACGTAGTCTTCTTACTTTTTTTTGGGGTCCCACTTTCCGGACTTCCGCCTCCCCAAATTTTTTACGTTTTTGTTTCCAACTTCAACCCCCGACCGTTGTGACTCTCTCCTGTGCACTTTTTCCCTTTTCCCAACTCATCCCCTTTCTGTCCCACGTACCCTGTACGACCATCATTTTTGACGAATATTCGTTCCCTTTGACGAGTGCATCGGCAACCACGTACTCTCCACCGTCCCCAAAAATTTCCTGTTTCTCCAACACACTCATCACCCTTTTTTTCCAGTATCTAGTTTTCTTTCTGTCCTCTTTCCCCCCTGCACACCTCGCTATTACTTTGCATTTAAAGGCAGCGTGATCGATTTTGTTCTTATCGTTTTCGTCATTCGTGCCGGAGCTTTTCTTCACCCCTATGCACTTGGACCCTTGTTATTCCTCTCCCGCTTCCTTCACCTTCTTTTCGATCGTTTTTCACGTCCCTTATCCTTGTTTTTTTTTCTTCGGAAGGAGATGAATCGCTGGTAACCCCCTCTTGACGCATGTCGCTGCTCTCTCCCTCCTCCTCCCTCCAGTTTCTCCGGCATTCACATTTACGTTCCCGCATGACGACTTAACGAGTGGTTCCCCTCCCCTCTGTCAGAAATCTCTTCCACATCGATTTTCCTTTTCTCGTACAGCTTTTTTTTCCCCAAATCTTTCTCTGGGACCCATTTTT
>Ga0179593_1446485_pt1 | contig 15100 bp, 15 predicted proteins | sample CZODoug2_1_08_16_FD_185931 | JGI IMG/M metagenome (GOLD analysis project Ga0179593, IMG submission 185931) | Vadose zone soil fungal communities from Angelo Coast Range Reserve, California, USA - CZODoug2_1_08_16fungal (PacBio error correction) | ecosystem: Environmental > Terrestrial > Soil >... | reverse complement strand
CCTCGCCAGCACCGCGATACGAACCCTCTCCGACCACTGGATGATCCCCCTTTTTACCACTGTTTTTCCCCTGGCCAAATTTTTTCTCGCTAAGCTCATGAGGGTGGGGTTTGTTTTGCATGTGGGGCGGGCAGGTTGTCCTTTTCGTCAGAGCCTAGGAATCAACTCCCTTCCCGAGCCCATCACCTCCTCCCTGACCTGCTGGTCATGATTCGTTACAACATTGCAGACTTCCGTCTTGTCGACGATTCCCCCCCCTCACACCGCCGGACCCCACATTGCCCCTGTCCCTTCGACCCCCAGTACCAGTCGGTTCTGGCTTGATTCTCCTTCGTTGATCTGTAGTTTCATGACCGTGCCTGTTTCCCTTGGACACAATTCTTGGACGATGTCAAGACCCGAGTACGGTCGCTCCTTCCTTGACTTTGGTTTCTTCCCAACCTGTAGTTCATCACTGACTAGGGCTTCATTTTTTTTTGATCTTCGTCCGGAGCACCCACAGGACTTCCTTTCTCGCGCTCCTTTTCAGAGATTGCGCCTCCCCAGTTCTTGGTCTTTTTTGGCCCGTTGATTCTCAGCGTTCAGCGGGTTTGTTTTCCCTTTCGAGTTGAATCTCTAGTCATGTCTTCAAAAAGGGGATGCATCCCCCCCCCTTGAATGTCATCATTTCTCAGGGAGTTCCTAATCTGTGCGAGCTTCACCCCTTCGGGATGGCGTAAATCTGGGACGTTTCCCCTTGCGAGTCTGGGGCCCCCCCCCCGTCGGGTATAACTTCGTTTAGTTTTTTTTTTTTTTTTTAGTGTTTACGGGGCGATTGATCAGGGTCGAGTGCTTGTCGTGTACTGCATCCGCGCTTGTCGCTTTCACAAGCGTGTTACCCACCCATACGGGTTGCTTTCTCCTCCCCCCCCCACTGGGCCCTCCCCTCGAGTTGTGCCATCCAAAGTCAATCAGAGGTCACCTCCCCCCTAAGCAAGACCATGGTTTTTTTCCAGAGTGGTGGTGGTGCTACCAAATGCTTCGCTTCTGGCCTCTCAGATTAAGAGCCTTTTGATGTTGCTTTTTGTGGACGCAATTTGTTTCTTTCCCCTCCCCCCTCTTCGTCATCGTGTCGAAGTACCGCCTCATACTCTTTTATCCCATCCACCTTTCATGGTGTGCCCCCCCCTCAGGGAAGCTATCCTGTTTAACGAGTGCCAGGGTTTCATTTTTTTTTCGCCGCTGCATTCCTTCCCCACCACGCGGTCAAGATGTTATGCGAGGCTTACTGCACAACTTTTACCCCCTTTCCCCCTTTCCCCGTTACTTCGATTTGGCCGCATTCGCTCCCCCCTCAGAGTTGGCAGCGCTCTTCCCCGTCTGTGGGCATCCTTCAATTTCAGGGTTTCGACGAAGTAGATTTCGTTCCCGTCTCGATATTTCTTGACTGGAGAATCGTATTTTTGATCTTTCCCAGTGGCCCCCACCATTGTGTCTTGATAGGACCCGCAACCCCTTTATCCTTTTCCGGGTTAGAGCTGCGCGTTGAGAGACTCAGATTGCTCCCCCTGTCACCTAAGAGGAACTGTTATGCCTGGCTCAGTTTCCTTCGAATCGGGACATTGGAGGGGTTCCGCTGGGGCTTTAGCGTGAAGCAATACCTCCCTGTGAATTTCCTTGGTAGAGTGTGGAGGCAACATTCCCCCTCGAACAAAGAATTTGCCTCTTAAAGCAGCCAGTTGCTGTGCGTCACTCTTCCTTCGGTCCCTCCCGTAGACTCCGTATCGAGCTGGTCCTTGACGGAGTTCTTATATTCCACGATTCCCCGAGGCGCTACTGGTGCTACATGATACAACCCGCAACCACTCCACCCATACCCCCCTCCTTTCCCCCTATCTCGTACGCGGCTTATCCATGACTGATCATCCGCATAAATTGCCTGAGAGATACCTGTCGTCAACAGTTTTTCCCTCGCCGTTTAGCTTTTTTTCGTATCTCTTTTCTAACAAGTAACACGACGGGACGGTTCTCCCCGGGTAATAGTGCTTCCCTCCGCAAGAACGGAATTGTCTTGGGGCGCCATCCCGATGTAAATTTCAGACACAATTCCCCCCGCAGCATCCTTGGGCATCGTGGCCTGCTCCCCTTTTGGTTTCTTAAGTGCTACCGTAGTTGCCCTTTTGGGAAGATGGTGTTTACTTTTCTGTCTTGCACCACTTTCCCATCGCCATGTCCCTAGGTTCCTGTCATTGTTCAGCCGATGAAACCTCCCGGGGGCTGCTGTTCGTGCAAGTCCCCCCTCTTGCCATCAGCACGTCCATGCCTGTGCCCGGCTATTAGTTCATCCGTTGTATGGTCGAGTTCTCCCTCCCCTCCGTTTGGACCGCTTTCCGCAACTTCCGGTAGAGGCTTTTCTCCACCATATATCAGCGCGTGGTCTGTCCCACATCGACCCCATCGAGTTCCCCCTCCTCAGCCGTTTTCAGTCAGCTGTCACTTATACGTTTTGTTGTTCCCGGCTATACGCAATCAAGGGCCGTTTCCCGCGTCTCAGGGAAAAAAATCATATCTACCATCCAGTTGGGGTACCCCCAAAATTTGTACAAGTCCTCTTTCGTCCCCTTTACTTCCCCCCCGAGAGTTCCCCTCTTTTTTAGGTCTTTCCTCCCCCTCCCTTAGTTTTTTGCGATCATCTTCCCTTCGGGTCAACCTAGAGGGCCAGTCTTCCTTGACAAGCTCCTTTTCCTCTTCATTATTTCCACCGCTGTTGGTCCGAGCCTTGATGCGGCCCACTGGGCTATTAGTCTGTTGTTTGTCCCCGCAGCTCTTCCGTGTTTCCAAGCATGCTGTTAGGAGGTTTTTTGGCTCGATGGTTGTCGATGTCGTGGTTTATCCCCTCGTTCGTGGTTTGTGTAGTTGATCTGACGTATCTTTATTACCTTGCGGATGAAGCGGTCCCTTTTGAGCGCCCTCGCCCTTTTTCTCTTTCGAGTTTTCTCAGGATCTTTTCTTCACGACTCTGCGGGCTTCAGTGTTCCCTTGCCTACCCATTTCAGGCCCCCCGGTTTTGTTGGTGGCCCAGTCCCAGCATTCTTTCCTTTGCTGCCTCTTGCTGCTTGGCAAACCTGTTCCCCCATCCAGGCCCATGCCCCTCCGGTTGCTCTTGTACTATGTACCGGTGTTTCGGGTGAGCATTCCCGCTATTTTCCTGACCGGCCTCTCTGATAGTCCTGGGAAAGGGCGTTCTGGTTTCACCCGAAGAAGGAGTTGCTTTCTCCCCGGTGGGCATCCGAGACCTGAGTTGAGGTGCCCTTATTAGTCGTTGTTACTTTTCTCCCAACTTTTTCCCAACAACAGTACACGGCATCTTTCCGCGTCCCTTTACCTACCCCAGTTTACTTCTTCGTTGTCCTTTATTTCTCGATCAGTGATTGGGAATACCTCCGACTAGATTTTCGGCTTGGGTGGATTTTTTGAATGTTTGTTTCCGCTCGACCCCTGATGGTCCTTCTTCTAGGGGCCTATATAACTTTCCCTCCTGAATCTCTCTCTCTTCTTTCGTACCTTTTCCCCCTGACCACACCTAGCCCTCACCCTTGCGCCGTGAAGAGAGGGCAGTTTTTGTGGTTCCTGGGCCCCGGCCCCCGCTTCCCAGCCCCCGAAGTGTGTTTTGCATCCCTTACTACCAATTCAGGGGCCAAATCTTAGAGGCGGAGGTTGCCAGGCTCACACGCCCTATTATGTGACCTTGTGGTAGCCGTTCTTCAGAGAACTGCTTTCTCAACCCTGCAGCCATATATAGATGTGTGATGGTCCTATCTTACCCCCATTGTCGTTCTTTTCGACAGCGGACATATGCCAAACCCATCCCGGACGACGCCCTGCTCGTCTTTAGCTTTTCTAACCCTTTCACACCTGAGGAAGTTGCCCAGAGGTCCACCCACTTTTTTTTTTATGCCATCGGGATTTTGACGCGATCGTCCCTTTACCATTCCCTTTTGTAGTTTTCTCTTTTTTTACCCCCTGTCCGGTACTCGCCTCCTGGCATCCACTAAGGGCCAAGTCCCGTGGTGGGTTCTTCATAGTTAGCGGCGACCACATTGAGACATGGAACCCCTTTTTTTTTTAAACTCCTCTATCGATTTGCCAGATGTTTTCCCCCTTGTTTCGCACCCCCTTTGAACTAGTGATCATCGTTCCTCCCTCAGTGTCGGGTGCGGACCCTTCTCCCTCTGTCTTTTGTTACAATCTTTAAGTTCGTCAGTTCGCGTCTACCGCTCTTCACGCGTGCTTTTCTCAGGTGCCTCGGTCAAGAAGGTTGCGCTGAAAACCACCCCCTCTTTAGAACCCCCCCCCTCTTTTTCCCCGGATGTGAGGTTGCTTGGGTTTCGATGGGTGCTTGCACTGATGAGAGTGAGAGTTTTTCCTTTTTCCATTGCTTTGAACGGCCCCTTTCCTGAACAGGGCTGTGCAAGTTTTCCTTTTTTTCTTGTCTTCCCCCTCCCCCACACCGGTCTCCTCCTCTCCCGCTCCCCTCCGTACCACACACAGCGCCTTCACCCGATTGTTACCAGAGACCGCGCTCTCAGTCCCAGATTGACGCCACCATCCTATTTTCCTTCCTCAAGATTGAGAGCTCCTTCCGCCCCGGTTGATTTCCTTTGTGAGCACTGCAAGCCCATGGTTCCACTCTGCCTCCCTCCCACGAGGATCTTCCCCACCGCTGCAGTCTTGATTGAGCAGTAGGGCCCCCACGCTTTTTTCCCGATGTAGAGATGAGCAAGGATTCCTGTGTTTCGACACTCCTGTTCCTTTTTCTCTTTCGAAGACGTCCTGCTTCTCCCAAGTCGTTATGCTTCCCCCCCCATTCATTTTTGTTCATCCAACGCTTTCCAGTTCCCTTCTGCGTCTGAGAGTCTGGTCACGCCTTGTCCCTCCTTGCCTCTACTGTTTTGGCCCACTTTTCATCTCTTCCCCCCCCCACGTCTCCAAAACCGTTTGCCCAGGACAAACGAAGTATCATTTTCTCGTATTGTGGCCCGTTTTTTTCAAAGTGTTTCTTCCTCTTCTTTCTCAGTCCCTTTCCCCCTAAACGAAGGACGGCCGAACTTTTTGGATTCAAAGAATGTTCTTGAATCCGGATGCTTTTGGGATTTTGGAAGTATATGCCTCTGACCTTCTCCCCCCTCCTTCTTCCCCCCGCCCCCCACTTGCAGGACTTCACTTATTTTTTCTCCCTTCGCCCCGACGTTTTCCGGTGTTCAAACCTTTTCCCCCACCGGGGCAAGTGGTGCGAGTTTTGCCGCGTGATGAGATCTTCTTTCCTCCCCCGTTGTGTTTTGATATCTCTGTCCTCACGCATCCCGAAAACTCAGTTCCCCCCTTTCTTTCCCTTTGACCCCCCTTTTTTCACCGGTGTCCAACTCTTTCTTCCTGCTCATGCTGAGTCTGCAAGGTGGTTCTGTTTTTCCTTTTGGGCTCCCGTCAGAGTCTCGGTCCCCTATAACGATTCTCCGATTACAGTGCCCTTCCTTTTTCTTATTCTCCAACCGTGTCATTCCCGTCCTGATCTTTGATTGCCAAGAAACCTTCCGCCGCCCAATTTTCCCCCGTACTTCCCAGCGGAACCCACTTTCCTTGGGTTGGCGGTTTTTCGGGTTGGGACAGACCTTTTTTATGTGTAGGTCCTGACGTGACTTTTTCCCCGGGCGAGGCATCTGGCCGATGAGTCCCCTCCGAAGCTTCGTCGTCGACGCTGTTCCTCTCACAACTGTATTTCTCAAGGACTCTTTGTGGGTCTTTTCACCCCGTGGTTAAGTTAAGAGCACCACTCCCGTCTCCTTTCCTGAACGATCATTCGTCTTACTTGATCCCCCCGCCTCCAGCGTTCCCTTTCGCGCTGACGCACTGCGTCCCCTTTGGTCACCCCGTCACACTCTTTTTCACCAGTCGATCTTGGAACCGGGGAGGCTATCTAAACCCGGCAGGTACTTTTCTCTTTTCTCCTCTCGCGGTCTAGATTCAAATAGGTGATGGCGTAAATGTTCCGCCTTCCTCGTCGTCTTGTAATATGGTTCCCTCTGGGTAGAACGAGATGTTGGTGGGTTTTGAGATGATATCGGAGCGCTTTTTTCTTTCTTCCTTTCCGACCTTACAGAGCCGATTTCCCCCCCCTTTGACTTTCCAAGCCCATGGGGGCTTAATCACGAAACCTTGCCATAGACATAGCTGCTTCCCACCCATCACCCGCCATACCTCATTTTCCCCCCTAAACCATAACCCGGTAAATCAGGCGTTCCCCTTTCTGTGTTTGTCTCTAACCGGTTTTTGGAACATGAGGCCTCGCCCCTCCAGGCAAGAGCTTTTCTTCTGCTTCCTCTTACGGGGGCACGCCCTTCTAGTTCTAATTACTAATTTTTTCTTCGGGTCTTCCCTTCACTAATCTCCCCCTGTTCTTTTGGGTTGTTCCCAACATTTCCAGCCCCCGGGAGACTTCTTTTTGGATGTCACCGCTTGCCCCAGGTTTTCCTGGTTGCTAAGCTGCACTATACCCCACCACTTTTCCCCCCTTTGACCTCGTGTCTAAAGCACATGGTTGACCCCCTCCCATCACCTCCGGTCTGTAATGTGCCCTGATCGCTTCACCAATAACGAGTTCCTTGCTTGCCCGCGGGGCCTTCCCTTTTCCTGGTTTAGCCTTCATTCCCTGATAGAGCGGTCCTTTCTGACTACGACTTGTTGTCCCCCCGGCCCCTCGTAGGGGCGCTCACCAGTTTGACAGGGTATTGTCTTTGCCTCACCAACCTAGACTGGAGATCTTCTGTTTCTAGTGCGTTTTAGCCCTCAGTAGTCGCCGAAAATGTCCCAGAAGCTGCCTTTGAGATTTACGAACTTCTGCTCGGGAATGTGCGTTTTTTCCTCCTCTGGCGGTAGGGATGACGCAGACTCCTTTGGCATGGCAGGACGGAGGATACTTGATCCCCCGTTTCCCCAACACCACCGACAAGAATGATCAACTTGCCTTTCTTCACTCGGCATCTTGATGGGCGTCCCCCCCCCCTTTCTTCAACTATTGATGTACCTCCATGCTCCTTTCAGCTCTTTCATTGAAGTCTTTTTGCGTGCGGTTGGGATTTTGCCCCTCTTACCCTCTGGAGAATCCTGCCCTCTCCTTGTATCAAACAACCGTGTCCCCCACCCCATCTCCCTGGTAATGTCCTTATTCCCCCATTGACACGACTTTTTTTCATATCATCAATTTCCAGCTTGAATACGTAGGAAGCCACAGCGATTTTCTCTAAGTAATGGTTTGGTGCGTCTCTCTTGGGAGAAAAGTAACCTCCCTTCTTAGTTCCAATTCCAATCAGGTTTCCTCGTTATCACCTTTTTTTTATGAATTATGTCTGTGGGGAGCCAGCTCCCTCAAATGTAAATGGAAGACCTCGCTTCTCCCTTCTCAGGGAAGCGATGTGCATAAAAATGGAAGCCTATGTTACATCTTTCTATGACTAGGTGGAGGGGGAATGGTTTTCTTGGTCACTGCCATGACCTTCACATTGTCTGATGCTCTGGTCATGGTCTTGCGAAACAGGGGGTCCCTTTCTTTGTAGAACGGGAGTTCCCTCGTCAGAGCCTCTCATGTTCCCCCAGAATTCCGAGCGGAGAGGTTAGATTCGCCTACCACCAACGTCTTTCTTAAGATATTCCGCACGTCCCGCTCGATTGTCCTTTTTCTCTAAATTTCTCCCCTAAAGCGCAGTTTTCTTTACCACCTATCTCCCCTTCTTCGGCCCACCCCCTGATAAGCCTGGCTTTTCGATTGAACCGCCTAGGTGACACGGGCCCCGGAATAATCATAGACCAAGGAAGCCAGCCCTGTTCTCCTTCAGTTTCCCCCCCATTAAGCATTATTTCCCTCCTAAGCAAAGGACGAGTTAAAGAAAAATTCCTGGCCCTCCTAGGTTCGGATGGCGAGCTTATATAATTTCACATCCTACTTTTCTTTCTTCCTCTATGACCCTCCGCCCTCGGGACCTCTCTGGAGGTCCAATTCTGTTGATTGAAAGCTTCCTGTAATCTCGTCTTATAAATGAGGATTTCTTTTCCTTGAGTCACAGATCGATTTTCTTATGCGTATGCCTGTCCCCCTTCCTTTGATACACATCGTTTACCCGTCCCAGCCTTTCGAAGAATTGGCAGGAGAAGGGGGGGGGCTCGGTTTTGGTATAGATGAGTGGTCATTCCCCCCGTCGTTTCGAGCTTTTTCTCTAGCCTCAATACTTCTGTAATTGACTTTCTTAGTTTTCAGATTCCAAACGAGATGGGCTCCCATTTTCTACACCATTCGGATGTTCCTCTCTGGGAGGGGGAACAGGGAATGTCACTCTTCTGCTATATTTTTTCCAATTGCTCACCCCCCCAGAAGGCCATTAGGTTGCTGCGGATGAACCCAGTTTTACACCCCACTGACCCCTTCGGCATGCCTTTTTTTAGTCTTTGTGCATCGACCACTCCAGGAACCCACCCTTACCAACTCCCCCCTCATCATTGAACTCTGTCCTCCCCCCATGACCGCCAGGTTTTTTCTCTCCCAGAGCTTGTGCCCTTTCTTGACTTTTTGTCTATAGAATGTCTTTTTCCCCTTTACATGGAAGTTATTTCCACCTCCTACGGCATTTGTGGTCCTTTGGTCCCTTTTGCACCTATGACCCCCTGTGTTTAGGGACCTACTATCCTTTTCGCAGACTCTCTCCCCCCCCAACCCTCACACCCGGCCCGATTTCTTACTAAAGTTTCTCTTGATTATCTAGTGATTAGAGTTGCATGTTCCCAGGCCTCTCCCAACGATTGTTTACGCTTTTTCTTTGACGGTGGTGGATACGTTCATCGAACACTGCGTCCTGGGGAAGAGTTTTGAATATCGAAGATGCCCTGCCTGTCCCCCATTAAAGATTTAGTTACGATTAGTCTTTCGGACCCAATATTGAAAAACTTTCCAGAACTGGTGTTCCGATAGGTCCTCCTTCTTTTTTTTTTCTTTTTTTTGTTTTTTTGTGGGATTCTGGGCCGCCACTCTACTCTGCCGCCATGACCCCGAATGGGTTGTGAGGCAGAATAAAGCCCCCATCTTCAAACCTAATGTCCCCCTATTCTTCTGACTACCAGCTCACTCTATTTGAACTGGTTATTCATATATTCCTCTCTCCTTTTTCAGACCCCGTCTACCCCACCAGATCTCACTCTCTTTTTTTTTTTTGCCTCTAAGCCCCCGGGAACTGGTGTCCCTGATCCCGAGCGGACATATGAAAACTATTACTCTTCGAAGGATCTTCTACTTTCTACCCAGGGCCCAGACCCATCTTTCCCTCAAAGATGACTATTTGATTTTGTTGACGCTCAGGTCAACGTGACATTCCGTCTTCGGTTTTTCATGGGTGTCCACTTTGGACCCCGTTTTACTCCTTCCATACCGGGACATTAGTGGTGGTTTTGGCTAGGAAACTGCCTTTTACCCCCCCCCCTCCACTTGGCCACCGTTTCCACTTAGAAGATACGCGGCCCGGATGGATTTGGACCACAAGGCCAGGTGTCCCTCCCCTCCCCCCGTCTTTCTTTCCCCTTTTTTTCCCTTTTCCCTCACATGTACGTCGCTGGCGTTTTTCCACACTGACAGCTCCATCTCCTACCGCCCTTTCTTCCGCCGTTCTCGTCCAGTTCCGAACCTGCCCAGCCGGTGTTTGATCCTCCCCCCCACACCGTGGACCTTTTTCCCCCTTTAGGCCCCGAGGTTGGGTGGACTATTTATTTCTCTTTGTGGGCACATGCCCTCTGATGGGCATTCCCCATTTGGTCTTTTTTTTCCAAGTACACCACCTTATTTTTTTGTGCAGTACCCTTGATGTGACCTCTATTACTGTACCTCGTTTGCATGCCCCACGTCCCCACGCTCCTCCTGATCCATTCCGGAAACCCCCCCCCCTGTTTGGCGTTTCTACCAGATCGGCCCCCCAGTCTACGAGCGCTCGCCCTCCCCCCCTTGAAGCCTTCTGTGAAGTGTCCAGGACCGTTATTTTATTGTTCTCGCCCCGGTTTACCTCTTTAGCTTTTCGAACGCCCCTGTGTAAACGATGTTTCTCCTTTCCATGGGGAGCGGTTCTTTTCCCCCTTGCAGCCTGAGGCGTCCCCCCCTCCAGCTTCCCAAACTGCCCCTTTTACTTACGTCCTTTATGCGTTTTTTTTCAAGGCTCTTCCTTTCCTTGACAAGTAGCCGTTTTTTTTTCTCCTCCTCTTCCACTGGAATTTATCCCCCGTTTTTTATGGCCCTTAATGAATCAACTCTTTTCACAGGAATCTCTCGTTTTTAGTATCGGATTGACGCCTCCAGACTTTTCCACTAGCCCCTTGGGATTTTTGTTCCCTGACGTAGGACCTCACCACTCTTCAAACTTATGATCCTCCGAAGACCGCCCCAGTTTTGGTTTTAGAGCCTATGGCAGGGGCCCCCTTTTTTTTTGGAGGAGGTTTTTTTCTTTTTATCTCTGTCCTACAAGACTTACTTCATTCCCCTTTCTTTGACTGAGCTGACACCTCTTTTTACTTGGGTATGCTATTGGGAGTTTATTTTTTATCTATGAAAGGGATGAATTACCCCCCTGGCCCCAGCCACCTGCCTGGACTTCCCCCCTTCGTGGTATACTTTTTCATGTGGAAAAAAGGGTTCTGTTTGTTTCCCATGGTCGATGCTTTCTCTCTTTCTTGCTGATCTAGATATTTTTCTTCCTCCATAAGTTTTTTTTTCTCTTTCTCGCAGCACGCCCTCTAAGAACACCCTTCCCCCGCCCAATGTTTTTTTGAGAATTGTAAAAAGTTTTTCAACTTTTCCCAAAAGATCTCTCTCGCCATGAGTATGTCTCAGGTGGCGGAGCGATGGTTTTTTTTTTCATTCTCCTGTCAGACGAATTTTTCCCTCCCCCGACAAACCTCCTAACGCCAGAGGAATCAATGTTTGAAGCAGAATCAGTCCCCCAAAACAGGGGAATGTTCCGTCCTTGTCGACTGATGCTGCACCCTTAACTCCGCCGTCAACCCTTTGCCCCCCGTCCACACTCTTTCGCCGACCCGGCCCTTTTGTCTTTAGGTTTTTTCCTCTTTTTGAGCGTGTATGTCAGTCCCCCTTGACTGTTTCCCCCACACAGGCGAGTTCCTTTTGGCCCCGTTTCGTCCGGACCAGATCAGTTACGTGCCGTCTTCGTGGACCGCTGTTTTGATGGCCCAACTTTTTTGCCTCAAGACTTCGTTGGTTCCCTCCCGTGGAGCTTCCGTGAGCCCACTGACCTTGCTCCGTCGCTGCCCCTCTAGTACTTTTGCTCAATACAGCTCCATTCTTGTCTTTTTGCCGCTTGCCCGAACTCGTTTTTTTTTCCCCCTGCTTCGCTGGAATCTGCGGCAACGTTCCACACCCAGGGGTGCTCTAATAACCAGTACAGGTAAGAAGGGCGATTTCTCCCCTGCGGCGATTTCTTCCACACCCTGATGGCCTTAATCTTTTTTTTTTTTTTTGTCTCTACTCGCTCCGCAATTTTTGTTTCCCCGATCGGGTAGACCAGCGCTGTGGTGTGGTTACTTTTTTCGGCACTTGTCTTTAGCTTTTCTTTTCGTTTTTTGTTAATGCAGCTGCGTCCAGAGCTGACCCCAGCCGTGTCTTTCCACTCCAGTTTGCCTTCCTCCAATACCCCCCCTGGCCATCGCCCCTTGTTTTCCGTCCTGTGTCCCAGTCCCTCCCATCTCTCTTTACCTGTGTTTTTCCACCTCAACCCTCCCCGTCAGACATCTTCCCGTAGCGTTTTCGTTTCCTTACCCAACCGGTATGGCCTCCTCTCCGAGTCAGTTTTTTGCTTACGCTGCGGTATTTCCTCTTTTTCCGCCGGTTCTTTTTTTTCAAGAAAGGTCGCTAATAGTCGCCCTTACCCCTGCCCCTCCAGGAATGTTGTATATTCACTAATGATTCCATTTTTCCTGGTTTTCACCCATTCCAGCTTTCCCAAGAGAATTCGGAGGTTCACCGTCTGTGCCATTGTAAGTTTGTTCTCCGCCCTTGCTACTCTTCACCCGCTTTCCTTTTTCTCCGAGGTTAACCGCCCGGGCTGACCACCCCTAGACACCCCCCCCCACCCCCCTCCCCAGTACCGGGGCCCGCCTTCGCCCTTTCAACCATTTCCTTTCGTGGTGGGGCCTGTAGTACTGTTCCTCCTGGCCAGGTGTAGCCTCGTAGACCCGCGCCGGCCCTTTCCGAGCTCTGGGCCTTCTGGCCCTCGTATCCTTGTTCCTCATCACCGGGGAAGGTGTCTTTCAGTACACCCCCCCACCTGCGGCGATTGGTTTTTTTTATCTGCGCGTTTTCGATCGCCGTAGAGCCCGACCCCTTTCACCGAAGATGGAACGGTTCTTCTTTTCTGGGCATGGAGGGGTCTTTTTTTCGTCTGTTAGGGGCTTGCCGTCCGGGGTGGTTTCCTCTGTTTCATTGAAGGCGTTATGATCCGTGGCCTGACCAGTCCCAGCCCAGCCAAGAATGCTTGCCCCCCTGCTAGTCCCCCCTCTCCCACAGGTGCGGTGTCTGCGTCCATCGTTTGGTCCCTCCCCTCCCCCCTCGTAATCGAGCTTGACCTTCCCTATTGTCGTGTAGAGAGATGGCCAGGTTCCCTTTTCCGCCGGCAGGGCTTCCCTGACCCACCACAGTGAACCCACTCCCCCCTCGCCCCCTCAAGAGATTGTCTTTGAGACTTGCCACTGCACGCTCATCAAGCCTTTCCCTCCGAGCTGCCTACTTGTGTGCCCTCCCTGGAGAAAGCGACTTTTAATGTTTCGTTTTTGTTTTTGTTCCTAAAAGTCACAAGATTCTCTTTGGGCCCCCCCATTTTCCTCCCGTGATGACAAATCTCCGCAACCTGCTTTGCTTTGGCCGTACAAACTTTCCATGTTCCCCCCCCTGGACGAACATCTCTTTTTTATACCGTCCTTTCTTTGCAGCTTGGGTCTGATCCCAACACTTTGGCTTTTTCCCTTCCCCCACGCGTGCGAGGCTTCCCCCTGGCTAAGTGGGCCTGGATTGGTCCCATGACCTCTCGGCCATGGCTTTTTTTTGAGTTTCTCTTTTCTTATGGTGTTCCCGAAGATGCAACATCCTTTTGGCTTGATGGGTAGCAAGGTTCCCCCGAGAGCCCCCGCTCCTTTCGTCCCCCTTGCCCCTATGCATCCGGGAATTTCTTTGTCCCCAGTAGAGTTTGGACGATTCTCCCAATTACCCCCCTTTTCTTCGCTAGGATTAGCTTCAACCTCCACGAGCTTTATGACCCTTATCGACACCATCGCGTACCCCCTTTTGCTTGCTTCCGCTGGAAAGGACCTCGTGAAACGGCCTTACAAGGCCTAAGTATCTCCCACCAGGCCTCTCCCCTTTGGGAACCACCGCCGAAGGTTCCCCCGGTCTTTCCCTGCCGCGTTCAAGCCCCAGGACTTTCTCGTTCCCCGATGAGGTTGGAATTATAATTTTTTTCTTTTCCTCCTAAGTTGTTTGTTTTTCGAGATTCTCCCACCCCCCCCTTCGTTGACCCCCTTCGAGGCATTCCTTGCTTGAAACGCTTCTTCCTTGCCGGAGTCTTATTCCCATGAGGCTTTGAGCCAGATGAATCTCTTGGGGCCAGCGTATTGAATTGTCGGTCCGGTCACCTGATTCCTTTCGATGCTGAAGCAGGGGCTGCCTTTGTGCCCCTGAGATGGTGGTGATGAGTGGTCAAAACCCCCTTCTCTCCGTTTATCTGGTGGACTCCACATATCTACTGAATGGAAGTTTTGCTTCCGCTTTCAACGCGCTGGGCTCCTCCCCCTATCCAGGGATGTCCAGGAGCGTGGAATTATGAAGTGCGGATTCTAGGGTGAATTGACTTCCAATCCCAGTCCCACTCTTTGCCTAGTCTTACCACCCCCCAGTTTCACCCCCTCTTCCCCGACATAAGAGGAGCTGCTTGTTTTGTTGCCCACTCCCTTCCACTTTCCCCTCCGGCCTAGGAACCTTCTGCCCCTTGACCCCACCCCCCCCCCACTGCCAGGTTTTTTCGTCCCTTCTCCCTTGAGAAGGCTATTTTTTTTTGTATCGTTCCATGGCAATTCTTTCTGTCCCCTTCCTGGGCCCACGTTATTCGCACTTTTTTGCGCACCCCGCTTTTCCCACGGAGGGGGGACCAGCTTCCGCGTGTGTAAGTTTCCAAGAGTTTGTCACCAAAACATTCACTTTTCTTTTGCCTTCTCAGTATTCTATAGTCTTTTTCATGCATGATTTTATGTTTTACCTTTCCTTGCGATCTTACAAGATCTGGATTCCCTTTGGGATTTTGTCACGTTGGTGGATTCCTGTTCCTTAGAAATGATGATGCCAGTTTGGTCCCCTTCTTGGCCTATTCCTCTTTCCAGCGGCCCATCCGGTCTTGACGTTTCTTTAGAGAACTACATCCCCCTCGCCACCGCAATTTTTTTCTCTTGACGATTTTTTGGGCAGAATTCTTGTTTCTTTTTTGAGCCTTGGCCTTCCTTCTACGTCCTGAACATGCTCAGTGGCTTTCTAACCAACGTGAAGACATCAGCTGCACACGACTTCCCAGAGGCGCCCCGAGTCCAAGCTTTCCTCCTCTTTTTTGACTGGTACGGCAGAAGCGACTCTTACGATAAGCTTCGACCTAATATCTACTGCCGAGGTGGGCGGGCTTCCTGTTCCAAGGTGATCGCCTGCTCCGAGTTTCCCCTTCCATCGGGCGGCATCTGTTCTCCTTCGTGCTCCTTCCTGCTGTTTGTCCGCTGCCCCGCGGGCAATCCACGTCGCCCTCCCTTATTGTTGACGCGCTCGGAACTTCAGGCCTTTTTTTTATGTTCGGATATGGGGATTCCGATTTTTCTGTGGGACGACCCTGGTATTTCCGTCACTTCGCAGCTCAACCTCCGGTTTCTTTTGTTCTTTTTTTGCTTTTTCCCCTGGTTGGGCCGTTGAGGCGGTGGAGATAGTGGTAATACCCTACGGCGGTTTTACCGAAAACCCCATTTATCTTCTTTTATTTCGTGTCCCATTACTTTT
>Ga0179593_1421611_pt1 | contig 15100 bp, 16 predicted proteins | sample CZODoug2_1_08_16_FD_185931 | JGI IMG/M metagenome (GOLD analysis project Ga0179593, IMG submission 185931) | Vadose zone soil fungal communities from Angelo Coast Range Reserve, California, USA - CZODoug2_1_08_16fungal (PacBio error correction) | ecosystem: Environmental > Terrestrial > Soil >... | reverse complement strand
AGGAGGATCTCAGGGGTCAATCCTTTTTTCTATTACTATATTTTCCATAATGACCGGGTTTTTTTTTAGCCGCGATGTAACCCCCTAACGAGCAATTAACGTTGTGTTCTCTAGCGGCTGATTTCCTATTCCTTGAGAGAAATAGTCGGTTTTTCCTTTCTTGTAGAGCCACAATTCCCCAACCCTGGCTGTGAGTTTGCTCCGTTTTAGCACAGGGCACACTCCATTGCGGGGCGGTCCATGTAACAGCCCCCATTATTCCCACAAACTTTTTCCTTTAAACACTAGGGGTGGTTTTTTTCTTTGTGGTTCTTTATTTTTATACCTGTAATACCCAAGCTTACCCTCAAGACGAATAGTATACCCTTTTGGAAAGTAGGATTTTTCTAAGTTTTTTTTTCTTTCTTTTGCTTGGTGACTCTGCCCTTTCCCCGTAAAGAAGTCACGCTTACTTTTGGGTTTCCACCTGGGAACGACGCTCTAGCATCTCCCTAAGAAGACTCGGGCGCCCCCGTAGAGTAGGCCCTTGCTTGTTTTTTCCCCCCCATTGATGGCCATCCCCGCCGACCGTTCTTTCCCCCCTTTCTCACCCTGAGGACAGCCGCCTTTTAGCGCTGGAGATGAGTTGGCCCCTTATCTTCCCGGTGCACCTCAAGTTCACCTGTTTTTTCCTTGAGGGCGTTTGTGTCTCCATGTCCTATCTGTTCCTCACAAATTTCCAGCAAAGGTGGTCTTTCCGAGTCTATGCGGGCAAACCTTTTAAGTACCCTTCTCTCCAAAAGTGCATCTATTTGGGGGTGATTCGATTTTCCGAAGTTACGCTCCGCGTGGGTGCCGGCGATTTAAAAGGGCGAGTGATCTGTGTATTCCTTTTTCAACCAGTCGGAAGACGGATCTGATTTACTTGTGTGTTATCCCCTTAAGACCCTGTAGTTTTTCCTTCTAAGCAAACTATTCGTTGACAAGCATTTTTGCGGCCAACTATCCCCCCCCGAGGGACAGTTCTCTAAATTTTTTACTCTCTTCCTCTTGTGTTCGTGTCTGTGATTTTTTTCGGGAACAACCTTTTTGAATGTGGACACAGGGCGAACCCACCCCCTATTCTGATTATAGCAGTCCTTCAACCAGGACTCCCAAAGCCGTGCTTCGCCATCTTTCTGATGTAGTAACTCATCCCGTCATTTAACTTTGTAATGACCTTAAGACCCGGCCCCTTACCAAACCCCGCTGGCCCTCTGCGGGGGTTTTGGGTCCCACCGGGAGAAGATGCCTCTTTCCTTTCTTCAGCCCTCCCCCTTTGTTTTTTTTTTTCCCGCGGTATACGCCAGCTTCGCAAGAAGGTGGCACCAGTAGACGAAGCCCCGGTTCTCGTGTCGACGAATTGTATTCCCGGTGTCGTTCCCCTGGCGTTGGTTTCCGTTGCCCCCCCACCCCCTTTTAAATCCCGCCTGAGTCATCGATCTCTTCCCAACTCACCTCTGTCGGTTGCATTGATTTTTCCTTTTGAGGGCTTCCGGACCCGCCCTTGCTCTCCCACTCGAGAAGGGACTCTTTTGTCCTCACCCCAGTCAAGCCTTTCTTTTTGTAAAGTCGATTCTTCCTGCTAAGTTCCCTGCCGTATGTTCTCGTTTTTTCCGTTACAGACAGATTCTTCTTTTCCCCTTTCTCTGAACGCCGTCCCCTCATACTGACGAGATTCTGCGGTTTTTCTCTTTGCTTGCTGTCCTTGTTTTTCATCTATCACCAGTACGGCGTGGACTCGATTCCCCCTTTCATCCGCAACCGACTCCTTCAGGGGGAGTGTAGAACCTGTGTGCGAGATCATGGCTCGCAGTTTTTTTCGGATTTAGACCTTGAGTACTGGAATTTGCGTGAGCGGGTACTCTTATGAACTTCCTGCCGCTCGACGCCCAAGCGTCCGCGCCGCGGACTCAGAGGGACCATAAGGCAGTTGGGTCCCCAGTGTCACCCAGATGAGACTTTTATTTTTGGCATGACCCCCAATTCACGGGGGTTTTTTGATTTTGTAGTGACCAAGAACGCCCGTGCCCCTTCCCTTAAAGTTTGAAATTTTTGAGGGTTCCCGTGCAGGACCTTCCATTATGTCCCCAAGAGGTCAACTGATCTTGGGGGATTCTTCCCCACCCCTAGAAGGGACATGTGTCGGGGAGGAAGCCTAGTTCGGGCTCTGGGGTTTTGATTCTCGCACGTGAAGGACCCATTTTTGTAGCCGTCGTCCAATTGTTGACACTGGAATTGTGAGAAGTTTGGGTAATATGCTGCACCCCCAAGCCGGAGGACCTTTGGCTAAAGTACATGGTTCCCCATCTACACTTCATCCCATCCCCTTTCCTCTTACCCTTCATTTCGTTGCCAGTTCCGGTTTTTTTTCAGTTACTCCCTTCAGGTCTCCCACGACAATGTCTCCTCCCGAGTAGTGGGGCACATTTTTTCCTTCTCCTCTTCTTCGGTTTAGCCCCCCTTACCCCTGGGCCGGGACTGGACCTTAGTAGTTGTCCTTTTAGGGCGTGTGGAAACTTGCATGTTATGCCCCGACTCCTACGGGCCTTTCTGTTTGGGGACCCGCCGAAGTGCAGATTCCGGGGTATTTTCTGTGAGACCTCGATAGAGAATTTTTTTAATCCCGGAGTTGACCTTGCGCTGCATGTTTGGAGCATTTTTTCCCTCCCCACACTTAATAAGACATGAGCGCATCGCAGATAGATCTGAGTCGGGATAAGAAAGAACAGCCCATGAAAATGAACGAGACCAGCAGGGAAACCCCTAAGCTCTCAAGACTCAGAGGAGCTTCACTGGAATAGGCCCCGAGCCTACATTGATCATTCTAAATGACCGTTTCCCTCCGATGGTCGTTCCGTTGGTGGATTAATGTGAGAACCTTCTAGAATCCGCAGAAAGTTGCGTATATTCCCCTATGAAGGTGTCCCGAACACTTGCCGGGGCCGCCATTCAAAGTGATTTTTTCACCATAGTGAAAATCATTTCACTGTCCTGCGCAAAGTGTCTGAACGTATTTTACCGCACGAATGAAGACCTTCGCTTTTTAAGGTTTTTGTTGGCCCCTGGCCCCCACCCAGGTAGCCGAATTCATTTTATAGGATCCCATTTCACTTTGTAAACCCCTTCAAAGTTTAGTGCCAAGAGGACTACTCATGGCCCCCACAGAATTCACTGAGCTACGCGTGCGTTGTGGCCCGGCTTACCAGATGGGGAGATCAGCGGGATCGTTACTCCTTCTTTTTAAAGGTCTATGTCTTGAGTTCCTGCCAACCTAGGGCTTTTGTTGAGTTAGATTTCTCGAGGTTCACATCCACCCCGGCCCCCCCCTTTGAGAAGAGACCAGGACCCGTATTGGACTCGGTCTTCTTCCTTTTTCAGGCCGCTTCCTCTGCGACCCGATCGTTCCTAAAGGGTTCATTACCTGCAAGCCTGGCCCACAGCCACTTGTCTCGCTATAGTCCGCTTCATCAGCAGAGTTTTTCACCCCCCCCCCCCCCCCCCTCCACCCCCACCAAAACCGCACCGGGCCCGCCCCTCTTTTACCTGATCACGGCGTCATTTTGATCCGCAGCACCTTCCCCCTCCGTTCGAGTGCGGCCTTCTCTTGACGCACCTCCGTCGCTCCCTTTCTCCGGCACCTTCCCCTCCTATCGTCGTTTACCCGGAAGCCCCTCATCCTCTGCCATCTCGTTCTCCTTTTTTCCCCCCGCCCGTCCCCGAGGGTACTTCCCCTTTTCTTTTTGTTGCTGTCCTTCGCCACACTGGCTTTTTTCATTTTCGATCCCTTTTCCCGGATCATGCGGTCCTTCGATTGTCGCCCTGCGTGGAAATTTGCTTGTTTTGCGCCAGTCTCCCCTTAGATCGCACCATTTCAGAAAAGATTCGCCGTGGGTCGTTACCCCTGCCGCCAGAAGTGGGCTTTACAGATAAGCCGGCCGATGCTTGGACGGGACTTGTCGTCTTCCCCCAATTGGGTCAAACGGGCCACACCTTCTTTTCTTTCCGGGCCCAGACATTGGGGTCCGCCAGCCTCCGTCGAACTTTTTTGAGTGGGCTCCCCGATCGAGCACTGTCCCTTTGACCGGGCCACATCCTTCTTGTTACGGCCCGCAGCCAACTTGTAGGAGAGATGCTGTCATTTTCCCTTGAAGCCGATCCCTTCGCCCCACCCCAAATGCCCCCCCCGCTTTACTTCCCCGTGGAGAATCGAACGCCCAGTGCATCCCCCCGTTTGATCTTTAGAAGAGGCACTAGAGTTAGCCTTCCGTGAGTACTTTTGGTGTCTTCCCGATTGCTAGTGGACCTCCCTGTCCTAACTACTCTCAGCAGCCCTCTGTTTTACTTTTTTTGGGGAAGTTTGCCCTTGCCCTGCGGCGGAGCCCCTCTTGACCGTGACCTTCGATTCCTTTTTCGCAAAATGGCCTTCGTCTGAATTGCAAGAGACAAACCCCAACATCTTTTAAGCCCCGGTCTAAAGGAGCCCCGTTCTTACAGGGGACCTCTTATCACCTTCGTACCCATACGCTTCCCTTCTTTCCCCCCCCCCCCCCGCCCTGCACCCGCCCCCCTTTGCTCCTCGAATTGGTCTCAATTCGCCCCCCGCAAGCCCCCCCTTCCCCCCCCCCCTTCGATTTCTTTTCTCAGGAGCCCATACTCTCCCTCCCAGGTCTCAGCGCGTCCTTTTCTCCGAGGTGGTGCTTCCGCCCCCAGCCGACGTCACTACGGAACCTCCTCCCCCTTCTGACGCACCCCGCGTCCCTTCCCCTAGGCACCCCCCGGCAGAGCCCCCCCTCCCCCTCGCCCACGGCGCTCTTTTTGCCTCACATCCCCTCCCCCTTTTGAGCCGGTTTATGTAGCACCCGGCCGATCTCTTGTCCCGATCGGTTTCCCCCCTCTGCCCCCTGCCGAACCAGTAAAACCTTTCGCGCATGGTTTCTGCCCCCATGACTTGTGGCCCCCCACCTGTTTTCCGATACCTCGCCGGCCCTCTAAGTTTGTCGTTGCCCTCTAACCCGCATGTCGCCCTACCTTTTGCCCGCTTTCCCCCCGCCCACATTTCCTGCGTAGACTTCCCCCCAAACGCTCCCTTTTTCACCCGCCCCTCCCCTCCCCCCCCCCCCCAGTCCTTGCCCCGCTCCCCACCCCTTCCTTTACCCCGGTTCCCTTATTCCCTCTCTTTCCCCCTTCTCCTTCCCCCCCCCCTTCCCGGCCCCATCCTCTTTCTTTCCGCTGTCGTCCTCTTCCACGGCCCCCCGACCCCCTATCTGCTCCCTTTGTAGTTCCCCGCCCACCGTCCCCCTCCAGACGGTCAACCCCTACATAGCCACCGAGCCCTGTCCCCTTTAGCCCCCCGGATCCTTTTATTAATGGCCCACCCCTTTGCGTAGATCCTCCCAACCCCCCCCTCCCGGCGGCAGCAGAGGGCCGTATTACCATCTGTCCATGTCGCTTATGCTCAAGCCCCCCCTTACTCTCTAGAGGACGTACGTGGCGGACTTCTCGTCCTACCCACGCTTCAGAACCCCTCCCACGGCTCTCACCCCTTCTTCTACCCCCCTTCTTCCCTATCCCGCTTAGCCTTCTTCCCCTACACTCCTCTCCCCCCCCCTTCCGCGTTACCCGGTTCTTTCCCACTGCCTTTTGACGCCCTCGCCCCCCCCGTTCTCCTGCCCTGGATTTTTCTGACTCCCTCCCCACCCCGTTAGACGGTGTATTCCCCCTAATCTCTGATACCCCGACCATCCCACCCCACACTACAGACCGCCCAATTGAGCCAGGCCCCCCCCCCCTCCCTCTTCCTCTCCTCCCCACCGCTGTTCCTCACCACCTATCCCTCCCCCGCATTCCAAACGACCGACACTCTCCACACCTCCACGTCATTCGCTTCATCGCAACCCCCCCCCCGTGGCCCCCCGAACCCACACCCTGTGCCTTACCCACCTCCTACCTAGTCCCACCCCCTATTACCCTCCCCCCCCAAGAGCCTTGATTCACCCCCACCCCTCCTTTTTCTCTTCCATTTAACGGCGCCGCGCACCCTTCCGGTTACACAGTTCAAGCTAACCCCGCTCCCCGCCCCCCCCAGCTTGACGCCATTCATAATTCCCCACCTCGCTTGACCCCGGGGCTTTTTTCGTCCCCATTCCTCCTCACTTCCCAGGCACCCCTAACGCCCCCCCACCACCACCGCTCCCCTACCCCCCACCACCCCCCTTGACCGCCTGCCCTTTGCCCCTTCACCCGCCGCCCGTCTAGAACACCCAGCAAAATGCCCTTCCCGCCCCCTCTCCCCACCCCTTCCTTAGCGGCACCACTCGCCCTCTCCGCCTCTGCCGCCCCCTGCCCCCCCAGCCCACCCGCCCCCTCCCTGCCGCACCGAAACAATACCGGCCTCCTACCTCCCGTATATCGCCCGCCTCAGCTCCTTCTAAGGCCTCGGCCTAGGTGACCCCGAGACGAGCCGGTTGTTTCGTTCCCGGCACTTTCTCCCCCCCCTACAGCTACGGTTTTTTATGGAGATATTTCGATCTTTTTAAAAAGCCCCCCCGCCCCCCACTCGATTTTTCCCCCCCCGACCGATGAGCAAAGCCTCTTTTTGCGGGAATAGCTCCCTCCCCACTCGAACACGTTTAATGTGGAACTTCCCCGAAATACCGCCCTCCCCGCCCTTTGAAGGCCTTTACCGTTTGCCCCTACTTAACAGCGTCATCCTGGATCAGCCAAAACAACCAGCCCGACGCCTGTGTGCTGCTGCCTTTGTGGACGTAATCCGTTGGACCTCCCGCCCCTTCAGTGGCCCTTGACAGGGTCACCGGCGCACTTCCCCATCCACCTTAGGGCATTTCTCCCCTGAGTGATGCCTTCCGTGATACCGTTTCTGCCCTGACTTTCCCTAAAGGCGCATTCCCAGTTCCCCAAGGGCATGCGTTCACCCCTTTCCAACCCCTTCGTGGTCTTCCCACTTATACTTTTTCTTTGCCGAAGCCGGTCATGTCATCCAAGGCCCTTTTCACCAGGATACTAGCGTTGGTGCTTTTTCTTTCTTGTCTTCACCTCACCGTCCTCTTCCCGAAGGCTTGTCATGACTTTCCTTTTTCCTAGGCACGTTCTCCTCTATTGCGTTAAACTTTGGCTGCCCAAGTTCCCACCCGTCATGTTTTTCTGCCTTTTTACCGAGTCTCCTAAGCCCTCGTGCCGGACTTAGTTACCCCTCCTTTGTTAACCTGACACCCCACACCCCCTTTGCGGTTAACAAACCCTGCACAAACCCATCGGGACCCCCCTCTTTTCTCTGACTCCACACACGCTCGCCCGCCCTTCCCTTTGGTCCACAAGTCTCCCGACCTGCGTAACTTTACCCTTGCGTCTCTCCCATCCCAAAGGCTCACAAACCCGGCACCCCACCGCTTTACAGTTACTACACCTCCCCCCCTTTATTCTTATCATAACGCCCCCAAGTTCGGACCAATAGGCTACTGACGTTTGCGTTACAATGTACTTCCCCCCTTCCCCCAGCTTTCGACACAGCGCACCCCCCTCCCTTCACTCTTCCCCCCCCCCCCCCCCCCCTCTTCCCCCCCTCCTCCCTTTTCCCCCCTCCCCTTTCCCCCCCCCCCCCCTTTTTTCCCCCCCCCCCGCTAACGCCTTTTCCCCTCCCCGAGAGTCTTCTGAGTTTTTGCAGTTCTTCGACATATGCTTTTAACTCTGCAACCGGGCCTGACGAAGTACTTTTTCTCCTTACCATTAGATCACAGGTTTCTTAAGATTGTAATTTTATCTACCCCCGCCCGCCCCACGGCTTGAGTACCCCGGCCCCCCCCAAGACTTGCTCCCTGTTACACTCGGCTCAGTCTGTCCATCGCTTCCCCTTCACCAGATGATCGCTGGGATACACTTTAATGACACAGATTCCTCCCTGGAGCTGACGAAAACAGGTTCGAACATGAGAGGAATACTCTACAGGCGAGGGTCTTTGGCAAAAGGTTTACACAATAAGGGGCATCGTACAGCGTTCAACAAGATCCAAAGACGTCGTCATTTTCATGATGACCTTTGCCGAATGCCCCAGTGGCTCTAGAGGAACACGACCAAACCCAGTTGGGGGGGCATAGATCCAGCGATAATATGTTGAAAAGGTGAGCGTATAGCCTGAAATTTTTGACATTAAGGAGAGCAACCCCCCCGCCCCCCGGCGACCCTTTTTAACGCCCCTCCCCCCGGGCGTGTCGCCGTCCCAACCCAACTCTATCGAGGACCTCCATCACTATGCAGGCATCCCCCCGCTAAAATTTGACCGACCAACATTTTTCTTTTGAACCTGACATTGAATCTCCGGTCTGGCTCCAAACACCGCCGCGGCATCTATTAACCTGCTGCTCGGACCCCCGTAGACAATAAACGAGCCCACCCCCCTGGAGACGACCCTACCCGTCGCTCCATACCCCCCCGTCGTCCGACATTCCGTTCCAGCGCTTTAATACGAGCAAATTTTTTCCGTGGCTTACCCTACCGCGTGACTCGCGAGAAAACTAATTGGACCGAGGCTGGACCCACCAGTAATGCAACTTCATGGGCCACGGCCGTTTCTTCTCTTTTTTTCCCTATATCTTTTGAGACTTCTGTTTAAAGCACGCACCCTCACACACATAAGCTGCTTACGGAGTTGTCCCGGGGCGATCTCCCGTTTTTTAACCAGTTGCCGCGCTGGACATTTCCCAGCAACCACATTCCGTCCCCCTGGCCCAACGACAAGGGCGTCCCCTGGCTTCGATACCAACCTAGCCTATCGTCACGCATTCTGAAGGAAGGCGTTTCTCCTTTCCTGACAAACTTGGTTTTTCGATATTTCGAGACGCGTCCCTTTCTGTCCCAGCAGGACAGAGAGCCCCTGGCTTGATGGCTTCCCCGGCTCGGTCAGGTTAAGATTGCAGTCTCTTTCCTCCAAGCCCCAGTGCTGGAATTTTGCCCTTTTTCTCCCCTTTCATTGAGTCACGCCACGGTGGTCGACGTTCTGCAACGACAGCCCCTGCCGCCTATTCCTCGACCCCACACCGCCCTCTTCCCACACGGAAGAAGCAACTACCTCCCGCAGGTCCTTTACTTAATGAGGTTCAAGGACCTTTTGCGCGGCTCCCCAGAGAGTGGAGCGACAAGGCCAGACAGAGGTCCCGCATGGGGACTCACCCCGACTCCTGCCCCCTTATCTCTTGAGAGAGCCAGACCCTTGAGAGCGACCTTTTTCTAAAGTATCTTCTGGTTCATTTCCCTTTCCAAAGACAACTCCTGCCTGGGTGCCCACCTCCCTCCACGACCCCTCCCCCTAGCTTTTTTTCAACTTTCCTTTTTTTTACGTAAAGCCTCCACGACTCGACTGATCCCCGCGTCCCGGTTGGTGGCCCCCTTACCCAACTTCCGTCCCCTGACACCGCCCCATCGCCACCTTGACTTTTTGCGGTGGCTTTTTGAAGACCGTCAGCCTTCATTCCCCGGCAATTGATCCAGGTGCCTTCCCCGTTAAACGCGAGGCCTTGCCGCTCATGCCCGTTTTCCCCCCCCAGCTAGCCAGCCTCGTCGAAGTTTGAAAGACATTCCCTTCGTCGTTTATTTTCTCCCTCATCTTCCATGGAACACGTCATCCGCGATACGTTCCGGGGCGCTTTGTCCAGCTGTTCAACAATACGATTCTAACCGTGTTTTTGCTTTTCTTCCCCATCCGAACGTTGCCCGTCACTGCGATGTCGGTATGTCTCTGCTAAGTGTTGTCTTCTTTCGCGATCCTCCAACCCCCCCACCCCCACCCCATCCCCGGTTTTGAGTACGGTGGTCTTTGGTCTGAAGACCCGCCGACCCCGTCCCTGATGCCGTTCACCAGCTGATCTCCAAAGCTGGTGGTCCTGGGCGTTTGCGCGATTCAGAACGCCCAAACTGCCCCGTAATGCCCAGAGGAGTCTGTTAAAAGCAAGAGATATCTCTGATTTTCGGACGTCGTGTAAGCATCTTCTTCGTTGTTGTTTTTCTCGCATGGAAAATGCCCCGACCCCGATACTCTTTCCCGCGTGGTAACTCCCCCAGACTTAGTGCGGAGAACGGATTTTACTCAATCTTCCCGGTTGTAGAGTTTGCCAGTCTGTAGCCGCATAACCATCACCCCACCTTGCTTTAGCTCGGATCTTTGTTTAGATCCACGGCATCACGCCGGGGCCCCTTTCTGTTTCGCTTTCAATAATGCCCACCCACCCCTTTTTCCCCCCCCCGTAATCCACGCACGTCGGTGCGGGTGGGAAAGCCTCTTTCTGTGTCTACTTCCAATTTAACATTTCCCCCCAAGGACATACGAAAACCTCCACCCGACGGTAATAATTGTTGCCTTGCTTCTTCGTCGCCTGTTCCTGCGGCCTTTTTCGGCGGCTCACGTACGTTTCCGTGCCTCGCAAGATGCGGCTTTAAAGTAAATTGATCTCCTCCTTTACAAGACTTACGACTGACTTCTCCCTTCCTGTATCGAGGCGGCCTGCTTTTTGGTTTCCCGAATTCCCCGTCGCCCTTTTCTCCTCACACCCGTCTAATCAGGCGATACAGGTCATGCACGTCGTCTGGCCGTGACTTCTTCTGGACCCAATTCCCCTCCACTCATGGCACTTTTCTTGCAGAGCGTTTTACTCGGCCGTCCTTCTCCCCGAGCCACCCGTCCGCTGCTGGTCATGGGCCTACTTGCTTCCACACGCTGTCTCCCACCGTTCCCTTCCACGTACCGCCCAACTGGCCCTTTAGTCTGTTGGTTAGGTCTCCCGGCTTGCACCGCCCCAACCGCCGTCCCTGCCTGGCGCTCCTTGGTCCCTCACAGTTTTCGCCCGGTTTTTTCTGCTCGAACTTAATCTCATTCTAGAGTCCACGTCCCCCCTTTTTATAGACTTTACGGGTAAATTTCTTTTCCACTATCTCAAGTGTGACACCTCACCAGCCCCTGGATGTGGTCTGTTTCCCCTTCCGTTCACAGCACGCCACCTTCGAGCCCCAGTCAGGTCCTAGTGTGCTTCCGGTGTCTTTTGTCGCTTTGGCCATCGCCGTTTGACCTGGTGGTGGCGCACCACACGTCTATTGAATCTACCCCCACGGCGCCCCCCCCCCACGACACGACCTTTCGCCACGTGTCGATGTCCCTCTACCTTTTTCAAGAGGAAGTACATGCTCTGCTTCGCCCCCCCATCCCGCAGCCATTTTCCTCAGAGCCCCCAGGAATATGGTCTTGGTTCCTTGACGCTCCATTCCCTTCTCGCTTTGGCTTCCCTGTTATAATTGACGCTAGCACACGACCCCGTTCAGAACAACGAGTTTTGTTGTGCGAGCTACGAAGTGAACGCCTTTTTTTTCGGGAGTGACCTGGTTCTTGTTGGTCCTCCCCACCTTTCAGAAAAGGAACGGACCCTTTTCCTGAAACAAAACACTTCTCTGAAAACATGTTCTTTCTGTGCTTCCGTTCCGCGTCCTCCCATTCTTTTAAGCTGTTTCTTAGAGGCCGAAGCCCGCGCTTCCCACCCAGCCCCAGAACTGCAGTTATCAACACCTAGTTCCGGGAGTCTTGATGTTTTTAAGTATTTCAGTTACCGCTCATGTGCAATACTCCTGCACCCCTTCGCCCCATCCCTTCTTCCGCCACCCCCAAGCCCGAAGGACCGACTGGGTACTACCTAGAAGACGCAGTCCTCTCCGGTTTGTCACGCATTTGATTCCGAGATCACCGCCCCCAAACCCCGCTGCCAACCCACAGTCACACTTGACCGCGCCCCCCCAATCACGAATCCAGTCCGCGAGTTAGCCATACATTGTTTTCCCCTACGACCCCGACCAGCACGCTCGCGGTACCCCTTTGAGCTGCGCCCATCATCTTTTACCCCCCCTGACTCTTCAGCCCCCCCCCCGCTCCCTCTCACCACACCCGTGCTGCCGGACGGCACAGCTCCGTCCCCTCCCCCCCGGCAGATGGTCGCCCACCCTCTCCCCCCTGTTCCGCCCCCAGACCCCCAACCCCAGAGAAGGAGTCCCCCCCTGCCCCTCCCCCGAATTGTACCTGTTCTCCAGTCCCTACCTTATTTAAACTTCCCACCGCGGCGCCAGGTCTCACCCGCAGCCACCGCCCAGCATGCCATTAGTCTGGTTTTTGGGCCGCACTTAAGAAGCCCTTACACTACCCGCTCGCCCTCATCCATTCTTCTTGTTTTGTGGAAAACGCGTTCCCCTTTTTTTCCCGTCACCCGGATGCCCAGTTCCCCACCGACCTGGGTTCAATTATGTGCCGTCGAAACCTCTGGAACCGCCGGGTCCTTTTCCAGGTCCCGGAACGGGACGACCAGCCCCTCTGCCCTCCTCCCCTCTTTTCCAGTGGTCTCGTTCTCCGCTGAGTGCCATCCTTCGTCTATGATTTTCCGGGGAAGCCACACGGCCCGAAGCTATAGGGTTCCGTAGTTTCTTCCCCCCCCCATCCCCGCCCCCCCCCCCCCCCAAGTGTCCCTGTGAATGGGGCTCTGTCGAAGAATCTTTTGTCCATCAGCTGTGTAGCACCGGCCCCCTCCGCACCACCCTTTCTTCCTTCCTGGCCACGATACTTTTAAGTCAACTACTACCTTTTGCCCCCCCTCAAGCCCGGCCAGCTTCCGCCCCCTACATTCCAGGTTGTATTGTCTTAACCCCCAGTCGCGGACAGCGTCAACTTCGAACGAAGTCCCTCTGAGAACGTTCTTTATGACTCTAAGGGTGCGGCCCCCTCATGGATGCGGCCTCTTGAGTGATTTAGTGTTTGCATTGGCGGAGTCAATGTGAATTCGGCCTACATTATTACGCAGGGGAATTTTGCCACTTTGTTCGCCTGGTCTTGGGAGAGGCTTCTGTGCTTTTCGCCTCTCCAGCGTCCGCCCGTTGCCCCGTTTGGGTGTGCTTATTTTTTATTGAACAAAAATCATTCCCGCTAGTCCTCCCATCCTTCTATCCATTATGGAGTATTCCCAACTCTCCTCCCTTAGCCCCCCCCTCCCCATTTAATCCTGCCACCTTTCCTCACCCCCACCCCGCCCTGGTTAAACCCCTTGCTTTCAACGCCCCACGGAACTTAGGACAGCTCCTTGGCCATCACCCCAGTCAAAGAGTGCCCTCTTTCATCTTCCCCCCGACTTCCCCACTTACCCCCCCCCCCCATTTTTTTGAAGGCCTTTCAGTCTGCCCACCTTTCTTCTACTATTCAGAATTTCGTTTTAGTGTTAACCTAGCAAAGCCTCCCGTCACCCTTTATTGACCCTCCGCAGAACCCCCCCCCCCTTCCCATTCCACCTCAGTACCCCCGCTGTAACCCGCCCGTTAACCCCCCCTTCCTTTTTAAAGGCCACATTACAGACTCCCCCCCCCCCCCCCCCCCCCAGAAGCCATCAGTTACTAAAGAGAAGCCCCCAAACCCCCCCCCAACCCCCCACACCCCCCCCCCCCCCCCCCGCCCCCCAAAAATGCGGCGACAACGCCGTGTGCAGAAGTAGCACTTTTGCCAGACAACCTTGTTGAACACTCCACCGCCCTTCGCTTAACCCGAAGGACGAAGCCGACTTAAGCCCTCCTTGTCGCAGTCGGTTTGATACCCCCACCACCACGCCCACTCTGGCCACCCGCCCCCTTTCCCCCCGTGAAGCACCACTTGCCCCTACAGGTCCACCCCCCACTGGTCCCAGAAAGCCTTGGTACTCCATCTTCCTCCTCCCAGCGTGATCTCTTCTCACTCCTTCCCTAACCAGGTCGTCCCACGGCTCTTTAGTGCCCCGGTAAATTCCCCCCTCGGGAAGCACCGGCGCCGTTAGACGTTGCGTGCACCCCGCGGCCTCCCTCTGCCTGAAGAGCCATTCGCACCCCGGACGAGCCCCCCTCGCTGCCACGCGCGACTTCGGCCCGTGTCTGGGCTAGCTTTCAGCGCCCTAACGCTGCCGGCCGCAGTCGAGTGACATGCCCCAATCCGACGACATTGGCCTTCGACCGGAAAGCCCCCCCGACCTCACATACGGACAGGATTATAGGCGCGGCCCCCCTCAGCAATTAGGGACGAGCTCGCACCTTCACACCCTTTACCCGACCTCTTTTCCCTCGCTTTGTCCCCCCCCCGCTTTTCGCCCCCACCACCAGGTTTGCACCTTTCCCGTGCCCGACGCAGGCCCGGCTTTCTAGTGAAACTCCGCCTCCTACCCACCCCCCGGTTACACAGCCCTCCCACCCCCATGGCCCCCTCCCCCCCCTCTGAGCCTCATGACGCCGCCCCGATCAGCCCCTCTTTTCCTCCCTCACCCCCCTGCCCCCGCCCCCTGGCGCTTCGACGCCCCCCCCCGGCCAACCTTACCGCTACGTGCGCCACCGCCGCGAACCTGGTGGTAGTGTACGAAGTTGAACGCTCTTTCCGCACGTCAGTTCCTTGTCTTCTCATTCCCTCTTGAGTTCCGTCTTTCCAGGTCGTGCCTTTTGGCGCACACCTTAAGATATGCCGTGCCCGTTGTCATGCCTGCGCAACCAAATAGCCTGGAGACGACTCCCCGAGTCCCCCACTCGGTCCTTTTTTTAGAGTTCACGTTTCGCTCGTTGCCCCCGCTTTCCCTTTCTTCGTGGCATTACCCTTTGCTCTGGACCGGGAGACCTTACGCCAAGGAGCGATGTCTCGACTCTCCTACCCTCTGCCCACAAGTCCCCGTCAGCATCGACCCCGGTTATTCCCGCCCCCACACCTACCGCGTTCAGGCCCGAGGTCTACCCAGCTTTCGCCTGACCGTGTATTCAGTGCTTCCTCGGTTCACAGCCCACCGCGCGATTTATAACCCCCCCATGTCTTAACTGGTCCTCTGCCGCCAAGTACGCGCGTTCCGACGGGCTCCCCCTGTTTCCTTCCAGGCGTCAGCGGTGATGCCCTAGTTGTATAGATGATTGCGAGTTCAAAGAGGAATGTCCTCCTCATTTCTGCCGCAGCCCGGATAAAACGCCGACAGTTCTCGCCCCCCGGATCCACCGTCGGTGTCGCCAATGACGAGCTTAACAATGGTCCACTGACCTCGGGACCAGATTG
>Ga0179593_1711226_pt1 | contig 15101 bp, 13 predicted proteins | sample CZODoug2_1_08_16_FD_185931 | JGI IMG/M metagenome (GOLD analysis project Ga0179593, IMG submission 185931) | Vadose zone soil fungal communities from Angelo Coast Range Reserve, California, USA - CZODoug2_1_08_16fungal (PacBio error correction) | ecosystem: Environmental > Terrestrial > Soil >... | reverse complement strand
CCCCCTTCTAGGACCATCAAGCAGGAAGTCCTTTCTCCCCTTAATTTTCCCTTCTTCTGTGGTCCGGGCCTTCTGGTTCCTCAGCGGTCCCCTAGGTAGCAGACGCTTCCCTTTGAGCAGGTCTCAGTTTCCTTAATTCAGTCTCGTTCCGGTTCCACCCATCCTTCTTGGTCGCTTCAACACCCGAATGATGCCAGGCTTTGTACAGACCCCCCGTTTTCCAGGCTCCTATGAGTTAACCGCTCTCCTTTGCCCCTTTGCCCGGATGAAGTGACCCTCTTCGCACATGTATCTTAGGGTGACACGCACTATTCTCTCTTCTATGGCGACGAACCAAGCGCGCTGTCCAGCCGACTCCTCTCCTTGAATGGCCGCTCAGTCATACATCCGTCTCTTTTTCTATCCCCACCCTTTGCCTCGCGGCTTTCTTCAAAAAAATCCGCGCCGCCGTTCCCGAGTGTTCCCACTTCAGAGATAAAGATTTTTCTCTTTTTTCATACAGGACCGAGTCCCCTCCTCCAGTACATCTGCTCTCCTTTCTTGCCCCCAGTTCCCCGAAGGCCGGCTTACCGACCATAACTCAGAGCCATGAAGCCCTCCCTATCGTTCTTCGTTCTACTCCTTTAAGTCTGTCCTCTCCCGACCGGTTATTTTCCACGCCCCTTGTCTTTTGTTTGCCCTTTTTTTCAGAAGAACCCTTTACACGTCAAATTCGGAAGCCCCATGTGTATTAGAGCCCCTCTCCTGTTCCTCAGAGAGAGATCCCACCCGCGCAACACCACGCCCCCTTACACTACTCTCTTTTCTGTTGCTCTTCGAACTTCCTCTTTTATCCTCGGAATCAAACGAGATCTTCATTTCTTATGGCTTTTCTTTCCCTTACCCCAAACGACTACCAAGCGCAGATTGGTTGATTCTCATTATCTCTCTTTTCGTTTCCTAACGGATGGTCTCAATTACCTACTTCTCATGGCTGCCCCAACCAGCAGTTCGCATAGGTAAGTTTGCTCTTTCTTTTCTTTTTTAGCTTCCGTTTTCCCTTTTCCATGATTATGTCCTTCCCCTTTTACGGGCCGTCGAGTTGCATTTTTTTTCCTTCTCCCCTTCCCTTCCCTTCACCGTCGTCCGTGCCATTTTTGGAGCCCTTTTTTCTCGACCTTCGGGTTGGCCAGACCTGCCACTTTTTTAGGTTTTGATGGTCCGTGGCTTCCTTTCAGTACCCCAAATCCTTGGCTCCCTCTTATGAAAAGATGGGTTTCCGTTCTTCCTTGGAACGGACCAACCTGCGCCGCCGGTTTTGCGTTTTCTCCCTGTGCTTTGACTCTGGAAGAAATGTTTACCCGCACGAGGAGCGTCGTCAGTAGTGTTTCTTCCACAACCAACCAGTCCCCTCCCCCTTTTTTTCCCTTTTTTTCGCAAACCTTCACAGCCGTTTGTATCTACCCCCTTGGCACTTCGGTCCTGATCCCCTTCCCCGTCTTTTTGAAACAAAAACTACACCTGTTCGACTGCTCTACCCCTACAAACCTCCCTTCCAGAACATTGGCGCAACGAGCATCACTTCCAGTTCCGATTATCTTTTTCCTTCCCTTCATTCCCAGAACTGTCTTCCACTTTTTTAGGGATCTTTTTTGAGGTTTGTCGTAAACAGGCCCCCCCTCTGGCCCAGTTCTTTTTTTCTTATTACTTTTTTGATTCCACTTGAATCCCTTCCCGTAGATCAATGCGTTCCAAAACACCCACATATCGCCGCCCCTAGTTCGGCGGCACGTGGGTGGTTCACTTTCTCGCCCCACCCTTTTTTCTTGACCTTGTACCTGAGGCATCCTTCGACGTTCAGTTCTTCACATAACTATGCCTCCCCCTCTCTCTCCTCTCCATTCTTTTTCCGCGCTCGTTTTTTCCCTTCGATAATCCCGAAGCTTCACTTTCGTGCAAGTCAATCGGCGTGCTGCAATTCCTCGACCACTTTTCCTATCATTAGGAAAAATCCCTTCCCCCCGCCGGCGCGGGCTTAGCTTTTTCCTTTGTAAACTTTCCTCCCTTCCCCCCTTTTTTCCTCGTCATAAAGCCCCCTGAAAAGCCTCCTGCTTTCCAATTCGTCCCTTAATCACCTTTGATTGCCGGATGGAAAGACCCTTTCCCCTTCCGTTTAATCATCCTTTTCACCTCCCTTTTAACTGGAGACCGATTCCTGACAGACTCTCTTCCTTTTCCTCTCTAATTGTGTTTTTCCCTTTTTCCTCCTCTTCTGTTGAATTCCCGCACGGTTTCCCGCCGAGGACCCCTTTATCGGTCTTTTTCTATGACTGCAGGGAATGTCGGGGGGACCTGGCCCTCCCCTTTGATTAGTTTTGACTTTCCTTTAGGTCATGTGTTTTGTCTGTCATTGTGGAAGGTGTACACTGCAGGCGATTTGTCGCCACCCTTTCCTCTTCCTCCCTTTTTTTTCCCGTGGCTTCTAGTGTGAAGTATCGTGGGGAGTCAATGCTGTTGTATAGGTTGACTAGAAGGCTTTCAGCACCCTCCGTTGAAGTTTGACTTTCGGTTGCTTTTGCGGGCTTCCCGACAAACGAGCGCTTTCACCGGTTCTTTTTTCGAGAATGAAGCCTCTGTTCGGAAGAACTGACGTAATTTCCGTCCTCTTTTATTCCGCAACTCCTTTGGGAAGGACCCAAGCTCTGACCCCCTTTTGACCACCACGTTTGCCGCCGCTGGGCTCTTTTCTAGATTTTTTTTTTTTTTCTCTCCCACCAAAACCCTTCCCCTCCCCCCACCCACCCTCCCTTTCACATGCTAATCTTTCTCGGTCCTTTGCTGTTCTCATAAACTGTAATCGCCGCCTGCCCAACTGGTTTTTGCCGCTTTGAATTTTTCCTCCCCCTCCCCAGCCTCCTCCACTTCCTGAAGCACTGCTGATGTATGACTCCTGAATATCTTCGCGAATTAGGTTTCTTTTCTTCCCCTTTTGTGGCGAAGAAGGAATTGTTGCCCTTTCTATGCGCCGTCGACGTTCTTGTAATTCAGGCAAGAAGTTGCCTGCTGTGATATGATATTCCCCCCCCACCCCCCCCCCCCATTGAGACTGCCCGTTTTTTACACCGAATCAGAAGTTGTTCTTACCCCGACTTTTTTTTTCCTTTTTCTTTTACTCCCCCCCTTGCGCTCAGCGCCCATTAGATTTGTCCATGGGCGCTTCGGCCCACCAGCCCCTTGATATCGGACATAGACACAAATCTTTCCTTTGGAGTAGTTCCCTCTTACCAACCTAGTTTTCCTGTTTTATGGCTATAATTGTTACCTAAACCCTTTTTCTCAATTCCTTTTTCCCGTTCTTTGTCCGACTTATTTTCCCCACCGGCCTGTGCTTGCATATCGTTCCGCGGTTTGAAGTAAGCATGGTTTTTTCCCCTGTTCACAATTTTCCCCTTTTCTTGACATACTTCTGGATACGCCAATATTTAAAGCGAGAAACACTAATTTTCCCCTCTTCGTCCCTCCCTTTGCAGCCATGCGAGGGCTTTTATAACAAGGGATTACGAACGTAGACCCGGCGAATTCCTTTCTCTTCAAATCTAGTCTTTTTTGGGAAGTTAAAATAGTTCTTTTTATCTTGTTTGCCCTCCTCTTTTTTTTGATTCCGCAGCCCCCCCCTCTTTTTTCCCCCTTCTCCTATCGCCTAGCGCATTTCTTAATGGTGTTATTATTGGTGTGTGGGGACCGCTGAGTTTCTCGCTTGATTTCCCCCCCGCGCGTTTCTTATTACAAAATTAATTTAGGATTACGGACTGGGGTTTTTTCCAAACGGTCACACTGGCCGTGTAACTCCACCGGTTTTGTGCTTATGCCGAGCGGAAAGTCTCCTTTTTTGGAGCTGAAGTCCTCTCTTTTTGGATTGATTTACTGGTGCGGTATGGCCCGTCTGAGTCGTTTCCCTTTCGTTTCGTAGGAGACGATTTGTACTGGTGCTGCGAGCTCTTCTGGATGGCGATGAATTTTTCTCCCACCTTTATCTTTGTGAAGTCCCAGCGCGGCCGGTGCGTGGCTATTTTGTGCGACTTCTACCTCTCTTTTCACTTTTGGCCATCGTCCGTGGAGATCGTAAGATTATGCCTTCGGCGCGATTTCTCCTTTAAATTTTTTCTTTTGCTTTTTTACACGTCGGTCGCCATCTGGAGCTAATAAAAGTTCCGGTCGGGCTGATCAGGTTCCTTTTTGGAAGTGCATCCCATTCCGCTCGCGGTTCAACACCGTCCCCTTTCCTTTGTTGACTCCTGAGAGAGAGTCTTCTGTCGTCAACCTGGGTGGGGGACATCTTCTCCCCCGTTTGTTTCCTCCGTGGCCTTGTTTAAACTGTTCGTACGGGTCAGAAATCGATGGCTGGCCTCCTCCTCTCCTTTGATCTGCTGCGTTACAACCGCTGACGTCGACCTTTTTCGACCCTGCCGGGGGTCTATCGGTTAGTTGTTTTCCGTTTTAACTCTTCTGGCCTTCCGTCTATATTGTGAGAGCTCCTTTTCCTCCCTCATCCGTTGTTTTTTAGTTTCCCTTCCCCCCCCCCCTTTCTGAAGAGAATATAGCAAGCCGTTCTCACCTTCCCGTCCCGCGAACAACAGACACTTTTTTCCTTAATTCTTTTCCCGACTTTTCCGGTACGCATGCGCCCTACAGAGCATGCTTAGAAGAGTTCTTCCCCTTCTTTGCAGTTCGGTCCGACCACTTGTTGGCTTTCAACAACGCGCCTCTTCTCTCTTATTTTCCAAGAAAACTTTCGCTCTCGCAGTGGCGTCCCCCCACCGTTTTGGTACCCTCTTTTCTTTACTTGCCCTCCCTCCTTGAAATGAGCCTCTGACAGACTAGCCCTTCTCCATTCCCTTCCCCGCAATTATTCCTCTGGTAACGACAACATAGGATTGTCAAGAACGAAGCAGACTTCCTTTCGAAGCTCGCCTTCACTCCTCTCCCGCACGTCCGATGTCACATCCTCTCCTTCTTCCTGGTTCACACAAAGCCTAACGCCCTTCGGACGCGCGTTATTAAACTTTCCCCTCTCCCTCCTTTTAGCCTCCACAGGTCTCCCGCACCAGTCCTCGTCTCATCACAAGTCCTGCCCTTTGACGCCAGATTCGCTTACGCAACATACGATCCTCCTCCCCTGAAGTCAACTTTGGCCCGCAGTCCCCTCCCTTCCCTCCCCTGCCTGGCAAGTTTCTTGACCGGTTTTTCCACCTTTCCGCTTCTTGAGGACCCCGTTTTCCTGCCACCATTAAATACTTGCCGCCACATTACTTTTTTTTATTTCTAAACTCTCCTTTTTCTCCCCAGAGTCCACTCGCGCCCCCACGACCATAAAAAACAATCCTTAATTCCCTTCTTTCTCTCCTTCGACTGTCCCTGGGACTTGTGGACCCACGAGACGGTCCCTTATGATTCTTTCTTTCCCCCCGTTCCTAAAAAACATGAGTCACTTGTATCCCCCCCCCCCCTGCGCCTTTTAATCTTCCTTAGAGATAGGGGCTCTGGAGCGACAATTGCCTCACGACTGTCCCCCCTCCATTTCTCATATTTTCAAAGCTTCGCTCGTTCTCAGGCCCCTTAGCCGTATTTTTTCTTCCGATAGTAATAAAGTCTTTTCATGGCGCAGTTTTTTGGGAACTCTTCGTCTGCCGACTTTTTTCCCCGGTCCCTCGTCTGCAAGCATTGTCCGACGCAAGAGAAGTAGTTAAGACCCCTTCCCCCCCTTTCTTTTTTTTGAGTCTTTCTTTTGATTTCCATCAGCCCTTTTTAAAGTTTTTCCCTACCTGTCGGTGCGTAGTGTGTTCTTCCACCCTTTCCTCCTGCCGGCAGTTTGCCTTTCTCTGTCGGATATCAGGTGCTTTTGGACCGTCCGCGCCATGGTGGACAAATCTAGTTTTTCCTTCCGTTTGGTGATTCCAATCTCCCTCCTCGTCCCCTGCACCAATGATTTCGTTTTCTCCCGCTGGCGCTCGCTTCGGGGTCATCGGTCACTCCCCCTTCTTTCCCTGTGGACCTACACTACCGTCGACGGTTTCTCCTGAAACCAATGCCCATTTCTTTCTCGGCCCCCTGACCGTTCAGCGAAGACTCTTCATGTCTTTCCCCTTTCAGCCACCTTGCTTCAATGGCCAGGTTTCCGGGGGAGTGTCTTTAAACAAGAGTAACTCCACCAAACCCTTTTGATGTTTTATTCCCCCCCCCATTTTTTTTTAACTCCGCTCAATTTCGCAGTTGGTCCCCCCCACCCCCTTCCTTTCCGGGCGGGCACCGTGTTTTTTTCTTGTCGAACAAACTCTTTGGACTTCCAACTGAAGGGAAGGTGAGGAATGAACCGTTCTTACTTTTCGGTTCAGTTCAGCCCCTCTGCCCCTGTCCAATTATCTCGCCGACTTTTTCTCCTTGCCGCTCGTTCGAGCCTTGTTTTCATTCTTTCCTTTTCATGGCGGTACCCCCCCTCAAGCGTGCTGAGCCGACCTCATAGAAGTGAAAATATAAATCAGCCCCTTTTACGCCCCCCCCTCGCCATCTTTTTTTTTCCTTCCTTCTGGTCTGGCGCAACCAGTCCTTATGACCTTTACTTTTCCTTTCTCCCAAAAATTGAACGCTTACTACTTCCGGAAACGATATCCTTTGCGCCTTATTCCCACGACATTCCTTGCAGTAAATTGGACTTTCCCTTCCCCTTTTGTCCTCCGGTTCCCAAAAGCCTCTCCTATCTTTCTTTGAGTAGAGATCTGTATTAGGTTGAGTTAACTTTTTTTCCTCTTTCCCTCCTTTATAGTTTATGGATATGAGCCAGGTTCCTGGCATCTCAAATCAAAGTCTAGTTTCCTTTTTCACAGGTGCAGCCGGATTCGTTCAATGGTTTTTCTTTTTCCCGTCTGACCCGGAATGATGACCAAATTTCAGGCTAAGCCCGTTTTTTTTCGGAGTCAGATTCCGTGGTTCGGCCCACCTCTTCTTTTTCCTTTCGTCGTTCAGGATTATTGTAGCTCCCCTGTTTCCTTTGCGACTTTTCGTTTTTTGAGATTAGGGGAGTGATTCGGAGTTTTCCGTCCCTCTTGCCAAATGGGTCTACTGAAGATCTTTGTTTTTTTTTCGACTCCGTCCTTCCAGTAAGCTCCCTTCTCCCCCCCTTTTTCCTTTTCCTTCCACAGTTGTCCGCCCCACGTGCCGCCGAATGCTGTTGTTTGGGTTTTTCGATGCTCCTTGCATCCCTTTTTTTTTTCCCCCCCCTTTAAACGACCCTAGCCATGCAAAGTTTTTCTCTTTTTTTCCCTTGAGCCTCCCCTCTCCTTCCCTGCATTGACGCCATTGCTGATCCCTTTTCCTTTTTCCTCCTTTTCCTCCGGAAAGGGGAGATTCCCCCTTTTCTCTGAAGTTTGTGCGTTCGCGCCGTTTTTGTCTGTTTTCGGCCTCCTTTTCCTCCTCCATGCCGAAGTACCCGTTTTCCTAGATTGTCGCAAAACGCACTCAGTGAATTTTTCCCGTAAACGGCAGGGTTTCTGATGGATTTCTCCCCTTTTTTTTTTTTTTTTTTTTTTGTCAGCGCATAGTTTTCCCCCTCGGCGTTTCCACTTTTTTCTCTTCCCCTCCTCGCCGACGGCCCATCCTTTTCTTTTTTTTTTTTTTCGTTCCGACTTCACTCGTGTTGATGTCCGTCTCTCCCTTGCTGAATTGTGTAACTGATATTGATTTTCTCTCCCCCAAAACACTTGGTTTCCGACTCTGCGGCTGCTCCCTTTGTCCTTTGGAAGCGACGCCGGCCTTGTTTTTTCCTTTCCCCATCGTTCACAGGGCGGGGACTGTGCCCTGAGCGAGTTCCCCCCCTGCAACCCCTTCTTACCAGCGAGTAAAGACCGAGCCTCCTTTTCCCCACTCTTGCCCACGCTTTTGGCCACTGCTTCCTTTTCAGGCTAACGTAGCCCCGATGACTGAATGTATTCAACCTATCGCCCCCTTTTTTTGAAGTAAACGTTTTTCTCTTGTTAGCCTCCCCTTCCGTTTCGTTTTTCTGTTTTCCGCAGCTTCCCTTTCCCCCTCTTTCTCCTCTCCAGAGCATTCTCTGTTGGATCTTGGTTGTGCTCCTATTTCTCTTCTTTCCGAAAACTCTTTAGAACATTCGTGGAATTTGCCTGTTTTTCTGAAAACGTTTCACACCTATTTTTGTAAAACCGGTCTGTGCCGCGGCGCGACTTCTCTTGCGGGCGGAAGCGGTTTCCCGGAGCTGTCCTCTGGATTCCTCCCCGTTCCTGTCCCGAAGGGTCAGGTTCTCTCTGTACGGCGTATTCTTCTGGATTTCTTCGAAAGGTGAGACCTTCTTCTTTTCCTTGTGAAGACACGCTTCCCTCTTTCCTTTTGCCTTTTTCGAAACGGTTCGGGAACGTTTTTTCCCCCCCTTCGTGTCAGATCGCGATATGACTCGCGATGCGCTTCTTCTGGTTTTCGCGGTACGTAGATTGTCTCAGAATTAACTTGGCGTCTTCTTCTTCTTTTTTTTTAATTCTCTTGCAACTTCTCTATGTTTCTCGGTTCCCCCGTTTTTCTTCCAGTGGTTGAGCGAGTAGAGTGTCTTCCACCCCGACTTGCTCCCGCCAGCGGGGTTCGCCGACCGCCTCCACTTGTCGGAAACGGAACCTCTTTTTTTTTGGGTCACGATGGCTTAAATCTAAGTGAAGCGTCTCGAACCGCTGATCGAATCCGTGCCCGTTGGAATCGGTTCGCCGTCCGTTTCCCCTTCTGAAACGTTCATGACTGATGAGTCTAGACTTTGTCCCTCTCTATTTTCATCCCTACCCCCTCCTCTGTAGAGAGACTCACATCTCAGATAATAAAGTCCGGAAGCTTCCCCTTTTCCCCGAACAAATCCCCTTAGTGTGCCTTTTTTTTTCCTTAAGGGTGCTTACGAGCCCTCCCCCCCCTGAGCGAACATTGCTTTTTCCTTACCGTCTTGAGTGGTCCGAAACGGTCCACCTTGTGGTTCAACGCGTTAGCTTCTAACTGGCTCAAATCCCTTGTCTACTCTCTCGCCTCTCACCCGTTCGAGGGGACCGCCTTTCCTCTTCCCTCACCCTCTTGAATTAGCCAGTCTTCCTTCCCTAGAACTTCTTTCCCCTTCCGGCACTACATTATCCTCGATGTTCAACCCCTCGATGAAGCGCCTCTATTGAAATTTTTGCGAAGAGCTACTTCCTATATTTACTATCTCCAGCGGCCCCCCAGTTTCTCTCTCTGAAGTGTTCCACAACCCCTCCTACTCGTGCGAGCGTTTCCCATCAATAAATGAAGTTACTATTTATTACTCCCCGTTGACCAATTTCCGATCCACCTTGCCAGTAACCTATCGCTAGAACACAATCCATCTCCCTTTTCCCCCCCTCTATCTCTTCGCGCTTTTCTAATCAGATCCTCAGTAGCCAGAAGGTTATTAACCCCCTAAAGTTATTGAGTGAAGGTTTTTTTTCCTCCCCCCCCAATGCTCTCCCATTCCCCAATCTATTCTGCTACGCAGCTTTTTTCTAACGAGCACTCGCTCCCCCAACAAAGAATCCCATTTAACCCCCCCTCTTCTGGCGCTCCTGAAACGTTTTTCCTTGATTCCCCTTCAAACGAAGTCTGGCTTATCGTGTTTAACAAGAATAAAAACTGCTATTTTCCTTACCAACCCCTTCGTTTTTTGTAAGACCTTCATCGTACTCCAGTTCGGACCTTGCAGACCCTCTCCTTCTCAAAAGCCAGATTCTTCTGCTTCCGTGCTTTATCGTTTTAGCTTCTTTTTTCCCTTTCCTCTGTCCCAGTTTCCCTGTTTCCCCTCGTTCTCGATTGTGGACATTTCGGACTGGAAACTTCGTCCCTTAGCCAGGCATCCGAAGCAGAAGTCCTGACCACGGCCCTAGTGTTTTCTTTCTTGGCTCCTTCTTCTCTGTACCATTCCTTGAGCCTTCTTAGACACTAGTAGGTCTCCCAACTCCAGCCCCTCCTTTTTTGGACTTTTCTCTCTTGTTCTTCAAGGTGGCGTTTTTCCAAGGCCCCATGGTGGATCGCTCGGCGCTTGAGCGCCTCCTTCTTTTACCCCCTCCCTCAGCACCCCCCTTTTGTCTCACTGATTTCGGTGAGTCTCCTTTTTGAGGACTGGGACTTCGACAGCTTCAAAGGTCTTTTCCCCTGAATTACACGGCGCGACCCCAACCTTCCTTTTTCTCTCCCAGTGTCTGCCCTCCCCGTTCATCCGCGAAGATAGTTCTTCCCTCAGCAATTTTTTTTATGTTCGGGCACTTTTTTTGGTTTCTTTTCTTAACCGTCACCAGAAGCTCACCCCCCAACCATTTGCTTCTATATCCCTTTTTTTCTTGATTACACTTTGCCCCATCCCGGTATTCAGGGAATCCCCCAAACCCCACCCCTTTTTTAAGTCCGTTCGCTCCCGTGGTGTTCGTTGTTTTAACCAAACTTTTGGACTGACCAATCCCATTTTTTCAGGTGCGAATTCCTTATTCTTTTCCTTGGAAGGTCAGTCTTTCCCCGACAATATCTCTAAACCCTGTTTCCGTCTCTTTTCTTCCCCTATCCCGAAGCTTCACAATACGGAGGTCCAAAGTCACCTTCGCGACAAGAATATTTCCTCCCCCGCGATGTCCTCCCCATATGATACTTCCCCACACTCCTACATACTCTCTCCCGACGAACCACCCTTTCCTTGTTTCTTCAACCTTAACCTTCCGACCCAAAGTGCCTTACTCGTTTTCGGAAACCTCCACACTTTGATTTGACGGAGGACCCTACATTCCCTTACTCCTCATAGGAACCCTGATTTTAACTTTGTACGTTCTTCAAGCTTTCCCAGCTCCCCTGACCTCCTCTCAGTGTGTTTGTTGGTATCTAGATCTTCTTATCCAGCGTTTTTACAGACGAGGTCCGTTTCGGGGTTTTTGGATGATTACTTTTAATTGATTTCTTCCAATCCCCCTTTCGTTTCAGTGGAAGCGGAATTTTTTTTTTGTTTTTCCTGACTGGGTTTACTTCATGCGGAAATGGCTTTGGTTGCGCCCTCCTCACGTGGAGCGTATTTTTTACGGCCTCCGTTACACCGTTGATCTCTTTGACTCCGAATTTCTTAGGCTCCCGCCGTTGACTTTGATTGGTTGTCCTTTCGGTTCTTTCTCCAGGCCACAAGAGCGCTTGCAAAGCGGTCGAGATAGTTTTTTCTTGACCTCCAGGAAAGTCCTTTCCCAGGTTATTTGCACCTGATAATTTTTTCCAAAAGATTGTCTCACCGGAAAAAACAAGGTGCCCGATTCTTTCCCCCCCCTCCTCTTTGGGTTGTTTTGGTCTTTATTTTCTCCTTATCCCTTTTCTTTGCGTTCAAACTCAATAAAGTTAGCAATAGAAATTCCGTTTTCGCTGTTGGTGTCAGTTTCCGGACACCGCCCCATGCCTGCAGGAACTCGGCCTTCCATTTTTTATTACTTTTACTTCTCCCTAACTGTTTCCTTCTTCGTGCGCATTTGCTGGGCGACAATTCTTGTTTTTCGTTTCGGCGCTGGTTAGTGGTACCCAGCGTTGCTCCTTTCCGAAGTCCGTCAGTCGAGAAGTTTGAGCAACTCACCCTTGAAGTTGCGTGTTAAAGGTGCTGCGGATTTTTTGCTCCCCACGCCCCCCCCCTTAGCTTCTCACTTGCGTGCGTACACACACCATTTCCCGACGGCAACCCCTTTCCGGGCCTCCCCCGCAACTTTCCTACGACTTCTCTTTTCTTAAATGCTCCCTGTCAATTGTCCGATACTTCCTTTCAAAACCGCTTTTTCCTGGTCCTCCCCTTATTGAGTTCGTCCATTATGTTTTGGCATTGTTGCTACTGACGCTTCTTGGCTGAAAATGTCCACACTCCTTTCCCCTTCCTCCAGGCCTTCGGTTTTCCTGGCCCGCCCAACATACCAATTTTCCCCCTGAAGAGTCCCTTTATGCTGCAGCAATCTCTTGCCATTTGACGTAGTGCCCGTATCGGTACTTTTCCCCCAACACTTCGTGCTTGGTGGGAAGTTAAAATCTGTCTCTGTTTGACCAGAAATCTTTTTTTTTTTTTGATTCGGCAAGCATTCTCGTTCCTTTTAGAAATTTCGCAGTTTAATTTGGGTTTTAGGGGCATTCGGTTTTTTGTTTTTTCTGCGCGTGCGCCTCTCGCCCCCGCGCGTGCTCATCTCTTGCGGGAATTCCTTACTTTAGGGGTTTTTTTGTTCTGGACCCGGGTTCAATTCACTCCTCTTACGTGGACAGACCCCGGTTCTACTTTTCTCTTGCGCGCAGTTTCTTGCGATCTAGGTATGTATCGGCCTGATTCGTTTTTTCCGGTAGCGTATTGTCGTCCCTGGGCCTTTGAGACACCCTTTTTCTGTAGATCGTGGATGTTTCCTCAGGCAACTTCCCGAAGTGGCTCATTTTTGATCACGCCGTGGCGTCGCGCTAACACCCGGTCTCTTCCTGTCCGGTGGGGCGCCGTGAGAGTATAGAATGACTTGGAGCAGACATGTCACCGCTTCCCTGGCTCTGCTCTTTTTGTTCCGCCCTCTTTACCCTAATAATTTTCTTCTTTGACGGGCTGATCCCTTACGAATCTTCCTTATAATGGAATCTTCTTCTATGGTTCAACCTCGGCAAGTTTTTTCCTCCTGCGATTCTAATTCCCGGTACCCATCCTGCATCCCCTTCCCCGGTGTTTGCATGCCCACTTGCCTTGGAATACGAGTACGAGGCCTGAGGAATGACTTCTTCAGGTTTTCTGAGTAACTCTTGCCGCGACCAGTCCCAGGCTTTTGGTAGCTTTTCTCCCTATTCGTGTGAACGATTCCGTTTTGTGATTTTCTATAATTGTGAGTTTTTAATCTAAGTTGTTGTTTGTTGAGTAGTATCCTTCTCATCATTAACTCTTCGGCCTTTTCTCCCCTTCCGGACGACACGATCTCCCCCCCTCTTAATGTCCGGGCCTCTCGCGTCAACCGTTACGGTCGGATCTCCCCCTGAGAGTGCCCGGCTTCCGACGGATTTCCTACGCTTCTTCGGTTCAGTCCCTTTCCCCCGACTGTCAACAACCCTGGTTATGAGCAGGATTATTTCCGCACTCTGCTCGAGTTTAAGGGATTCCCCCCCTACGTTCCGGAGGGGGACCTTTCTCTATAAATCTTCCCTCAATTTATGAGACTTTTCCCCCCCCGAATCCCTCGGACGCCCTTTTATCTCCCTCTTTTCCGTCTCACCTCTCTTCCTCGTTACTATTTCAATGTGCGGCCAGCGCGCCTCTATTCCTCTTTCCCCCCTTGATGGACCCCCCCCGTTTAAGCGCACAACCATCGCCTCCTGCCACCAGGCCGCTTTTTTTTTCCCACCCTCACTCTCATCGAACCCTTTTCCTCCCCCTCCCAGGAAGAGATCCCCTACATTAACCCGCTATACATGCCCAGTTCGCCCTGACGACTTCCTCCCCCGCCCCCCCCCTCTCTCCCCTTCAGACCCCCTCGATTCTGCGCCCCCAAGGGCTACCTTCCTCATCGTAGTCGACAGACGGCTTCAGTTCCTTGAGGGACCTTTCCCTACCCCCCCCCCTTCCATCCGTAAATTCCTGCCCTCCATTTCTTTTCTTCAGCTAAGTTTTCTGCCAGACTCTGTGAGCACTTTCAGCAAACCAAGAACTCCCAACCCATGCTTTTCTTTTTTTTCCCCGCACTACAAGCGAGTTTTTTTTTCTTGCTTGCATAAACCTCCTTGCGAATGATTCTGGTTTTCTCCAGATAAACAAACGAGATTCACCCACACCAAGCTCCGTTTTCTCCCCCGAGATTGGTTGAAGATCCTTCCCCCGACTACGGGTGTTCTTCTTCTGCAACAATTTCCCCTAGCATGGCTGCCCCCGTTATAGTGTACAGCTCTGCTTCTCGCAGCTCTTTTGTTTGACAGTACTATCCCTTTTTTTGCCAGTCCTCCCTGGGAACGGGCGAGCCCTCTCCCTCCCCTTCTCAAGCGGGCTTTACGGCACCGTATTTCCAAATCAAGACAGGCGTTAGACGACGTAGTCTCCGAAGGACACATTAGGGGTCTGTTCCGGTGTACTCATTTCATTCAGATTTTCCAGACGTACATAGCACCCGCTGGGATTCGTCTCCCTTTCCGGCATTTTTGATTTGTGATATCATTCTGGGACGAAGAATCTCCATCCATCTCGGTCTCTGAGCCGTATTTTCCCAAAAACCCATTTCAGAACCCCCTGTTCTTTGACGGACCGTTCACTTGCTCACTCTTTCCTTGATCTTTTCTTTCCAGGATCCTTCCCTTTTTTTCCATACAAACTAAAAACGTGAAGGAGAACAGGAAACCACATTCCTTCTTCTTTTTTTGACCTCAAATTGGACTCGAGCATCCCTTCATTCATCATCAGGCCTCCCCTCCTCTTCTCTCAGGACGTTCGTTGCTGGGGGCTTTTTTTTTTCCGTCCCCCCTTTCCCAACCTCTTCACCCCCCCCTTCGGCTATTGCTTCCTTCTTTTCTGCTCATGAACGCCCTCCCTCTCTAAATGAAGTATCCGGTCCACCCCCACAAACCCTGCCCCCCCCCCCAGCAGTTGTGCGGCAACGTGGTGGTCCTTTTGCCGAGAAAAAATATTGGGACTGCCACCTCTGACTTCCTTTTGCTTCCAACGCTTACTTTTTTCCCATTCCCCTTTCAGTTCTTTCACCACAACACGCTGCCTTAAATCACCTGGATTTTTTTCGTCGTTTTTCGGACGCCCTCTTCACTCCCCGAGCTTCAAGATCCGGCGTTTCCTTCCCCACAACCATCTCCCCCTTTTGTTTCTCTCCTTAAATTTTTCACTATACTATCAGCGTTTATTTTCTCCCCTTTCCCAACTCCAAGAAGGGTAGCCTGACGGAGGGCGTTTCCCGCCCCTTCACTTGAAGTCATTACCCATTCCCCCCTCCCCAACAACCTTTCCCCCTCCCATTCTCGTTAAAGTGACTACACTTGATTTGCCGATGCCCCCTCCATTCCCTCGTTTTCCCTCCCCTTCGTTGTCCTCTGTCCCCCCACCTGGACAG
>Ga0179593_1692541_pt1 | contig 15101 bp, 17 predicted proteins | sample CZODoug2_1_08_16_FD_185931 | JGI IMG/M metagenome (GOLD analysis project Ga0179593, IMG submission 185931) | Vadose zone soil fungal communities from Angelo Coast Range Reserve, California, USA - CZODoug2_1_08_16fungal (PacBio error correction) | ecosystem: Environmental > Terrestrial > Soil >... | reverse complement strand
ACTTCTTTTTTTTCCGTTTAATTTGCTGCCGGGTCAAAAAACTCGGTGTTTCCCCGCCTTCCTCGGCAACGACTTTTTTTTCCCGCGCTTCTGATCTTGCTTCTGACGGTCGCTCAACCCCTCCCCCCCGGTACCTCCCCTTGTTTTCCTTTCCTTTGCGGGCGCTTCCTTCTACTTTCTGCAAAATCCCGATTCGATTTGGGATGGCTTTTTTTTTTTTTTTTGGAAGTTGCTTGCGGCGCAGCCCCCTCCGCGGAGCTCGGGAGCCCGCTTTAGCCTTGGCTCTTCGGCTATTGTAGACTTTGGATCCATGTTGCTTCTCCAAGGTTCCTTCCCCGCGTGTGTTTCTCCGCGCGCGGAGTGTCAAATTTTTTTGCTTGTACTTATCAGCACCCCCCTTTTTTTTCCACGCTTTTCGAGCTTTTGGAAACTGCTGAGCTTTGGGTCTATGACCCGACTTTTTTTTTTTTTTTTTTTTTTGACCTTGTGGGACGTTTTTCTTTCTTGGTTTCGGCACCCTTTTCAACGACTCATCCTTTCGGCGCGGCATTTTCTCCATGCGCTGCCACGGTTATAAGTTTGTCTTCGTGGCTGCTTTTGGGAATTCAGCCGCCCTTTTTTCTTTTTCAGAGATACAACTTTTTTTCCTTTGTGGTGTTGCCTCCCAAAACACGCACAGCTAAAACCTCTTTTTTCTTGTGCGCCTACCCTTGGTCCTTGTGTGCCTTCCCGCCTGGTATAAGAGCACGGTTATATCGACCCTTTGACCTGTTGATTCGATGCAACCCTTGCCCCCCCAAGCGAATCCCTAAATATCTTAGGGGGCGCTAACTTTTTCGTTTCTCCCCTCTTTCACCCCGGTCCTTCTTTTCATTTCGTATGCCGTCGTCACATACCGAGGGGTTTTGAATTTTCTCCATGGGTTCGAAAACACGTTTCCCTATTGACTTGCTATAGACCTTGCCGTCATTGCCCCTTTACTTCACCCGCAGTTAGACATGAACTGGCCTTCTTAGACTTTCTACATATCCGTTTTTTGACTTCCCGGCGACTTTTTTGCGCTCGAGTGTTTGAGCTCCCTTGCCTGGGCCACCAATTTTTCACAAACCTCTTTCGGGCTTGTTGGGACCTCAATGGGTTTGGGCAATCGAACTTCATTGTCGAAGCTATTGAATTCTGGAATTTTGAGGGCTTCTCCCCCACGGGCGTAGGGCTTCGGATTGGTTTTTGTTTTTTTTTTCCGTGGTGACCCCTTTTATTGTCTTCCGATGAGTACCTTTCCCCCCCTCTGCCGACGCCCAAACACCCAACTCATTTTGGGAAGCCGGGAACCGTGAACAATTTTTCTTTAACTGGTTGTTTTTACCAAAGAGGATTCTCCTACCCGCATGGTGAAACAAAGTCTGGTAGCTGTTCGAGTGCCGTTTTTTTTTTTTTGGTGACGCCGTGCGTCTTTCTCCTCTTTTTTTTTTTTAGCGTTTTACACGACTTTAGTCGTTTCCGTCCTTTTCCTCTCTTCCCAATGGGCTACCAAACCTCTCCCCGCCTACGCGCTTTTTTTTTCCCATCCTCTTCTTTCCCTCCCCCGGTCCGACTCAGCCACCTTTTGACGCCAATTAGACACCCCCCTCCATTACGCCTAATGTTCTTTTTGCTGACTCCGTCAGTTTTTTTCATTTTCGATGTTGCTTGGGCGCTTTTTTTGAGCCCCCCTTTTGCCCGGTCCCGTGTTTTGCAAGGAAAATTTTTTGATTATTTGTTTTAAGACGGGAGAATTTCGCTTTTCTGGCCTTAAACCCTTTTTTTGTGAATGTTTAGGGCGGGCCCTATCGCCAAAAGTCCTTCCCTTCCCGATCTGCTTGTTTAACTTTATCGCCTTCTTTCAAGGTCGTTAAACCCCCATGGCCGATGTGTTTTCCTCACTAATAATTTTGGGGCTGAAGATTACACGGACCTCCCCGACTATCTTAGCGCCTTCGTTATTTGTCGCAAACTCCTTTTGAAACCGGACCCTGCACCCCCGCTACAATATTGACCGTGTTTTGTTTTGTTATCGTGTTTTAATTTTCCTGTTCCCCTCTTCTTTTTAACCTCAGTTTCAAATCTGGTCTTTTTTTTGTGGCGATCTTTTTTGATTCGAACTCAAAAGTTGGACCGTCCCCCCCACCAGAACCTTTTTCCTTCCCCCGTACCGGAACTTGTTTTCTTACGCCGCCTTAAGTGGCCTCCACCCCCTGCCCTTTCTTTCCCCAACCACCCTTTTTTTCATGGAAAACTTTTAATAAACTTTTTTACTCCCCCTTCCCCCACGAGTTCGTCTCATGTCCTCGGGTTTTTTCAAGAGTTTTTTCGGCCTTTCTCAGGAACACATTTCCTTTTTTTTTCTTGAGCACCCACACCCGCCACGATCAAATATCTCCACTGGAAAATTTTTTTTGGTTGGCTTTTATTGGAAAACTTTTTCCAGTCCCCCCCCCTTCCTCTCCAGTTGTTGAATGGTTTTCATTGTTGCAGGCACCTTCTTTGACGCGCGGATCTCTTGGTACTTGGTGCACCCCGCCCCCTTGCTGGTAGTTCTTACGGATTTCCGTGAGAAGGATTCCACTTTGTCTTTTTTGTTCCTCCCGGCGTCCCCGTCTGAGAAAACCCAATTATCCGTCAAGTTTTTGCATTTCAAACTTGAGCAGGCTTTGACGGGCCTGAGTCACGACCCCTCCCAATGTGATGCTCCCCTTTCATGGGCGTCGATCCCTCCCTTTTTGTATTCCCCCCCCCCCCCCCCAAACGAACCGGTCCTGCCTGTCTTTCGGCACCACCTTTCCCACGTCTACCCTGCCGCCCACGATTGGTCTTTCAATTCGTGGCTGACAAACTTTTTTTCCTTTTTTCATTCGTTTTACCGTGCCAATGTTATGATCTGGCTCTTCTGGTTACTACTTTCTTGTAAAACTTTTTCAGTGATTTTTGGCTGCATCCTGGTTCATTGATGCTGTTTTTCGGTCCTGGTACTGAGCTTTTTTTACGTTCTGAGTCGTGGCCGCTGTTTTTCACGCCTTTTTTTTTTTTTGCCGCGAACCCCCTTCTTTTCTGGTCTTCTTTTCCTCGATGTTGAAGGGTCTTTTTTCGCGTGCTGTCAAGCTTCGTCAGTTTTCAGCGCCTCTTATCAGTCCTGACGGGCCCCCTGGTTTCGTTTCCGGTCGGTGGCAACTCCCCATCGAGGTTTTTTTTTTTTTTAATACGATTTACTTTGTCGATTTACTTTGGAACCTCCTTAGTTCCCACTCACTGCATCGGGCCGCAGGTCCTTTTTTCATCACCCTCTCTTTTTTTTTTGGCCGAACAATACTCGAGTTTTTGCTATTGAATCTTCCTGACAGAAATTTTTCCTTTGTACTTGTCCCCCCCTGTTTGATGTCTGTCCTTTTCGCTGGGTTGCCACTTTTTCCCTTTCTCCACTCAGCCCCCCAAAAGATGTTTTTAGCGCTCGCCTTCGCCCGCGTTCCCCCTCCCCCTTTCAACCTCCCGACGCGTTTTTGCTCCCTGCCCCACTCTTTTCCAAAGAGAAGTTTTCCGCCTCCCCCCCCCGTCCTAGCCGAACTTTTTGACAAACCTCGTCCCTCCCCACACTAGGCCCCCCCGGCCTGGGTTTTTTTTTAGGATTGATTTTTATCCGATGGCGTTTTTGTTTTCGGCGACTTTGTCGTTTGAAAGACTCGCCTTCCCCAGGTCAACTCCGTAACTGAACCACCTAAGCACCAAAAAATCCCCGGGCTTGTTTTTTTTCTATATTCGCTACTCTTCCTCTTGGTTTCTTTTCTTTTTTTACGGTGCGATTATTCCTTTTTCACGATGTTCGACCGCCCCTTTTTTTGACAACCCCTTCTTCCCGGTCTCGCTTTGAATTCTCGCTGGGTTTTCTTTTTTCCCTCTTCCTTCGGTTTTGACGAGGCGATATCGGTCCAGCGTGATCAAGCGAGTCTGATAAGTTGTAAAAGTACTTTTTCCCATAGTCCATTGACCTTTGCGTACTCCAAAAGGGTTTTCTCTTCTCCTGACGGTTCAGCGGATTTCCTTTCTCCCCACTGATGAAACCGTCGCGCATCCAAGTTTTTGTGCTTCGGGGATTTCCAGTTTTTTTTTCCTTGACGCTCCCCTCATTTTTCTTTTCCCGACATTCTTTTCCCCCACGAGTTCCCCCCCACCCGTTCCCCCATTCGGATTTCCAACACCCGATCCCCCCGGGCGTTTGAGACCCCTTTGGCTGGCTTTATCTGTTTTTCGGTCCCTAGCTTTCGCTTTTTTTTGAACGTTTGGTTCCCCCCTTTTTCCCTTTTCCAACACCCCCGCGTCGTCGTTTGACAAGTCAGGTTGGCTTAGCGGGCGAGGCGGGGTCCCCCGCCTTGTATTAGTGCCTCATAGGAATGACTGTTCCAAAAGTGCCCCCCTTTTAGGCACTACCATTCCCCTTTCTCCCCGTTACCCCATTGGCTTCTCCCCGGGCGTCGTATTTGGCAGATTCATGGATCCTTTCCCACCCCCCACTCCTTTCCTGAAAAAAAAAAACGCGGCGATTCCCCTTGTTTCGATTGATTGGAGGTGGTTTTTTTTCAACGTAAGGCGTCCCTTTTCTCCCCTTCCAATCGGTTCTGTTCTGCTCTCAACACCGACCGATTCTTCTTTGACACGCCCATAGAATTGGTTTGCCCGGTTCAGGGTTGAAGTAATCGAACATCTTTTCTGAGGGCTTGGCCCCATACGCCGCCAATCTCGACTGCGATATAGACGGCCCGGCTTGTTTCGTGATTTTCCCGCGACCGGAAACCCTCGTACAAGCATACGGAGGTGTCTCCCCACGCCCGATTTCCGGGCGCAAGCCCGGCCACAGCCTTCTTTCGACATTCTCCCCAACGTAGTACGCCTTTTTTCATTTTTTTTCATTTTCCATCCCCTTATTGGCCTCCGCTCGCCACACCTTTTTCCAAACATTTCCCCCGTTTTTTTCACGATACTTCGTGGCGGCGTTTAGACGTGGAAGTCCCCTTGCGAATCGGCTACGTTTTCTCCATTTTCCTCCTTCTCCGATTTGCAGGCCGCGTCATCCCTCGGGGGCCTCATTCCTTCACTTTCCGTTGCTCACATCTGGTGGTCTTGTCTCCCCCAGTCTCTTTCCCCAGAATACTCTCCGCGAAAACTTCCCCATCCTTGTTTTCTATAGTGGAATCTTCCTTTTCGTACGCTTCGCAATTCTTTCTTCACCAAGGGCCCTCTTATCTCGCGATCGCTTCACCGGTCCCCCGGTCATTCCCCCAGCTGTCGGTTACTGACGTCCTTTCCCCCACCCGCACTCCCTCCTTCAGTGAGATACTTGGAGAGGTGCAGGGGTGGACCTCCCTTTTCTGGTGGGCTCCCTGTTTCTTCTATCGCTTTCCTGAGGCATGCCCTAGGTGTCGGTCTGCCCCCCCCCACTTTTGCTTAAAATTTTTGATTAAAATTTTTAACACGAGTGGTTGGGAAAACTCTCTTAACTTGAACGGGTTTTGTTTCGTCCCACTAATTACGTACTTTTTTTTCATAAGTCGTTGTGTATTTTCTTCCTTTTTTGAGGTTAATCCTTCCGCCCCCCCAAATCCCAGATTTTGAAACTGTTTCTCTTAGGTCTCCCCCTCCCCCTTCACAACGATAGCCCTTTGGTTCAATATGTTTCCTTTTTTTCTCTTGTGTCCGGTTCAATCTTTGCGCAAAATACGTCATGAAGACTTTCCTTCCTTGATTTTTTCTCTCCCCCCAACCTCTCCTCCGGTGGTTAACCCCTTTCCAGCAATGGCCGAACGTACACAAGGAGATTCTCTAGGCCCGCACCTTTTCGCTACTTTCCACCTGAACTTCTATCCGTCTTTCCTTTTTTTTCCCCAAATAATCTTTCCTTGTGCATCACTCTTGGGACCGGCGCAACCCTGGCGCGCCATGTTCTCCCCTGCCACCCCTTCAGTAGGTCCATCCGTCCCCCTTGTGTCTAATGCTTCACCTTGTGGCTTCGTCGCTTTGACAAGAATGATGTCTTGTTCACTTCGAATTGCGGAGTCATTGAACAAAGTTTTTCTTTGCCCATTTCCTGCCTCGGAGGAGATCGTAACTCTTTTTTGCAGCGATCACTCTTTTTTTTCCAGCGCTGCTTCGCCTTTACATCGTACCCCATGTCTGGCCCCCCCCCCCTTTTGCGGTAGGGCCCAGCGTGCTCTAGTGTTCACCGTCCAAATCTTTTCCTGTTTGCCAATTTGATTTGTTGCGTTGTGTGCGTCGTTCTTCGGTCTTCAGTAATCATGCGGTACGAAATCCTTCGTTTCCCCCCCCTCCTAAAAACAATCCCCTCTTTCGATGACTTTCATCCTCCCCCCCCCCGTGAGCTTCGGGAACACTTTGGCGTGATTTGCCAGACCATTCCATCCCCACCCCAGCGCGTTTTTAGTTCTTTTCCTTTCCGTTGCTGGTGGCGCTTTTTTCTTTTTCAAAACACTCGGTTTTCTCCAAGTTCGTGGATGCAGGCCGATCTTAGTGACCGCTATGTGTAATTTTTCCTTGCACCAGTCTGTCTACACCTTTCCATCGCTTTCCCCCTTCCCCCCCAAGATGTCTCTTTTTTCCGTCTTTCGTCCACGATTTTTTTTCCCATTTTTCGAACTTTGGACAATTGTATGGGCGCAGCTCTTCTACGATGAGAAATGGAGGAGTGCATTGACGGCTATTACGCTGTACGGTCCAAACTTCCTTTCCCAAAAACGTAGGTGCCCCCGATATTCTCCTTGTGGGCACTTTCTTCCCCCCCTCGATTCTTTTTTTTCGATTACGGCCCTTTTTGATCTTCTCAGTAATTGAGGCCTCCCAAAGAGGTGCTGTTTTTAACCCAAGCTTTTTGCCTTGTTGGAGGCAACCTTTTTTCCCAAGGTTGTACTCCCCGTTTGCGTCGGCGCATTCCTGCACCCCTCCACGTCCCGCTACGCCCCCCCCCACTTACTTTTCCTTCCCGCGCATTCCCCACTGCCTGGTCCGGGTCCGTCGGTCGGGCTTCCAGTTTTCTTGCCTCAAACCCAGCCCACGTGCCCCCCTGTGAGGTTTTTTCATCCGGTTTACCCCCCCCCTAGCGGTCGGCCGTTCCTTTCCCTGCGAAAGCGTAGCCGGACGCTTTGGATTAAAAACTCCAGTTGCCCCTTCGGCGCGGGACTTTTCTTACCCTTGCTTTCCACCTCGGTGCTTCGAAACAGTCTACATCCAGAGCCAAAGGCTACCTTCTCTTTGCTCCGCTTCTCGCTTGGTCCGTGTTCCCGCAGCAACTCTTAACCTCGCCCTGCACATAGATTTTTTGGGGGAGCTCGGATGGTTTGCCTTTTAGTTCCCCTCCTCTTTCCCCCCCCCGCTAAGTTTCCTTTTTTGTCGATTAAAACCCTGGCCAAAGCGGCCGTCCCCCCTGTCATCAGAATCGCGTCGTGGACTTCTCGTTGGGCCCCCCACATCAAAAGCCCTTTTTGCCTTTCAAGTCCAGCCTGATTGACCGTCGATCTCCCCCCTCCCTCCGTGTTTGTTTTAGGAGGAGAATCGACCGTAATTCCTTTTTATGGGCCCGTGTCAAAACAACCCCAAAACACGGGGTTTTTTGATGTGTGGCCGCGCTTCTGCGGCACTGAACTAAGTATTTCCCTCCCCGATTTCTTTTCCTTGCCGCGTCGGCCAAGGTCCATCGACCCAAATTTGGTGTATGTGAAGGTCTGCGCTTATGACTCTCTTTTTTTTCGAAGCCAGCTCTCCTTGCATTGGGCGCTGTTTTACAAAAGCATTGCGGCTCCCCCCGGCGGGAAGCTCCCTTCGGAAAGCAGCTCGAACCCTCTTTTGGCCTCTGTCATTTTAGAAACTTGAGCCACCGTAGGTTGCTTTTTTTCTTTTCCGCCATTTTCTCCGGTCCGCGCGAGTTTCAAAACTGTGGTGCTCCCCAAACGTCGTTCCCGGCTTTGAGGTTCCTGCGATTGCGCTCGAGTTTGGGGTTTGGGGCTTCCCAAAGGCTTCCTGGAACCCGCCCCCCCGTACGTTCCCGGTTGGGGGGGGTTTGCGGCAGAAACAGCCCACCATGGGCTGGGGCCCCCTCGAAGGAGGTTTTTTTCTCAACCAGCGACTGGTTATTACTTTTTTGGCCGTTTTTCTGCGAGACGGTGTTGCCGGGCAGGTGTTTGCAACACCGTTGCTTTTCTCGTCCAACCCCTTTAGGTGCGGCCCACGCCCCTACAGCTTTTTTAGGTTGTCACTCACCCTATTGTTTTTCCCTGGAAAGAATGATTCACATTCAGTCGTATAGACCCCGTTGATCGATGGCCATCCCCCCCTTGCACTAAGCCTTGACTCGAACTCGGGCGGGTTTTTTGGACTTAGATTTAATCGGTCCTCCTTCCGTAGTCCTTAGTTCTTGACGAATTCTTTTCCCCCCGAATGTCCAAAGGTTTTTTCCCCCCTCGTTACGGAACAGACTTTTCGACATCTGGCTTCAGCAATTTCTTAATCACCGCAGTTATCCTCCGATGATTATTACAATAGCCTTCGGTCGAGGCAGTTATTCGGGTTTTTCCCCCTCCCTGATTGCGTGCCGAGGTTTTTGATGCGTTTTTATTTTCGCCCCCCTGATTGCGTGACGTATTCGGTTTTTTTCCTTTTTTCATCGAGACTTGGTTTCTTGGCAAATCGCCCACCGTGACATTGTCGAATTTTTTTTTTTTTCAGCATCTGGCTTTTTTTTTCTGCCAACTCTTACGGCTTGCGCGTCCCCTTGTTTTTACTTCCCGGGGAAAACGAAATCCCTCGCTGCTTTCCCTGACCCCCGAAGCCGGCCCCTTTCAACCTCAAACACCTTCTTTGGGACAGAATGGAAACAGGAAAAATTTTAAAGCGTGCAACATTTTTTGTTTGACTCCTTCGGACGCTCTTCCACGCCCGTGGGAGCCTAACCCATGTGCGCTCCTCGTCCCCCGGAAACAAGCCGCGTGTGCGGCTATTTAGCGATTGGGACACCGAATCTTTTTCCCCGCTCTCCTTTCCCCCCCCCAACTTATGAAATGGTTGCTCCCCCGTCCATATTTAGGTTCCCTTCATTCTTTTCCGTCCACAAGCGCCGACCCCAGCACTAGGTTTTTCTCCCCCGGTCGTGCTTGGATACTCCCCCTCCTTTTTTATTTGGAGGGAGTTTTGCTTGGGCGCGCTTCCTCGAGCCTTCTTTTACAGTGCTGTGCGTCCTCTGCTTTCTTTCAAGACGGAGGGTCCTCTTTTCTCTTTATGATTCAGGTTTGGTCAGGCACGCAGGCCTCTTTCTCCCCCTCATCGCCCACAAGAACCTTTCGATCTGCGTGTTTAAACTTTATTCCACCCTTTGTCAGGTTGTTACCCCCCCGCGCGTCCCCTATGGGGGCGGGTCTTTCTTCCCCTGATCATTTAACAAACCGTCCTTATTTTCTCGTCTTCATTCGTTATTTTCCCATAAGGAACCTTACCCAGCGGTTTAATCCCCTACCATATTGAAAGGACCATGGGTAGGCTTTCGGTTTTTGATTTTCTGGCGACCTTTTCAAGCTTCCCCCCCCGGTTTTCCATCTGTTATTCGGGGCGATTTCTTCCTAACAAGACCCCCGTCCCCCATCCCACACGACCCTCTCACCCGCCCCTGTCAAATTCTTTCTGCAACCTTGTTCCTTTTTGTTCCTCCCCAAAAAAACAAACGCCCTTTTTTTCAACCCCTCGTTTTTAATGAACTTCCTGTGTTTTTTATTTTCGCTCCCCTTTCATTTGACGATTTCCCAGGATTGGTCCTTTTGTGAGTGGCAGGAAAGGAAACAATGGCTTTGATGAGTTAACCCCACCACCCCGTTTTTGTTTTTTTTTTTTTTTTTTTTTTTTTTTTTTTTGCCCTTTTTCACTGAAAACCTGGGACTTTTTCTTTTTTCGGGTTTGGCGTTTGGGCAATCGCCCGTCAGTACCTTCGTTTTCTTGTTTTTTCCCCACGGGCCTCTGAAAAGCCCGTCTGCGACTGCGTTGTCCTTTGGTGACCTTTTTTTGAGCTTAAGGATCATTTTTTTTCTTCACTTATCTGAACCCCCCCTGTCTTTTTTTTGTGCTGGTTGAGGGTCTAGTGTCTGGGCGACGTTTTTTAAAAAAACAATTATTCCCTTTTTTTTGATGCGCCCCCCTTAGTGGAAGGGAATATGAGGTTCCCCCCTTCTTGCCGCTCCTGCCTAATGAATTTGTCGCGATCCGACATAACTTTCATTGGCCAAACAAAAACTTTCCCGATTCGGCCACCCTCACACCTTCCCACGTCTAACCGCCGCCTGAAGTAATTTAGTGGCTGTGTTCTTGTTGTTTCTTTTCCCGTTTTTTGTTAAAGGCAAATTCGTTCCTCGTTTTTCTTCGTTGGGCTTCTGCGTTTACTACGTTTTTTACAAATCGCGGAGGCAATGCTGTTTTTTCTTTTCAAATTGGTTTCCCTTCTGTTATCGTATTGCTGTCCTCTTTTTACGTTCGGAGTATGTGCTGCGATGTTTCACGTTCAGCCACGGGACATACTCCGCAGGACAAGAAGAAAGAGGGAGCTAGAATAACGAATCACTCTTAGTATCGGATCCCAAGATCTTCTTGGGCCGGCGAGGGAGCCCGTAGGAAAGGCCGAATTACGAAGCAACTAACGATAATGTTTGTCTGGGGGCCAATCTTTTTTCTTTTTTTCATCCCTGATTTTTTGAGTTATTCCCCCCGGGCCCTTCTCGGGGAGTGTAAGCCTGTGTTCCTAATACCATCCTCAGAACACAATTTACCTTTTTGAGTTTGCCCAGACGACTGATTTACTTTGTACCACGTTGACGCCCGCCTTACATTTTTATCCACGTTACCATCATCTGGTGGAGACTGAATCTCCCCCCTTTTGCTTCCAATTCATCCCCTGCGAAACCAATAAATCGTCGTGGAATACATTCTCCCGATGGCACGCGCTTTCCAAGATTATTGTCCCCCTTTCTTTTTTTAGGGATCTTTGCCACTTTTACAATTTCTCCCCACCGCTTGGCATGGGGGATTCCCGACCATCCCGCCAGCCAGCCGCACCCTTCCAACCTCCCCCCGACCGTTTTTTGGACTGCCCCCTTTTTTGCCCCCCCCCCTCGTTCCAACTGAGAAGCCTTTCCCCCCCGACCCACGCCCAGTTCCCTTGGCGGACAAAACGAGTCCCCCACTATGGACTGGTCGCCCAAAAAGCCGGTGTGTTGCTTCGGTTCCTTCATTCCCTTATGGCGTTTGGGCACTGTTTTGATTTGGTCCGTAAGGAACTCGCCCCCCAATAGCGAACTGGGGAATCCTTTCTCCCCCCCCCAACCCCTTAAAGGGTCCGCAGCCCGGTTTCAACCATTGTTCCTATATTTTTACCGCTGTTTTTTTTTCTTTTTTTTCGTAACGCGCCTTATGTTCGGACCCCCCTGAGTTAAGTACCGCCCTTCCTTTGACACCTTATCAGCCCCTTTTTGAATCTCGCGTCACGATCCTTCCTATTCCCGTTGGTTGTTTTTGTTTCGGTTCTTTTCATCGGTCCAGCGAGATTTTTCTTTTTCTCAGGTTGTCAAAGTCTCTTCTAACATCGTTCAGGGCTCCCGCAACGCACAATTTCTTCCGTGTTTTGGAAAGAGGGTCGCGATATAGCCAAAATAGAACCCCGGCGCCGCATTACTCCCCTTTATTCGAAGTTCCTCGATTGGGCCGGAAGCGATTTCCACATGCTCTAACAACGAGTGCCCAAAACGCTTCAGGATTCCAAATCATCCGATCAACCCCCCCCGTCCCTAGTTTTCCTTGGCTTCTGGTTGTTAGGTTCTTTGGGCGTGGTCGGGCCTTTTGGCTTTTCTTGGACCCCGAGTTGGTTTCAAGATACTGGGTGGCATCCAACCCCCCTTCCAGTCAGGTTGTTGCGTTCCTTTTTTCGGCAGCGTGAATTTGGAATTGTTACCTGCACCAGGTCCTATTAGATGCACCCCTCCACCGTGTTTCACGTACATGTCTTTTCGTAATCGTCAGCCCTTTCTTCCCCTTTCGCCCCCACACTACTATGGTATGACCGCGGGCTATTTTTTTCCTCATGATTTCGTTTTTTAAAACTGCCCGTTCCCACGGATTCCACAGTAAATCGTAGTATGGCTAAACCGCTTTGACCTGCTACCCCCCGAGGTTCCAGGGGGCTTCTGACCCTTGAGGTTGAAACTGTCGAGCTTGGCCCCCGCCCCATCTTCTTGGGGACGACCCCTTTTCCGCGCGCGTTTTTTACCTCGGCGCCCATCGGACCGTAAACACAAGGCCTTCACCTTTCCCGCATACGGCCTTCCCCCCTGGGGCGCCAGCCTTTTTTTTCCCCCCCACGGCTTCTTCCAGTGACGATTCGCCACCTCAGATGCCTTTCCTTCAGAATTTTTGCCAAACCTGCAATGAACGCACAAAACACCTTGTTTGACACGATTTACCTTCGTGCGGCTTTTCCAGTTTAATTTGGCGCCTTCTCCCGGTTTCGTTCCCATTCGTCATTCTCGACTTTCTCGTTGTCCCTTCTCCCCGAGCACTAACTTGGGTCGGGCTCACCTTTTCTTTCTTCTCATCTGGACCGTTTTTTTTTTCCAGAGATGAAACCTTTTTAAGCGCAAACCAGCCCCCCACCCTGCCTGGTTTCAGATCGTGGTGAAATACTTTGAGTTTTCCTCAAAAGCTCGCCAATGCTTTTCCCACTCTTATCTCGCGCTCCCTTTCCGTGTGGAACAAAGATTTTTTTTCCCCCTGGAGCTGTTCGGTTCCTCCTTTCCGATTTCCGCCCAACCGGTACCCTAACTGAATCCTTCTCTACTTTGGCTTCGGTTTTGTTCCTTTTTTTGGGTAACAATCTTCGGGCCATCGCCGGAATTTTTTTTTTTTTTTTTTTTTCTTTTTTGCCCACTCGTCCTGAGAAGGCTTGGATCCGCACACTAAAAAAGGTTTTTTTAACCCCTTTCATTAACCCCCTCCTTGGGTTGAAAAGAAACGTTTTTTTTTTTTTTTTTTAAAAATTTGTTTTTTTTTTTTTTTTCCCCACCGTGTTTTGCCCTGCGTAGTCAATTCATTCCCGTAACTGCTGTATCGGATTTAGTTCGTGGGGGGGTGGTCCCTCTTTCCGGGTCTCCCTCCACAAAATCCCATCTTTCCCTTTCTATTGTAACGGCGTTTATTCAGGTCCCTCCCCAGAAATAAACCATCCCCCCCTGGTGTTCTGGTTTTTCCCCCTTGAGGCGGGGCTTCGCCATATCTTGCTGCCCCCTCAACCCAATGTGAAGATCTCCTGTCGGTTTGATCGTGTCCAACCCCCAATTTCCCCCCGGGCGCGGTTTTTTTTTCTCCAGAATGGCCGAATTCTCCCTTCCCCTGGCAGATTCGAATTCTTTTGGGCTTCAGGGTGCGGCCACGTCTCTTTCCCCTGAATCGCTTCCCCTCCTACGCAAGTCTCTTTTTTGCGCATCACTGTCTGGTTCCCCCTCCCACAAGCGGCTCTCCCCCACGTCGGGGCGCCAGCCCATGGACACAACTTTCCCTTTTGTTTATCCCGTGCTAATGCTCCTCTGTTGGCTTCGTCGTCATGTGGAGAAAGTGAATGATTGATGTTCCTCTGATTGGCGCGTCGGCCTTCCCAAAGTTTTACCAAATTAATTTTTCTCCCTGAGATCTTTCCACTTCATCGGGGGTTTTTTCCCACGCGTCTAAATCGCTTTCCCCGCCTTCTCCGGCCGTCTCTCAATTTAGTCCTTTTTTGCACTTGCGTAGCCTTTATTATCCCTTGTTCCCCTCTTCACCCCCAAGTCTTTTTTACATTCTTTCCACAACCATTTTGTTTGATTGATGGTTTTTTTTCAGTACTCATCGCTAGGTTCTGACCTTTTCTTCGTTTTCCAACGGTCCCCGTTCAAAAAAACCACCCGATTGCCTATCCTCAATCTCAACGTTGAGCTTCTCAATGTTCCCTTTGGAGTGCCGACCATTCGATCCCACCCTTTCCCGTTTCCGAAGTCCCCTTTTTTGGGCGCGATAACCTTTCCCCCAACTCGGTCGGTGCCCCAACGTTCGCGGGAATCCCCCGCCCCTTTGCTCTTCCGGATTTCTACCCACTCATCGTTGTAAACTGCGTGATTCCCTCTCCGGCATCAAAGTTTCGTCCGTCTTCGTCCTTTTTTTCGAACACCTGGTAATGTGGCGAGCGATGGGACTCCGGAGGATGGACTTGGGCGGATTACCCTAAAACTTTCCCCAGTCTGCCGATATTAGCTTTTTTTGTGGGGCACTTGCTCCATTCTCAACCGTCTCGGCGTCTGACTGCCTTTGCTCTTCCTTTCTCAAACCCCCCCCCTCTCTCCCCCCCCCTAAAACCAAAGCTTAGCTTTCCCTTTGAGCAAACGAACCTAGTTGTACTCAAAGGCAACGTGTGGCGGGCGGCTCCCTGGGGCGCCCGTCTTCTCCCCACACTTTATAAACGTCTAGCTTTTTTTTCCTTTGGTGAGGACCCTTTTTTCGGCATCCCTTTTTCGCGTTAGTTTTATTCAAAGCCTGGCCGCCAACCCAGGCCCCGTCAACCGGTTCTTCAGCATTCTCATAAGCCCCCCCAACCCTACGCTCCATGCAGTCATTTTGACAAAAATCTTAGTCTGTGCGCGTTTTTTTCCTAGCACAAGCTTTTTCCCCCCCTCCGCGAGGCTGTTTTTTTTTTTTTTTTGTCGTTAGTAGCTTACCCTGTTTCCCCCCCTTTCGGTGCCTCCCGACCGTTCTACACACCCCCAAAAGCTACAACTCTCTGCTGCTCCCCCCTCACGTGGGTCCTTTTCTCCCCTTTGCAGCACACAGCCCCACCGCGCCAACACCTTGGTTTTCCCGTCATTCCCTCGCTTTCTCGACCATTCTTTTTTCCCTCTACCTGGACCAAGCGGGCCCAGCCCCCATCAGATTCGGCGTTTCTTTTCTCAGATCGTCGCTCCCCCCCCCCACATCAAAGGCACCTTTTAACGTTCCAGGAATGATTTTTCTGC